>ORMF010102265.1_pt1 | contig 45722 bp, 46 predicted proteins | sample 1779871 | NCBI WGS metagenome assembly ORMF01 (sample SAMEA104232316, study PRJEB22302) | groundwater metagenome | biome: forest; feature: aquifer; material: groundwater | place: USA | collected 2011-08-07 | depth 5.4 m
CGTGTTCCTCCCGGTAGAGCAGGCGATCTTGCCGCAAACGGTGGCCGCTTCGGAACGCACCCGACTGTTCGCGCGTTACAACCTGGCGGGCGCACTGGCGGGGGGGGGGGGCGCCCCCGCGGGCGGGGGGCCCCCCGCGCTGGCGCCCGGTCGGCTGGCGCCCCCGCGGTCCTGCACCGGTGGCTCGGTTGGGACCTGCTGCACCTCATGAGGGCGATGTTCGTCCTGTACGGCGCGTTGGCGCTCGTCAACCTGGCCGCCTACCGCGAGTTGACGCCAGCCGTCGAGCCGCAAACGACGACGCGGAACGCACCGCTGCACAAGTCGCGCGGCACGGTATTGCGCCTGTCCGGTCTCTTCGCCATCGATGCGTTCGCGGGCGGCTTCGTCGTCCAGTCGATCCTCGCGTTGTGGCTCTTCAAGCGATACGGGCTCTCCGTCGACCAGGCGGCGCTGGTCTTCTTCAGCGCGGGCATCGTTACGGCCTTCTCATTTCTCGTTGCCGCACGCGTTGCCGAGCGGTTTGGACTGATCAACACGATGGTGTTCACGCATCTGCCTTCGAACATTCTGCTCATCCTGGTGGCGGTGATGCCGAATGTGTGGCTCGCCGTCGCAATGCTCCTCGCCCGCCAGTCGCTCTCGCAGATGGACGTGCCGACGCGGCAGTCGTACACGATGGCCGTGGTGGATGAAGATGAGCGGGCGGCCGCGGCAAGCGTCACGGGCGTCGCGCGCAGCGTTTCATCGGCCGGGAGCCCGGTGCTCGCGGGCGCGCTGCTCGGCGCGACCACCTTCGGCTGGCCGTTGGTGATCGCCGGGTCGCTGAAGTGCACGTACGACCTCTTGCTCTTGCTCCAGTTTCGAAGCGTCAAGCCGGTCGAGGAAGTCGTCAAGGTGGACCCGGAGACGCCCCGAAGCTAAGCACTCGCGATGCTATATTGCGGCACGCGCGATGCCAATGCAGGAGGGACCTCTTGACCGTCGATCCGTTGGAGTTTCGGAGTATCATCGGCCATTTCGCGACCGGTGTGACCGTCATCACCACCGCGGCTGGCAACCAACTCCACGGCATGACGGCGAACGCGGTGTCATCGCTATCGCTCGATCCCGTGTTGGTGCTGATCTGCGTCGACAAGACGACACATACGCATCGCGTGCTTAGCGAGGGCGGCGTATTCACCATCAATATTCTCGCCGAGCACCAGGAGGCGCTCTCGCGCGTCTTCGCGAAGAAGAGCGAACCTGAGGCGGGCACGCTGCGCGGCCAGCCCTTCCGGATCGGCGAAAGCGGCGCCCCTATCCTGGCCGGCTGCCTCGCCTTCCTTGAATGCCGCGTGGTGAACGTGTTCGACGGCGGCGACCACTCGATCTTTCTGGGCCGCGTGGTGAGCGAAGGCGTCGAAGCCGAACTGCGCCCGCTGCTGTTCTTTCGCGGCGGCTACCACACGCTGGGCGTCTGAGCGCGGCCGGCGGGGAGGCGCATGTGGCACCGACGGGCATCGCAGACGCGGGTCGCGTATGGTCGCGGGGCGCCGCGCGGATCGTCGCCATCGACGTCGTCCGCGGCTTCGCCATCGCGTGGGTCGTCCTGTATCACCTCTGGAGCGACCTCCGGTACCCGAACGTCTATCCGCAGCAGGGCGACGCGTTTCGCGCTGTGCCGCATCGCTTCGCGGAAGGCAACCTATTCGGCGGACTGACCGCGATCAGCGACGCCTTCTTCCGCGTCGGCTATCTGGGCGTGCCGCTGTTCATGATGCTCAGCGGCCTCTCGCTGACGCTCGTCGCGCTTCGGCGCGAAGGAGCGCCGCAGGGAGGCCGGCGCTTCCTCGGCCGGCGGTTGCGGCGGGTGATGCTGCCGTACTGGGTGGGCATGCTCCTCACGCTCGCGTTCGCCGCCGCGCTGGCGCTGGTGCAGTGGCAGCGGCACGGCGGCGCCGGGTACCTGGCCTACCTGCAGGGCGGCGATATCACCGTCGACGGGAACCAGCTGTTCGCCGGAGCGCTGCTGGTGCCGCGCATCTTCCGCGACGAATGGCAGTTCGCGCCGGAGGGCTCGCTCTGGTTCGTGCTCGTCGTGGTGCAGTACTACCTGCTGTTCCCGCTGCTGCTCTCCGCGTTGAAGCGCGTGGGGCCGTGGCTCTTCCTCGCCGCCACGCTGGCGGTCACGCTGGCCTCGCTCGGCGCCATGGTGTGGGCCGCAGGCGATCTTGTCGAGCATCGGAGCTGGGTGGAGATGGCCTCGCCGTTTCGGCTGTTCGAGTTCGGCGCCGGCATGACGCTCGGCTACCTCGTCGTGCGGCGGCCGCAGATGGTCCTTGGCGCTACGCGTCCGCCGCTCGCCCTCCTGTCCGTTGCGGCCGGCGGGACGCTCTTCGTCGCCGCGTGCCTGATCGCGCCCGATGCGCCCGCCGCGATCGTGCAGGGCCCGGCGATCATCGCCGGCTTGACGCTGCTCTCCATTCCGCTCATCGCGAAGACTCCCGGGTGGCTCGAGGCATCGGCGCCAGGGCGCGCGGCGGCGTGGGTCGGCGTGATCTCTTACACGATGCTGATCGTCAGCGAGCCGCTGCGGTCGGTCACCCACACCATGAGCGCCGAGAGGGTGTCCGACGGCTGGATCACGCTGTGGGCCGTCGCGGGCTTCGCGCCCCTGACGCTGCTCCTCGCCCGGCCGCTGGCGGTCGTGCTTGGCCTCGTGGAGCGCGACGTGCCGCCGCTGGCGGTGGGTGGGCTCGCCGGCACCCAGGAGCCGGCAGCTGTGGTGCGGATCCCTTCAGACGTGCCGTGACGAGCCGGCTGGCCCTTTACAACGAGGCATCATTCCTCCGCGATCGGATTGCCGCCCCTTCGAGCCGATGCTACGATCGGCGGAAGCCGGCGTTGCGGGCATCCGTACGGTGCCCCGATGGGGAGTCGCGTTTAGATGGCCATGGTTGCCACCGATCTCAGGCTGCTTGAGCCGCCGCGTGGCGCGGCATTGCGCGACGCTCTCCGGAGGTTCGCCCGCCACCTGCCGCTGCTCGTGATCGTGGGTCTCGTGATCGGGATCCATATTCCCACCATGCAGTACTACTTCTTCGGCGACGATTTTCTCGTGCTGGGTGACATCCAGACCCGCTCGTTTCCCAAGTACGTGAACGACGTGCTGCTCCTGCGCGACATGACGCCGAACTGGCGGCCGTTGACGATGCTGGTGTACTGGGCGGAGTTCAAGGCGTTCGGCTTCAACGCCCTCCCGTGGCGCATCGTCAACCTGGCGCTGCACATCGCGACCGTGCTCGTGCTCTACACGCTGGTGCTCTCGCTGACGAAGCGCCTGTTCGTGGCGCTGGGCGCGGCGCTCATCTTCGGCGTCTCGGCGTCGGCGGTACACACCGTCACGTACATCACCGCTCTGCCGCACGTCTTCAGCGAGTTCCTCCTCATCTCGTCGCTCTACGCGCTTCATCGCTACGTACAGGGCGGTGAGCGACGCGCCGCGTGGTACTGGTCAGCACTGGCGTTGTTCGTGCTCGGGTTCCTGGCGAACGAAGGCGGCGTCGTGATGGGCGCCGTGCTGTTCGCGTACTACGCTGTCTACTCGCTGGCACGGCGCCGAGACCTGCTCGATTTCATCCTGAAGATGACGCCGTTCGGGATCGCTTCGGCGTTGCTGGTGAGCGGGCTGAGCGGGTGCGGCTGCCAGGGCGTCGATGGCGGCTTCTACGGAGTCGGATGGCACATCCCGCGCGAGACATGGATCTACATGTCGCGGCTCGCCTTTCCGGTCGGGGCGATCCGCCTCGAACCGACGGCGGTGGAATGGACCTGGGGCTCGATCGTCATCGCCTTTGCGATCTTCTTCGCGATCCGCGGGCCGAACATCGCGCGCGTCGCCGCCGTGGGGATGGTGATCGCCGTGGCGCCGTACGTGCCCGGGAAGATCTGGACGGCGACGCGTTACAGCTACATGGCTACGCCCTTCTTCGGGATCCTCGTCGCTGTCTCGGCCGGGTTCGTCCATCACTACGCCGTGAAGGTCTACAAGCCGGCCGCGCATGTGCTGGCCGCCATGGTGCTGATTGCGGTCGGCGGGCTGTACTCGTGGCAGACGATCCATCAGACGCAGCCGTTCCTGCGCGCGACCGATCGTTGGCAGCTCCTTGCCGACGAACTTCGCGCCAATTATCCGAGCGTGCCGCCGGGGACAACGGTCTACGTGATCGACGACGAAGAGCTGTGGTCGAACCCGTTATGGCAGCCGACGTGGATGACATCCGTCGGGCGCGCGCTTTATGGCAAGGACGTGAGCGTGCGTGCGTTGCCTTCGGATGATCTCGCCCGCCTGGAAAAGAGCCTCGACGGGCCGCTGTATGTGGTACAACTGGAGGGCGGGCACTTGACGCTGGTGCCAACGCACACGGTGAAGCTGCATTAACAGGAATAGTGTGTGACACGGATCCGGCGCCACCTACCCGGCCTCGGTCTGATTCTTCTCACAGCCTTCCTCCTCCGCCTCCTCTGGATTGCGTACGTTCAACCCGATCCTACCGATGGTCGTTTCGACGACACGGCGTGGTATCGCGGTTCCGCCCACTTCTTCTCGCTCGGCGAGGGGTATCTCAATCCGTACTCGGGCACACCGACCGCCGCGTGGCCGCCGGGATATCCCGCGTTTCTCGGCACCATCTTCCGCGTCGCTGGCGAAGGCGTCTGGCAGACCGCGAGCGTCAACGTGCTTCTCGCCGTGATGACCGTTGTGGTTGTCTACGGCATCGGCCTGCTGCTATTCGATCGACGGACAGCACTCGTCGCCGCCGCCGCCGTCGCTCTCTGGCCGGGACAGATCTTCTTCACATCGTTGACCCTGTCGGAACCGCTGTTCACGTTTCTGTTCACGCTCGCCATCCTGCTGATGCTGGCCGTGCCGCGCGTATCGGCGTGGCGCGGCGGCATGATCATCGCGTTCGGCGCCGTGACCGGCCTCGCGGTGTTCACCCGCGGGCAGGCGGTGCTCCTGATCCCGCTTGCTCTGGCCGCATGGGGCATGTCCGGGTTTCGCTGGCGACCAGCCCTGGGCTGGGCTGCGCTCGCGGCCGCCGTAGTTATCTTGATGCTGGCGCCGTGGGTCGCGCGCAATCAGCGCGAGATCGGCAGTCCCGTGCTGGTGGCGACGAACTTCGGGCCGAACCTCTGGATCGGGAATCACGCCGGCGCGACGGGCCGCATGAACATCCCCGAGGTCGAGCCACCCCAGGCGAGCCGCGCCGGGTTGACCCAGGGCGAGTACGAGGTCAAGACCAGCAATCTCGCCCTGCGGAAGGGGCTGCGGTACATGCTGACCCACCCAACCCGCGAGATCGAGCTTGCCGGTATCAAGGCGCGCGCCATGTACGAGTCTGACGCGACGGCGCTCGACTGGAATGCCGCCTATCGCCCTGACTTCTATGCTTCGCAATCTCTGGAGGAAGGATTGCGCAGTCTGGCGAACGGCTACTGGTTCGCCGTGCTCATCCTCTCGACGGCGGGGCTGATCGCGAGTCGCTCACGCCTCAACGGGCCGCTTGGATTGCTGCCGATTCTGGTGCTGACGTGGACGGCGTTCCACCTGCTGTTCTTCGGTGACTCGCGATTTCACTATCCGATCGCGTTCGTGTTCGCGCTTATGGGATCGCGCGGGCTGCTCGTGGTCTTCGATGCGTTGCGCCATCCCCAGGCGATCGCGCGCAAGCGGTACGCCGCAGCGTGAGCCTCGAAACGCCGGCAGCGGGGCGCCCGGAGCGCATCGAGGGCGCGGCTGCGCAGCGCGCAGATGCGCCAACCCCTCCACGAGCGCACTTGCGCCTCGATCTGGTGCTCATGCTCGCGCTGTTCGTGCTGGCGATCGTGCCGCGCGCGGCGTGGGTGGCGTACAACGATCGCGCACCGCAGGGGCTCAACGACCCGACGCTCTACGCACTGTTCGGCGACACGATCGCCGACGGCCACGGGTACATCCGCCCGACCGGCGAAAAATTCGCCTACTACCCCGTTGGCTTTCCGGCGACGGTTGCCGGGCTGAAGAAGGCCGGCGACATCTTCGGCTGGGGGCGCAGCATCTTCTCGATCAAGATGATGAACGGCATGTTCGGCGCGATCACCGTCGTCCTGCTGTTCCTGCTGGCGAGCAGGATCTTCGATCGACGCACGGGCGTCGTAGCGGGAGCGCTGCTGGCCGTCTTCCCCAGCCAGATCTACTACACGGGCACGGTGCTCTCGGAGCCGCTCTTCACGCTGATGTGGATTGGCGCCCTGACGGTGTTGCTGTGGAAGCCGTGGTCGCGCGCAGGAATGCCCTGGTGGCAGTTGTTCTTCGCGGGATTGCTGCTGAGCTACGCGACGATGACGCGTGGCATCACGCTGGTCTTCCCGATCGTGCTGCTGGCTGTGTGGCTGTTTCACCTGCACTCGAAGAAGCGCGCGTTGATGCAGGCGCTGGTCCTGTGGGCCGGCATCGCCGTGCTCGTCGTGCCGTGGTCTATCCGGAACACGGTTGCGTTCGGACAGCTCACCGGGCCGTCCACAAACGTCGGCGACGACCTGTGCATCGGGAACTACCTGGGGGCGCAGGGCGCGTTCACGCTCCAAGGCAAGTGCTTCGCCAACGACGCCGGTAAGACGCCGCAGCAGGTGGAACTGGATCGCAACAAGGACGGTGTGCGGATCGCGGTGCGCGACGTCGTGTCGCATCCGTTCCGCATGCCGAAGCTCGTCGCGCAGAAGGCGTACTGGCTGCTCTACAAAGACGACGACGGTATCTGGGCGGCGGAATCGTACGGCAACGACTACTTCATCCCGAACTTCCGGCGCGAGGTGCTGGCGTTCGCCGCGAACGCGATCTACTACGCCACGGGGTTCGTCGTGTTGGTGGGCATCTTCGCATTCGCGCTCGCGAAGGACCTGCGGCGTCTGACGGTCGTGTTGTCGTTCCTGTACGTCCTGGCGATTCCGCTCGTGTTCTTCGGCGACCCGCGGTTCCACTACCCGGCGATCCCGCTCGCTGTGGTCATCGCGGCGGCAACCATCGTGCGGTTGTGGGACTGGCGGCAGGACGGCCCGGCTCAGCCGGGCGTATGACAAACGCCAGCGTTTGTATTACGATTAGGTACGGAGCGTCGGGGTGAAGATCGACCTGATCATCGAGCCGGATCGCCCCGACCATATTGCGCGCCACGGCGTAACCGTCTCCGAAGTCCGCGAGGTGGTCGAGTCCGTGGAGCACGCCTGGAAGGTGAGGCGCGGGATGCTCTGCATCGTCGGGCAGACGGAGGCTGGTCGGTACCTGTCGGTGTTCGTCGGGTCAAGAGGCGGCTCCTTGTACGGATTGATCACGGCGAGAGACGCGAGCGATATTGAACGGCGTGCACTGTGGCGACACAGGAGAAGGTGATGGCGAGAACAACGACTCCAAGTCCAAAACGCGCAAAGAGCCGCATCCCTGACTTCAAGACCATTCAGGAAGAGGCCGAGTTTTGGGACACGCATAGCACCACTGAATTTGAAGACGAGTGGGAGCCCATGGAAGGGCCGCTTGAAGTGTTGATGTATCGTGCGGCGCCGAAGAAGGCGCTCACCGTCCGGCTCGAGCCCGATCTGATCGCGATGCTCGGCGATCTGGCGCGCACCAAGGGAGTCGGCTCTTCGACGTTGGCGCGGATGTGGATTATGGATCAGCTCCGCAGTGCGCGCGTTCGTCCCTCGAAGCGAAAACGGTCGAAGGGCGCCGCGTGATTGACGCGCTTCGCGCCCGGATGCGGACGCCCGATGCGAAATGGCTGCTGGCCATCTTCGCGCTGGCGCTCGTCGTGCGGCTGCTGGCGGTGGCGTACGTGCATCCCAATCCGCGCGACGGCCGCTACGACGACAGCGTCTGGTATGACACGACGGCGCGGCACCTGGCCGCGGGCGACGGCTACGTCTTCGACCCGGCTGTCTGGAAGACGGCCGACGGAACGCGCATCTATCCGGACGAGAACGCCCTCTCGCCGACGGCGCTGTGGCCCCCGGGCTACCCCGTGACGCTGGCGGTCATCTACAAGTTGACCGGCGATTCCTTGAACGCCGCGCGTGCGATGAACGTCGTGCTTGGTGCGGCGACTGCTGCGTTGGTATTCCTCATTGCGCGGCGATTGTTCGACCGCCTGTCCGCCATTTTCGCCGGCGGCGTCATCGCTGTGCTGCCCGCGCACGTGCTGTTCACCACGGTGCTGCTGTCCGAGACGTACTTTGGGTTCCTGCTCGCGGCAACGCTGGCGATCTTCGTCTACTTCGTGCTGGACCGCGATCGTCCGAACCTCGCGCTGCTCGCCGGGCTCGGAGCGCTCACGGTGTTCACCGGCTACGTGCGGGGCGAATTCCTGGCGTACGGCGGACTGCTCGCGCTGCTCACGCTCGCGCATCTGCGCCGCAACGCGCTCTTGCCGCTCGCGGCGTTTGCGCTCGGCGGCGCGCTGATCGTCGTGCCGTGGGCGGTGCGGAACCAGGTCCAGATGGGCGAAGTGATCCTCGGCACCACGGGCTCGGGGCGCGTCGCCTGGCAGGGCCACAATCCGGAGTCCGATGGCGGCGCGAGCTTGATCGCGACGACGCAGCTGGAGGCAAAGTTCGACGGTCTGAGCCGCAAGGCGATCGAGCTGAAGTCGAATCGTGAGGGCTCGCGCCTCGCGCGGGAGTGGGCGTGGGACCACAAGCTCGACGAGTTGAATCTGATCCCGCAGCGACTGTACCGGCTGTTCCGCAGCGACGAATCGGGCGTGACGTGGGTGCAGAGCAACAAGCCGTGGTTCGGCCCGGAGGGCGCGGACCGGCTGATCCGCGTGTCGAGCTTCACGTTCTTCGGGTTGATCGGCCTCGCGCTGGCGTCCGCGCGGATCTGGTGGCGGCCGCGCGATGCGCGATTCTGGGCGGTGTTCGGCATCGTGCCGTTCTATATGCTGGTCTTCGGCGTGCTGTTCATCGGCGATCCGCGGTACCACTACGCCATGTACATCCCGATCGCGATCTTCGCGTCGACGGGCCTGGCGGCGTTGTGGCGCATCACGTCACAACAGTGGTCGGACGTGATGGGCGGACGGTCGCTGAGGTCGGTGTCGCGGATCTTCGGCGCGCAAGAGCGATGAAACCCCACCAGAGCCACTGGCTGCGGTTGGCGCTATGGCTGGTGATCGCCTCGCCCATCGTCGCGCTGGCGGTGGCGCTGACGACCGAAGCAGGATTCACCCTGGCGCTCGTGCTGACGTTGTATATGTGGGCGCTGGTATGCGTCATACTGGCGCTGATCGCGCTGACCGGGCTGATCTTGCGCGCGATGCACTGGGGGGTCCGTGCGATTCGCAGGTAAGACAGTCGTCGTCACCGGCGCCGGCGGCTTCATCGGCAGCCATCTCGTCGAGCAGTTGGTCGCCGAGGGCGCGCACGTGCGGGCGATGCTGCGCTACACGTCGCGCGGCCAGCGCGGGTGCCTCGACCTGCTGCCCGACGCGTCGCTCGCGCGGATTGCGATCACCATGGGCGATGTGCGCGATTTCGATGCTGTCCGCGCCGTCATGAGCGGCGCCGACGCCGTCTTCCATCTCGCCGCGCTGATCGGGATCCCGTACTCGTACGAGCATCCGCAGGAAGTGATCGACACCAACATCATCGGCACGTCGAACGTGCTGATCGCCGCCAAGGAGCTGGGCACGGTCGAGCGCGTTGTGCTGACATCCACCAGCGAAGTGTATGGCTCGGCGCTGCGCGTACCGATGGATGAAGAACATCCGCTGCAGGCGCAGTCGCCGTACTCGGCGACGAAGATCGCGGGCGACGCGCTCGGACTCAGCTTTCATCGCTCGTTCGCGATGCCGGTGACGATCGTGCGACCGTTCAACGCGTACGGTCCGCGACAGTCCGCGCGCGCCGTCATCCCGACGATCATCACGCAGGCGGTGGCGGGCCAGGGGCTGCGGCTCGGCACGCTCGACACGACGCGCGATTTCACGTTCGCGGAGGATACGGCGCGCGGATTCCTCGCGGTGGGTGGCGCCGATGCCGCGCTCGGCGAAGTGGTCAACGTCGGCTCCGGCAAGGAAGTCAGCATCCGCGACATCGTGCGGAAGGTGGGCGAGATCACGGGACGTGAACTGGCGGTCGAGGGCGATGAGCAACGGATGCGCCCGGCGAAGAGCGAGGTGTCGCGCCTGCTTTCGGACAGCTCGAAGGCGGAGCGGCTGGCGGGCTGGCGCGCGGAAGTCTCGCTCGATGACGGGCTGCGGCGCACGGTCGATTGGATCCGCGAGCATCTCGATCTCTATCGCCCGCAGGAGTACGCCGTATGAGGGCCGTGATCCTGGCGGGCGGCAAAGGCGTGCGGCTGCGACCGCTCACGTACACGATCCCGAAGCCGCTCCTGCCCGTCGGCGAGAAGCCGATTCTTGAAGAGATCATCGAGCGATTCAAGACGTTCGGCGTGCGTGACTTCGTGATCGCCGTCGGCTATCGGGCGGAGTTGATCGAGACGTACTTCCGGGACGGATCGCAGCTCGGCGTGCGCATCGACTACGTGCGTGAGTCGCACCCGCTCGGCACAGCCGGGCCGCTGGCGCTCGTACGCGCGTCGTTCGCGTTGTCACCCGACGAACCGATCCTGGCGATGAACGGTGACATCCTCACCGATCTCGACATGGGCGCGTTCGTTGAGTTCCATCGCCGTGGCGGCTACGAGATCACGATCGCGACGCGCAAGTTCGAGTTGCAACATCCGTATGGCGTGCTGCAGCTCGACGGGCCGCGTGTCACTGGCATCGTCGAGAAGCCCGCCGTCACAGACATCGTCAGCGCCGGCATCTACGCCATCCAGCCGTCCGCGCTCGACGTCATTCCGCCCGACAGCTTCTTCGACATCCCCGACCTGGTGAACAAGCTGCTGGCGCAAGGCCGCAGCGTCGGCGCGTATCACTTCGTGGGGGAGTGGCTGGCGATCGACCGCATCGAGCAGCTCGAGGATGCCGCCCGGATGCTGGCTGAGCGGCACGCATAGCATGGTGGCCGGCCTGGTCGTTGGGCTGCTGCTCGTTCTCGCCGGCGTAGCCGTCTTCCTCGGACGAGCCGATGTCGCCCGGTCGATTCATCAGTGGTACGAAACGATCCCCGATCGGCGACCGCGCTGGTTCTGGTGGCACCCTCGACCCAGTCCTCGTCAAGCCGAAATGGTCGTCGTCGTCGCCGCTGCATCTTCCGGCGCGATCGGTTTGGTCGCAATAGCCGCCGCGTTGAGGAGCCTCTTTTGACGAGACGGAGTGGCTTGCAAGCGGCACCCTTGCGGGCCGATCGAGGTGGTATGCGCATCGGCCGGTGGTCGCGCGCTCTCGTCCTCGGCGAGTTGATGGCGCATCGAGCGAGGGCGCAGCAGGCTGCGCCCCTACAGCGGACGAACTCGCGGATCGGGGATGACGGGCGGGGCGCCACGTGCTCCATTTGGCTTCGTCCTCCTGCGCTCCCTTCGTGTTCCTTCGTGGGCTTCGTGGTTCGTCGCGCCAGACACGGTAGAATCGCGGGATGAAGGTTTCTATTGTGATTCCGGTGCGGAACGAGCGCGACACGGTTGTGGCGCTGATCGCGCGCGTGCGTGCCGTCGACTGCGGGATGGCGAAAGAAGTGATCGTCGTCGATGGCGCATCTACTGACGGCACTCGCGAGGCGCTGCTGGCACTGGCGCCGTCCGACGACCTCGTGCTGGTGCTGGAGGATGTGGCGCGCGGCAAGGGGCGGGCGGTGCGCACGGGGTTCGAGCGGGCGAGCGGCGATATCGTCATGGTGCAGGACGCCGATCTCGAACTGGATCCGTCAGAGATCCCGTCGCTGCTGGCGCCGATCGTTGAAGGCCGGACGGATGTGGTATTCGGCTCGCGGTTCTTGGGGCGCGGGCGCGGGCCGACGCCGCTCATCGGGTATATCGGCAACGTTGGGCTGACGTGGGCGGCGAACATCCTCTACCTCGCCCGCCTGACGGACATCCTAACCTGCTACAAGGTGATGCACCGCGACGTCGCGCGCTCGCTCGACTTGCGCTGCAACGGGTTCGATCTCGATGCCGAGATCACGTGCCGGCTGCTGCGCGACGGCCACAGGATCGTCGAAGTGCCCGTGACGTACGAGCCGCGGAGCGTCGACGACGGCAAGAAGCTGAGCCCCGGTGTCGGCTGGAGCGTGCTGCGCGCGATCGTGCGGACGCGTTTCGCACCGGCGCGCCGGCGCGCGGCGCCTGCCGAGCGCGAACCCGAGCGCGAGCCCGTTGCGACTGCCGGATCGCGTGAGGGCGACTCACTCCGAGACTGATCGCCGCTCACCGGTCGCCAGGATACGCTTCGTCTGCGATCTCGATCATCATGCTTGTCCGCATCTACGCGGCCTCGGCGATGGCGGACGTCGTGGCCTGTGCACACGCATGCTTGCGAGACGCAGCCGTCAGGCAGGCCATCACGATCAGCAAGAACACACCGAACACGATGTTCACGGGAGCACCGCGGCTCATGAACGGCGTGAACCAGGTGATCACCCACGCCGCGGCGATGATCGTGCCGGCGAGTGCGCGGTGCCTGCCGCTGGTCGCGGCGAGATACGCCACAGCCGGTGCCGCGAGGATCGCGATGTCTTGCACGTAGAGATGCAGATCGGACAGCACGGTGGCAATCGTTACGATCAACAGGCAGCGCGCGAATCCTTCCGCTCGCGCGTCGACCGGGCCACGAAGTCCGAGCGCTGCCAGCGCCAGCGTGCCGGCCGCCAGCGCCGTCGCGGCCAGTGTTGCGAGGCGGTGATCGCCGGAGCTGAACATCCTTGAAATGACGCCCATCCATCCGAACATGGCGTCAGTACGCTGAAATTGAGACTCGCGGATCAGGTAGAGCGGATAGTCGATCGCGGCCGCCGGCCCGACGATCGCGATCGATAGCACCACACACGCGACTGTCGCCGGCGCGAACGTTGCCAGGACGCCGTGTTGCCGCTTCCACACGAAGTACAGTGTCAGCGGGATCAACATCTCCGGCTTGATCAGGAGCGGCACCAGCGCCAGCCCGGCCAGGCGATCGCGCCCGTTGCGCATCAGCAGATAGGCGCCACCCCACGACGCGCTGAGCAGCAACGAGTACTGACCCAGCACCAGCCCGTGGCTCACAGGCGCCCATGTCGCGAACCCGGCTACCAGCAGGGCCCGCCACGGCCGGCCGATGGGTGCGGCGAGCCGCCAGAGCAGCCAACCGTTCAACCCGAGCAAGCACAGGCTGATCAGCGTCCACGCGCGGTACGCCGCGTCGAATGGCACAAGCGAGAATGGCGCCCACAGCAGGGCGAAGAACGGCGGATTGAAGTATGGCTCGCCCCCGGTGCGTGCCGTGGCCGCTATCGCGCCGTGTCTGTACAGATCGTGTGCGCGCCCGTCCACAACGAGTCGGCCGGCGGCGTAGAACGAGCGGAAGTCGTACGCGCTGAAGTTGTATGTGCTCGTATCGAGGAAGGTCGCGACTGCCTGCCACCAGTGGACCATGCTCAGAGAGACCAGCACGCCCGCGCCGGCCGCCGCCAGTAGTGCACCGCGCAAGGCGCGAAGGCTCCGCTCGCCTCGATCGTCCCGCAGCGGGATGACTACCTGCATCGTGCGCGGCTCAACTCGCTGCTTCCTCGTTTCTGGCGCGGCGGCGACTGGGCGCCCCCTCGTGGTGCGCCGACGGCACCGTCAACTACCGTATGTTCGTCACGAGCAGGAGGCCTGTGCATCAGATGAAGGAGCCTGTCGTAAGGGATGTCCCTCGTTCGTCGCCGCTACGACGCTGAGCGTTCAACGTTCGGGTCGCGTTGACACCCCTACGGATCGCTTTCTAGACTGAATGTAACGCTGACGGAACGGTTGCCCGTGCTTCCTCCCTGAGCGCCAGAACAGACAGGAGCGCTCGCTTGTCCCTCGAAACACTGCTGCCCGCGCTGGCCGACCCGGAGCGTACGCCCCCGGCGACCGAGCTTTCTGCGCTGACCTCCCTCGATGGGGAGAATCGCGACCGCTTCCTCGACGTGTGGCGCACCTTGAGCATCCAACGAAGACGCGACATCGTCGATCGCCTGGCGGACCTCGTCGAGAATAACGTCGAGCTGGATTTCAACACCGTCTTCATGACCGGGCTCGTCGACGAGGACGTGCAGGTGCGCGCGCAGTCGGTCAAGGCGCTGTGGGAGTACGAATACGACGACCTGGTGCCGGTGCTGCTGCGCCTGCTGCGCGACCCGGAGGCGCTGGTGCGCGGCGAAGCGGCGCTGGCGCTCGGGCGGTTTCTGCTGCGCATGGAAGTGCTCGACCGCGACGACGCGCTCGCGCAGCAGATCGAAGGTGCGCTGCGGGCGCGCTACCACGATGAGGCGGAGCTGATCGAAGTGCGAGGCCGTGCGCTCGAAGCGCTCGGCGTCCGTGGCAAGGACTGGGTCCACGATCTGATCGAGGAGGCCTACAGCAGCGGCGACAGGCGGCTGACGATCAGCTCGATCCATGCGATGGGGCGCAATGCCGACCTCGCGTGGCTGCCGATGATCATCGAAGAGATGGAGAGCGAAGACGCGGAGATGCGCTTCGAAGCCGCGACAGCGGCAGGTGGCATCGCCGATGAAAGCGCCATCCCGCATCTTACGGAGCTAACCGCCGACGATGACGCCGAGGTGCAAGAAGCGGCGATTGCGGCGCTCGGCCAGATCGGCGGACCGACGGCGCGCTCGGTGCTGCACGAGGTCGCGGCGGATTCCTCCGACGATCGTGTGCTCGAAGCCGTGACGGACGCGCTTGCGGAGGCGGACTTCGTCGAGGATCCACTCGGTTTCAAGCTGCACCTCGATGACAGCGTCGCCGATGATGCGAGTGAGGACGATGACGAGTGACGACGGATAATCTTGACCTGCGCGTGGAGCAGACCGTCTCGGCGGGCGGCGTCGTGTTTCGGCACGGCGAGCACGGCGTCGAGATCGTGCTGTGCGGGCGCCTGCGCGAGAACCTGTGGGCGCTGCCGAAGGGCACGCCGGAGTCCGGCGAGACGATCGAGGAGACGGCACTTCGCGAGGTGAGGGAGGAGACCGGCCTCGGCGTGACGATCGTCGCCGATCTCGGCAGCATCGAGTACGAATTCCTCAGGCCCGCGCAAGGCGTACGCTTCGAGAAGAACGTACACCACTTCCTGATGCGGCCGGACGGCAGTGGCGACGTCGATGCGCATGATCACGAGTATGACCGCGTCGAGTGGTTCGCCGCCCCCGAGGCGCTGCGCCTGATGACGCACCGCAACGAGGTGACGATCGTCTTGCGCGCGCTGGAAGTCATCGACGCTGGCGACGTGGCAGCGGAAGCGGAAGCCGCCACGTGACCACGACTGCGCAGGGCGAGGTCGCGCGCGGCGAACTGGTGGTGCTTCGGGAGAAGCGCCTCGGCGACGCGCCCGACGACTATCGCTGGCGTACCGATGCCGAGCTGGCGCGCTTCGATGCCGCGCGGCCGTTCGCCGCGGCGTACCAGGACTACCTGGCGCTGTACCGCGACGAGTTGGCGTATCCGAGTCCGTATCGCCGCAGCCTCGCGATTGAGGACGCGGATGGAATTCACATCGGCAACGCGATGTACTACAACATCGACGCCATCCGTCGCGAAGCGGAGATCGGCATTACCATCGGTGAGCGGCAGTTCTGGAGCCGCGGCTACGGGACGGACGCCGTGAAGACGCTCGTGCGGCACATCCTGCGGACGACGGGGTTCCGGCGCGTCTATTTGAAGACGCTCGACTGGAACGCGCGCGCGCAGAAGGCGTTCGAGAAGTCGGGCTTCCGTATCTGCGGGCGCTCGCGCCGCGGCGGCAACGACTTCATCGTCATGCAGTACATGGCGGCGTGGCTGGACCTCGAGCGAGACACGTAGCCCAGGGTTGTACCGCGGAGACGCGGAGGGCGCGAAGGTTTTGTTGGATCGGGTGAGCGCCAGCCTCGAAGCGCGACCTTTGTCTGTTGTGTGGTGCCGGGGTAACCTCACCACGGCCCTCTCCGCCCGGCAGAGAGGGAGGACGCGGGTCGACACGCGGCTGCTTGCTCCGCTTCCCGTTGCTGGATATAACGTTTGGAGTACCCGCAGCCATTGAAGGAGCATTTTCATGGGAGCAGAGCGCTCGCATACCGCCGGCATGATCATCTGCGCGTTCAGCGCCATCACGGGGCTGTTCTTCACCATCGGCGTGCTGAAGAAGTCGTATATGGCGCTGGCCCTCCCGGTGATGGCGGGCACGCTCGGCGCCCTCTACATCGCCTTCTGGATCGGCCGTGCGCTGATCACGACGCCGATCGAGCCACCTTCGGACGATTAGGCGGCTCGACAATCGACAATCCTGTAGGGGCGGACCTGTGTGTCCGCCCTGTTTGTTTTCACCACGGAGGCGCGGAGGGCGCGGAGGGGTTGTTGGGGTGGGTGAGGACAGTGGATGTCGGCGGGCGCTGCGAGCACCTCACCCCGGCCTATCGGCCACCCCTCTCCACGACGTGGAGAGGGGCTTGGGTGAAAGAGCTTGCTATTTGGCGGGGCGTCGGTCACACGGCGGCGTTCGGCGCGTAGGGGTGGCGGTCGTTACACTCGCGCATGGCCAAATCAGCACAGCCGCATGTCGATCGACTCGTAACGCAGCTGCAGTTGGAGCAGTTGGATCGCGATTTGTTTCTGGGCGATCCGGGGGCGGGGGAGCGGCGGCTGTTTGGCGGGTTGGTGGCGGCGCAGTGTGTGGTGGCGGCGTATCGGACGGTGGAGGAGGGGGCGCTGCATTCGCTGCATGCGTACTTCCTGCGGCCGGGCCGGCATGGCGTGCCGATTCGCTACGTCGTGTACCGCATCCGCGACGGCCGATCATTTACCACGCGCGACGTGGTGGCGTACCAGTCGGGCGAGGCGATCTTCAACCTGAGTTGCAGCTTCGTGCGGCCGGAGGAGGGCATCGCGCACCAGGGGCCGATGCCGGACGTGCCGGGGCCGGACGGCCTGCCCGAATGGGAGATGGTGCGGCCGGATCGCGCGGAAGAGCGCGCGATGATCAAGCGCTGGGTGCGCGAGAGTCCGATTGAGGTGCGGTCGTGCGATCCGCCGGACCGGCAGACGCCCGCGGGCGAGGCGCCGACGCGTCGCGTCTGGATCCGCGCGAAGGGCGTGCTGCCCGAGGACCCGATGGTGCACGCGGCGGTGCTGACGTACGCGTCGGATATGGGGCTGATCGCGACGGCGCGCATCCCGCACGGCATCGGCCGCGGCGAGCCGACGGCGGCGTCGCTGGACCACGCGATCTGGTTCCACCATCCGCCTCGGTTTGATGGCTGGCTGCTGTACACCAGCGAGAGCCCGATCGCGCATGCGGCGCGTGCGCTGATTTTGGGGCAGATGCACCGAGAGGACGGCACGCGCATCGCGTCGGTGGCGCAGGAGGGGTTGATCCGGGTGCCGCGGGGGTGACGGGAACCACGGATTACGCGGATTTCACGATTGGGTTGGAACCGCAGATTTCGCTGATTGCGCAGATTGTTGGGACGAATCCACAGACTTCACAGATGGGCACAGATTGGTTAGGGTCTCTGCCGTCGCTCATGTGCGGTAGTCGGATTCCGATCGAACCCCTTCTCCACGTCGTGGAGAAGGGTGGCCGAAGGCCGGTATGAGGTGCGCGCTTCGCGCTCGACCACCCGAAAGTCGCATCGACGCCCCGATCCGGTCCCTTCTCCACCCTGTGGAGAAGGGTGGCCGAAGGCCGGGATGAGGCCCGCGTATCAGCGCGCGTCGCGCTGCGCCAGCACATCCTCGTAGAGCGCAGCTGTCTTGAGGGCGCACGCTTTCCACGAGAAGTGATCTTCGATGCGCTTCGTGCCGGCTGCGCCCATGGCGGCGCGGCGGGCCGGATCCGCCAGCAACGCGGCGATCGCGTCGGCGAGGGCGGGGGCGTTGGCGGGGGGGGCGAGGATGCCGGTTTCGTTGTCGGCGATGACTTCGGGGAAGGCGCCGGCCGTGGTGGCGACGACCGGCGTGCCGCAGGCCATCGCCTCGGCGGCGGGGAGGCCGAAGCCTTCGTAGAGCGACGGAGAGACGAAGATCGACGCCTCGTTGTGGGTGCGGACGAGCTCATCAAGCGGCAGGCGGCCGGTGAAGGTGACGCGGTCGCCGAGCGACAGCTCCTGCACCATGCGCGGCGCCATCTCGGCGCCGGGGCGGTCGACGAAGGTGAGGTGGAAGTCGATGTGGCGGTCGCGGAGGATCGCGGCGGCTTCGAGCAGGTAGCGCGCGCCCTTGTTGCGGTCGTCGGAGTTGCCGTTGTAGAGGATGCCGTTCGGGTGGCGCGTGAGGCCGAGCGGGCGGAAGACGTTGGTGTCGACGCCGTCGTGGATGGTGGTGATCTGCTCGTCGCGCAGCGCGAACGCTCTCCGCACCGACGCGCGCGAGTTGTGCGAGCCGGTGATGATGCGGTCCATCCGCCGCGCGACGATCTCCTGCATGAAGAACGGGTAGAAGTTCGCCTTGCGGATCTTCATGCCGACGCGCGTCGCCTGCCGCATCTGGTTCAAGCGGTCGATCGAGAGCGGGTGGTGGATGTTCGCGACCATCGGCATGCCGGACGCGTGGATCATCCACGATCCGTAACCGAGCACCTGCACGTCGTGGACGATATCGAAGTGGTACCGCGCCTGCAGCTCGCGCCAGCGCATGAACGCGCGCCAACTGAACGCCGACATGACGGAGAATTGTCCGTAGCGGCTCGTCGCCAACTCGTAGAAGTTCAGCGGATGAAAGAAGCTCTTGGGATCGCGGCCGTAGAAGAAGAACCGCGACGTCTCGAGCAGGCGATAGACGCTGTACGACGGCACTCGGTGCACGGTCACGGCAGGATCCGTTTCCGGCCACGGCGGCCCGACGATGAGGTGCACGTCGTGCCCGAGGCGCGCCAACTCGCGCGTCACCTGCGCCGTATACACGCCCTGCCCGCCGGAGTACATGTTGCCCTGGTGGAGGAGGAAGAGCACTTTCATGCGCGCGGCGCTGGATGTTGGATGTTGGAGGTTAGATGTTGGAAGCGGGTTGGGTGCATCGTTCGGGATTGTAACGGGCCGACGCTGCCGCCGCGATCCGGCGGCCCGTGGCGATGCACGCTGGATTGCGCCGGAGGGTGAGCGTATTCTCACAGCGATGGAATTTTCGAAGCTCGTGCCGGAACTCTGCTGCACAGACATTGAACGGAGCCTGAGCTTCTACACGGAACTCCTCGGTTTCTCTGTGGCATACGCTCGGCCCGAAGATCGGTTCGCCTATCTCGACCGGGAGGGCGCTCAAATCATGATCGAGCAATCGTCAGGACGCGCCTTCGTTGCCGGTGAATTGGTGTATCCCTACGGGCGTGGCGTCAACTTGCAGATCGAGGTCGCCGACGTGGCCGCGCTCTACAAGAGCGTCGAGGCATCCGATGCTACGATATACCTCCCCCTGGAAGACACGTGGTATCGCCGCGATCAGACGCTGCTCGGTAACCGGCAGTTCATCGTGCAGGACCCGGATGGGTATCTCTTGCGGTTCTTCGAGGATCTGGGCGCCAGACCGGTGCAGCGATAGGCCGGTGACGGCGCCGGCGCTCCGGCCTCGAGCTGGCTAGCCGTCATTGTCATCCCCAATCTGTGTTCATCTGTGCAATCTGTGGATAGGAGAATGCTCTCTACGGTTGCAGGGGGAACCGTTCGTTGATACTATGGCATACTAGACGGACCCGACGGGAACGGCAGGAAATTCGGCTTTTCGACGCCCCGTGGGCACCTTCTGCGGAGCACTGCCTTTGGGCAGGAGGTACGTGTGCTCCCATCGTTGCGGGAGGCCTGCGGCGTCTTCGGCGTCTATGCGCCGGGTGAAGATGTCGCAAGGATCACGTTCTTCGGTCTCTACGCCCTGCAACATCGCGGGCAGGAGAGCGCAGGCATGCGGACATCTCACGCCCACACCCTCTCCCTCAAGACCGGCATGGGCCTCGTCTCGCAAGTCTTTGACGAAGACGACCTGAGCTACCTCCCCGGCAAATTCGCCATCGGCCACACCCGCTACTCCACCACCGGCGCCAGCAACTGCGACAACGCGCAGCCCTTCCGCGTCAGCGGCGCGAACGGCGAGCTGGCCCTCGGCCACAACGGCAACATCGTCAACGCCACCGTGCTCCGCGAAGACCTCGTGCGCGGCGGAGTGACGTTTACGACGGGCAGCGATTCGGAAGTGATCGCGCAGCTGCTCGCCAACGCGCCGGGCGTCGACTGGAAGGAGCGCTGGGCGCACGTGATGCGCAAGCTCAACGGCTCCTACTCGCTCGCCGTCATCACCCCGGACGCGATCATGATGGCGCGCGACCCGATGGGGAACCGCCCGCTCTGCCTGGGCAAGCTGAATGGCGGCTGGGTCGCCGCTTCGGAGAGTTGCGCGTTCGACCACATCGGCGCGACGTTCATCCGCGAGATCGAGCCGGGCGAGGTGATCTACATCGACGCCGAGGGCCTCCAGAGCATGAAGCCGCTGGACGAGCAGTCGCACGCGTTCTGCGTGTTCGAGTACATCTACTTCTCGCGGCCGGACAGCGTGCTGGGTGGCAAGCTGGTGTACCCGGTGCGCATGAACCTTGGCCGCCAGCTGGCGAAAGAGCATCCCACGCCGAACGCCGACGTCGTCATCGGCGTGCCCGACTCCGCCACCGCCGCGGCGATCGGCTACTCGCAGGCGTCTGGCATCCCGTTCGTCGAGGGGCTGGTGAAGAACCGTTACGTAGGACGGACGTTCATTCAGCCGGACCAGCGACTGCGCGAGATCGGCGTACATCTGAAATTCAACCCGCTGCGGGAGGTGCTACAGGATCGCAGCATCGTGCTCGTCGACGACAGCATCGTGCGCGGCACGACGACGACGGGCGTGATCCAGATGCTGCGCCGCGCCGGTGCGCGTGAGATCCACATGCGCGTGACCGCGCCTCCGATCACGCATCCGTGCTTCTACGGCATCGACATGGGCACGCGCTGGGAGCTGATCGCCGCGCAGAAGGCCACCGAGGAGATACGCGACCAGATCGGCGCGGACTCGCTTGGCTACCTGAGCGCGGAAGGTCTGGAGAGCGCCGTGGCGACGCCGAAAGACAAGCTGTGCATGGCGTGCTTCACGGGCGAGTACCCGCGCCCCGTGCCGCTGCAAATGGACAAGCTGGCGATGGAGCCGACCGACGGCTCACTCGACCGCCACGAGGCGGAATACACCACGCCGCTCAGGCGGGTGTAGGTGAGCGTACCGTCCTTCCTCTCGAACCCGGGGTCTGATTCGGACGACGCGTACGCGCGGGCGGGCGTGAACCTCGCCGCGCGCAACCTTGCCGTCGAACGCATCAAGGCGATCGCATCGCGCGCGACGCGGCCGGAGGTGCTGGGCGGCGTTGGGCCGTTCAGCGGGCTGTTCAAGCTCGGCACATACCGCGAGCCGGTGCTCGCTTCGAGCACTGACGGTGTGGGCACGAAGCTGCGCATCGCGCTGCTCATGGAGCGCTACGACACGATCGGCCAGGATCTGGTCAACCATTGCGTCAACGACATCCTGACGTCGGGCGCGCACCCGCTGTTCTTTCTCGACTACCTCGCGACGTCGGATCTGTCCGACGAGCGGAAGCTCTCCGTGATCGAAGGCTTGACGAACGCATGCTTGGCGCATGGCTGCGCGCTGATCGGCGGCGAGACGGCGGACATGCCCGACATCTACGCCCCCGGCGATTTCGACCTTGCCGGCTTCATCGTCGGCGTCGTCGAGCGCGAGCACGTGATCGATGGCTCGAAGATCGCCGAGGGCGACGTGCTGCTCGGTATTCCGTCGACCGGCTTGCACACGAACGGCTACACGCTCGTGCGGAAGGTGTTCGGCATCGGTGTTGGCGGCGACCCGGCGGCGGATCGGGCGATTCTCGATATGAGCTTTCCGGGGCTCGAAGGATCGCTGGGCGACGCACTGCTCGCGGTACATCGGTCGTACTACGATGACCTGAAGCCGGTGCTGACGCGGCTGCACGGCATCGCACACATTACCGGCGGCGGGCTGCCGGACAACGTACCGCGCATCTTGCCCGATGGGCTAGCAGCGGTCTTCGAGCGCGACGCATGGCGTGTGCCGGCGCTGTTCTCGCTGATCCAGAAGCAGGGGAATGTCGGCGACGAGGATATGTTCCGCGCATTCAACATGGGGCTCGGCATTGTGGTGGCCGTAGCGCCTGAAGACGCCGAATCGATCGGCGCCCAACTCCGCGACGCGAAGCCGGTCGGGCGCATCATCCGCCAGGTCGATGAGCGAAGGGTGATCATCAACTAACCGATGCCACTTCGCGCGATCCTCGCACCGTACAACAAAGCCGGACTCGTAGAACTGGCGCAGGGCCTCGAAGCGCTCGGCGTCGAGATGTTCGCTACGGGCAATACGCACCGCATCCTCAGCGAGGCGGGCGTGCGCGTGCGCGCGGTCAGCGATCTGACGGGCTTTCCGGAGATCCTCGACGGCCGCGTGAAGACGCTGCATCCGGGCGTGCACGGCGGCATCCTGGCGCGACGCGACAAGCCGGAGCACCTGGCAGAGCTGGAGAAGCACGGGCTCGGCACGATCGACATCATCGTCGGCGGGCTGTACCCGTTTCAGGAGACGGTGGCGCGCGAGGATGTGACGCTCGAAGACGCGCTGGAGAACATCGACATCGGCGGGCCGACGATGCTGCGCGCGGCCGCGAAGAACTTCCCGCACGTGCTGCCCATCGTCGACCCAGCGGACTACAACGATCTGCTCGACGCGCTGCGCAACGACTCCACGCCGATGGAGTGGCGGCGGAAGCTCGCCGTCAAGGCGTTCCAGCACGTGGCTTCGTACGACACGGCGATCGCGTCATATCTGCGGGGCGCCGGAGATCCGTTCCCGGACGAGATCACGCTGGCGTTCACGAAGCGCGGCGATCTGCGCTACGGCGAGAATCCGCACCAGGAAGCGGTGTTGTATCGCCAGGTCGATCCGAATGCGCGCGGGCTGCAGGGCATCGTCAACGCGCGGCAGCTCAACGGCAAAGCGCTGTCGTACGTCAACATCCTGGACGCGGATGCGGCGTGGTGCGCCGCGTGCGACTTCGACGAGCCCACCGTCGTCATCGTCAAACACATGACGCCATGCGGCATCGCCAGCCGAAACGACCTGAGCGCCGCATTCGCGCTGGCCTTCGAGAGCGACATGATCTCGGCGTTCGGCGGCATCATCGCCATCAACCGGCCGGTCGATGACGCGCTGGCGAAGGCGATCCGGGCGACGAAGCATCCGACAAGCGGGCAGCGGCTCTTCGTCGAGATCATCATCGCCCCGTCGTTCACGCCGGAAGCCATCGAGACGCTGGCGAAGTCGAAGGATCTGCGCGTCCTCGAGGCGCCGCCTGTTCGCATGAAGGAGCGGGCGCTCGAATACCGGGGCGTCACCGGCGGCATGCTGATGCAGGAATATGACCGGATGGCCGTGGACCCGCCGGAACTGCGCATACTCTCGAAGCGCCAGCCTACCGATACTGAACGGGCGGATATGCGGTTCGCCTGGCGCTGCGTGAAGCACGTCAAGTCGAACGCGGTAGTGCTGGTGAAGGACTGCGTGATGGTCGGCATGGGCACAGGACAGACGAACCGGGTGACCAGCGCGCGGCTCGCCGTCGAGATGGCGGGTGAGAAGGCGGCTGGATCGGTCTCGGCGTCGGACGCGCTGATCCCGTTCCCGGATACCGTCGAGACCTGCGCCGCGGCCGGCGTGACGGCGATCGTGCAGACGGGCGGTTCGATCCGCGACGAGGACTCCGTCGCCGTGTGCGACGCGCACGACATGGCGCTGGCCGCGACGGGCGTGCGGCACTTCAAGCACTAGAGGCGATAGGCCGCACGGAGGCGCGGAGCAGGGGGCACATGGCGATCCAGCAAGACATCAGCATCGTCCAGATCGAGGACGCGATCGCGTCGCTAAGCCACGATGAGCGCGCGCGGTTCGAGCGCATCTTCCATGTGAGCAGCACGCTCGGCCGGCTCGTGCCGCCGGATGCGATGAGGCCCTGGATCGAGAAGCAGTTCGGCAGCGTCGATGCGACTACCGAGCAGAAGATCATCAAGGTCACGAACAACGTAACGCTCGAGGGTGTGCTCTTCAACTGGCTGCGGTCGAGCCGGCCCATGTGGCGCCAGGAGATCAACCTCGACAAGGAGCTGGAAGACGGGCCGCCGGATCCACTCAACGATCCGTTCAATGGCACGCCCGAGGATCTCTTCGGCCGCGTCAAGGGCAAGTACTGCGTCACCGCGAGCAACATCGCGAAGTTCGACGCGTTCCACGGCCTCGTCGTATTCAACGAGCGGCACCCGCTGCGCTTCACGCGCGAGATGCTGCACGACTACGTCGACACCGGCGGCCGCTGGGGCGATCTGGCGCACGCGTCCGACCCGGAAGCCAAGTACTACATCTTCCTGTGGAACTGCTTGTGGCGCTCCGGCGCGTCGTTGCTGCACGGGCACGCGCAGGTCGTCATGGGGCGGGGCATGCACTACGCGGCGGTCGAGGGCCTGCGGCAGGACGCGGCCGTCTACCAGGCGCACCACCGCTCCAACTACTTCACCGATCTCTTCCTCGCGCACGAATCGCTCGGCGCGGCGTTCGAGAAGGATGGCACGAAGGTTATCGCCAACCTCGCGCCGAAGAAGGAGAACGAAGTCCTGCTCTTCGCGCCCTTCGTGACCACGTCGCTGAAGGACCGCATCTACGAGACGCTCGAATGCATGCGCGACCGGCTCGGCGTGACGTCGTACAACCTCGTGATCTACACGCCGCCTTGGTCGGAGACCCCCGAGAGCTGGGAGGGTTTCCCGTGCGTGGTGCGCATCGTCGATCGCGGTGACCCGTCGAGCCGCACCGCCGATATCGGCGCGATGGAGCTGTACGCGGCGAGCGTCGTGTCGAGCGACCCGTTCGTGCTGGCGCGTTCGCTCCGCGAGACGATGGCGGCGTAGCTCGGATCACGTCCACTAAGAGCACGAAGGACACGAAGGGTTGGTGGGGCTTGATGGTACGCCTCGCTGGCATCGCGTGTTCGCGGTCGCCGGCGTACGCAGTGGCTCCGAGTGGGCCGCGGCGGTTAGACTCCGCGCATGCCGCCTTTGCGCCTCACCGACGTCTACAAAGGCCAGGACTTCTTCACGCCCGGCGCTGCGGACACGATCGAGCTGATCTCCCGAACGTTCTCGCTCGGCGAGCACTCGCGCGTCCTCGAAGTGGCGTACGGCACTGGCGAGGGCGCGTGTCGCCTCGCTGAACGCCACGGGTGCACCGTGTTAGGCGTCGATCTGCACCCGCTGGCGAAGTACACGGCGATGAACGCCACGGCGCGCGGCGTTGCCGATCGCGTCGCGTTCGCCATCGGCGATGGCGGCCAACTGCCAGTGCGAGACGCGGTGTTCGACGCGGCGATCTGCATCGGCGCGCCGAGCATCGTCGGGACGGAGCGCTGCCTGGGCGCGATGCGGCGGGCGTTGCGCGTGGGCGGAATGATCGCTGTCAGCGACTGGGTGTGGCGCGCTGTTGGCGTTCCGCCGGAAGCAATCGTTGAGGGCATCGATCCGCGACTGTTGACGGTGGACGGCTATGCGGATCTGGTTCGTGCCGCGGGATTCGAAATCGTGTCCGCAGAACCGCTGCCGCGTTCGGCGTGGGACAACTACTACGAGCCAATCCGCGCGAACCTCGCCGCGATTCGCGCGGAGCACCCGGACGAGCCGATGGGCCAGATCGACGACGAGTTGCGGATCTGGGACAGCGGGGTCGGGCCGGCGTGGTGGGTGTACGGGGTGTTCGTGGCGCGGGCGGTGTGAGGCGTTGCCAACCGCGGAAATCGTTGTGTTGATCTGAACGTCGGCGCGGGATGGTGCAGCGGCGGAGCTGAAGCTCCGCGGGTACCGCGCTCTCGCGATGCTTTGCTGGGTGTTGCTGGGTGTAGCCGCGATCGGCTAGCCTGACGGGGTAAGGACACCATTCCTTACTCTTGGTCAATTGGAGAGTGCTATGGTCGCTGAACCGAAGCCCAAGAAGACACGACGCGCGCGGCGCGAGCCCGTGATCACGGTGGCGAAGATGACGAGCAAGGGACAGATCACCGTCCCGAAGTTCGTGCGGGATCACTTCGGCTTCAAGCCCGGTGATGACGTGATCTTCGTCGAAGACGAGCAGGGCATGCACGTCCGGCGGAACTTCAAGATCAAGAACCTTAAGAAGTGGCAGGCGTACTTCAAGGATCTGAAGGGCCGCGATGTCGATGAACTCGTCGCAAAGATGCGCGGTCATTGATCATCGCGGTCGATACCAACGTCCTTTTGGACGTGCTTTCCGCTAACGTCGAGCTGTCGCTGACCTCACGAGAGAAGTTGCAGGTAGCCGGCGTCGCGAGTGCGTTCATCATCTGCCCGATCGTGTATTCGGAGGTGGCGTCCCAATTCACGCACCCGAATGCCGTCGATCGATTTCTGGCGGAACACAACATCTCACTGGATCGTTCTGACACCATGACCCTGCACACGGCGGGTCTTGCGTGGCGGACGTACGCCAGGCGCCGATCTGCGGGACTGATGTGTCCGTCGTGTGGGGCAGTGACCGGTGGGTCGTGCCGGAAGTGCGGAGGTGTGTTGGGCTCGCGCCAGCATGTTGTGGCGGATTTCTTGATCGGAGCTCACGCCCTCTTGCAGGCGGACGCCTTGCTCACGCGTGATCTTGGCTACTACGGGACGTACTTCCCGGATTTGGTGCTCGCCTAGCAGGGTGCTGAAAAAGTCGGCGGATGGCGTTTGAACGTCGATATGGAGCGGCGAACTGAAGCTACGAACGCGGGCTGAAAGCCCGCGCCACGAGAACAAGAATCGTTTTTCAGCACCCTGCTAGCGGCTCAGCCGACCGTCGTCCCGCCAGCGTCGCCCGCGAGCACGCGCGCCAGCGCACCTGCCGCCGTGCCGTTGACGATGCGCGTCGCGCAGCCCGCACCCGACGCGCGGATCGCCGCTTCGAGCTTCGGGATCATGCCGCCGGCTGCCGCGCCGCTTGCGATCAGCGCGCTCGCTTCGGCGGCTGTGAGGTGGTCGAGCGGTCGCTTGCCGGCATCGAGCACAGCATCGACGTCCGTCAGAAAGACGAGGCGTTTCGCACCAAGCGCCGCGGCGATCTCGCCGGCCGCCGTGTCTGCGTTCGTGTTGAGCAGCTGCGATGACGCAAGCCCGCTCGTGTCGACAGCGATTGGCGCGATCACGGGCACGTAGCCGCGCGCGAGCAATTCCTGGATCGGCGCGGGGTTCACCTTCCGGATCGTCCCGACGAAGCCCAGCTCGGCGTCCTGCCGCTCCGCCTGCAGTATGAGGCCGTCGGCGCCACTGAGGCCGATCGCCGGTGCGCCGAACGCGCTCAACTCCGCGACGAGCTGCTTGTTCACCAGCCCCGCCAGCACCGCCACGACGACGTCCAGAGACGCGGCGTCGGTGACGCGCAGCCCGCGCACGAACCTCGCTTCGAGGCCGAGGCGGGCGAGCCAGGCGCTGATCGTCGCGCCGCCGCCGTGTACCAGCACGATGCGGTGGCCGTCGCGATGCGCCGCCGCAACGTCGTGCAGCGACGTGTCGTGCGCGCCCAACGTCGAGCCGCCGAGCTTCACGACCGTCACATCGGCCGCGGTGTTAGGTGGTGTAGTCACTGTTGATGTGTACGTACTCCGGCGTCATGTCGCAGCCCCAGGCGGTGGCCGCGGCCTTGCCGGCGCCGAGATCGACGCGCAGGAGCACCTCCTCGTTCCGAAGATACTCGCTGGCGGCCTGCTCGTCGAACGGGACGATGCCGCGGTTGTAGACGGCGATCTCACCGAGCCAGGCGCGCGCGCGTTCCAGGTCGATGCGCGCGTAGCTGCGGCCGACGGCCATCAGCAGCCGCCCCCAGTTCGGATCGTTGCCATGGACGGCCGTCTTCACCAGCGGCGATGCGCTGACCGTGCGGGCGGCGGCGCGCGCCTCGCGGTCCGAAGCCGCGCCTTCGATGCGTACTTCGATCAGCTTCTCCGCGCCTTCGCCGTCGCGCGCGAGCATCTTCGCCATCGCGATGCAGACGTAGCGCAGCGCGCGCTGGAACGCCGCCGCGCCCGCGTGCCGGGCATCAATCGTCGGACCGCCGGCGGCGCCGTTGGCGAAGATCGCCGTGGTGTCGCTGGTGCTCGTGTCGCCATCGACGCTCATCATGTTCAGCGAGTCGTCGACGGCGTCGCGCAGCGCGGCGCGCAAGAAGCGGCGCTCGACCGCGGCGTCGGTCGTGACGTAGCAGAACATCGTCGCCATGTCGGGGTGGATCATGCCGCTGCCCTTGGCGACCGCGCCCATCGTGTACGCGCGGCCCGCGGCGCGGAAGCGCACGGCAATCGTCTTCGGGTGCGTGTCCGTCGTCATGATCGCGCGCGCGAAGTCGTGCCCGCCGTCCGCGTTGAGCCTGATGCGCTTCGCACCGGCGCGGATCTTGTCCATCGGCAGCGGGCGGCCGATGACGCCGGTGCTACCGACGATCATCTCGCGCGGGTCGATGCCGAGCTTCGCCGCGGCGAGCGCGCACATCTCCTGAGCGTTCGCGATGCCGGCCGCGCCGGTCGCGACGTTCGAGATGCCGGCGTTGACGATGACGCCGCGCGCGCTGGCGTTCCGCACGTGCTGCTGCGAGACGACGACCGCGGCACCCTTGACGGTGCTGCGCGTGAACATTGCCGCGACGGTTGCGGGCCGCTCCGACGCCAGGATGCCGATGTCGAGCTTGCCCGGGCCGGGCGTCTTGATGCCCGCGTAGACGGCGCCCGCGACGAATCCCAGCGGGCTCGTTGCGCTGCCACCTTCGATGATCGTGATGCCGGCCGGTGGCTTCCGCGTCGTAGATGATGCCCGTGCGGGCGTTTGCTTCGTCACTAGGGGAACAGCCCGAGCGTTTGCAGCCCCGCCGTTTCGGGCAGGCCGAGCATGATGTTCATGCACTGCACCATCGCGCCCGCCGCGCCCTTGCCGAGATTGTCGAGCGCAGACGCGACGACGACCTGCCCCGTCTCGGGGTGGATGCTAGGGTGGATGACGCAGTAGTTCGTGCCGGCGACGTGCTTCGTCGATGGCGGCGTGTCGGAGACGTGCACGAACGGCGCGTCCGCATAGAACTCCCGATAGAGGCGCATGATGCCCGCGCGGTCAAGCGAAGCGCCAGCGCGCAGTTCGGCGTAGCAGGTGCTGAGGATGCCGCGCGCCATCGGCGTGTAGTGCGGGACGAACGTGATCTCGGGCGGCGGCGCTTCCGCCAGCAGCCCCAGCTCCTGCGTCATCTCGGGCCGGTGGCGGTGGCCGTCGAGCCCGTACGGCGCGACGTTCTCGTCCGCCTCGGAGAAGTGCACCGTGAGGCCGAGCGCGCGGCCCGCGCCCGACAGCCCCGTCTTCGTGTCGGCGATGACGCGCGGGGCGATGAGGCCTCGCGCGAACAGCGGTGCGAGCGCGAGGATGACGCCCGTCGAGTGGCAGCCGGGGACGGCGATGAGCTTCGACGCGGCGATCTCGTCGCGGGGCAGCTCCGGCAGCCCGAAGACGGCGCGCGCCAGCAGCTGCGGCGCGGGGTGCGTCACCTTGTACGCGGCCTCGTACTCCTCGACGCGTTTGAGGCGAAAGTCGGCGCTGACATCGATGACGGGCACGCCGGCATCGATCAGCGGCACGAGCTGTTCGGCCGCCGCGCCATGCGGCAGCGCCGAGAACACGACGTCGAGCCCGCCGGTGTCGAGCGTCTCGGTGATCGGCAGGTCGATGGCGAAGAGGGGCGGGAACACCTCGGGCAGCCGCTTGCCAGCGGCGCTGCGCCCGGTGACGCCCGCAAGCCGCACGCCGGGGTGGACGTGCAGCAGCCGTGCCAGCTCGGCGCCAGCGTAGCCAGTGACGTTCAGGATGCCGACGGATTTCGTCATGGGATAGATTATCGGGTTAGGGGGTGGGATGCGAGAGGAGGCGAGACAGGGCGCGCCTGAGGCTCTTGTGATGTAGCATTCCCCGCAGACCAATAGGAGTTCGCGATGGCTTTACCTGTGCTAGCGGCGACTCAGATAGCAACGGCGATCCCAGATATTACGATTACAGGTACTGAACGCCGCGGCGGCCAGAAGCTTGTGTTTCCCTGTGAGATCGCCGGGCATCCATGGGCGCTCAAACTGATGCTGGCTCAACCGACGCAGCCCGCAGGCGTTGATCCGGCCGATTCGTCGGTCGAATCGTTCGATCCAGTGACAGCGCGGGCGCGACGCGAAGTGGCGATCATGTATGAGTGCCAAAGCCCTCATTTGGTCAAGCTTGGCCCACTACCCTTAGCACAGGTCGACATCGAAGGGCAGAGCATAATTTATTTCACGGAAGAATGGATCGACGGACAAGATCTTGCCGAGATCCTTAGGGTTGACGGAACTCTCAGCGTCGAAGACGTACGTCGTCTCGGTCTTCACATTGCGGCCGCTATCGAAGAGCTTTGGTCGAAGGGCCATATTCACCGCGACATCAAGCCGGGCAACATCATGAGGAGAGAAGCGAACGGGGACTTCGTCTTGCTCGACATGGGGCTTGCATTTGATCTTCAGGCGCAATCGATTAGTTCGCCAGGCACGACGCCCGGAACGATGATCTATTTCTCGCCGGAGCAAGCGAATGTTGCCCGGAAGCGCCAATTGGATTTTCGTTCAGACCTATTTGCGCTAGGTATCGTAATGTACGAAGCGCTGACCTCAGTGCATCCGTTCATCGCGGGCGCGGCTACCAGCATCGAAGTGCTCGGTCAAATCCTAGGAGCGACTCCGGCGCCACCATCGACGCACAGAGCGGCGATTACTTCCGACTTCGATCGCGTCATTCTTCGACTCTTGGCCAAGTCCCCTCACCTTAGATACAAGACGTGCGAGCGCTTCCGCGCCGCACTGACAACGGCCAGGGGTGGGGGTGTCCCGTGAGCATCTATTCGCAGCATGGATATGGGAAGGGCACCAAGATCGAGGCCGGCTTGCGGGACGGCGCGCTAAGGGGCGTGATCCTAAGTCCGAGGAACGAGTCGCCCGAAAAACTTAGCGCCTTCGCCACGGGGCTGCGCGCGGAGTTCCAAGACGGCGTGACCCTGCTCTTTGATCCCCAGTTCTATGCCACCATCGTGCCGGACGCGCGAGATGGCTCGCTGGCAGACTACCCCTACTATCGCCCTGGTTTGACGCGAAGGCAATTCATATCGCAAGCAGATGTGCACGAGTACGCTGCGGATACGCTCGGCTTTCAGAGCACCTTAGACCTCGATCGGTGGATTTCCCCGGCCGTTCTCTTCGATGACTTCCGGGATCCTTGGAGTCAAATCGCCTTAACGATGGCGCAGGAATCGATTAGTGTACACCGGCAAACCCAAAACGCTGCTCCGTTGCTTCTCTCACTCGTACTCGACGAGAACGCGCTCCGCAGCCGTGATTCGCTGGACGAATTCTTGGACATTATCACCTCTTGGGACGTGGCCGGGTTCTATCTGGTCGTTCGTCGCAATGATCGTAGCTATCCGGCGGCGTTCGATGACTCCGTGCTTTTGAACTTGGTCTACCTAGTCTACGTACTGGCCGAGGTAAACGAGTTCGAGGTCGTGTGCGGATACACCGATCTCGTCGGACTCCTCTTGTTGGCGGTCGGAGGAAAAGCGATCGCGTCCGGCTGGTTCAACACGCTTCGGCAGTTCTCCCTCAGCCCCTTTCAACCGGCAACTGGAGGGCGGGCTCCGCGCGCGCGTTACACCTCGGCGCCGCTGATGAGCTCGGTATTGGTAGTGCCCGAGCTGGCGACGGCATACTACGTCGGGAGAACTGCCGACATGCTCTCGAACACCCGATACGACCAAGCGATGGCGAACGGTGATCCTGCGAACGCGCTGTGGCCGCCGGAAACCGCTTGCCTCCACCACTGGGACGTGCTGGCGCGACTAGCGGAAGGTGTCGGGGGTACCAACGTAGGCGTGAGGCTGGCTACACTGGAGAGTGAGATCCGACAGGCGATAGCTCGATATGCGCTCCTACAGAGTTCCGGGGTTCAGTTCGAAGCACCAACCGGGCCACGTGACCTGACCCTCTGGTTGCGTGTTGTCCAAGCGTTCAGGTCGGAGATAGGAGCCTGAAGATCAAGCATCTTTCTGAGAAGGCGTTCTCAAAGCGGTTTCAGGCTGCGGTAGTAAACGGAGCTTGGGCGGTACACTACGCGCCTTTCTCACGGGTCGTCCCCGAAGTCGAATGTCAGCAGGGCCGACCGGATTTCGTGGCATCGCAAACGCCGATCGGGCTATTGCCTAGAACGTTGCGGCTGCGGTACGCGAGCGTGCTGAGCAGGCCATCTTGCGCCAGGGTTATGGCGTTGTTAAAGCCCAGTGCTCCGAGGGGCGAGGACTATATTCGACGTGCCACCGGACTCTCCAGTTCGGTCATCCATCGCTCGCTGGACGAATTAGAAAATGCGCGCCTGATTGAGCGGGCGGGTACGGGCTTTGTGGTCGCTCCTCGGTTTGCCACCACACGGTGGGAGCTCTGGGCATTCGAAGTGAAGCTCGAGGATTGGCGGAGGGCGCTCTTCCAAGCTCTACAATATCGTTCGTTCGCGGATCGCGTGATCATTGTGATGCCGGAGAGGTGGGCACATCGGGCCGAGCGGCACAGTGAGCTGTTCAAACGGTTGAAGATTGGGCTCTTGGCCGTAGATGAGCGGAGCTCCGCGATACGTGTGATAGTTTCTCCAAGAAGGACTCGTCCCGGATCCCGGTTCCATCACTTGAACGCGGTCGGAAGATTCCTCGATGAGTCGCGACCACAGAGACCTTCAAGTATTACGAATTTCGGACAAGTGAAGCAACGCCCCGCGCTCGCAGGTTAGCTTGGGTCGCCGTGACAGCGCCGTCTACACCCCACCCGCGACAGCGGGCACGATGCTCACCTCATCCGACGCTTTTAGCGCGGTCGAGAGGTTCGAGAGGAAGCGGACGTCTTCGCCGTTGACGTAGATGTTCACGAAGCGGCGGATCTCGCCGTCGTCGCCGACGATGCGGTCTTTGATGCCGGGGTAGTCGGCCTCGAGGCGGTCGACGGCTTCGGCGAGCGTGGGCGCGTCGGTGCTGACGATATCCGTGTCGTTCGTGAGCTTGCGGAGCGGCATGGGGATTCTGATGCTGGCCATTGTCTTAGTTCCTAGTGGCTAGTGGCTAGTGGATAGAACGGGTGTCGAGCTCAGCCTTCGACGATGTCGCCCTGGACGGGGTCTACGCGCACGCCCTTCGACGCGACCCACTCCAGCGCGCGTTCGATCTCTTCGATGGGGCCGTCCATCTCCAGCACGACCCATCCGCGGTCCTCGGTGACGTCAGCGCGGCGGACGTTGGTGATGATGCTGTACTGCTTGCCGAGCTCGTAGATGATCGGCAGCGTGATCAGCTCTGACGGGAATGTGAACTTGACTCGTTGCTTTGCCATCGTTTCCTCCTGGGCGGGCGGTTGCGCCCGGAATGGGTATCGTAGCCAAATTGCGTCGCCCGTGCCGGGCCGACGGGCGGACAGGTCTGAAGACCTGTCCGTACGGGTACGCGAGCATGGCGCGCGGCGGCACTCCATCACACCGCGGCGGCGGTGTCGGCGGTGGCCGCGCGGTTGCGCTCGCCCAGCTTCTCCTCAAATGACGCCATCGTCGGCGCAATGTGCAGCGGGATCTCGACCGCGTCCTCGATCGCCTCTTGCGTCTTCAGCCCGCCGCCCGTGATGAACGCGACGGTCAGCTCGTCGGGGCCGATCTTGCCCTCGAGCGCGAGCTTCTTGAGCCCGGCGATCACGACGCCGCCCGCCGTCTCGGCGAAGATGCCTTCGCTCTCGGCGAGAAGTTTGATGCCGGCGACGATCTCCTCGTCTTCCGACGCCACACCGTGCCCGCCCGACTCCTCCATCACCTTCAGGGCGTAGTAGCCATCGGCCGGGTTGCCGATGGCGAGCGACTTGGCGATCGTATTCGGCCGCACGGGACGGATGTTCGTCGTGCCGTTTTCGTATGCCGTGACGATAGGCGAGCAGCCGCGCGCCTGCGCGCCGGACATCTTCGTCTGCACGCTGTCGATCAGCCAGAGCTTCGCCAGCTCCTGCAGCCCCTTCCAGATCTTCACGTACAACGAGCCCGACGCCATCGGCGCGACGACATGCTCGGGCGCGCGCCAGCCGAGCTGCTCGGCGACCTCGTAGCCCAGCGTCTTCGAGCCCTCGGCGTAGTACGGGCGCATGTTGATGTTGACGAAGGCCCACGGGTACTTGTCGGCCAGCTCCGAACAGAGGCGGTTGACGTCGTCGTAATTGCCGTCGACGGCGACCAGCGTCGGGCCGTAGATGGCGGACCCGATGATCTTGCCGCGCTCGAGGTTGTTCGGGATGAACACGTAGGCGTCGAGACCAGCGCTGGCGGCGTGCGCGGCGACACTGTTCGCGAGGTTGCCCGTCGAGGCGCACGCGAGCGTCGTGAAGCCGAACTCCTTCGCCTTCGTCGCGGCGACGGTGACGACCCGATCCTTGAACGACCACGTCGGGTTGGCGCAGTCGTTCTTGATGTAGAGGTTCTTCAGCCCGAGGTGCTCGCCCAGGTTCTTCGCCCGCACGAGCGGCGTAAAGCCGGCGTTGATGTCGACGATGTACGCCGGGTCGGCCGGCAGGAAGTCGGCGTAGCGCCAGACGGAGAGGGGGCCGCGCTCGATCGTCTCGCGCGTGATGTTGCGGTGCATCGCCTCGTAGTCGTACGCGACTTCGAGCGGGCCGAAGCAGAACTCGCAAACGTGCAGGGGTTCCAGTGGGTATTCGCGCCCGCACTCTCGACAGCGCAGGGCTTTTGCGTACGGCATGATGACCTCCGAACCGGGCTCCCGCGCCGATGGCAGCGGGAACGTACTGGGTGCGTTATCCCAGGCGGGCGCCCCGGCTCTCCCGGGGCAGAAGCATCACCATAGCGTGGAGGGTCATCATACTCCGTGCATATGCGAATCCGCCCGATGGGGCGGAGGTTGGCATAAGGCTATCAGGGGCGTGCGAGGGATGTCAATTGTGTTCGTGTGGGGAACCGCAGATTTCGCAGATTGCGCAGATGGTTGGGGAGCGGGATTCACCGCGGAGCCGCGGAGGGCGCGGAGAGTTTTGGGACGATCCACGAAGGGTACGAAGGAGGTTGATCGTTCAGTCCGCGCGATTGTAGGGACGGGAACCACAGATTTCACAGATTGCACAGAGGTGGCGATCCACTAAGAGCACGAAGAGCACGAAGGTTTTTAGGGAGGGACGAGTGAGGTGCTGGAACGGGCACCTCATCCCGGCCTTCGGCCACCCTTCTCCACGACGTGGAGAAGGGATCAAATCGCGGCGGCTGGTAGCATTTCGATGCGAATCTAGTGAGCGGGGAGGCGCGCCTGTGGCAACGGAACCTGACGCGACGAACAAAGCAATGGCGGTGCCGACGGGCATCGAGCTCACCGCGCTCGACCGGCGCTTCCGCGACGACCCGTACCCCGTGCTCGACGAGGTGCGCTCGCGCGAGCCGGTGCACTACGACGCCGTGATCAAGCGCTGGGTGCTGACACGCTTCGACGATGTCGATGCGCTGCTCCGCGACCGCACGATGGGCGCCGACGCGCGCAAGGCCGCGCCCGGCACGTACATGGCGATGTTCGCCGAGCGCGACCGCGAGCCCAGCATGCTGATGCAGGACGATCCGGAACACGCGCGGCTGCGGAGCCTCGTGAACAGGGCGTTCACGCCGCGCGCGGTCGAGCAGCTCGCTCCTCGCATCCAGGAGATCATCGACGAGCTGCTCGATGCGGTCGACGGCAGTGCAGGATTCGACATCATCGCCGCGTTCGCCGGGCCGCTGCCGACGATCGTCATCGCCGAGATGCTCGGCGTCGATACCGCCGATCGGGACGACTTCAAGCGCTGGTCGGACGATGGCGTCGCCGGGTTCGATCCGATGCCGACCGACGAGGTGCGTCAGAGGGTCATGGTGGCGGGCGCAGCGATGGACGCCTACTTCCGCCGCGTCATCGCGGAACGCAAGGCGGCGCCGCGCGACGATATGATGAGTGCGCTGCTCGCCGTCGAAGAAGACGGCAGGAAGTTGTCGGATGAAGAGCTCGTCACGATGTGCGGATTGCTCCTCGCCGCCGGCAACGTGACGACGACGGATCTGATCGGCAACGGCGTCTTCGCGCTGCTCCAGCATCCCGACCAGTGGCGCAAGCTGCGCGACGATCCATCGCTGATCAAAAACGCTGTCGAGGAGATCCTCCGCTACGACAGTCCCGTGGTGCAGACCGGCCGCGTCGCCGGTCACGACGCGACGATCGGCGGCTGTCCGCTGCGGGCGCGCGAATCCATTGTCACGTCGCTCGCCGCCGCGAATCGCGACCCCGAGATCTATCCGGATCCGCATCGCTTCGACATCACGCGGACGGACGTGCGCCACCATTCGTTCGGCGGCGGCGCGCACTTCTGCCTCGGCGCCCCGCTCGCCCGCCTCGAAGCGCAGCTCGCCATCCGCACGCTCGTGCGGCGCTTCCCCGAGTTGCGAATCGCCGAGCAGGAGTTCGAGTGGCGCAGGCTGCCCGCCTTCCGCGGGCTGGTGAGGCTGATGGTGCTCGCGTAGCAGCGGTGGCGGCCGGGTGCGCGGAGCCGAAGCTATAGGTGGTCGAATGGGAGTTCTCGACTAGCGATCGAGGAACGCGCGGATGGTCACGACTCCGTCAGTGGTGGCACGTTGTGACTCGTCGATGGTGTACGCGATTGTGAACGGGAATGCCGGGATAGCGTAGAGAAACACTTCCGCGTCGTCGGCGAGCCGAAACCGACGAATTCGTCGGTCGCGCACCTGAGGGTACGGAATGACCGTGAGAGTCAGTTCAATTCCGCGCCACTCACTGAGGGCTGCCTCGTCGAGATCAGCGAGCCTTCGGGCTGCCAGCTCGCTTAGCAGGACGCGGTATGGCACGGAGCTTCGTCTTTCCATGCTGCCCGCGCGCCGCGCGGATGTCTTCGCTCAAACGTCGGCCGTCTGGACTCGCCATCGCGTCTGCACCGATCTTGTCAATGTACGAGTCCGTCCATTCGGCATCGACAATCGAGCGTTCATGTTCGTCACGAACGCGGATCGCGTCTGCCAGCAGCGCGGCGTCGCTGATTGCAGCGCGTTTCGACGGCCGTCGCACCGGGATCTTCTTCTCAAGGCGAGCCATCGAACCTCCGACGATACTCCTGCTTCCGTGCTAGATGATATCACGCCCTGCTTCGCCCTCGATCGTCAACACGATGATCTCGTAGGCGACCGTCAGGTCGGCGGCCCGCCGTTCCGGCGCGGGCCGGAACGCGGCGAACTCGACCGCGTCGCACTGCTCCAGCAGGTTCGCGATCAGTCGCGCTGGCCAGCGACTGATGCCGGCCGCCGCCGCGCCGCGTTCGAGTTCGCTGCGCGTCATCGCGTATGCGGGAAAGGCGAATCGCGCGCTGAGATACGCACGGACGGTGGCGGCGATGCGCGCGTAGTATTCGGCGATATCCGTCGCGGCGAGATTGCCCGCGGCGATCGCGTCGAGTGAAGCGCGCGCGAGGTCGTGTGGCTCCGCGGCCGCATCGATCATCATCGGCGCGCCGGCCACGAACGGACGAATCGCCGCAGCGCGCCGCATCAGCACGAAGCCGAACGCCGTCAGCGCGGCCATCGTCGCAACGAGCAGCACCGGTACGAACGGGGGAGGTGCCGGATCCGCGAGGTTAATCTGCGGCTTGAGCGGCCGCAGGGTTGTGTCGCCCGGAGCCAGGACGGACACGATGGCCACGGCCAGCGGATCCGTCGTGAGCGTCCCACTCCCGTCCGGCCCGCGATAGGCGATCGACTGCGGCGGGAGCGTCAGGTCACCCGTGCGGAAGGCCGTAAGCACGTACGAGATGGTCGTTCGCGACGCCCCGCCATGCGCCTCTGTGCGCGCTGGCGCGACGGCGACGATCTCGAACGCGCCGGCATCGGCGGCGAACCCCGCGCCCTCGACGGTCGTCGCGGGATCGTGATCGACGACGATCGTCAGCGTGATGCGGTCGCCGACGGTGGCGCGCGCCGGATCGACCGTCGCCGACACGATCGCCGGAGGCGTCGCCGCGCTCGCCCATGGCGCGTATATGATGCTGAGGGCCACAAGCCCGATGAGCGCCGCCGCCACGCGGCCGCTGGCCCTCACGCGCCCCCGGCGGTCGATTCGAGCAGGCATTCGGTGACCTGTGTGAGCGCGTTGTACGCCAGCACGATGTAGTCGCGCGGGTGCAGGTCGTCGAGCTTCTTCAGCGTCTCGTCGCGCGACTGCACCATATCGATCACGTCGTCGCCGAAGTCGATCTTCACTTCCATCTCGTATAGCTCGCCATCCTCGCCGACGACGATGCAGCCAAGATCGGCGCGCTCGACGCCTTCGAGATTCACTTCGATAGCGTTGGTGAAGAAGGCGCCCGGGAACGGTGGGAACGGCCGGAGTTCGCGCGCAGCCTCCTGCAACAGCAAGCGCAGCTGCTGTGCTGCGCGGTCGATGGTCATGTCGGCCTGGGCCTTGCGCGCGAGAACGTCGTGCATGTGAGCAGGTTAGCAAGCCCACGCCGCGGCGGCTGTCCCGAGGGGGGCACACACCCATCGCCCATCGGGCGCGCTACGTTATCAAGCGCTAGTGTAGTGTCTCCAAAATGGCCGTGCGGTTGTCTATCCATTCCTGATCGGGACAGCGCCCCCTCCAACCGCCGAATCAAAACTGAAACACTACACTAGCAGGGTGCTGAAAAAGTCGCCGGATGGCGTCTTAACGTCGATATGAAGCGGCGAACTGAAGCTACGACCGCGGGCTGAAAGCCCGCGCCACGAGAACAAGGATCGTTTTTCAGCACCCTGCTAGCGCTGTCAAGGGCATGGTTGCTCGTCCCGCCTGCCGTGCTAGAATCTATGCATCGTTCGACCAGAATCTTCGATTGCGTAGATTTGATGAGCTTTTCATGACTGCGGAGCGTGAACTGCCGCCATCGGGCCTGCTGGCGCAGGATCGCTGGCTGACATTGGGGCAGGCCTGCCGGCTGCTGAACGTCGACGAATCGACGCTGCGGCGCTGGGCCGACGCGGGCCAGGTGCGCACCTTCCGCACGCCGGGCGGCCATCGACGCTTCGCCGAGAGCGACGTGCGCAGCATCGTCGACGGGCGCGGCAAGAAGCAGCCGCTCAACGGCGTCGGCGACCTCGCGACGAAGCGGATCCGCCGGCAGGTCCACAGCAGCCAGAACGCCGACTGGTACGCCACCGTCGACGACGCGCAGCGCGAACGGCTGCGCGTGCTCGGCCGCGGACTGATGACGCTCGTCGCCGACTACGTCGCCAAGCGCCGCCGCAAGACATCCCTTCTCGAAGAGGCGCGGGCGACCGGCGCGCAGTATGGCGCAGCGCTCGAGGGCGCCGGCATGTCGTTGTCGCAGGCGATGCACGCGTTCACGTTCTTCCGCCGCAGTCTCGACCAGTCGGCGAAGCAGGCGCTGGCGAAGCAGGGCACGGCGCCGGCCGAAGCGACCGGCGTGTGCGAGCAAATCATGGCCCTCGCCGATGAAGTGCTGCTCGGCATAGCCGGCGCGTACGAGCGCGCGCCAGCGGGAGCCTGACGTGAGCGCCGACTCGACACTGGATCCGCGGGAATCGAATATCGGCGAGCGCGAACGCGCGCGCCGCGTGTTGCGGAGCTGAGGGAACGATGGCGCTCTACCCGATCTTTGTCGAACTCAAGGGCCGGCCGGTGATCGTCATCGGCGGCGGCAACGTCGGCGCCGAGAAAGTGCGCGGACTGCTCGCGGCCGAGGCCGATGTCACGCTCGTGAGCCCCGACCTGATCGACGAGCTGCGTGAACACGCCGCCGCCGGGCGCATCCGTCACATTGCTCGCGTCTACGAAGAGTCTGACCTGGATGGCGGCTACGAGTTCATCATGGTGGCCACGGACGATGGCGCGATCAACGCCGAAGTAGCGGCCGCGGGCAAGCGCCGCGGCCTGTGGGTGAACGCCGCCGACGATCCGGTGAACTGCGACTTCATCCTGCCCGCCGTCGTGCGCAAGGGGAAGATCACGCTGGCCGCATCGACCTCCGGCACGAGCCCGGCGCTCGCGCGTCGCCTGCGCGAGGAACTGGACGCGTACCTCACCGACGATATGCCCGCGCTCGCCGAGCTGCTCTCCGAAGTGCGGCAGGAGTTGCGCAAGCACGGCATCAAGGTCGAGAACGACACCTGGCAGTACGCCATCGATGGTCAGCTCCGCGTGCTGCTCGCGCAGCGGCGCTACGGGCAGGCGCGCGCGCGGCTGATCGAACGCCTGGGCATCGAGCTGACGCCGGTCGGCGGGAGCGCGTAGCGATGCAGATCTCTGTCATCGGTATCTCGCACAAGACAGCGCCCGTGGCGGTACGCGAACACTTCGCCTTCACGCCGGAGGAGCTACCGCCGTTACTCTCGCGCCTCGGCGAGCGATATGCGGGTGCGGCGGTGATATCGACCTGCAACCGGACGGAAGTATACGTCGCGAGTGCCCGCGGCATCGGCGACCCCCGGCCTATCGTGGCGCTGCTCAGCGAGCTGAAAGGCGATGTGGCGATGGAGGGCGCGCCATTCTTCGCGCTGAGCGGGAGCGAGGCCGCGCGGCATCTGTTCCGCGTATCCGCCGGCGTCGAGTCCATGGTGGTGGGCGAGTCGGAGATCCTCGGGCAGGTGCGTGCCGCGTTCACGTCGGCCACGGCCGCGGGGACGCACATGCCGGCGATCTCGCGGCTCTTCCACACCGCCATCCGCGTCGGGCGAAAGGTGCGCGCGCAAACGGAGATCGGACGGCACGCCGTCTCGATCAGCTCGACAGCCGTTGCGCTCGCGCGCGAGACACTTGGCGATCTCTCCGGCCTCACGGTGCTGGTCGTCGGCGCAGGCGAAGCGGGGCGCCTCGCGGCAATGGCGCTGGCGAACGTCGGGGTGGGGCACACGCTGGTCACGAGCCGCACGCCGGAGCACACGGCCGATTTGGCGGCGACCCTCGGCGCCGATCGTATCGCGTTCGACGGCCGTGAGCCCGCGATTGCCGCCGCCGATATCGTGATCTCCTCGACGGCCGCTCCTGCCTTCGTCATCGACCGGACGATGGTCGAATGCGCGATGAGCGCACGCGCATCCCGCCCGCTGCTCCTCATTGATATCGCCGTGCCGCGCGATATCGATCCGTCGTGCAACCAGGTGGCGGGCGTGCATCTCTGCGACATCGACGAGCTGCAGGAAGTCGCGGAGCGCAACATGAGCCGCCGCCGTGGCGCCGTGGCGCAGGCGGAGAAGATCATCGCCGATGATGTCGCGAAGTTCCAGGACTGGCTCCGTTCGCTCGAGATTGTGCCGACGGTCGCGTCGCTGCGCCGGCAAGCGGAGTCCGTGCGTATCGCCGAACTGGAGCGGACGCTGGCGAAGACGACCATGAACGCGGCCGACCGCAAGCGCGTCGATGCGATGACGTCGGCGATCGTCAAGAAGTTGCTCCATACTCCGATCACGCGCCTGAAGGATCCGTCTGAAGGCGATCGGTACGTCCAGGCGGCACGCGGTCTGTTCGGGCTGGACGATGCGCCGCCCGCCCGCGACGCCATCGATGCAGCAAGCGATCCCGCCGAATGAGTCGCACGTTCGTCATCGGCGCGCGCCGCAGCCAGCTCTCGTTGCGGCAGGTCGACATCATCGTGGCGGCGCTGCTGGCCGCGCATCCCGGGTGCCGAACGGAGTTCCGCGAGATCGTGACGCAGGGCGACACGTCCAACGCGCCGCTGGCGCAGATCGGCGGGCTGGGTGTGTTCACGAAAGCGATCGAAGATGCCCTGTTATCAAGCGAGATCGACATCGCGGTACATTCGCTGAAGGACCTGCCACCCGTTCTGCCGGAGGGGCTGGTGCTCGGCGCCGTGCCGGAACGGGGCGACGTGCGAGACGCGCTGGTGACGCGCGGCGCGCGGCCGCTGGCGCAGCTGCGGCGAGGCGCGCGTGTCGGCACAGGCAGCGCCCGCCGCGCGGTGCAACTGAAAGCGCTGCGCCCGGATCTTGAGATCGCCGACATACGCGGCAACGTGCCGACGCGCATGGCGAAGGTAGAGTCGTCGGAGTACGACGCGATTGTGCTGGCGCTCGCCGGGCTCGAACGCCTGATGCTCGCCGAGAAGGCGGCACACATCTTCAGCGTCGACGAGATGATCCCGGCGGTGGGGCAGGGCGCCCTCGGTGTAGAGGTGCGGGCCGACGACGCGGAAACGGTCGATCTCGTGCGCGCCATCGACCACGAGCCGACGCGTATTGCCGTCACGGCGGAGCGCGCATTGCTCGAACACCTTGGCGCCGGGTGCCGCATGCCGATCGGCGCGTTTGCCACGCTGTTCGGCGCCGATATTCACATCCGCGCGATCATGGGCCTCGCCGGCGGCGTGCGCGCCCTCGAGCGCATGGGTCCGGTGCGCAACGCGCTCGCCCTCGCGCGCCAGCTCGCCGACGACCTCCAGGCGCCGCCGCCCGCCCTCGCCGCCAACCGATGACCAGCTTCCACCCCCCACCCCCCGACCCCCGCCGACCAGCCCTCGTCTCGCTCGTCGGCGCCGGCCCCGGCGATCCGTCGCTGATCACGATCGGTGGCGCGGCGCGACTCGCCGAGGCGGATGTCATCGTGTACGACCGGCTCGCCAACCCGGCGCTGCTGGCGCATGCGCGCGCCGATGCTGAACGCATCTATGCGGGCAAGGAGCCCGACCGCCACGCGCTGACGCAGGATCAGATCAATGCGCTGCTCGTGGAGCATGGCCTCGCGGGCAAGCGCGTCGTGCGCTTGAAGGGCGGCGACCCGTTCGTGTTCGGCCGCGGCGGCGAGGAGGCGGAGGCGCTTGCGGCGGCCGGCGTTCCGTTCGAGATCATCCCCGGCGTCACGTCCGCCATCGCCGCTCCGGCGTATGCGGGCATACCGGTGACACATCGCGCGCTCGCGTCATCGTTCGCCGTCGTCACCGCGCACGAGGATCCGGCGAAGGACGCGTCGAGCATCGATTGGCCGCGGCTCGCCACCGGTGTTGATACGCTGCTGTTCCTGATGGGCCTCGAGCGCTTGCCCCAGATCGTCGCGCGGCTGATCGAGCACGGGCGCGCTGCATCGACGCCGGTGGCCGTCATCGAGTGGGGGACGCTGCCGCGCCAGCGCGTCGTCTCCGGCACGCTCGAGACCATCGCCGCGGCGGTGCGCGATGCGGGCATCGGCGCGCCGGCGGTTACCGTCGTCGGCGAAGTCGTGCGGCTGCGAGACGGCTTGCGCTGGTTCGACATGCGCCCGCTGTTCGGCAAGCGCGTGCTGGTCACGCGCACGCGCGATCAGGCGTCTGCACTGTCAACTGAACTGCAGGCCCACGGCGCGGAGCCCATCGAGCTGCCGACGATCGAATTGACGCCATCGTTCGATGCGCGCGCGGTCGCGTCGGCGATCGAAGATCTGCGGACAGCCGGTTACGGATGGGTGATCTTCAGCAGCCCCAACGCCGTTGACGAGTTCATGCGGCATCTGCGTGAGGCAGGCCTGGATGTGCGTGCCTTTGGAAGGACGCAGATCGCCGCGATGGGATCGGGCACGAGGCAGCCTCTGGCCCAGAGTCGGCTTCGGGCGGACATTGTTCCGCAGCGGTTCGTGGCGGAGGGACTACTCGATGCGTTCTCGTCGCGCGTGATGCGCGGCCAGCGTGTGCTGCTGCCGCGAGCGGAAGGCGCGCGGCCACAGATCGTTGACGGACTAGAGGCGATGGGCGCGCGCGTCGATGAGCTGACGCTGTATCGCTCAGATGTGCCGGCCAGCCCGGACGCTGAGGGGCTGCGCCGGTTGCGCGCGGGCGAGATCGACATCGCGACATTCGCCAGCTCGTCGTCCGTCCGCAATCTCGTCGAGATGCTGGGCGGCGATACCGCGCCGCTGCGCGCGACGACGATCGCGGCGATCGGCCCGATCACGGCGCAAGCGGTGCGTGACGCAGGCTTGGAGGTCGGCGTGACGGCGGAGGAGTACTCGATCGACGGACTGGTCGCCGCGCTCGTCGAGCAGTTTACCCCGCCACAATCGTAGGGACAGGTCTTGAGACCCGTCCGCCTGCGCAACAACGTCACATGGTCCGGACGCTCAGCGCTTTCCCGTCCGGCAGGAACACTGTCCGCAGCCGCGGATCATCGAGGATGCGCGCACGGTACTCGGCCGCATCCGCCAGCCAGGGCGCGTCGGGCAGATAGACCCCCAGAAACAGATTCGACGTGACAAGCGTGCCCCCCGGCCTCAGCAATCGCAGGAAGTGATCGAAGTCGGCGAGATACTCGTCCGGATCGCCGTCGGCGAAGATCAAGTCGTATGGGTCATGGAGGCCTGCCAGCATGTCCAGCGCGCGTCCGGCGTGGATGACGATGCGAGAGCCGGCGTCGTTCGCATCGAAGTGCCGGCGGGCGATCTCGGCGTGCGCCGGGCTCTTCTCGCAGGTTTCGACCGTGCCGTCGGGCCCGGCGCCATCGGCCAGCCAGAGTGTGCTGTATCCGAGGCCGCAGCCGACCTCGAGAATACGGTGCGCGCCCGCGGCGGCTGCGATCGCACCCAGCAACGGCCCGCTGCTGGTCGGGTAGACGTCGCAATCGGCGCCGTGCTCGATGCGGTGTTGCTCGGACGCGTCGAAGACGGCGGCGTAGCGGTCGTGCGCCCGCGTCTGTGTGCGGATCCAGTCGGCTACAGTCGATGCTGAGGTAGGCTCATCGGGTACGAGTGACACGCACACACCTCCGCCCAAGTATACGCCGTCAAGCCCGGCTGCCCGGCCCGCGATCTACACTGTCCTCATGCTAGATCTCACGACTCGCGGCGAGTTCGCGCGGCACCGGCGGTTGCGGCAGTCGGCGGGGGTGCGGCGCCTGGTGCAAGAGACGCGGCTTTCGGCGGCCGACTTCGTGTACCCGCTGTTCGTCACGCACGGGCGTGGCGTGCGCGACGAGATCACGTCGATGCCGGGCCAGTACCAGATCTCGCTCGACCAGATCTCGCGCGAAGCTTCTGAGCTGAAGGCGCTCGGCGTCGGTGCGGTGCTGCTGTTCGGCCTGCCGGCGTCGAAGGACGCGCGTGGCTCAGAGGCGTACGACGACGCCGGCATCGTGCAGGACGCCGTGCGCGCGTTCAAGGACACCGCGCCGGATCTCGTCGTCATCACCGACGTCTGTCTCTGCGAGTACACCGACCACGGTCACTGCGGGCTGATCGTCGATGGTGAGGTGGACAACGACGCGTCGGTGGAACTGCTCGCGCGCACGGCGCTATCGCATGCGCGTGCCGGCGCCGATATCGTCGCGCCGTCGGACATGATGGACGGACGCGTTGCGGCCATCCGCGAGGCGCTCGACGATGACGGACTCGTGCAGACGCCGATCATGGCGTACAGCGC
>ORMF011335960.1_pt1 | contig 45629 bp, 50 predicted proteins | sample 1779871 | NCBI WGS metagenome assembly ORMF01 (sample SAMEA104232316, study PRJEB22302) | groundwater metagenome | biome: forest; feature: aquifer; material: groundwater | place: USA | collected 2011-08-07 | depth 5.4 m
CCTGGCCCCTCCCCCGCCGCTCCGCGGGGGGGCAAAAAGCCGCTACCGACATTATTCTGGTGGGCAGGGTTGATAAGGGCTTGCTGCTCCGCACGGTGGAGCGGTTCCAGCGCGAGGTGGGGCGCGAACTCAACTACACCCTGCTCTCCACCCGCGAGTACAACGAACGCCGTAGCTTAGGGGACAAGTTCTTGCTCAACATTTTAAATAATCCCAAGATCGTGGTGGTGGACGACATCACCAGCGAAGAGTAATCACTACCTCCTATGTCCAACTGGACCTCACTCTTGATTGCCTTGGCGGCCGTGCTGTGGAGCACGGACGCGTTGTTCCGCTTGCCGCTTACCCACACGCTTTCGGCCTACACCATCGTGTTTTACGAGCACCTGCTGGCTATGGTGTTCGTGGTGCCTATACTCATTAAATCGTGGACTCAGGTCCGCCAGCTCACCGCGCGCCAGTGGTGGGCCGTGGCCTTTATTGGCATTGCTGCCTCGGCACTGGCCACCGTGGCTTTCACCGCTTCGTTCTCCTACGTTGGGCCCTCCGTCAGCATCCTGCTCCAAAAGCTGCAGCCCCTGGTTACCTTAGGTTTGGCCTTCATTATATTGGGCGAGCGTTTACCCCGCGGGTTCTGGGTTTGGGCCGCCCTGGCGTTGGTTGGCGCCTACCTGGTCTCGTTCCCCGAAATTTTGCCTAACCTAGTGCTCTACCAGCGCGGAGTCATCGGTATTGTGCTGGCGCTGCTGGCGGCTGCGCTCTGGGGCGGGGCCACGGTATTTGGCCGCTTTTTGCTGAGCGACCTGCCTTTTCCGCTGGTAACCGCGCTCAGGTTTATGGTCGCTTTGCCGTTTTTGGCGGTTCTAGCGTTCATGAGCGGCGGTACGGGCTCGTTTACGCTCACCGCACATAGCTTGCTGTTCCTCAGTATTATTATGATCGGGCCTGGGTTTGGCGCTATGTACCTGTACTACCGCGGACTCCGGGTCACTAAGGCCTCGGTCTCGGCGCTGCTGGAACTGGTATGGCCGCTGGCGGCCGTGGTGCTCAACTGGATCTTTTTGCATGAGACGTTAAGTTTGATCCAGATTGCAGGCGGCTTGGTGCTGGTGGGCGCAATTGCCCGGCTGACCATATGGCGAAGTCCCGAGGTAGCGTAAAAAGAGCGTACCTGTACCTCGACGGTGTAAGCAGCCGCGACCTAAGGCTGGCCCTGCTCACGCGCGAAAAAGTTACTAAGCAAAAGTTGGTGATTGAGGGAACTCGCACGGAAAAACTATTGCCTGCTATAGCCGCCTTCTTAGGTAACGGGGGAGTGGAGGGGATTATTGTTGCCCAAGGTGGGGGCAGTTTTTCACAAACCAGGATAATTTGTTCAGTCGCTAATGCACTCGCTTATGGCTGGGGGATTAAGGTAGTAGCGGTGGAATCAACTCTGGCTATTGAGCAGGTAATAAAAAAGGTACCTAAACTCCGCTGGCAGAGAATTATTTTACCTAAGTATAGTGGACCAGGGGTACACTAACCGTTTATTTTTATGGAAACCAGAGAACGCCAATTTGAGCAAGAACCAGACCTAGGTATTGAAACCATCAGGGGCTCTGGCGGGGGAGAGGCCTCCTACTGTCCTGAGCGCGGTGGCATAATAACCTCTTTGAAATTGCGGGGTCAGGAAATTCTCTACCTGGATGAAGACACACTTAAAGATAGAGCTGTAAATGTTAAGGGTGGCATCCCGATACTTTTTCCCAATGCCGGGCCGATTAAGGGTGAGGGTTACCCTGGGCTCAAGCAGCACGGGTTCGCACGGGAAGCCGTGGACTGGGTGGCTGTTCAAGATGAATCAGGCAGGAGTTTTATGGAAACACTGAAGGCTAACGCGGAAACTAAAAAGGTCTACCCCTACGATTTTAGATTTTCCACTGGTGGAAAATTTGAGGAGGACGGGTCATTCACCTTACTTCAGGAGGTCGAAAATTTGGAAGCTGGTAAGGATATGCCGCTTTCGATGGGGCTCCATCCGTATTTTAAGGTACCCCGTGAAGCCATGGGAAATATCAAGTTTGATTTTGAGGGTGGCACAGAGGTAGAGAGGAGTATTGAACAGTGGAGCAAGGACAAGGAGGTAAAGACGGTAAAGATTGATAACCCTCGAGTGAAAGATCCCAAAGCTAAAATGAGAATAACCATCCCCTCGCTAGGCACGCTCACCATTGACGCTTCGCCCGAGTATAAAAAAATTTGGGTTTGGTCCATGGTTGATAAAGATTTTATCTGTATTGAGCCGGTGATGCGTAACGCAGGTGGGCTTGAAAACGAACCCGAGTTAATAAGTCCAGGAAAAACGTTTTCTTCGCGGGTAAATATAAAGCTTTTGTAAGTTAGAAATTTCGAGCCGCCCTTCGGGGCGGTTTTTTATTGTTTCCATGACTGTTTGACACCTCGGTAGGGGAGTGCTGTAGCGTGAGGCTTGACCCACGCCACGGCGGGGCAAGCAGTCGGTTTGACAGGTGGACATAAGTGGAGTAAAATGGAATAGCAGTGGAATAAAGTGGATAAGAGTGGGGATAAGTACTTCCAGCTGTGCATAACTTCGTAATTCATTTGACACCTCGGCAACTTTCTTATGTTCATTGGGGAGTACCAGCACGCACTAGATGATAAGGGCAGATTGGCAGTACCGGTTAAATTTCGGGCCGATTTACGGGGTGGAGCCGTGGTCACCAGGGGCCTAGATAGCTGTTTGTTCCTTTATACCAAGAAAGCCTGGGCAGAACTGGCCGAGCGCTTAGCTAAGCTGCCTATCGCCAAGGCTAACAGTCGGGCTTTTGCCCGCCTGATGCTGGCCGGGGCCATGGATGTAAGCATTGATAGCCAGGGTAGGGTACTGTTGCCGGATTACCTGAGGGAGTACGCCGGTATCAAGCGACAGCTGGTAGTAGCTGGGCTGTACAACCGTTTGGAGCTCTGGGACCAAAAAACGTGGGCCAGCTATAAGCGCGGCACGGAAAAGGCGAGCGGGGACATTGCCGAAGCCTTGGGTGAACTCGGTGTTTAGCTGATCGCGGTAGCGAGCCTCGGTATGCGCTACCAGCACGAACCCGTTCTTTTAGAAGCAGTGGTGAGTGGTCTTAACCCCCAACCGGGTCAACACTTTGTTGATGGCACGGTGGGGGGTGGAGGGCACGCTCGCGCCATTCTAGAGCGCACGGCACCCAATGGGCGCCTGGTCGCCTTTGATCGCGACCCCGCTGCGCTTGAGGCAGCGAGGGAGAACCTGAGTGTGTTCGGCGACCGTGTAACCTTTATCCACGATTCCTATAGCCAGCTTGCCACCTATGCCGAACGTTACCAGCTTTCTGACCTGGATGGCGTGCTTCTCGACCTGGGCTTATCATCAGCTCAGCTGGCCGACTCGCACCGAGGCTTTTCGTTCAACGCGCCGGGTCCGCTAGACTTACGGTTTGATACCACCCACGGCCGCACGGCGGCCGACATTTTACAACATGAGCCGGCCGACGAACTGGAACGCATCTTCCGCGACTATGCGCAAGAGCCCCAAGCGCGTGCCCTGGCCCGGGCCATCGTAGAGGAACGACGCTCGCACCCCATACTTTCCACTGGTGACCTTATCGCCCTGGTCACTCGAGTAAAGCATGGGGGCGGACGCCGCTCCTTTCACCCCGCCACCTTAGTCTGGCAAGCGCTGCGCCTGGCGGTGAACCACGAGCTGGAAGAGCTAACCCTAGGACTCTCGGCCGCTGTAGCAGCCCTACGTTCCGGCGGGCGTCTAGCGGTCATCAGTTTTCATTCCGGTGAGGACCGAATAGTTAAAGACTTCTTCCGTCGCGAATCGCGCGATTGCCTGTGCCCCCCGGCAGCCCCCACCTGCACCTGCGGGCACCGCGCGAATGTAAAGTTCATTACCCGCAAGCCAGTGGTCGCTACTCCAGTTGAGCTCCACCTGAACACACGAGCGCGCAGCGCCAAGCTCCGCCTGGCCCAAAAGCTCTAACGTTTCCACTGAACCACTAACCAGAAAACGTAACACCAACACACTATGGCTTTCGCCTTTGCTCTCACCGCCCATCGCGCCTACGCCCCGCGCCACACCAGTCAGCCACTGGCGCCTGGCTGGCGGCGGTTGTATGGCGCGCTCGCCTTAGGTTTGGTGGTGGGTTTGGGGGTGTTCTACCTGGTGCAGACCAATGCCGTGGCCACTAAGGGGTACGAGATCAAAACGCTCCAGGGTGAGCTCGATACCTTACGGCAAGCTAGCCGCCGTTTAGAGGTGCAGGCGGCGGAGCTCCAGAACCTGAAGCCGCCTAGCCAGAGTAGCTCCGACCAGCAGTTTGTAGCGGTTACGCACATCGAGTACCTGGGGAGTAATCCTAATTCCAACGTGGGGGTAGCGGTGCGGTAGTGAGTTTGCTATGCCGCGCGGCCAACCAGCCACCAGTGAGGTGCGTAGACTAGCCTGGGTGCGACTAGTCTTTTTTGTTTTTTTTGTCGTTATCACGTTTAAGCTCTTTGACCTGCAGGTGCTGAACTACGGGCTGTACGCCGGGCTGGCCGCTGGCCAGCACGACACCCTGGCGCGTTTGGTACCTGAGCGGGGGAGCATTGCGGTGCAAGACCCGCTGTCGGAACAGAAAACCTACCCGGTGGCGGTTAACCAGCCCCTCAATTTTGTGTTTGCCTCACCGCAAAAGGTTACGAGCGCCAAAGCCGCGGCGGAAGTCTTGGCGCCCATCTTGGGTGAGCCGGCCATTGACCTGGCAGAGGTGCTCTCCAAAACCAATGACCCGTGGGAAGCGCTGAAGCACGGTCTGACTGATGACCAAGCGGCGGCCGTGCGAAACCTTAACCTACCCGGTATCTCGGTAGCACCGGAGCTGACGCGCTTTTACACTACCGGGCCGCTCATGAGCCAGCTCTTAGGGTTTGTCGGGTTTAACGGTAACCAGCGGGTAGGGCAGTACGGCGTGGAGGGCTACTAGGAGAAGCAGCTAGCCGGCACCGCCGGCCAGCTACGGTCGGAGAAAGATCCAGCCGGCAGCCTGATTGCGCTGGGGCAGCACGAGCTGATTCCAGCCGTCAATGGGGACAACCTGGTGCTCACCATAGATAAGAACATTCAGTACACTGCCTGCACGGCGCTGCAGCAGGCGGTGCAGAAGCACGGCGCCAGCGGTGGTAGCTTGGTGGTGCTGGAGCCTGCCACTGGTGCGGTACGGGCGCTCTGCAACGCGCCGGACTTTGACCCTAACGCCTATGCCGCCGTGGCTGACCAGGCACGCTTTACCAACGCCGCCCTGTCCTCGCCCTACGAACCCGGCTCGGTGTTCAAAGCTATCACCATGGCGGCGGCTCTAGGCGAGGGCGTAGTAACACCGGAAACTACCTACGAGGATACCGGCCAGGTGGTCATAGGGCCCGATACTATCAAGAACTCTGACGGCAAGGCGCACGGCCGGCAGACCATGACGCAGGTCTTAGACGAGTCTTTGAACACCGGCGCGGTCTTTGCCTCGCGACTGGTCGGGGGCGCCAAGTTCTTAGACTACGTCAAACGGTTCGGCTTTGGTGAGCCCACCGGCATTGAGCTGCCGGAGGAGCGGTCTGGCAATCTGGCCAGCCTCAAGGGGCGCAACGACATTTATTTGGCTACCGCCTCGTTCGGCCAGGGTATCACCGCCACGCCGCTGCAGCTCGCCGCTGCCTTTGGCGCCATCGCTAACCGCGGCCAGCTGATGCGTCCCTACGTGGTGCAAGCGGTAGCTAAGCCCGACGGGCGTACGGAAGTAACCAGCCCCACCTCGGTGCGGCAGGTGGTAAGCCCCGAGGTGGCCAGAACGCTCTCGGCTATGCTGGTGTCGGTGGTGGAGGTGGGGCACGGCAAGCGCGCCGGGGTGCCGGGCTACTACGTGGCAGGCAAAACTGGCACGGCGGAGGTAGCGGGTGTGGCCAAGCTGGGCTACCAGCAGAACAAGAACATTGGCAGCTTTGTTGGGTTTGCGCCGGTGGATGATCCCAAGTTCGTTATGCTGGTCAGGGTGGATGAGCCCAAGGACGTGGTGTTTGCCGAAAGTTCAGCCGCGCCGGTGTTTGGTGAGGTGGCCAAGTTCTTGCTACAGTACTACCAGGTGCCGCCCTCACGGCCCGTGAAGTAAGCCACCCGTAAGCTCACGCGGTAGGTATAATCGGGGGCGCCATGGTAGCGCCCATTTTTAGAACTATGAAAGCTATTTTGAAACTCATCCTCAAGTTGTTAGCCCGTGCTACGCTCAGGCGCTACCGCCCGCGCGTGGTTGGTATTACGGGGTCGGTGGGTAAGACCGCGACCAAGGCGGCGGTGGCGGGGGTTTTAGGGACGCGCTTCCGTTTGAATCCTGGGTACAAAAACTTAAACAACGAGTTCGGCCTGCCCCTCTGTATCTTAGGTGAAGCTGATTCGGGCTACGGTAGCGCCTGGGCTTGGTTGGGCATTCTCGGGCGGGGCTTACGGCAGCTGCTGTTCCATAACCCACACTACCCCGAGGTACTAGTGCTTGAGTACGGTATTGATCGCCCCGGTGATATGGTGTACCTGCTTAACCTGGCTCGGCCACAGGTAGCGGTGGTGACGGCCATCGGCCCTACTCACCTGGAGTTTTTAAAAACCCTGGCTACAGTTGCGGCCGAGAAAGCACGGCTGGTGCAGGCACTGACACCTGCCGGGTTAGCGGTCCTGAACGCCGACGACCCGCAGGTTATGGCGCTAGCCCCCAGGCTTAGGGCGCGCGTGGTTACCTTTGGTTTTGGTGAGGGTGCCAATGTGCAGGCCGAGGCGGTAGCGAGCACTACTAACCAGGCGGGCACTGCCACGGGCACTACCTTTAAGCTGCGTCTGTCGGGTAGTAGCCTGCCGGTGTCGCTCCAAGGTTTGTGCGGCCGCCCGCCCGTGCTGGCCAGTTTGGCCGCGGCCGCTGTTGGGCAGGAGTTTGGCGTTCCCCTCATAGACATTGCCAATGCGCTGCAGGGTTTGGTTTGGCCGGCCGGCCGGCTTAGGCTGGTGCCTGGTAGTTCTGAAACTACGCTGATTGACGATACCTACAACTCCTCGCCCAGGGCTGTGGCCGAGGCCCTGCAGATTTTGCGTGAGCTGCCGCGAGCGCCGGGTACACGCCGCTGGGCAATCCTGGGCGATATGCTCGAGCTTGGGCAACAGAGTAAGGACCTCCACCGCGAGGCTGGCAGGTTAGTGGCTAGTGGCGGGGTGGATTACCTAGTAACGGTGGGTAGGGAGTCAGTGGCCACCAATGAGGCGGCGCGGGCGGCAGGGTTTAATGGGGCCAACCAGTGGCACTATGCTACCAGCGGTGAGGTGGGGAGTTTTGTTAAGCCTCGCCTGCACCCGGGCGATGTAGTGCTCATAAAGGGTTCGCAGGGGGTGCGGTGCGAGCGCATAACTCGCGAGTTGATGCGGGAGCCGGCGCGGGCCGGGGAGCTCCTCGTACGACAGCACAAGCCCTGGGTATAGAGTACGTAGCCTTGACCTACGTCTCATTTTCTCTTACTCTGACTCCGCCTTCGATCTTACCTGGTCCCATCGTCTAGCCCGGTCTAGGACGGCTCCCTCTCACGGAGCAAACTGGGGTTCGAATCCCCATGGGACTACCACTAAGCGACCAACGCTAATCAATAAGCATTATGGAAACTATGCCCATAGAACAACCACCATCAATTCCTAAAAAGCTTCCTATTTTTACTATCCTTGCGGGTTTTGCCGGAATATTAACTATTGTTTCGGTTTTCTCATTACTATTAGGTAGACCATTCTTACACCCTATACCCCCACTAGTACTGACACTAATTTTTTTAATGATAAGCAGAAAAAAGGGAGAAAGCTCATTTCAAAAAAGTAATCACTTAGGAAGACTCGCTGTTTTATTCGGCGTTTTAGCTGTGCTAGTTATATTATTTTTTTTAGCCTACGCATATTGGAGTATTTTCGGAGCAATTTCTTAACAATAGTCACTGGTGAGTACACGAGTCTCGCCGTTCCCCAAGCTCCTAAACCAGCTGATTCCACCGCGCCCCCTTGGCTACCAGAACAAAATACCTTACCCATTGGGTAGGGTATTTTGTTTTTGGATAATGCTCGTGGGATTCGAAGGGCGTGAAAAAGCCTAGCGAGTTGACAGACTAGCCGCTGTGTGGTAGGCTACCTACGCAAAGTCGTCATGACGTAGAAAAGGTCGTCGAGTTTCACAACATGAACGTTTTGCAATCTAACTTAAGTAACGTATTCATATTCTATGAACGGAACAATCAAGAAACTCACCGACAAGGGCTTCGGCTTTATCGCCGTTGAAGGCCAGGAGAAAGACCTGTTCTTCCACACCAATTCCCTGGTCGACGTGCAGTTCAGTGACCTGCACGAAGGTGATGCCGTGAGCTTTGAGACCGAGGACTCCCCCAAGGGGAAGAACGCGGTCAATGTAAAGCGCGCCTAAGCTGTGTCTTACAACCACCCCCGCACTATGCGGGGGTGGTTTTGTATGTGGCGCGGCTGGGCTCATAGGAGCACCCTAGCCACCAACGTCAATCTCGTGTAGACTGTTACAGTTATGGCAAACGACAGTGTGGTGCTCAGGTTCAGCGAGGTGAGCTTCGGCTATGGGGAAACCAAACCCATTTTGCGGGAGGCCAGTTTTTCTGTGCGCAACGGCTCGCGCATCGCCCTGATGGGCCAAAACGGCGCTGGCAAAACGTCTATCTTTAAACTCATCCTAGGCCTGCTCAAGCCTGAGGAGGGGGGCATTTTTTTAACCCCCGCCACCGCTACGGTGGGCATTGCCAAGCAGGTGGTGCCGCCTGACCATCTGGACCTTACCGTGCGCGAGTACTTTGCCAGTACCTTTACCGAGGTACCCTACAACTTGGACAGGCACATAGCCCGGGTACTGGACGCGGTGCAGCTTACAACCGACCTGGGTAAAAAAGTGCGGGCACATTCCGGCGGTCAGCAGGCTCGGTTGCTGCTCGCCTACTCACTGATACAGGAACCGGACATTCTGCTGCTCGATGAACCGACCAATAACCTGGATCAGGCCGGTATAGACCACCTGACCGGCTTCTTAATGACCTACGACAAAACGGTAATTGTTATTTCGCACGACGCTGACTTTTTGAACGCCATAACCTCCGGCGTACTGTACCTGGATGCCAACATGCACCAGGTGGAGCAGTACAGTGGCACGTACCTGGATGTGGTGCAGGAGATTGCTGAGCGCCTGGAGCGCGAGCGGAGGCAGAACGCGCGAGCGGAGGCCGAGATAAAGAAACAGGTGGCCCAGGCCGAGGTGTTTGCCCACAAGGGCGGCAAGCTGCGGCTGGTGGCTAAAAAAATGCGCCAGGCGGCGGGGGCGGCGGGGGAGAGCATGGTGGAAGTTCGGCAGGAGGACAAAACCATTCGTTCCTTTATTATTCCGGCCCAGCATTTTCCGCCTGACTTTAATGGTAAGATTTTGCAGCTCACCCACGTGTTGGTGGTTAAGGCCGGTGAGCACGTGGCGCACAAAGCTGACCTAGTTTTAAAAAAGAATTTCCACCTGCTGGTAGCAGGGCCGAACGGCATTGGCAAAACTACCTTTTTAGAAAAACTGTCAGCGGGCACGGCCAAGGGCGCCACCTTAGGTCGGGACGTGCGGGTAGGGTATTACCGGCAGGATTTTTCCACCTTGGATTTTGACAAAACAGCCTACCAGGTTTTGCTGGAGGTAATGGAGAAACCCGATGAGCACACGCTGCGCTCGACCGCGGCTGGATTTTTGCTCGATGGCAAGGCGCTCGGGAGCGACGTGCGCAGCTTGTCGGAAGGGCAAAAAGGTTTGCTAGCTTTAGCTCGGCTGGTGCTCCTCCGCCCGGGGCTCTTGTTGCTTGACGAGCCCACCAACCACATAAACTTTAGGCACCTGCCGGTGATTGCCAAAGCATTCAACGGTTTTGAGGGCGCGCTCATTATGGTGAGCCATATTCCGGACTTCGTGGCGCAGGTACGCTTTGACCACACCATAGACTTAGGCGCGCTCTAAGCTCAGGTGGTACGTTTGAGGAATAGCCAAAAGTTCCCCGCCTTGGGCGGGGGGCTTTTGGGGTGACCGAGAATAGCTAGCTACTAATCTTTGCTATGGCCCTTGGCTTTACCTTGGCTGTTAGCGCCAGCGGCGTTACCATGAGCACTGCCTGATTGGCCAGGCTTTTCATTGTTCTCATTCTCGTTCCCTTGCTCTGCTTTACCATGGTCCTCGGTGCTCGTTGGTTTAACCTTGACCTGCAATCCAGCGAGCGAGGGCACGCTTAGGATGTTCTTGAATTTTTTACCCTTAGCTTTACCCACCGCCTTACCTTTGAAGACCTTGAGGCGGCAAGCGGCGGCGAGGTAGACCGTACCACTGCCGTTTACCTGGTAGAGCCGACCATTGATCAGGTTGTTGGGGCAACCCTTGCCGCCTTCGGTTCCACCACCTGAGGTCGAAGTACCGAAGGTGCCACCAATAACCTGGCTGCCGGAAGCTGGGTTACCTGAAGCATCCTGAACCACCGAGCCTGAAACCGTGACGGTGTCACCCACTGCTACCGTCGGTACCGAGGTGCCCGCGGCCAGCGTGATGGTGAGCATAGTGCCACCAGTATTCCAAGTGGCGCTCCCAATGTGCCCGGCACCATCGAGCCAGGAGTGGCTGTTGTTGAGGGTGAGTGTGGCATTAACATTGCTGTCGGTTAGGCTTGGCTGGTTGGTGGCTTCACCAAAGGTGAGCACCAGGCTGTCACCGGCCTCTTTAGCGCTCGTGCCGCCGGTGTTTTGAGCCACCACGCTCGTTAGGTGCGGGCCGGTTACATCAGTCGTAAAGCTACCCGAGATAACCGCGTTGCCGGTGGCTGCATTACCAGTTGCATCTTGAACCAAGCTCCCGCCAATCGTAACCGTGTCGCCAGGTTCCACGGTCGGCAGGCTGGTGTTGGCGCTCAGCGTGAGCGTGTACACGGTGCCGGCCGAGTTCCAGCTGGCTGATGTCAGCACACCTAAACCGTCGAGGAAGGAGTGGTTATGGTTGAGCGCCAGGGTAGTTGGAATGTTGGCTACACTGAGGACTGGTTTGTTAGTCGCCTCGTTGAAGGTGAAAGCCAGGCTGTCGCCGGCCTCCTTAGCGGCTGTGCCGCCGGTGTTCTGAGCCACCACGCTGGTGAGCGCCGGGCCAGTGGTATCGGCGGTTATGGCAGCTGTAGTTACCGCGGTAACGGTCGGCGAGTTAGCTGAGGTGGCAATGGCGTCAGCGGCCAGCTGGACGGTGAGGCTATCGGCCGGGGTAAGGTCGCTCCAGCTGGCTCCCGTACTGAGCGCGACAAAGAACGTGGCACCACCGCCGATGGCGTTATTGCTACCGGTTGCAATGGTGGTGGGGCTATTGATGTTGACCGTAGCCTGTGAGCCTGCCAGGAGGTCACTGACGGTGCTGAAGCTGCCGTCGCCGTTGTCCTTGTATACGGCGAGGGAGGCCAGGTGGGAGCTCGCCAGATTGTTCACACCGTTCTTAGTAACGGTGACGGTGACGCTAGAGAGCGTTTCACCGGCGTCTTGGGTCAGGCTGAACTTAAATAGGGGAATGGGCGCGCTCGAGGCGGCTGCGACCATGGGGCTGGCGACCAGAATTGTCGGGCCGGTGGGTACGGTAACTGCCGCCTGGGCAACAGGCACCGGTACAAACCAAAGCACTTGGAACAGGGCTAACCAAAGGGCGGTGAGTTTCTTCATAGGTATAGTGGAGTTAGGGTTTAAGCTGATTGTGCCTAGGGGCACTACACTAGTATATACGTCTGGGGGGAAGGGTTGTTTCACTACCTCAGCTTATACCTCTCGCGCCGCTGCCCGTGAACCCCGTGGTCTTGGGGTAGGGGCTGGATCAAACTCGATTGTTTTGAAGCCTATGGTACAGTATCCTATGTATATGTGGACACAAAGGCTTACACTGGTTGGTTTACTGCTGCTCCTAGCTGTGGGTGCTGGTTTACTGGTGTGGTCTAGTTTGCCCAACCCCGCTCACCAGCAGCCGAACACTCCGCCAACTGGCAACCAACCTCCAACTAACCCGGCCGTGGTCCAGGTTTATGAACCGGTAGCTAACGCTCTGGTTACCAGCCCCTTGGTGGTTAGCGGCCAAGCACCCGGCACCTGGTTTTTTGAAGCCTCGCTCCCCGTGAGCCTGGTTGACGAGACGGGCAAAGAGCTGGCGCGCGCTCCAGCTCGAGCGCAGGATGATTGGATGACAACCGGGCCGGTGCGCTTTTCTGCCACCCTTACCTTTACTCCGCCCGCCACTGCGACCGGTTACCTGGTCGTTGAGAACGACAACCCTTCGGGTAACCCAGAGAACAGCAAGAGCTTTCGGGTTAAGGTGCGGTTTAAATGATACAGTTTAAGGTTTTACAGCAATCGCGCCGTAGTCAAGCGCGGTTAGGTTTGCTTACCACCCCCCACGGCGTGGTGGAAACACCGTGCTTGGTTCCGGTGGCTACGCAGGCAGTGGTCAAGTCGCTCACCGCCGAGCAGGTAGCCGCCACTAACACTACACTTTTGATAGCCAACACCTTTCACCTGCACCTCCGGCCGGGGGAGCGCGTGGTTAAGGCGGCGGGCGGTTTACACCGCTTTGCTAACTGGCCGGGCTCGTTTATGACCGACTCCGGCGGGTTTCAGGTGTTTTCCTTAGGCTTTGGTCGAGATTTTAAGAACAGCAAGATTATTCGTGAACCGGCTCGGCCTTCTATTAAGCATGGTCAGCAACCAAAGCTGTTAGAAATTACAGACCAAGGTGTTTGGTTTACCTCGTACATTGATGGCCGTAGGCTTTGGTTAGGACCTAAGGAGTCTATCCGTATCCAGGAGACCTTGGGGGCCGACATTATATTTGCTTTTGACGAGTGCACCTCACCGCTCGCTAACCAGCGTTACACGGTGAGTTCGCTAGAGCGGACGCACCGCTGGGCCAAGGAGTGTTTGAAGCGCAAGCGTTCCAGCCAGGCGCTCTATGGTATTGTGCAGGGCGGTAAGTACAAAAGCCTGCGCATAAAAAGCGCTCAGGTGTTAGGTCATTTACCATTCGATGGCTACGGCATCGGCGGCGAGTTTGGGAGCGACAAGGGCGCTATGGCGAAAATGATAGGCTGGGTAAACGGCGAGCTGCCCAAGGAAAAACCCCGCCACCTCTTAGGCATCGGCTACCCTGAGGACATCATTCCTATTATTAAAGCCGGGGTAGATACGTTCGATTGCGTTGTGCCCACCAGCCAGGCTCGCCACGGCATAGCTTTTACCTCCCAAGGTAAGCTCGATTTAACCAAAGCTCGCTGGCTCAAAGACAAGTCACCGCTCGATTCAACCTGCAGCTGCCTGGCGTGCCAGGGCTACCAGCGCCGGTACCTAGCGCACCTAGTGCAGGCCCATGAGCTTACCGCGCACTCACTCCTCACCCTGCACAACCTTACCTTTTTCAATGCCTACGTGGCTAAGGTCAGGCGGGCGATTACGCAGGGGAAATTATGATTAAGCACTACAACATCCGCGTGTACGGGTTGGTGCAGGGTATGGGGTTTCGGGCTAGTGCTTGCAGCCAGGCTCGTAAGCTTGGACTCGCCGGCTTTGTGCGCAACGAACCTGACGGTTCGGTGTACGTCGAAGCTGAGGGTAGCGAAGTTAGTTTAAACACGTTCCTCAGGTGGTGCCGCCGTGGGCCTTTGTTTGCTAAGGTCGAGCGGGTAGAGGTAGAGGAGGGGAGCGTGCAAAAGTTTACCGATTTTACTATTCAGTAGGTGGAATAGTACGTGGGCCTAGAGCTATTTGACTCCTAGGCTTATTTTAGTTAAGGTTCAGGCAAAACAAAGGCTGACTTTCTTTTAAAATTCGCTAATATAAGGTAAATACTCATTAATAAAAAATAAACATTACTCATAACTGAAAGGGAACCAAAATGTATGATCGTAACTTCTTTAGCTTACTTGAGGCCAAGTGGTCTCAAGGTAAGTTTGTTTGCGTCGGACTCGACAGCGAGTTTGGCAAGATTCCCAATGCGGCCAGGCGTGGACACGAAGGCGCTGTCAGCCCCAGCCGAAGCATTATCGGGTTCAATCGAGCAATCGTGGAATCGACCAAAGATATCCCATGTGCGTTCAAGCCAAACAGCGCGTTCTACGAAGCGCACGGCGATGAGGGTTTGGTTGCCTTACACCAAACCATTGTTGACATCCACGTAACCGCACCAGATGTTCCGGTGATTCTCGACGCCAAACGTGCTGATATCGGCAACACCAACGCGGGTTATGTCGCCGCCGCGTTCGACTTCCTGGGCGCAGATGCCATTACGGTTCATCCGTACCTGGGGGCCGAATCGCTTCAGCCGTTCTTTGACTGTAAGGACAAGGGTATTATCGTGCTCTGTCGTACCTCCAACTCTGGTGCTGGTGAATTCCAGGACCGTATGGTAACTGTCACACCCGAAGAAGCTGAAAAGTGGGGTTTGTCCCAAGGCACTACCATGCCGCTCTATCAGCTGGTTGCTTATCGCGTTAGTCGCGAGTGGAACAAGAACGGCAACTGTGCGCTCGTGGTTGGCGCAACGTACCCTGAAGAGCTTCGCCAAGTTCGCGACATTGTTGGCGATATGCCGATTCTTATTCCGGGCATTGGCGCGCAGGGCGGGGACGTTCAACAAACCATTTCCGCTGGTAAGGACAGTCGCGGACAGGGTATGATTATCAACTCATCCCGCGGCATTATCTTCGCTTCAAAGGAAGTGGACTTTGCCGAAGCCGCTCGGCGCGAGGCGCAGAAGCTTCACGACATGATAAACCAGTACCGACAGGAAGGAGTAAAGGTATGAACACACAAGAAGTACTGCAATTACTTGGTAAGGTTGGAGCGGTTATTACCAAAAGCCACATTGTCTACACCTCTGGTAAGCATGGCACAGCGTATGTCAACAAGGATGCGGTGTACCCACATACACTCGACACATCTCGGCTATGCGCTGAAATTGCCGAAAGCTTCAGGGGCGATATGGTAGAAGTGGTAATTGCCCCCGCTATTGGCGGCGTAATCCTGTCGCAATGGACAGCACACCATTTTACCTTGATGGATCGGCAGAACCGTGAAGTACTCGGTGTTTACGCCGAGAAGTCAGAGGGCGGAGACGCGTTCGTCATTAAACGTGGTTATGATAAGCTTATCGCCGGCAAGCGGGTGTTGGTGGTGGAAGATGTTCTTACCACTGGTGGTTCCGCCAAGAAGGTGATCGAGGCTGTGCGTGCCATCGGTGGCAATGTCGTCGGGTTGGGTGTGCTCTGTAATCGTGGTGGAATTATGCCGCAGGACGTGGCTGACCCACCAAAGCTCACCGCACTGGTGAATGTAACACTCGACGCGTGGGATGAGGCAGATTGTCCTCTGTGCGCGGAGAATGTGCCCATTAACACAGATGTCGGCAAAGGGCGGGAGTTCCTAGCACGAAAACAGGAAGGGGCGCAGGCTACATGAAAGATTTATCAGTGCAGCTTGGATCCTTGACGTTGGAACACCCCCTCATGAACGCGGCGGGCACCTGTAAGTTGCTCGATGGGACTCATTCGGTTAAAGAGCTGGCTCGCACCACCGCAGCGGCCATCGTTGTTGGATCAGGCACCATAGAAAGTAGAACTGGCAACGGTGGCGAAGTTTACTGGTCCGAGTCGCCGTATTCATTGAACACGCTGGGGTTAAATAATCCTGGTAAAGATAAGTACCAGCAGTACTTGCCTCAGATGGTCGGTGTAGCTCACGACGCTGGTAAGAAGCTATGCTTTAGTGCAGCAGGCTTTTCACCAACAGAGTATGCGGTGCTGGCTGCAATGGCGCTCGAATGCAAAGTCGACATCGTTGAGCTTAATGCTGGGTGCCCAAACGTTTGGGGTGAATCAGGACAAAAACCAATCGCCTCTTTTGTGCCGGAGCTGATGGAGGAAATTCTGTCTGCGGTTGAGGAAGAGGTCGGGGTTGATGCTCTGATTGCTGTAAAGGTTTCTCCCTTTTCAGACCCCTTTAACTTAGGCCGTGTTGCGAAGGTTTTGGCAAGCTCAAAACTCGTCAAGATTGTTACAGCGATCAATACAATTCCCAACTGTTACAGTCTTGATAGTATGGGTAAGCCGAGAATCAGAGCGACCCCATTGGATGGTGGCAATGAAGTCAACTTAGCTGGCGGTGCAGGTGCCGCTGTTAAGGCGTTTGGTCTTGGACAGGTGGTGCAGTTGAGAGCTACACTCCCAAAACATATACAAATCATCGGTGTTGGTGGAATAAAGACCGGCCAAGACATACTGGACTACCTTCGGTCTGGAGCGGTCGCTATACAAATAGCTACCACCTACCTCGATGAAGGTCCTGATGCTTTTGCTAGGTTGTTGACTGAGTATACTGATTTGCTCGGTTGATGGCGGGCAATAGGCGGATTAAAAACGACATAACAATGTTAGTCAAAGGGATTGGGTTCGTGAACGACCCAATCCTTTTTTATTTCAAATAGGCTAATATATTACTATATTGACAAAATCTAGGCTGTCATGTTAGCCTAGGTATGTAATTTCATACTTTTCATAACCCCCTTGAAACCTATGGCAAAAGTTAAACGAATCGGCGGATTCCCAGCGAGTGTGTACGGCACCACTACCCTAGGCAGTCGCGGTCAGCTGGTAGTGCCGGCCAAGGCGCGGCGGGCCCTAAAGCTCAAGCCGGGCGACAAGATGGTGGTATTTGTGAACCACGGCAAGGTCTTAGGGCTTATTAAGACTGCCTCCATTGATAGCTTCCTCAGTCACCTGACCCAAGAGCTTGGTCGTTTTAAGTCGTAGTTCTCATTTCTCACTCAATTTTTTATGAACCTACGTGGATTTTTTACCAAGAAGAAAATCATTTGGACAGCTATTATTGTGCTGGTGGTTGGGTACGTAGGCTATCGGGTGTCCACGGGCAGCCGCGGCAACGGCACCATTCAGACGGACACCGTGAAACGGCAAAACTTGCAGCAGACTGTGCTGTCCACGAGCCAGGTGGTTTCCAGTGTTGACCTCCAGCTCAGTTTTAAGTCTGGTGGGGTGGTGAGCCGTGTTAATGTCAGAGAGGGCGACAGGGTTAAGGCTGGCCAGGTTTTGGCCACCCTGGACCAAATCGACCAGCTGGCTAGCTTAACGCAGGCTCAAGGTGCTTTGGCTAGCGCCCAAGCCAGTTACGATAAGGTCTTGGCTGGCGCAGCCACGCAAGATGTGGCCGTGGCCCAAGCCGCCGTTAATGCGGCCAAGAGTGCTTTAGAAAACACTAGGCTTGTTCAAGCTCAAGCGGTCGCTAACGCGCTATCGCAACTGGTCGGCATACCGGCTGGAGCGGTGTCGGCCAAAGATAACTACTCAACTACCACCCTCACCATCAGCGGTACCTACCAGGGCGCTGACATGGGTGTTTACACCATAAAAATTGAAAATGGCGATGGCCCCACCTACTCAGTCTACGGTGTGGAAACCGTGGTGGGCGTACATGGTAGCCGTACCACCCCTACACCCTTGGGCACGCGCGGGCTTAAGCTGCTCTTGAGCTCCGCCGGCACACTGGTCAGTGGTGAAACCTGGACGGTAGAGGTGCCCAATACGGCGGCGTCCACCTACTCGAGCCTGGCGGCTGCCTACCAAGCGGCGCAAGTTACACAAAAGCAACAGATTGACGCTGCTCAGGCGGCACTCGACCAAGCCCAAGCCGCCCTGGCTTTGAAAGCCGCCCCCGCCCGACAGGTTGATATCGAAGTAGCCAAAGCCCAGAGGTTGACCGCCCAGGGCCAAGTGGCAGGAGCGGAAGCTAACGTGGAGCACACTATTATACGTGCCCCAGCGGATGGCACCATTACCCAGGTGGCTGTAAAGGTAGGCGAGCAGGCCACTGCCGGAAGCCCCGTGTTGGTGCTGCAAGACGTCAGTAGCCTGCACCTGGAGGCTCAGGTGAGTGAAGCAGACATTGCTTCAGTTCAGCCGGGCCAGAGCGTTGATGTTACCTTTGATGCCCTGGGCCCCAATCGTCACTTTACGGCCAAGGTTGAAACCGTCAATCCAGCTTCCACGGTAGTTTCCGGTGTGGTGAACTATAAAGTTAAAGCAGCGCTTGAAACCGTGAGCGACGTTAAACCTGGTATGACGGCCAATATGACCATTCTCGTCGCCACCAAGGACGGTGCGCTGGCGGTGCCGCAGCAAGCGGTCATTAACCAGAACGGGCACCAGTACGTGCGGCTGATCGATGACCTTAAGACAAAATCATACCACCAAGTTGAAGTGCAAACTGGTTTGCAGGCTGATGGCGGCCTAGACGAAATTACCAGCGGCTTGAGTGAGGGTCAAACCGTCGTCATCTACATTAAGGCATAGGTCGCAAAGTATGAATTTGATTCATGTAGCCAACCTAGCCAAAGACTACGTTAATGAGGGCGTAGTCACCTCGGTGCTCCACGAGGTTAATTTTGATGTGGCACTAGGGGAATTTGTCGCCATTATGGGGCCGTCGGGCAGTGGCAAGTCGACCCTTATGCACATCCTTAGTTTTTTGGACCGACCGACCGGTGGTAGCTACGAATTTGAGGGTAAGGACACTAAAAATTTTGCTGATGATTATTTGGCCGAGCTGCGGAATGAGCGCGTTGGGTTTGTGTTCCAGTCGTTTAACCTGTTGAGCCGCACTACGGTGCTCGATAATGTTAAGCTGCCGTTGCTCTACAGCCATAAAAGTAACCACGATGCCTTGGCCAAAAAAGCCTTGGAGTCGGTTGGCCTGTCGCACCGTTTAGGGTACTTCACCAATCAAATTTCCGGCGGCGAGAAGCAGCGCGTGGCTATTGCCCGGGCGCTGGTCTGTGACCCGGCGGTCATTTTTGCCGACGAGCCCACCGGCAACCTGGACTCCAGGTCCGGCAACACCGTTATGTACATTCTGCAGCAGCTCAATAACCAGGGCCACACCATTATTTTGGTGACCCACGAAACTGACACTGCCAATCACGCTCAGCGTATCATCCGCCTTAAGGACGGGCGCATTATCGCTGACGAGCCGGTTAAAAGCAGGACCTTAGCCACGGCTGATAAGGAGCTCATTAAGTAGTGCCTGCCCAGCTGGCGGTTTAGTGTAGCACTTGTGAACCTACTTTCCACCATCAGGCTCGTTATACGCACGCTCCTGGCCAGAAAGGGCAGGTCGTTTTTGACCATCCTCGGCATCGTCATTGGCGTGGCGGGCGTTATCATCATCATCGCCTTGGGCGCCGGGGCGCAGAGCCTGGTCCTAGGACAAATCACCAAGCTTGGTTCAAACTTACTGAGCGTGCAGCCAGGCAAGAGCAACGAAAAAGGCCCGCCGGTGCAGCTGTTCGGCGTCGTCATTTCCACTTTGGTAAACCAGGACGCCGACGCGCTCAGGAGCAGAGCCCAGGTGCCGCACGCCGTGGCCGTCAACGCCAACGTGCGCGGTACTGCCACGGTGGTTTGGGGGAACAAGACCATTGACACCAATTTTTGGTCTACCGATTACAATTATCCCAAAGTGATTTCGTTCTCGATGCAGGCCGGGCAATTTTTTGATCAGCAGCAGGAGCAGGGTAACGCCAACGTAGTGGTCTTGGGTTCTACGGTGGCGGACGAGCTATTCGGTGGCACAGGTGTAGACCCACTGGGGCAGATCATCAAGGTGAAAAGCTCCAGCCAGACCACCGTCGGTGGTATACCGCTCCGGGTTATCGGCGTGGTGGCGTCGCGGGGCACGGCGTTTTTTCAGGATTTAGACGACCAGGTATTTATGCCGCTCGTCATCGGCCAAGAGCAAGTCTTGGGTATTCACTACCTGCAGGCCGTAAACATTAAGGTTGATTCGCCGGCTAACGTCAGCCAGACCATTGCCGACGTTACCGCCGTTTTAAAACAGCGCCACCACATACAGCGCGAGGCGAACGTTGATTTTACCGTTCGTAACATCACCGACGCTGTAGGCGTTCTCACCACCATCACCGACGCCCTCAGCCTCTTTCTAACCGCTATGGCGGCGATAGCCTTGGTGGTTGGCGGTATTGGCATTTTGAACGTTATGATGGCCACCGTGGCCGAGCGTACCCGGGAGATTGGTTTGCGTAAAGCGGTAGGGGCGTCAAACAAGGCTATCCGTAACCAGTTTCTGTTTGAAGCCGGCACCTTAACAAGCTTAGGCGGCCTGCTGGGTATTATGGTGGGCGTCGTGGTGTCGTATCTGGTGGCGCTGCTTATGAAGTACCTGGGGTACGATTGGGCGTTTGTTATCTCCCCGGTGTCGGTGGTGCTGGCGGTGGGCGTGTCTATTCTGACCGGGGTGGTCTTTGGCCTGTACCCGGCGTTCAAAGCCGCCCGCCTCAACCCGATTGATGCTCTGCGCTATGAGTAGCCTGACCCTATGCTAGCCCCCCTCCGCCAAGCTTTTTCGGTACTGTCTGCTAATAAGGCGCGAACGGTGCTTACCACCTTAGGTATTGTCATTGGTATTGCCACGGTTATTCTGGTGCTCACGGCTGGGGCTGGCTTCCGTAGCTTGATCGACGCTCAGCTCGCCAGCTGGGGCACCGATACGCTGTTCGTGGAAACGCGCGTGCCGGTAACCACCAAGAATCGCGCCAACAACAGCGCGACCAGTGCCGACTTCAGCCGTGCGACCTCGGCCGTGCCTATTACGACGCTGAAACAGCGAGACCTGGATGAGATAGGTAAGCTCAACAACGTGGTGTCGACCTACGGCATGGTGACTGGGTATACCCTGGCCAGCTACCGTAATAACCAAAAAAGCGTCATCTACTACGGCGCGGCGGCGCAAAGGTTCGCCGTGGATAAGCACACTCTGAGCGCGGGGCGCTTCTACACCTCAGCCGAAGACGCAGGCGGCGCTCAGGTGGTACTACTGGGGAGTAACTTGGCCGCTGATCTGTACGGCCAGGATGACCCGGTGGGGAAGCTGCTCCGCTTGGGTTCGCTCAACTTTCAAGTGATTGGCGTATACAATCCCCAGGGTAGCTTGGGCGGCCCGGCCGATGATATGCTCTACCTGCCCCTGGCTACGGCCCAAAAGAAAATGTTGGGCATCGATTACCTCTTGGTAGCTGTGGTACAGGTAAAAGATACGGGGGCGAGTGATGCCACAGCCGACCAGATTCGTCTGCTCCTGCGGCACAACCACGATATCACCGACCCCGTCAAAGATGATTTTACCGTTACTACACAATCACAGGCGCTGGATACGTTCAACACCATTTTTAACGGCATAACCATTTTGCTCATCGCCATTGCGGCTATTTCACTGGTGGTCGGCGGGGTTGGCATTATGAACATTATGTACGTGGTGGTGACCGAGCGGACCGCCGAAATAGGTTTAAAAAAAGCGCTCGGCGCTACCAACGCCGACATTTTGAATGAGTTCTTAATCGAATCAATTCTGGTCACCGTACTCGGGGGTATTATTGGTATTGTGCTCGGTGCCGGCTTAGGCTGGCTGGTGGCGGCTGTCGCACAGGCAAATAATTTAGCTTGGACCTTTGCCGTGCCGCTCTATGCTATTGGCCTGGGCTTTGGCGTCTCGGCTGCTATAGGCATAGGTTTTGGGGTGCTGCCAGCGCGTAGTGCCGCCCGGCTCGACCCCGTGGAGGCGATGCGGTACGAGTAGGTGCGTATGCCTCTTGACAGGGTAATTTTAGGCAGTATACTGGAATTAGCACTCTAAGCCTTAGAGTGCTAATGGCCCACTACCCTCATTTTATGGAAGAACGCCAGCATACCCTACTTGCTCACGTGGTGCGGAGCTACATAGCCCGGGCCGAGCCGGTAAGTTCCCAGGCTTTGGCTGGGGCTTTGGGCGTCAGCTCAGCCACAATTCGTAACCAAATGGCGGAGCTTGAGGCGGAAGGCTACCTGACCCAACCCCACACTTCAGCCGGTCGCGTGCCTACACTCAAAGGTTACCAGTTCTACCTTGATAACCTAGTTCGGAACCAGGAGCCTAAAGTGGCTGAGCAGCGCACCCTGCGCGACCTGGTCCATGACCTCCGGGCTGACCAAGAGCAGCTAGCCCGCCACCTGGCCCGCGCCTTAGCTACCCTTACCGGCGAGGCGGCCGTGGTTGGCTTTGGTTCATCGGACGTGTACTACACGGGACTCTCTAACCTGTTCGGTCAGCCGGAGTTCCAAGTGGCCGATATGGTGCGGGCGATGGGTTTGGCGCTCGACCACCTGGACGAGGCTATGTCTAAGCTCTACCGCGAGCTAGAGCCTGCGCAGAGCGTGGTGGTCAAGATCGGCTCAGCCAATCCCTTTGGTCAGGGCTGTGCACTCATTTTTACCACCTACCCGGCCGCGGCCCAGTCTAACGTCATTGGTATTTTAGGGCCCCTGCGGATGGATTACGAAGCTAACCTAGCACGCCTACAGTATGTCCGAGCACTCTTTGGATCCTAACCTAGACCCTGCCGGGGCAGCCGCCGCCGGGCTCGAGCAGGCCCAGGCCCAAGCTACCGAGTACCTGGCCGGCTGGCAGCGCGCCAAGGCTGACTACGCTAACCTGAAGCGCGAGAGTGAAACGCGGGCGGCTGAGCTGACGCAGTATGCCAACAGTGAGCTCTTGAAAGAGCTGCTGCCCTTGGTAGACTACTTTAAGCACGCGCTCCAAGCTGTACCGCCGGAGCAAAAAGGGTTACCCTGGGTGCAAGGCATTCAGCACATTCAGTCCAAGCTCGAGCAGGTGCTGGCCTACTACGGCGTCAAGGAGCTGGAGGTAGTGGGCGAGAAGTTTGATCCGGCGCTCCACGAGGCAGTAGCGGAGGTGGAGTCGAGCGAGCCGGCGGGGACTATTGTAGAGGAGGTGCGTACCGGTTTTAGGCTGAAGGATAAGCTCCTGCAACCCGCGCGTGTAAAAGTGGCTAAGTAAATGTAAAACTAACTTGCTAATTCTTAAAAGAGCTTATGGACTACATTTGTCCTGAGTGCGGCTACACTGATGAGGCCAAGGGCCGCTGCCCCTCCTGCGACGTGCCCCTCATCCACATAGATAAGGTGGGTGAAGCAGGCATCGAGGGCGAGGAGGCTGAAGTCGAAGAGCCAGTGGTGCGCGACGAGGAGTAACCCCCGTCACGGCACCAGGGGGTCGAACCCGGGCGTACGCTCTGTCTGTCAAAGAGATGCGCCTCGTTCGGGCCCGTAAGCCCAGAACCATTTACTAGAATTAATTACTACGCATACTATGGCAAAAATACTCGGTATAGATTTAGGTACTACCAATTCCTGCGTCGCCATCATTGAGGGCGGCGAGCCCAAGGTGCTGGAGAACAAAGAGGGCCAGCGCACCACACCCTCGGTGGTGGCGCAGGCCAAATCAGGTGAGCGCCTGGTGGGCCTCTTGGCTAAGCGCCAGGCTGTCACCAACCCGCAGAACACGCTCTACTCCCTCAAGCGCCTCATCGGCCGCCGCTGGGACGACCCCGAGGTGCAGCGCGATATCAAGGTGCTGCCCTTTAAACTGGTACAGTCTGGCCAGGGGGTTAAGGTAATGCTCGGTGGTAAAGAGTACAGCCCTCAGGAAATTTCGGCTATGGTGCTACAGAAGCTGAAGGCGGACGCGGAGGAGCGCCTGGGTGAAAAAATTACCGAAGCCGTTATCACCGTGCCAGCGTACTTTGACGACAGCCAGCGCCAGGCCACCAAAGACGCTGGTGAAATCGCCGGGCTTAAGGTTATGCGCATCATTAACGAGCCCACGGCCGCAGCCTTAGCCTATGGGTTTGATAAAAAGAAGGATGAAAAGATAGCTGTCTACGACCTAGGCGGTGGTACGTTCGACATCTCGGTCTTAGAGGTTTCGGCTGACACCGTGGAGGTTAAGGCGACCAACGGTGACACGCACCTGGGGGGTGATGACTTTGACCAGCGCCTAATCAAGTGGGTGGTGGACCAGTTTGCGCGTGAGAACGGCATAGATTTAAGTAAAGACCCGCTGGCGCTGCAGCGCGTTAAAGAGGCCGCCGAGAAGGCTAAGATTGAGCTGTCCACGGCCATGGAGAGCGAGATAAACCAGCCGTTTATTACCTCCGACGCGGCTGGTCCCAAGCACTTAGTAATGAAACTCACTCGCGCCAAGCTGGAGGAGCTGGTAGGGGATTTGGTGGAGAAAACTTTGGAGCCTACTAAAAAAGCCTTGGCCGACGCTGGCCTCACCGTGGCACAGATAGACCAGGTGGTGCTGGTAGGTGGTATGACGCGTATGCCCCTCGTGCTTCAAACCGTGGAAAAGTTTTTTGGAAAAAAGGCTAACATTTCAGTGAACCCGGACGAGGTAGTAGCCATCGGCGCTGCCGTGCAGGCGGGTGTGCTACAGGGTGAAGTGCGCGATGTTCTCCTCTTAGACGTTACGCCGCTTAGCTTAGGCATTGAAACCTTGGGCGGGGTTATGACTAAGCTCATAGAGCGCAACACCACGGTACCAACCTCCAAAACTCAAACTTTTTCCACCGCAGCGGACGGGCAAACTTCGGTGGAGATTATGGTGCTCCAGGGCGAGCGCGAGTTTGCTAAGGACAATAAAACTTTGGGTCGATTCATTCTAGACGGTATTCCGCCCGCACCTCGAGGGTTACCCCAGGTAGAGGTAAGCTTCGACATAGACGCTAACGGCATCCTGAGTGTGAAGGCTAAGGACAAGGCGACCAACAAAGAGCAGAAGATTACCATCACCGCCTCAAGTGGTCTTTCTAAGGACGAAGTGGAGCGGATGAAGAAAGAGGCTGAGGTGCACGCTGGTGAGGACAAGCAGAAGAGGGAACTGGTGGATATGAAGAACGTGGCCGAGAGTACGGTGTACCAGACCGAGAAAATGCTCAAGGACCAGGGCGATAAGGTGTCGGCTGAAATAAAAACCGAGGTGGAGGCAAAACTCGCCGAGGTGAAGAAGGTTAAGGAAGGGGACGACGCCACAGCCATAAAGAACGCGCTGGACGCTCTGCAGCAAGCAGCTATTAAGATTGGCGAGGCGATGTACAAGTCCGCCCAGGGCGCTACCGGTCAGGCTTCAGGTGAATCAGGTGCTGAATCCGCCTCGGGCGGAGGCGACAAGAAAGATGAGCCTATTAGCGGAAGTTACGAGGAGGTAAAGAAGTAGCTAATTGTCAAATCTTCACTCGATTAGTTTTGCCTACCCCCATATGGTTTTTAAGGAAAATATATCTGAGTCCTCGGGGTTAGGTAATGAGGATGAAAAAATTTCTCAGCTTGAGGCTGATTTAGTAAAGACGCCTGAAAAGAAGAAAAAAGCCCATTCTTTTAAGGAGTCATTGAGACGAGTGATCAAAACAGTCGGACTTGTAGGGTTGGTTGGATTTTTTGCGCAGCAAGAAGTCAAGTTTGACCCCGTACATACGGAAATGTTCCCCTTGGTTAAGGCCTTATCCGATTCTACGCAATCAAAATCATCACTTGAATTAGAGAGGGCCGCTGGTTTGGGTAATTACGCACTTTATTCCCTTGATTCTAGTAATCATCTAGTCGAACATGAATTGCTCAAAGACCAGTCAATTAATTTTTTACAGAATCTCCCTGGTTTTGTACTAAAGGATCATTACTCATTTAATGAAGCAGACAATCTGTTGAGTGCTGGTCGAACCGGTTACCTTAACGACCTTTCCTCAGCTGACCTTAACACTCTTAATAGTACTGTTTTAGAAACGAGAGAGCTCGCTCGTGAAAGTTCGCCAGTATTTAAGAATAGGGACGTCATTATTTTTGCTCACAATGAAAAGGTAAGTGACAGTTTAGGTACGGAACATAATCGGTTTGGAAACGAAGCATTGGTAAGGTTAATCAAAGAAAAGAATCCTGCCCGTATTGATATTGTACGAGCGAGCCAAGAGCCTACGATCCCTGAGCTCGACTCTTTAAAGGAGGAATTTGCTAAACAGGTTATTAAATCAAAAGCTCCAACCATTATATTTGCCGCCCATGGCTCTGATAATGTTGATAATGATATTCTTGTCGATTTGTCTTCGATAAAGGAATGGCTCCACGGTGACAATTATTATAGTCGTGTAGATGAAATAATCTCTAAGGCATATAATTACTTTAATCGGGGTATTCGTCTGACTGACAATGTGCAGTATTCGGGCGCTATAGAAGGATTAAAGGCGTTACAGGCTATGAAGATTGAGGGCAAGGAATTTGGCGCAATTTTAGAAAAACGATATAAACAAGGCAACCACACATCCGTTTTAGTAGAAATTGAATCCTGTTTCGGAACTAATTTTACTATAGAGTGTTTGAGAGAACTCGCCGAATTCAAAAAACAAAATCCAGATTTTAACTTCCCAACAATGATAACTGCATCAGAATATGGACAAGAAGCCTGGGGAAAAGACCCTGTGGGTGCCAATACTTCCCAATCGCTTTATTTACTACTCAGTGGTGCCGGGTCACTTGAAGATATTATTGATTTTCAAAGAAACCCAGAAAATAGAACCATAAATATTAATCCATTGATCCGTGATTACCACTCTTTGATTTCAAATAGTGGTATATACAGGCAATCTCGGGACGGAAAAATGGTTGTACAAGTACAATAATTTCAACGAACGTACTAATTACTAATTTGCCTAAATAGGGAAATGAAGAATCATCTTTACTTACTTAATTGTTAACCCTATGTCCATCCAACCCCAGTAAATCAGAAATAGATATGATTATTGTTACTAAATAATAACTTTCCTACTTGCCTAAATAGGAAAGTAGGAAAATTTAAAAACATCATTCTACATGCACTTACTCTTAAGCACTTACTCTAACTATGACTACTCAAACCCAGCAGATTCAAGTGAAGGTTACCGACGAGGTTTTGAAGGGCGTGTACTCTAACCTAGCCCAAATTGCCCACACCAAGGAGGAGTTTGTTATTGATTTTATGAGTATGATGCCGCCACAGGGCATTGTGAACGCGCGGGTGTACCTAAACCCGGCCCACGCCAAGCGTTTGGCTCACGCCCTACTGGACAATGTTAAGAAGTACGAGGAGCAATTTGGCAACATTGCCGAGGGCAGCCAGCAGGCGCCCGAGATTGGCTTTAAGACGGCCTAGTTTTATCTTTGACAATTTTAGCTGCCTATACTACTGTTGAGGCAAATTGCACATCCCACTATTTCAAATATTTCAAACAACAAAAGAGGCTAACTATGATAGAGCTCGATATTCCAGGAACCGCCCTAGTCTTTGAGGGTTCGGCTGCTGAACACAGTGTTTCACTTGTTGGTGCGGGTGAACGCTTTCGATGGTTCAATGTTCGAAAGCTACCTGTCAAACAGATACAAACACCGCCACCTGTTGAACGGGTAGAAACAGAACACCAAGAGGGGAGCCGTCCCGCGTTTATTCGAAAGATAATGGATTAAAGTTTGCACACAGGCACAACGTTATGTTTACGTTGTGCCTTATTCATTAGGTTATGGCCAAAGACTACTACCACATTTTAGGCGTCCCCAAGACCGCCTCAGCGGATGAGATCAAGAAGGCTTTCCGCAAACTGGCGCACCAGCACCACCCGGACAAGCACGGTGGCACCGACGCTAAGTTCAAGGAGCTCAATGAGGCTTACCAGGTCTTAGGCAACGCCGACAAGCGTAAACAGTACGACCAGTTTGGCGCCAACTTTGAACAAGCGGGCGCGCCGGGCGGGTTCAACTGGCAGGATTTTTCACGTGCTGGGCAGGGGGGTGGCTTTGGCGGTGGCAGCGCGAATTTTGATTTTGGAGATCTGGGGGACATTTTTGGTGATTTTTTTGGCGGCGGCCGGAGTGGTACACGGCGCGCGGGGCCTAGGCGGGGAGCGGACGTACAGTTTGTAACGGCCGTGGATTTTAGGGAAGCGGTATTTGGTGTAGAAAAAACCCTGCGTTTTGAAAAAGATATTGTTTGCAGTCGCTGTAAGGGCAGTGGTGCCGAGCCGGGCGCCAAAATCACCACCTGTGCCACGTGTAACGGGCAGGGCCATGTGGAGCAAATGCAGCGGACGTTCCTGGGGGCTATGCGTTCCGTGGTTACCTGCCCCACCTGCGGCGGCGAGGGCAAGACCACGGACAAAGTGTGCACGCGCTGCCAGGGTCAGGGCCACGAGCAAGGTGTGCGGGAGCTCAAAGTGAACATCCCCGCCGGTATAGACGACGGTCAAACCATCAGGCTCTCCAGTGAGGGCGAGCCCGGGGCCAAGAGCGGGACACCTGGGGATTTGTTGCTGACCGTGCAGGTGCGGCCTGACCGCGTTTTTAAGCGCCAGGGCTATAACCTTTCTACCACCAAAGAGATTAGCTTGGCGCTGGCGACCCTAGGCGGCAAGGTTCGTTTAGCAACGCTCGATGGTGATGTGCACATGAAGGTTCCCGAAGGTACGCAGAGCGGTAAGGTGTTCAAGCTCGACAGCAAGGGCGTGCCCCACGTGCGCGGCAAGGGTAGGGGAGACCTACTGGTGACCATCCACGTGCAAACGCCAGCTAAGCTCTCGCGGAATCAAAGAGAGGCTCTCAAAGCTTTTTCCGCTTGGGAGGGTGAGGAGCCGGAGGGTAGTGTACGGTAGCAGCTCTTGACAGTTCAAGGTTAATACGTTACAGTACTTTGAATACAAACATTTTACCTAAGTAAACACTAACCCACCATTCATACACAAACATAAAATAAAGAGGTTAACCTATGGTCAAAATAAAGCACGCGCGGCTGGTGGCAATTCTTTCGTTTTGTAATTACGACGTCAGTCGGCTCCACCCCGACGCCGACCGGTCAATCCGTGTTGACCCCACCAAAACGTTTGCAGTACTGCATTCGTTTATGGCCGAGAGCCCGCTACTCACCTCAGAGGAGGCAAACCTGTTGATCGAGTTCGGCGTCTTGGACGTCGTTCACGAAGATGAGCCAGGGAGTGACCTGGAAGTGTTGGCCCAGAAGCTGCGTCTGGAGGTGGTGAACGTCCGGAGCACCTTTAACGGTGCAATCAAGAAGCTGGGTGCTTCGTCTGTACTTGAGGAACGATTGAGCGATATTGGTTTACCCACGGTTGGTCTTCACGGCCGAAAGGATACCCACGTTCGCTCACGTCCATTGCAGTTTCCCAACACGTTCCTCGCCCTTGAGAGGCACACGCCTCCGCTGTCAACGCCCCGAGAATCGCTCGCGGCCTACTAACCATCAACCCATCTGTTTTTCATCGGCTCCTGGAACGCAAGTTTCCGGAGCCGTTTTCTTGTCCTCGGGGAACAAATTTGCTATACCTACCATACTATGCCTATTGAGTGGGGTTCTGGGCTCGGGTCTGACCCCGAAGCGTCCAGGCGCAAGGAGAATAAACCAGGGCAGGAACGCTTGAACCTTAGGGAGCTTGTAGAAATGCTCCAGGAGAACGCGTTCTATACTGAGGTTAAGGAGTCACTAGGTAGCTGTTCGCTCGATGACCTCCTCAGGCAGTACCGCCAAGAGCTTATGGAGGTTCAAGAGATACTTGACGATGGTGATTATGAAAATGATGAAGAGGCTCAGCAGTATGCAGAGATGAAGGCTGATCTTGAGCAGGTAGTTGGCTGGTTGGAAGGCGTGAAAGATGTCGCCACTACTGACCTGGCCGAAGTAATGAAAGAGGTTGAGGAGCAGACCGCGGCGGAGCACTTGGCTGAGGGCGAGCTGCTGGTTGAACTGGCGACCCTGGCCGATGGTGGCAATGCGTTGGCCGCCGAGGTGCTGGAAGCTTGGCGTACCTTGCGCCAGCAGCCGACGGACCTTAAAGCCATACGTTCAGTCGTCATTAATAACCTCATCCCGGACCTGCTGGTGAAGTACCACCATGAGCGGGCGAGCATCCGTAGCACCCTAGCTGGTGAGGCACAGGCGGTGATTCGGAGTATTAATCGTTTCTTCCCTACATAGGTTGAGCACACCATCGGTGTCTTGTTCGGACGCCGATTTAGGCTTGACAATTGTGGCGGGAGTGCTATTGTTGTGAACAAAACAAAAATCCTCACAATATGAAAGTGCACCAATGAAAAAAACAACCATACTCGATTACCTTAGTGCTCTGTTACTTTTAGGTTTTGCCTTTTTGGGCCTCATTGTAGCGTTCATGAATAGGGGTCGTGAGTTTGCTGACACCACAGTAATTTTCTCGCCAGTTGGCAAATTGTTTTTATTAGACCTGGGTTGTCTATTCGTAGTGGTAATTCTGCAGAGCCTGACAGACACGCAAATCGAGGAAAATAAAAAACGCTGACTACTGGTAATTAGTCGGCGTTTTTATTTATAAAAAACTAAAATGTATTATGCCGCGTCCACCGTGGCTCCAGCCAGTACCTGCTGGATGTCGGACAGGGTACTGGCGCGCACGAGCTGCGCGCGCAGGGTACTAGCCCCCGAGAAGCCCTTGACGTACCAGCTCAGGTGCTTTCTCAGTTCCAGTATACCGTGGTGGCCCTTGGAGCCTAGAGAAAGTTCAGCATGTCGCAGCATAACCTGCTTGGTCTCATCCCAGGGGAGCTCCTGGTAGCTACCTGTGGCCAGGTAGTCTTTTACCTGGCGGAAGAGCCAGGGTTTGCCCCAAGCGCCGCGGGCTAAGCCGACCCCGTCCGCGCCCGTAGCTTCCAACACCTCCTTGGCTTTTTCTGGAGTGTAGATGCCACCGTTAGCAATCAGCACGCCGGCCCACATTTTCCGCACCTCGGCTATCACGTTCAAGTTCGGTTCGCCGTCAAAAGGCTGCTCGAACGAGCGACCGTGTATCATGATGGCGCTTACGGGCAGATTTTTAATTTTCTCCACCAGGTGCAGCGCCGTCACCACGTCAACCGGGCACTCCCAGGTGTCGAGCTCTGTTTCAGCTTCAGAGTTCTCCACTTTATCCTTGGTGTCTTGTCCCTTTCGGATACTAGCGCGAATTTTTATGGAGATGGGGAGTTTCGTGCCCTCGCAAGCCGCCTGTACCAGCTCGTAGCACAGGGGGAGGTTGCGCATCAGCGTTACCCCGCCGCCAGATTTTACCACCTTGTAGGCCGGGCAGCCGAAGTTTATGTCCACCCCCGCAAAACCCATCTCTTCTAGCACCCTTACCGCTTTAAAGTAGTGCTCGGGTTTCTTGCCGAAGATCTGGCATACCACCGGCTGCTCCATCTGATCATAGGCAATGAGCTCACGGGTTTTTTTATTGTCATACACCAGAGCGTCGGCCGAGGCGAACTCAGTGTAGATGACATCGGCTCCGAACGCCTTACAGAGCTGGCGGAAGGCGGTGTCGGTCACGCCAGCCATCGGCGCCAGGGCTAGAATCGGTTTTTTGAGTTCGGTCCAAAAGTTTGGCATATAGTAGGGGACAGTCTACCAACCCGCACGCTATTTGACAAGGCTAGGGGGCAGGGTTAGAGTGGTGGTAAATTGGTCATTACCATCCATTTTGTGAGGCTCGTATGAATATATTGTACCTTCAGATAATAGTGCTCTTTGGTTACACCTTGTATGGTGTGGTGTATGCGTATCGATGTCGGCGGGGGAGCAGTACCAGCCCAGCTCAGCGTTGGTGGAACTCGTTTAGCAAGCGGAACGTCAGAGTGTTCCGTGAGGAGGATATGCATTACGTTGTACCGCTATCACTCTGCGGTGTTTCAAAACTACAACAGAACTAGTGTTCCACCATTCAAACGGTTCAGTACCTCGACATGTCAAAAGCCCAGCCAAACGACTGGGCTTTTTTTATAGTGCTGCATTCGGCTAGCGTTTGATAATAGGGCCCAGTTCGGTATCGTCCACACTAAAACCGTGGCTGGCTATGGCTTGCCTGAGCGCATCGGCCTTAGTCCAGTCCTTAACCAAGCGAGCCTGCTCGCGTTCGGAAAGCAGGTTCAGCACCTCCTGGGGAATTACCAGGGGTTTAACGTCAGCTAGGCCCAAGCCTAACACCTGGTCGAATTTCAGTAGAGATTGCTTCTTGGCGTGGTCGGGGTAGTCGCTCTTGAGGAGCTCCCATACCACGGCCAGGGCCTGCGGGGTGTTGAGGTCATCGTTCACTGCCTCGCTGAACTGGGCTTCAAACTCAGCACAACCTACCGAACCACCGCCCATGGTCGCAATTTTGTTGTGCACGTTTTGGAGTGCTTTGGTAGCACCCGCCAGTGCCTCCAGGGAAAAGTTGAGTTGCTTGCGGTAGTGCGTACCCAGACAGAAGTAGCGGTAGGCCAGTGGGGGAATGCCTTGGTTCACCAAGCTATCGAGGGTAATAATAGAATCCGCGCTTTTCGATACTTTTTTGCCATTTTCTACTAAAAATTCTCCGTGTAGCCAATAACGGGCAAACTGTTTACCAGTAGCAGCTTCGCTCTGTGCGATTTCATTGGTGTGGTGCACTGGAATGTGGTCTATACCGCCACAGTGAATATCAAGTGTTTCACCTAAAAACTTCATACTCATGGCTGAACATTCAATGTGCCAACCAGGGAACCCAATGCCCCAGGGGCTACCCCACTCCATTTGTCGCTTTTCTCCCGGGGGTGAGAATTTCCACAGCGCAAAGTCAGTCGGGTTTCGTTTTTCAGGATTTATTTCTACTCGCGCGCCTGCTCGCAAACCCTTAGCATCGAGCTTAGCCAACTTGCCATAGTCTGGAGATTTATCGGTGTCGAAGTACACACCATCGGTAGTTTGGTAGGCAAACCCCTTAGATTCCAGTTTTTGTATCAGTGCAATTTGTTCCGGAATATAGTCGGTGGCTTTACACCACACATTTGGCTCAAGTATGTTGAGCTCTTCCAGATTTTTTTTAAATATTGCTGTGTAGAAATCAGCAACCTGCCAAACACTCTTACCTTCGCGCTTCGCACCCTTTTCCATTTTATCTTCACCCTGATCAGCGTCACCTTCATTTTCACCGGTCAGATGCCCTACGTCAGTTATGTTCATCACATGCTTCACTTGGTAGCCATTCATGAGCAGTACCCGCTTTAAAATGTCTTCAAATATATAGCTCCTCATATTCCCTAGGTGTTGTGGCGCATAGACGGTCGGGCCGCAGGTGTAGAGCCCCACCTGGCCCGGGACGAGCGGGGTAAAGTCCTCTTTCTGACGGCTGAGCGTGTTGTAGAGCTGGAGAGCCATAGTGTTTACTATTGTACTGTGTGTGAGCTAGTATTGACAAATTACAGGCCACCTCGGTTTTACCTAGTGGGCGCATGTTGTATACTAAAACTATATGAGCAAACAGCCATTCCATTTTCTGGTTTTTTTAGGTGTACTACTGGGTGCGCTGGTGGGGACTTTGGTAGTGCCTGGGCTTGGCACTGTGGTGGGTGTGCTGGTAGGTGGATTGGTTGGGTTAATAGTTTTACGCCGTAGGTCACGTCGCCCCACAGAAGAAATACCCACCCCACCGCGGATGTAAGATAAGAATCTACTACTCCTACCGCTCTGGTAGGAGTTTTGGTATACTAGGATTGTTACCCCCGTACCATGAGGGCTAATAGAGGCTAACCGTGGTGGTAGCCCTCAGGTACGGGGTGTTCGCCCTGTCAGGCTTAGTCTTATCATCAGCTTTAACTTTAGGGCTCCATGTTCACACTTTCCGCCCGAGGCGATTATGGCCTCATGTTCCTTAAGTATCTGACTACACTCAAACCTGGACAGTACGCAACCGTGCGTACTGTAGCAGAAGAGCAGGGTCTCCCCTTCAAGTACTTGGAGCGAGTAGCGGCGGCTTTGGTCAGCTCTGGTATAGTAGTGAGCCGCGAGGGTCAAGGTGGGGGGTATGCGCTAGCTAAGCCGGTGGCCCAAATTCGGTTAGCTGAGGTTTTAGAAGCACTGGAGGGTACGCTCGAACCTGTTACGTGTACTCACGATGGCACATGTTGCGAGCGCCAGGCGGCTTGTGAACGCAAAACTGGTTGGCAGAATGTACACAGCAAGCTCTACCAAGTCTTGGCGCAACATTCGCTGGCCGATGTGCTGTCGAGTATGCAAGAGGTTAGAAAATAGAAATTAGAAACTAGAATTTTAATCTCTAAACTCTCAACTCTAAATTCTTAACTCTCAAACTTATGTTTGAACTACCCAAACTACCATACGCCTTTGACGCGCTGGAGCCGTACGTGGATGCTAAGACTATGGAGCTCCATCACGATAAGCACCACCAAACGTACGTTACCAAGCTCAATGATGCTCTGGCGCAGGCACCAGAATGGGCAGCCAAATCCCTCGACGATATTGTGAAGGGCTATACCGCCGCGCCCGAGGCCATTCGCGGCGCTCTGCGCAACCACGGCGGTGGGCACTACAATCACTCGCTGTTCTGGCAAATTATGAAGCCCCAGGGTGGCGGTGAGCCGCAAGGTAAGCTGGGTGAGGGGATTGCGGGAGCTTTTGGTGATTTTGGCAAGTTCCGCGAAGTGTTTACCAAAGCCGCACTGGCCGTGTTTGGCAGCGGCTGGGCTTGGTTGGTGCAGGATGCAAAGCAGAAGCTTTCTGTTGTTACTACTCCGAATCAGGATTCGCCCTTAACCCAAGGACTAACTCCACTCATGGGCCTCGACGTGTGGGAGCACGCGTACTACTTGAAGTACCAAAACCGTCGGCCCGAGTACGTGGAGGCCTGGTGGAATGTGGTGAATTGGGAGGCCGTAGAAGAGCGGTTATCAGTCTAATCTCATTATCTAATTTTGTTTTGTGAAGGCTGTCTTTTTTGAAAAATCAGGTGGTCTGGAAGTTCTTACATTTGGAGAATTTCCAACACCCAAACCCAAGCCAGGTGAGGCTTTGGTTCGAGTCAAGGCCTGTGGCTTAAATAGGCTCGATATCTGGCTGCGCCAAGATCCGACTAGAATTACCAACATACCAACCCCTCATATTCCAGGCTCAGATGTGGCTGGTGTTGTTGAGGAGCTTAATGGTGAAAGTTCATTAAAAGAAGGTCAAGAGGTTGTACTAAACCCAGCCATCCCCTGCGGTAGTTGCCCTCGCTGTAAGCAGGGTAGTTACTGTGAATTGGTAAAAATTTTTGGAATTAAAAATCAAGGTGGGTATGCAGAATACATTACTGCTCCTATAGCCCAGCTACACCCCAAGCCCCAGAACCTTTCCTTTGTTGAAGCAGCGGCCTTTCCTCTCACATTCCTTACCGCTTGGCATATGTTGGTGGGCAGGGCCAAGCTGCATTCGGGTGAGACTGTCTTTATATGGGGAGCCTCAGGTGGACTTGGCTCCTCGGCTATCCAAGTCGCCAAATACTTACAGGCCACGGTTATCGCAGCTGCCAAATCAAAAGCTGATGCCGAGCAGATAAGACGTATAGGAGCTGATAAGGTTGTGGTATATACCGAAGGGGATGTTAAGGAGGCCGTCTTGAAATTGACAAACGGTTTTGGTGTAGATGTTGTTTTTGAAAGCATTGGCCAAGCGACCTGGAATACTAGTTTAGCCATGCTTCGTCCTCATGGGCGTGTGGTAATTGCGGGTACAACCAGTGGTGATACCGGCACCCAGGACTTAAGTGACATATACGTACGACAGCTCACTATTTTAGGTGCGAGAATGGGAACAGGCGACGAGTTTGAGACAATTCTAAAATTGGTCGAGCAGGGAACTATAAAACCAATAGTTGATAAGGTATTCCCGCTCAGTGAAGCGGCAGCAGCGCAGCAACGGATGGCCGAAGGGAAGCAGGTAGGAAAAATAGTTTTAGAAATTTAATGCAATGAGGCACCTGCTCGAAGTAGAAAACCTACGCGTTAAGGTAGGGGATAAAGAAATCATCAAAGGGTTGAGTTTGAACATCAACCTCGGCGAGGTGCACGCGCTGATGGGTCCCAACGGTTCAGGCAAATCTACCTTGGCCGCAACGCTCATGGGCCACCCCAGCTACCAGGTGACGGCGGGTACGGTTGCTATGGCGGGGCGTGATGTACTGGTGCTAAAACCTGAGGAGCGGGCCGTGGTTGGCCTGTTCCTGGCGTTTCAGTATCCCCAGGCGGTGCCCGGACTGTCGGTGGAACACTTTTTACGCACGGCCTACAACGCACAAGCGGTGAGTCGGCAAGAACCGGTCCTTAACGTGAAAGCGTTTCGGGAGCTGTTGCAAACGGCTATGGCGACGCTTGAATTCAAACCTGAATTTTTAGAGCGCAGCCTGAATGATGGATTTTCGGGGGGCGAGAAAAAACGTTTAGAGATTCTACAGCTGGCTGTGCTGAAACCTCGCTTAGCTATACTTGACGAAACAGATTCGGGGCTTGATGTTGACGCCTTAAAACTCGTGGCTGAGGGTGTTAACCGCTTAATCGGGCCGGTGATGGCTGTGCTTGTTATTACGCACTACCAACGTTTACTCCACTACTTAAAACCTACGCATGTGCACATTATGGCCGAGGGTAAGCTTATTGCTTCAGCTGGACCGGAATTGGTAGAGCGTGTGGAGCATGATGGTTACCAGCAATTTTTACCTGCCCATGCCTAAACCTACAACACAGCAATTCGGTAGTGCGTATCAGTACGGCTTTCACGATACCATGAAGCCGGTGTTTGAGTTGCCACGGGGGTTGTCGAAACGGGTGGTGCAAGAAATATCTTCTATGAAAGGGGAGCCAGTCTGGATGTTACAATCACGCCTGCGGGCACTAGAGATTTTTGAGAGTAAAGCTATGCCTACGTGGGGCGCGGATCTTTCGGCCATAAATTTCTCTAACATTTGCTACTACCTCAAACCTTCCGAGCGCGGCGAGTCAACCTGGGAGGAGGTGCCAGAGAAAATCCGCAATACCTTTACCAAGCTTGGCATTCCCCAGGCCGAGGCCAAACTTCTGGCGGGCGTGGGTGCGCAGTACGACAGCGAATCCGTATACCATAACCTGAAAGCCGAATGGAAAAAGCTTGGGGTGGTGTTTTTGGATATGGATTCCGCGCTTAAAGAACATCCTGATTTAGTAAAGCAGTACTTTGGTACCGTAGTGCCATTGGCCGACAATAAGTTCGCCGCTCTTAACTCAGCGGTATGGAGCGGTGGGAGTTTTGTTTACGTGCCAGCGGGCGTGCAGGTTACCATTCCCCTCCAAGCCTATTTCCGGCTTAACGCGCGGAACATGGGACAGTTTGAGCGCACGCTGATTATTGCGGAGGAGGGGAGTTTTGTAACCTACGTGGAGGGTTGCACTGCGCCGGTCTACGCGGTGGATTCGCTCCACTGCGCCGTGGTGGAGATCATCGCCAAGCCGTACTCCAGGGTGCGCTACACCACCATGCAGAACTGGAGCAACGACGTGTACAACCTGGTGACCAAGCGGGCGGTGGCGTACGAGGGCGCGACGGTGGAGTGGGTGGATGGTAACTTTGGCAGCAAGGTAACCATGAAGTACCCCTGCGTGGTGCTGAAGGAGCGGGGAGCACGGGCCGATGTGCTGTCGCTCGCCGTAGCCGGAGCTGGTCAGCACCAGGACGCGGGAGCCAAAGCGCTGCACCTGGCGCCGGACACCAGCAGCAATATTATTTCCAAATCTGTTTCTCACCACGGTGGCCGTACCAGCTACCGCGGGTTGCTCAAAATAGCGCCGCAGGCACGTGGCGTGAAGTCCAAGGTGAAGTGCGATGCGTTGCTCTTGGACCCGGCTTCGCGCTCCGACACCTACCCCACCATGAAGGTTGATGCGCCGGACGCGCAGGTGGAGCACGAGGCTACGGTGTCTAAGGTAGGGGAGGAGCAGCTGTTTTACCTACGCTCCCGTGGGCTGTCGGAAAATGAGGCTATCTCCATGGTAGTTTCGGGCTTTATAGAACCCATTGCCAAAGAGCTGCCGCTGGAGTACGCCATGGAACTCAATAAACTAATTCAACTTGAAATGGAAGGAAGCGTGGGATAAAAAAGAAAACCCCATCCACTTATGAAATAAGCTGATGGGGCAGATAGATTGTTGAGTTTTGAGATACTAGAGACTAAATAGAGAGAGGCTAAGGGTTGTCAGTGCTATGGTCACTACCATAGAAATAGCCGCTTCTAAAATTGAAATTTTGAATAGGCTAGCCATTAGTACGGCAAATCCTACGGCGCCAAAGGTGGGTATGGTGGCGAATATAGGAGAGTGCACTAGGTTAAGCGCAGCCATAATAGCGCACCCAACAGGCCCAACAAGAGCAAGTATAGGCAAGAGGTATTTGTGTGATTTGTCTAGTATAGTCATGAATGCAATAATCAATGAGATCATTAGCAATATGGCCACCGTTAAGACACTAGCCAGGCCCTTACTATGTATAACCAAGGTGATTAGACCATAGGTGATGGGGGTTACCACTACCGCTATCCACTCGGCATGGAAAAGTGCGCTTTTGAAGAATTTGTTCATTTTTTATTCCTTATGAAGTTTTGTGGTTTGTTTTAAGTTTATTTCTTATTTAAAGCCATGGTACCACAGCTAAAGAATCTTTCAAGAGCGCAGACCCTTCGGGGTAATTGTGGTACGGTCAACGTGGAGTTGGAGCCGCTGACGACACTCGTCGTGGCGCCGCGGGCGGTGGCTACGATTGTGGCTACACCCTCGGGCGATGAGGCGGCGCTTACGATGACAGTAGGTGAAGGTGCGGGGGTGCACCTAATTCTGGTTGAAGTGCCACAACGAGGTGATATTACGGTGGAGGTTGGGGCCGGCGCGCAGTTCACGCTTTCACTCATTGGCGCGTTGGGAGCAAAGCATACGTTTTCAAGCCTGGTTCGGCTCGCTGGTGAGGGGGCGAATGCACACGTGCAAGTGGCCGTGGTTGGTACGGGCCAGAGTGAAGCCGAGCTTATCTGTACAGTTGAGCACGTGGCCAGGGCTACGTTCGCACGCATGGTGGTGCGCCGAGTGCAAAACGGTAGCTCGTTTAGTACGCTCAGGGGTATGCTCAAGGTAGGTGTTACGGCGCACGGTACGGATACGTACCTGTCTGACAAGGCACTACTCTTGGGCGAGCACGCTCGCGCGATTTCGGAGCCGGGGCTTGAGATACTAGCTGATGATGTTAAAGCTTCGCACGGCGCCACGGTTGGACAAGTTTCGCCAGAAGAGCTATTTTACCTGCGATCACGTGGCTTACCGAAAGTCCTCGCCCAGCAGCTTTTGGTACGAGCGTTTCTGAATTCAGCCCTGGTCGGCGTGCCGCCTGAGGTGGCCGCCAGCTTGGAGCGTAACCTCGCTGCCTATGTTGCTCAACCTGCGTAACCGATTCCCGATTTTTGCTGACGAGCGAAACCGTACCTTGGCCTACCTGGATAACGCTGCCTCCGCGCAAAAGCCCGAGGTGGTGCTTAGGGCGATGGATGAGTTTTACCGTGCCAAGTATGCCAACGTGCACCGTGGTGTGTATAAATTAGCCGAGGCGGCCACCGCAGCTTATGAGGGTGCTCGTGAGGTAGTGGCCAAGTTTATTAACGCTCGTGAGGCAGCTGAGGTAATTTTTACCCGTAATGCGACCGAAGCACTGAATACTGTGGCACAATCGTATGTTCGGCTCCTCAGCCCGGGCGACGGTGTGCTGCTTACACAGATGGAGCATCACGCTAACCTGGTGCCCTGGCAGCAGATGGCCAAGCAGCATAAGCTGAAACTAGAATTTGTTCCTGTAGCTGATGACGGTCGGCTTGATATGGCGGCGCTCGATGTGCTGCTCATAGAAGGTGTGAAGGTGGTATCCATTTCCGCTATGTCAAACGTGCTTGGCACTGTGCCTGACTTGCCAGCTATTATTGAACGCACACACGACGTGGGAGCAGTTGTTATCATCGATGCGGCGCAGGCCGTGGCGCACGTAGCCCTCGACGTGCAAGCGCTCGACTGCGATTTTTTGGTGTTCACTGGCCACAAAATTTTTGGTCCTTCGGGTATTGGTGTGTTATACGGTAAGCGGGCGCTCCTTGAACGGTTAGAACCCTTTGAGTACGGCGGTGGTATGATTGGCGAAGTTAATTGGCATGACTCTACCTGGGCAGAGCTGCCGGATAAGTTTGAAGCAGGCGTTCCGCCAATCACTGAAGCAGTTGGTCTGGGTGCCGCCCTCAAATTTGTGAATGATCTTGGTTGGCAGGCTATTCAGCAACATGAAGCTGAACTAGCTACGTACGCTCTTAGCACTTTGGCGAAAGTATCTAACTTGAGGATTATTGGCCCAACTAGTGCGCTGTCGCGTGGGCCGGTGTTTTCGTTCACCGTTGAAGGCGTGCACGCGCACGACCTGGCCAGCGTGCTCGACGAGGCAGGCGTGGCTGTGCGCGCTGGCCACCACTGCGCCCAGCCCCTGCACCGACGCTTTGGCCTGGCTGCTACCACCCGCGCAAGTTTTTCCATATACAATACAAAAGAAGAGGTGGATAGGCTAGTCGCCGGTATTGCGCACGCGCAAAAACTTTTTACGTGAGCCATGGACATTTACCAGCAGAACATTCTTGATTACTATAAGCACCCTCGCCAGCGTGGGGAATTAACTGGTCCTACACACACGAGCGGCGCGGCCAACCCCTCGTGCGGGGATAGCGTGCAGGTGTACCTTAGGGTGCAGGGCGAGCGCATGGCCGAAGCGCACTGGGTGGGCGAAGGCTGCGTGCTGTCGCAGGCCGCCGCCGATATGCTAGCTGAACACGTGGTAGGCAAAACCCTACTGGAGGTGAGAGCACTAGGGAATGACGATGTGTTGAAGCTGATTGGCGTGCAGCTTGGCCCCAACCGGTTGAGGTGCGCCCTACTGCCGCTGGAGGCGCTACGTGGGGCGCTCACGACGCACTAGGTTGTTTTACGCCCGGCGTAATCACCAACCACGCAGCCCAGTATACCTATGAGGGCGTGAAAAACGTGCTCTGGTATCTCCAGGTGAAAGATGTCGAAGAAGTTGGGGAAGGTAAGGCCAAAGCCTAAGAAGACCAAACCCATGATGCCCGAGGCGGTGGCGTAGCGGGCCAAGGTCTTGTTGGCAGTTTGGCTAAACCCTAGCTTTAAACCCACGGCGCCAAAGACAACGTAGACCAAGCTTTGGAACAGATCTAGCTGAACCACGTTGGGTATAGCGCCGCCCCAGAACCCCCACAGGCCGATGGCAAACAGGAGGACAGCCAGGCTACGTACGTACGTCTTGAGCATGCTCCAAGTATAGGCGAGGTGCTTCATCGGTTCAAGTTTTCGTGGTACACTTGAGGTATGAAGCATAGGGTTTTGGCAATCGGCGGCGCCACCTGGGACGTGCTCTTTACCACGCCCCAAGCCAAATTGGTGGCCGACCAGCGTTCACACCAGCGCCGGCTGGCCTTTCCCTACGGTGGCAAGGTGGACGCGGCTGGCGTTACCTACGGCTTTGGCGGTGGCGCGGCCAACGTCAGCGTGAGCTTGGCGCGCTTGGGCGTGGCGGTGGATATTGCCACCCGGGTGGGGAGCGACTGGCGCGGCCAGGAAGTGGTGCGAAATTTACGCAGCCATGGAGTGGGCAGTCGGTTGGTTCAGGTAGATAAGCTCCAGACCACGCCACTGGCCTTTATTGTTACCACCGGCGGCGCGCATGACCACGTGGCGTTTGTTTCTCGCGGGGCGGCCACTAAGCTAAAGCTACCCCGAGCGGTCGCGAGGGCTTACGATTGGGTCTACCTCACTTCACTCGCCACCCCTACGTGGTCGAAGGAGTTACGGACGCTCTTGCCCTCACTCAAGCGCCGCGGCCAGCACCTGTTTTGGAACCCTGGCGCGGCGCAGCTGGCGGAAGGTAGGCGGCTCAAGCCACTGCTCAGGTTTGTTAGTGTGCTCGACCTCAACCGCGAGGAAGCGGAAGCTCTGGCGCGCGATCTCGGGCTGAGGTGCCAGAGCCTTAGCCAACTCCTGCATAAACTTCGCGCCCTGGGGCCTGGAGCTGTGCTCATTACCGATGGAGCTCGGGGCGCCTACTACTACGACGGTGACGTCGTGCTGCACCGGCCCTCGCTCCGCCTGCACCCAGTGAACACCACCGGCGCGGGGGATGCCTTTGGCGCGGGATTTTTGGCCGGTTGCCTTCAGACTAAAGGTACTGTTCGGCAGGCGATGGATTGGGGCATGTACAACTCCAGTTCGGTCATCTGCCAGGTTGGTGCACAAAGGGGATTGCTCAAGCTCAGCCAAATGCACGCTTTCGCTAAACGCTATGCCTAAGCACACCGTCCCGGTGGAGGTTTCCGCACGGCACGTTCACCTTTCCGGCCCCCACCTGGCGGCGCTGTTTGGTCCTAGCGCGACGCTCCATACCAGTAAGGTGATTTCGCAACCCGGCCAGTTCGCGGCCGAGGAAAAAGTTGACGTGGTAACACCGAAGGGCAAGCTGACGGTCAGGGTGGTGGGGCCGGTGCGAGCGGAAACCCAGGTTGAGTTGGCGGCTTCGGACTGCCTGAAGCTTGGTTTACCCACTGTGCTCCGCGTTTCCGGTACGCTGGAAGGTACACCAGGCGTAACGCTCGACGGCCCCTACGGCACGGTTGAGGTTAGGCAGGGTGTGATAGTTGCTCAGCGACACCTGCACATTAGCCCCACGGCCGCCGCCGCTTGGCACCTCAAGCACGGCGACGTTATCTCCGTGCGCACCGTGGGCACCCGCCCCGTTACGTTCCACAACGTGTTCGTGCGTTCGCGCGCCGGAATTGACGAGCTTTCTTTTATGATCGATACCGACGAGGCCAACGCGGCCGGGCTCAAGGGTGGTGAGGTCGGTGAGGTAGTACCGTAGGTATGGAGCGCCTCTTACGCCTCGAGGGTCTGCGGGGAGTAGCTGCCCTCATTGTTGTTCTGCACCACTTTGTGGTGGTGTTCTACGCTGCCGTTTACTGGGGCATACCGCAGGCCGCCTACGCGCCCCTGGTAGCTTGGTTCTACGCCCTGCCGTTCGGTTTTTTGGTGAACGGGAATTTTGCGGTTCAGATTTTTTTCGTGTTGAGTGGGTTTGTGCTCTGTGCCAGCCAGTACCTTACGCCGCGCCCAATTACCCTAGGCACGTACGTTCAGCGCTACCTGCGACTCATGTTACCCGTGCTGGCTTCGGTTTTTCTGGCTTGGGGGCTCCTGAAGCTCGGCCTAGTGTACTTTTACCAAACCTTGCCACTGACTGGCGGGAGCCCTTGGGTAGGGCAGTACTGGAACTTAGTACCTCGGTTCTCAGAAGCTCTTAGTCAGGGAGCGGTGAGTGTGTTCTTCCTGAGGCAGCAATCGTGGTACAGCCCCGTGCTCTGGACCATGGGTTATTTTTGGTTAGGTTCTGTTATGCTGCTCAGCTTTCTCCGCCTGTTCCGTAGCTACCGCTGGCGAAGGCTACTGGCTTGCGCCCTGGTGATACTGTTCGTGCGCTCGAACTTTTTTGGCTTTTGGGTCGGTGCCCTGCTGGCCGACCTCTACTGCCAGCGAGCGCTGTGGCAGGGTTGGGCGCGTCGAGCGTCGCCCTGGATTTTTTTTCCAGCGCTGCTGGTAGTGGTACTACTCGGCTCGTACCCATCGACTGCCAGTCCGCTGGCGCCCTTGTACCTTGCACTCGTGCCGCCGGGGTTTACCTTTTTTACCGCCGTCACCTTCTACCACACCATAGCGGCGAGTGTCTTGTTGCTCGTGGTACTCATTGGAGAACGGAGCTGGTACGCGAGGTGGTTGGCAGGGGTTGCTCCGCTTGGTAGTATTTCATACGCCCTGTACCTCCTCCACGCATTGGTCATAGCCAGCGTGGGCGGTTGGGTATTCCTAGCACTCGCGCCGACGTACTCGTACTACGTCGCTACGTTCGCCGCGCTGATTGCTACTATGGTGGTGCTCATCCCTGTATCGTACGTCTACTACCGTTTCATTGACCAACCAGCGGGCAGGCTGGACGAACTACTGCACCAAGGTACTTAAGACATACGGTGAACGTCATACCCCTATGGCTATCCTTTCCAAATACTCATACGTTCTAGCCCTTAACGCCGGCAGCGCCACCCTCAAGTGGGCGCTGTTTACGCGTCCGGGTTTGCGCGAGGTCGGCCGTGGTGCGGTGGAGCGCATTGGCGCGCGCGGGAGCACAGCTCGGTGGCGTTTAGGCAGCAGCGTGGGCCGCCAGCAGTTCGCCTGTCCCACACACCTGGTCGCGCTCGCCCACATTATTAAAGTGTTTAAGCAGCGGGGTATAAACCTAGCCCAAGTGAAGCAGGTGGGACACCGCCTGGTGCATGGCGGTAGTGCATTCCAAACAGCAACCACGCTAACGCCGCGGGTAATGAATCAGCTCAAGGCCTACAGTTCTCTGGCGCCGCTTCACAATCCAGTGCAGCTTGAGCTGGCGCGGGTGGCGGCCAAGCTCTTACCCCAAGCCCGCCAGGTCGCCGTGTTTGACACCACCTGGTACCGGAACCTGCCTGACCAGGCGCGTGCCTACGCGCTGCCCCAAGCTTTAGTTAAAAAGTACCACCTGCGCCGCTACGGTTTTCACGGCCTGTCGCACGACTACGTGAGTGGGGAGGCTGCTCGCCAGCTCGGCCGGCCCTTGGGGCGCCTCAACCTCATCACCTGCCACCTAGGGTCGGGCTCCAGTATAACCGCCGTACAAGACGGGCGCCCCATTGATACCTCGATGGGTTTTACACCGCTTGAAGGTTTGGTGATGGATACCAGGCCAGGCGATCTTGACCCTGGGCTTCTTATGTACCTCCTGACCGAGCAGGGCGTAAGGCCCTCGGCGTTGCTTAAATTTTTGAACCACGAGTCAGGCCTCAAGGGTGTAGCTGGGGTAGCAGATATGCGTGAGGTTTTAACGCGTGCGGGCTGGAAGGTGCCCGGGTTTAAACCGGTGGGCAAAGTAAAACCCGCCGACCGGCAGCGCGCGCGGCTGGCGCTCAATATTTTTCTCTACCGTTTGCAGAAGTACCTGGGCGCTTACGCTGCTGTTTTGGGCCGGGTGGATGCCATAGTGTTCACCGGCGGCATTGGTGAGCGCAGCCCGCTGGTGCGTAAGCTGACCATGGCGGGCTTGCCGACCCTGCGGCGGGTACGTCGGTTGGTGATACCGACCAACGAGGAGCTCATCATCGCGCGGCAGGCCGCCTAAGATGTAGTTATGTCTGAACGCATTGGCACTATCCCCGGCACCGTTATCCACCCCGCTGAAGTGCGGAACGGTGAGAGTGTAGTTTCCGTAATGAAGGGCGTTACCACCGGCGAGGTGGAGCTCAAGACCGCCGGGCTAGTGCTTTCGACCTGCGGCGGTTCGAGCGTGCCCCAGTCTGACCCCATCTGTTTTCAAGCCACCAAGTTGGCACTTGGCGTGGCCGTACGCTCCGGCGTGCTGGTCAATGGCGGTGAGAACGGCGGCATCGCTCTCGCCATTACCGAAGCTGAAGAGGCTATTACGCTCCACATCGCTTGTCCCTACCACGAGGTTATACACTTCGGCGTAAAGGCGATGGTGAACTCGTACCAGACCCGCAAAGCGCTGGTGACGGTGATGCCAGTGGTGGTAGTGTTCCCCGGCAAGGTGGGAACGCTCGATGAGCTGATGA
>ORMF012215443.1_pt1 | contig 45600 bp, 31 predicted proteins | sample 1779871 | NCBI WGS metagenome assembly ORMF01 (sample SAMEA104232316, study PRJEB22302) | groundwater metagenome | biome: forest; feature: aquifer; material: groundwater | place: USA | collected 2011-08-07 | depth 5.4 m
CGTATTCTTTTTGTTTCAACGAATGATTGATTTCGAGCAGCGCATTATTACGCCCAGAAAATATTCGCACGTATCCATCTCCTAATATCGATCCGATCATTACCGATCTTTGTAGCTTTGTGCAACTTCCCACGGTATTGTCCATATGCCCATCGTAGCACATGGAGTCCACCGTTATAAGTCATTTTTATTCATGGCATCACTGCCAATGGCACCCCAATATGTTAAGGTGCCGAGCGTGGTCGTCGATGGGAACTCTCGGACCACACCAGCCTGTTATCCCCGGAGTAACTTTTAGCCGTTGTCTCCGCGCTTTCTATGAAGCGTCGTCGGGTCACTAACTTCTGCTTTCGCACCGGCGCGACTTGTAAGTCTTGCCGTTAAGCTGGCTTTTGCGTTTGCACGTCCAGCCCGATTTCCATCCGGGCTAAGCCAACCTTGATAAACTCCTCCGCTACTTTTTAGGAGGATAACGCCCCATTAAAACTGCCCATCAGGCACTGTCCCTCATGGTTTTTGCCCACGAAGTTAGAATTTAAGATTTGGAAGATGGCTGTTTCATTGTCGGATCCATCTCGCCCAAAAGCGAGACTTCAAATCCTCACCACTACGCTACGCATCCAAGCCCTAAAGCCAATACCAAACTACAGTAAAGCTTCCGGGGTCTTTTCGTCTTGCTGCAGGTAACCCGCGTCTTCACGGGTATCGCATTTTCACCGAGCTCTTCGTTGAGACAGTTCTCCAGTCGTTACACCATTCGTGCGCTTCGGAACTTACCCGAAAAGGAATTGCGCTACCTTAGAACGATTATAGTTATCGCTGACATTGACGAGGGCTTCGGGCGGTGAACATATACAGAGTAAACTACATACGTCCCCACCGTTAACCTTCTCGCATCGGTCAGGTGTCACCCCCTATACATCCTCTTGCGAGTTAGCAGGGAGCTGTGTTTTTGGTAAACAGTCGCCAGAGATACTTTCGCTGCGGCCCATCATTACCAACTGGATAATAGGGCCAATCCACGCCTTTTGCGGCGACGTGGATTGGCATGGGTAAGTGTGAGGTTTCGATCGCGGTCCCACAAGGCATTGGCTCCAGAGAGCCTTTGCTATTGAGACACCTCACACTCCGAACCCATTATCCAGCTGGCAAATCAGGGCAGGCCTTATTGCTAACTTACGGCCGCTTTTTTGCCGAGTTCCTTAACGAAGAATCACTCGTTCCCCTTGGGCTACTCGCCCTATCCACCTGTGTCGGTTTACGGTACGATTCCCTGTAACCTAACCTTAGAGGTTTTTCTCGGAAGGCTCTTCAATCCTATTAATGAGGTAAAAACCTCATCTTACGAATGCACGCGGTTTCCTTAATTAAATAAAGACGACCGGATTTGCCAAATCGCCAAACCTTGACGCACGCGACGCAAAACCACTAATGCGCAGAATCTTATGTCCTCCGTCACCCCATCGAAATTACAGGAAGGGCCGGAATATTAACCGGCTACCCATCAGCTACGGTTCTCACCATTGCCTTAGGATCGCCTCACCCGTGGATGATTGCCATTGCCACGGAAACCTTGGATTTTCGGGGATACAATTTCTCATTGTATATGTGGTTACTCATGCCAACATTTGCTCTTCCAAACACTCCAGGAGCCCTCGCGGGTCTCCCTTCAGCGCGTTTGAAATGCTCTCCTACCGCTTGCAGATTCCGAAGAATCTACAAACCCGCGTCTTCGGCACTTTGCTTAGCCCCGGTACATTTTCGGCGCCATGAACCTTGAATAGTGAGTTGTTACACACTCTTTAAAGGATGGCTACCTCTAAGCCAACCTCCTATCTGTCTATGGTTCACGACTACCTTTAACACTTAGCAAAGATTTAGGGGCCTTAGACTGCGATCTGGGCTGTTTCCCTTGCGAACATGGAGCTTTGCCCCCACGTTCTGACTAGTTGGACAATATAGAGAGTATTCGGAGTTTGACTCGGGATCCGAGCTTTCGCCCTGTAACCTCGAACCAGTAGCTCTACCCCTCTCTACAGGTCTCCAACCGCTAGTCCTAAAACTATTTCGGAGAGAACCAGCTATTACCAAGCTCGATTAGCTTTTCACTTCTTACCCTAAGTCATCCGAGGGTGTTGCACAACCCACCAGTTCGGACCTCCCCCCGATGTTACTCGGGGTTCATCCTGCTCAGGGCAAGCTCGCTTTGGCTTCGGGTCTTATCCGCACTGCCTTTGAAAAATGAGTAACGGCGAAGATTGCTCTCAACCGTTACTCAGATCTCAGATCGCCCTATTAAGACTCGCTTTCGCTACACCTCCGTTGGATTTACCCAACTTAGATAAGCAATACGGATAAAGTCGTTGGCTCATTCTTCAATAGGCACATCGTCAGCCGACCAGTTCTTGCGAACCGATATAAGCCTCCGACTCCTTGTAAGTGTATGGTTTCAGGTTCTATTTCATCCCCCTCCCGGGGTGCTTTTCACCTTTCCCTCACGGTACTAGTTCACTATCGATCACTACATGTATTTAGCCTTGCCGGATAGTACCGGCAGATTCCTTCAAGGTTTATTTGCCTCGAAGTACTTAAGAATAAGAACATGAGTTTGCTTCCTTTCGCCTACAGGACTATCACCTCCTTTGGTCGGGCTTTCCAGCCCGTTCTGCTAGGAAACAATTTTTTGACTCATTTTTAGAAACACGAAACAGGCTACTATAACGCACCTCACTAAAGTTCGATACTCGAAATGTAAAATGTAAATATCAAAGTTTAAAATTTATGAATCTCAATAAATTTCGTTTAGAAATTTATTGAGAAACCTTAATTTTTCATTTTGATTTTTGAAGTTTACATTACTAAGCATCTCGCCTTAGTGAGATGCGCCAACCTGTTTCATATCTCTAAAGTGTCCCTACCTTGCAACCCCCACACGCACCTCACTAAAGCTCGGTGCTCAAAATGCAAAGATCAAAATGAAAAAATGTGGAATTTCGCGAAGCGAAACAATTCAATAATTTTGCACTTTGATTTTTACATTTCAAGCAGCTCACCTTAGTGAGATGCGCCTGGGTTTAGGCTCTTCCCGTTTCGCTCGCCGCTACTCAGGGAATAACTATTGTTCTATGTTCCACCGCTTACTGGAATGTTTTACTTCAGCGGGTATGCCACGCTGCTTTACAGCGAAATCAAAATGCAAAAATCAAAATTGAAAATTATTGAGTTCGCAAAGCGAATCTCTTTAATTTTGCACTTTGAAATTTACACTTTAAATTTAGCTGTAAAGCAGCGTTCATGCTGGTTTGCAGCACGGGGTTTCCCCATTCGGACATCTCCGGATCAAAGGTTGCTAAGCACCTCCCCGAAGCTTATCGCAGCCACGCCACGTCCTTCATCGCCATGTAGTGTCAAGGCATCCACCATACACCCTTAAATAACCACAAAAATTAACTGATCATCTAGATGCTCACATCTAGTTTGCCCCACACATATATATATGTACGGGGTAGTTTTGCACTTCGGAAAATGCGAATTTAAAGTACAAAACTATATTCACTTATCAATCAACAATCGGCTCGATCGGATCCATCAGACGATTTCATCGTCCCTAAAGAACGAAAAAACCGCTTCTTCGAGCGGCTTTGATGTCAGACAAAAAATCGGTGCTTCCCTAGCCGCTGAATATGTATGTCAGATTAACCATTCTTGTAAAAGCAAGTATAGCAAATAGGAAATAGGTGTCAAGCGCGACAAAAGAAACTTATCCACATCCATGACTCAATTCTCGATAACCTCAAAAAGCTGCGTTTGATACAAATCTTTTGCATTAATGAATATTTTTCCTGAGTTCTGGTCATCTTCCCGCATCGGGACAATTTCTCCCAAATTTGTCACGCCCAGGTAGGTTGATAACTCTTTTTGATTCGAAAAATGTTTCTTTTCCATCGTTGCTGTATTTGCCAGAGTGAATCCTTCGTCAATAACGTCTTCGGGTTTAGCTTCGTCCAAATTCTTCGGCCGCTTCGGCCATTTTGATAAATTTCTTGTTTTGTATATTATGTAATTTCCATTTGCCGATATTCCGAATATTTTAAAATCTTTTAATGGATCGTTTTCGATTACTTTCTCTTGCCGCGTCTGCGCGTCATAAACAGATACTATACCGTCTATATCACTTGGGCCGCAACTTAAATCTGGGCTTTCAGCAAACGGTTTTTGCGGATGAACTTTATTCATTAAAGTGTATCGCCGATTTAAAGAGTAAAGGTGATTATAAACGGAAAGATCTTGAAATGGCGGTTCTTTAATTTCGCTTCCCTGCCGATTTATCCATTTAGAAGTTCTCTCTCCGCACTCAGTCGCCAGATATTCTGTTGTTAGCTCAATTTTATCTGCTACATCCCAAAAAGAAGCATATACTTCCGGACCCGAGAGCTGATTGAAGTCTTGAGAGTTATCTTTTGTCAGAAGATATTTATAGATAAGTTGAGCGGGTTCATTCGATAAAAGTTTTTTGAGATATACATACGAACTACTCGCGAAAGGTTTTCCCTTACCATAAATATTAACAAGTATTTCTTGACCATCTGGAGATTGAACAAAAGAAGAAATTTCCGAATCTTTACCAAATATCTTTTCTCCATCTATAACTATACGCTCTTTTGTAAATCCTTTCGCAAAAATAGCGTTTCCCGAAACATACAGAACTTCTTGAGTCATGGGAATAACCCCCATGCTCATTAAACCTTCCTCCGGAGATGTCATCGTAGCTAATTCTTTTATGATATTAGCTTGCGGATCCAATTCCACAACTTTATAAATTCGCGTTCCGTGCCACGTAACATTTTCATCATAACCTCCTGTCTGATTAGTAAAAACAGCATATATATGCTCGCTACTTCTTGATGCTAGGTTCGGAACTATATTATTTTTTTGAGCAATCTTTATCTCCCTACCTAAGTTGACCTGTATAATTTTTTCATACCATCTCCCAAACCAAAACGCCCCGACTGCCACGCCGACGAATAAAACTACCGCCGCCAGTTTTGAGTACCGCGTCACTTTATTCCACTCGATTTTCATTCAACTTTCTTAGTAAAATTCTTTCGGCGAAGAATCACCCTGCATATACACCCCTCTAGGGGGAAGACCAGTATTAATCGATCCTGTGACAGTTTTGCTCGTAGCATCGATCACTACAACATTATTACTGTCCATGGGTTGATAGTAGTACCGACCATCTTGAGAAAAAGAAGGAAACTTGAAAGAGAAACCCAGTGGAAAGCCGGGGATATCAATTACAGCGGTCTCGCTTAAAGTATCCATGTTCACCATGCTTACACGAGAAGGAATACAGTTGGTAGACGTTGGAATGGGCGATGTCTCGCACGTTGAATAAAGGTCATGAGTCGATTTGTTATAGGTAAAAAAGCTATTTCCAGAAGCAAGTGATGGTATTCTAATCCATTGTAAAGTGTTAAGGTTTAATGCATCTATAAAACCCGGAGCGTAAACGGTATTCCCTTGAGTCACTAGATAACTAGTACCGTTTGCTACTTGTATAATTTCCATATCCCCTACAGTCGTTACTCTTCCATCTGACATGCTTGGTGGTGGATAAAAATCTTGAAAATTGCCGCTGTTTGTGAGGTCATATCTCCTAATCGTGCTAGGATGAGACAAATCGAAACCATTAGCCAGTACATAAAGGTATCGCTGGTCAGGAGATAGTTTCATATCACGGAGCGTATAGAAAGGATAACCAAGGCTAGGAAATGTACTGATTGTAGTAAAATTTGAAATATCCAAAACGACTACTGTTGCCTGACCTCTTTTCGCAACGTACAGATACCTACTATCCGGCGAAAAAACTAAGAGGTCTTGATCCCAGGTCCCGCCTGTCGTACTTCCGCTACAAGTCGGACAAAGAACAACCGTTCTTACAATAGTCAATGTTTGAGTATTAACAAGATGAATTGTACCGAGTTGTATGTCTAGCACACCTAACCATTTCCCGTCAGGAGAAATTTCTAAATCATAAATTTGATGCGGAGCCGGGGTCGGAATTCCTAAAGTATTGCTTATACTCAACGACTGTAAGTCTAATTTATAGATCAATGACGTGTTTGGTGTCAGTGAATTGGGCCGCGCTTGTGCTAAATACGCATATCTTCCATCTTGAGACATTGCAACATAATCAGGTTTTTGGTTGACAGTAAATTGCCTTACAATCCTATTTGTAAGAGTATCGAAAACATTGATATAGGCTCCGGTTGAATTAAAGGTCGGAATAAAAGCCGGGATCACGGCCAGGTGAAAAGTATTTTTAGTGGTGGTAGGAGTACTCGTTGCAGCAGAAGTATCGCTCGGCGAAATACTAACACGAACTATATTGCTAAAATTACTTACAGAAAATCCTACGATAATCGTTAAGACAACAATAAGACCAGTTATCGCGAAAGTAGCAAGAAATTTTTGTTTTTTCTCTTCGGTATTCATATTGAAATTATGGCACAAAAAAAAAGGGGGGGGGTAGAGAAAGTTATGCACAGGGTAGTAGAACAAAGTTCGGTACCCTGTGGGCAATGCGGTATAGTCAAGGTAATCCTTCGACAAGCTCAGGATAGTTTCGTCTTCCGACGAAACTAAAAACCGCCTCCTTATCTCGCGACTCTTTCACTGAATATCTCCTCATAAGATATTCGTAACGAAAGAGTGACGGGGCAAGCAAGGCGGCCTCTAGTTGTATAAAAACAATCCTAGCACACTTATATTTTCTCTTCCAACTTAGAGAGCCAATGACTGGCCAGATCGCGGCCACCCAAGCCGAAAGCCAATCCGCCGGCTAGGGCGATCATGGCGATGAGGCCCGTGACCAAACTCTCGATAATGCCGGTCGCGACACCCAATTGCTGGAGCGCCGCTAGAAAGCCGAACACGAACACGCCCCACCAGGCAATGGTGCTAAGCGTCTTGGCCGCGTGCAGTTTCGCCCCCAAGACTGAGGCGCGCACCAAGCCCGAGATAAACTTCGCGGCGACCAACGTGGCAATCAGAATCAAGCTCGCGATAAAGACGTTTGGCAAATAATCCAAAACGCCGTTCAAGAACCGAGACAAGGCGGTAAATCCCAAGATGTCCGAAGAGGCTAAAAGAAAAGCGATAAAGATGAACCAGTAGACCAACCGACCAAAAAACACGCCAGCGTCCAACTTTAATCCCGCTCGCTCCATAAACTGTTCCGCGCCTAATTGCTTCAAAAGATGATCAAGACGAAGATGATGGACAAGTTGTTGGATGATTTTCTCAAGCCCGACGGCCACGATGGAACCAATAATGAAAACGACGACCGCGCCAATCAAAGAAGGCGTGAGATTCACTACTCGATCCCACAAACTGGATAATGCTCGTATGATTGCCGCAACCCACTCGTTAATTGTCATACCAATATTTTTACTGTAAACAAACCTCGACCTTTAACCTACATAGACTTCTTATACGTCCTGTACTAAGTATAGTGCAGCTAGACGCTTCTTAATAATCGTGCTGTGGATAACTCTCTTAGTTTCAAAGATCAACGCCGGGCAGAATAAATCTGCTCGCCAACGCGACGACCCTCGTTTTTACTTTTTTCATCAGCGCCTCTTGTCGACGAAGATCTATTTCCCGAAAAGCTTTGACTGTTTCGTGAATGCACTCGGCGATCACGCCCATCTCTTTTTCCTTCATGCCTCGGGTCGTCACCGCCGGCGTTCCCAAACGAATTCCGGAAGGATCGAAAGGAGATCGGGTATCGTAAGGAACGGTGTTTTTATTCACGGTAATGCCAACCTCGTCCAACGTTGTCTGGGCCTGCTTGCCGGTAATGCCTTTATTGGTGAGATCAACCAGCAATAAATGATTATCGGTCCCGCCGGAAACCAAAGTAAACCCCCGTCCTGCCAGCTCCTCCCCCAACGCCTTGGCGTTCTTCACAATCTGGGCCGCGTATTTTTTAAAACCCGGCGTCATCGCTTCCTTAAAACAGACCGCCTTAGCGGCAATCGTATGCTCATGCGGACCGCCCTGAAGTCCCGGAAAAATCGCCTTATTAATCGCCTCCCCGAATTCATTTTTGGAGATAATAATCGCGCCGCGCGGACCACGGAGCGTCTTGTGCGTCGTGGTCGTCACGACGTCAGTAAAGGGAAAAGGACTCGGATGGAGACCGGCGACGATTAAGCCGGCGATGTGCGAAATGTCGGCCATGTGAATCGCCTGAACGTCATTCGCAATTTCCTGGAATTTTTCGAAATCAATTTTTCGCGAATAGGCGGTCGCGCCAGAAATAATAATTTTCGGTTTGTGCTCTTTGGCCAAACTCCAAAGCTCGTCGTAATCGATCCGCTGGTCCCGCTCGCGGACATTATACTGAACGAACCGATAGGCCTTCCCCGAAAAATTTACTTTGTGGCCATGCGTCAAATGCCCGCCCTGGCTTAAATTCATGCCCATCAACGTATCACCAAACTGGGCAAGCGCGACGTAAACCGCGATATTGGCCGGCGAGCCGGAATGCGGCTGGACATTCGCGTGATGGGTTTTCGAGGAAACTTTAAAAATTTTGAGCGCTCTCTCCTTGGCCAGCTCTTCAATTTCGTCAATCCATTCGTTGCCGCCGTAATAACGCTTACGCGGATAGCCTTCGGAATATTTATTAGTCAGGATCGAACCCATCGCTTCTAAAACCGCCTTTGAGACATAATTTTCGGAAGGAATTAATTCCAGACCGGATTTTTCTCGTTTTTTCTCGTGTTCAATCAGCTTCCATAACTCCGGATCGATTTTTTTAAGAAAAGATTTCAGCATGCTCCTATCGTACCATAGTCGAGAAATAAATTCAGTCTAAGAAAAAAACCGCCCCAAGGCGGTCTTTTTCTTTATGCCACTTCCAAATTATGAAAGATTGCGCGAATCGGAAAAATTACCTCTTCGGCTATCAAAAAATGTTTTCGCGACTGACCTGGTAATATCATAAAAAAGCAGTACCCCAACCGCCGCGCCAGCAAATAAACCAAGCTTAACCGCCAACACGGTATTCAACGAAGCGTACCAGAAGTAATGAGCGAGGTTAGTAACGCTGGTAAACGAAAGTAAACTATTCTGGAAGACGTGCCGGAAAGAAACTTTTTCATGCATCAACAAGGCCAAGACTCCGATCAGGCACAGTTTCGTAAAGCTCGAATAACGAATGCGCCGAAAAAGCCAAACGCCGTACACTCGCCGCATAACTCTTTCCTCTAATTTTGTAATAGTCTGATGCTCCATAGATATAGGTATATACTAATTCGACTTTATAATCACCTAGGCTTCTAAAAACTTCTTAAATATCTTTTTTGCCCGGAACAAACGCATCTTCAGGGCTGAAAGAGAAATATTTTGTTCACGCGCGATAACCTCATAGGACTTGTCTTCAAAATAATAGGCGTGGAGGGCATCGGCCAAGGGCCCCGGCATTTTCGCGAGCGTCACCTGCACTATATTCTTTAACTCGGCTTTTTCTAAATAAGTTTCATCGGTCGCGAGCTCTTCGGTATCAGTCAGCAAAAAATCGAGGTATTCCACGTTATTTCTGGTTTTTTTGTACTTCGCGTAATGGGTAAACGCGGTATTCATCAGAATCTTATAGGCCCAGCTTTTGAACTCTACGCCTTCCTGTTTTTTAAACTTTCCGGCGTACCGATAAATCTTCACGAAGGTTTCCTGGACAATGTCCGCGGCTTCCTCGGCGTCATGGATCACCGTCATTGCCTTTCGAATAAATGCCTCTTCGTAACGACGAACGAGAATACGAAAAAGCGACGGCTCTTTCAGAGTCTCTTTTAAAACCTTTTCATCTTTTTCCTGATTCCAATAAAGATCCATAGAAAATAGTATCAACCCCTCTTAAAAGTTCCTCTATACTATAACAGACAAGGCTAAAAATAAAGTCTCCCGAATTCGAGAGATAGTCAAGAAGATATGATTGGATAAAAATAGTTTCAGGCGTTCCGCCGACGGATCACGAACTTAATCACAAGAACACTAAGAACTAAAATAATTCCAAAGGCCATCAAGCCGAAAGCAAAAATAGTTCTTCCTTGATTATTAGCCGGAGGCGTTGCGGGCGTTGGCGACGGCACAGGCTCCGGAGGCAAGGGCGGGGCCGGAGACGGCGAAGGAGGGAGCGAAGGAGCGGGTGCCGCGACCGGCGGAAGCGGAGACGGACTCGGTTGCGGCGCGGAAATCGGAGAAGGAACGACAACAGGCGCGGGAACGAGCGTATAAACGCCGCTCGTCTTTACGGAAAGAATGTCAGCGTTATCGGTACTGCCCGCCTGACCTTTCACGACATGGGAGTCGGAAGTGAAATCCAAACGCCCGTTCCCCGCGTCACTCAAAGCCTTGAAGCTAACCGAGGCGACGAGCTTATCGCCTTTCACGGCGTCAATGACCGCGCGGGCGATACTCACGGTTCCGTTGCTACCGGAAGAAGGCGCCTGAATATCAAAAGCGCTACTCTCCACGCTAATCCCCCGAAACTCAAGTTTGTCTTGAGGATAGGTAAAGACCGACTGCACGGCATTCACGAAATCGCCGCCGGTATCAATTCTGACCGCGACCGAAAAAACGTTGCCCTTTGTAACGTTCTTGCTCTGCGGGACAAAATACATTCTGGCGCTCGCCGAAGCAGTCTGTGGAAAAGACCAAAGAAATAAAAGTCCTACTATAATGGAAGAGAATAAAATTAGTTTTCTTTGATAAGGCATAAGCATTAATTTAACGGAGCCAATAACTAAGCAAGAGGCTTAAATCAAATATATCAACTCTCGTGTCGTGATTCAAATCAGCGGCCACGTCATGCGTACCCCAACGGCTGAGCAGGAGACTTAAATCGAAAATATTAACCTGCTGGTCGTGATTTAAATCTCCAGCCCGACCCGGAGGAGCTGGCTGCGGATTCGGTTGCGGGTTTGGGCCCGATGGACCTCCCCCGCCTCCACCACCGCCAGGTGGGGGTGGAGAAGGTGCAGGCGAAGGTGAAGACGGGGGCGGCAAAGTAATTGCCTGGGCAACATTTGTATAACCAGAATTACCCCCGCCATTAAAGGCACGAACCCGGTAATAATAGGCCGTGACCGGCGAAACGGTAGGATCGTTAAACGCCTGAGAACCACGGGCGACGGTACCGATTTCGAAAAAGTCGTGATCGTTTAAACCACGTTCTATCTTAAAACCGTCTTCAATATTCGAAACAGTATTCTGCCAATTCAAAGTAATCCTGGTTGCCGAAATGGCTTCGGCAACCAGGTTGAATGGTGCCTCAGGAGGAATTAAGGTCGTCGCGTTCGCCGAATTAGAGTAACCAGAAAAATTATTACCGATAAATGACCGTACCCGGTAATAGTACCGGTTGCCCGGATCCAAACCGGCGTCGGCAAACGAGGTAAAATCTGCGGAGAGAATCGTTATCGGCTGGAATATCTGATTATCGATACTCCACTCAACTGCATACCCATCTTCGTTCGAGGCATTATCCTCCCAAGCAAGAGCGATCTGCGTTCCTGAAATAGCGGTCGCCGTTAAATTCGTGGGCGTTGCCGGAGCGCCTGGCGGAGGTAATGTCACGCCACTATCCACATTAGAATACGCTGAATACACCGACTGACTTGGGTTAATAAAGGTACGAACACGATAGTAATAAATAGTATTAGCCGAGAGACGAGTATCGTCGAATGACGTGAAATCAGCCGAGGGCCGAGCAATCTCGCTAAAACTTTGTCCGTCAAGACTTCGCTCGACACTAAATCCATCTTCGTTCACGCTGTTGTCCTGCCATCGAATACGGAGCTCGATCTGCGAAAGAGTGATCACAGAAACATTCGAGGGTGACGGGAGTGGTGTGTTAACTACTACATCGGCGATATTCGAGTAATTCGAATTTGACGACCCGATAAACGCATAGACCCGGTAGTAGTATGTCTGCGGAATAAAGGTCGCGGGAACGATATCCGTAAAAGATGTAAAGTTTGACGAAAGTTCTCCGGCGAAAACAAACGTTTGTCCGTCACTGCTTCGCTCAACCCGAAATCCTTCTTCATTTAAAGAGTTATCGGTCCAGTTCAAAACCACATGGTTCGGTAAAACGAACAATGCAGTCAAATCCGAAGGTGGACGAGGAGCCGAGGGCGGTGGTGGCGGTTGGGTAACATTAATGATCACTGAATCGGAGGCAGCGAAGTCACTAGCATCAACACATCTCACCGTATAGGTAATATCGGCAGTTAGATTTGGTGTGTCAAAAGCACCAGAAGTCGCAGGCGGGAACGGCGGAGGGATCGGTTGCGGAGAAACCGCGCACGAAACCACGCTCGCTGACGAGGTCCAAGAAATATGGACAATGGCATTTTGCGAAACAGTAATCGGTCCGTCAGAATTATTAGCTTTAATATCGACACTGACCGCTGGTGGTTGCGGCAAAACATTAATCGTAACCGAGTCAGAGGCTAGAACACTACCATTAATACATGTCACGGTATACGTCACAGCAACAGTAAGCGGGTCGGTGGTAAACGACCCCGTGGTCGCTGGTGCCGTTGGTGGAGTCGGCGGTAAAGGACTGACGCTACAGGAAATGGCACCACTCGAAACCCACCGCACAGGAATAACTGAATTATAGGCAACCGTGATTGGTCCATCGAGACCATTAGCGGTAACGTCAACGGTCACCGAGGGCGGCGAGGGTAATGACTGAGTCGTAGCATTAGCCACATTTGAGTAACCCGAGTAAATACGACTACTACTAAAATTTCGGAAGGCTCTTACTTGATAGTAATATCTTGTTCCGGAAGACAAGGCGGCATCAGTAAAATTCGTAAAATTACTGGAGGTCTCGGCAACGTAATTAAACGTAATACCGTCGGTGCCACGCTCAACTTCAAAACCATCTTCGGTCGTGGCTGTATCTTGCCAAACCAAACCAATTTGACTAGTAGAGAGACTCGTCGCGACCAAATTGGTCGGAGCCGAAGGAGCATTCGGTGGTGGAGTAACTAAAATCAAAAGCTCCTCGGCTGACCAACCGTCAAATCCAGTATCGTAGTCGATGTTCCACCACCAGTGCGTGCCGGCGAAAATCGGGTTGTCGGCACTCGTCCCACGGACGATGCCTAAAGCGCCAACAGGCTGTGGCTGCGGAAATGGATTTCCATTTGGCGTGCCGCGGACGTTAGTAATATTATTCGTCGCGACTCGATCACCGATCGAAAACGCACTACTAATGACAACCGTGACGGCGACGCTGGCTGTATCAGTACCACCCGCACCTGTAGCAGTGATAGTATAAGTCGTTGTTGTTACCGGATTAACTGAAGTTGAACCGCTCGGCGCCACCGATCCAAGACCAGGAGTAATAGTCACTGAAGCGGCATTAGTAGTGCTCCACGCTAGGTTCGTTCCTTCACCGCGATTAATTGTCTGGGGTTGCGCGGAAATTGTAGCTACTGGCGGCGGCGTTACACTGCCATTACTAACCACGACTGGCACCAAAGCTGAAAGCGTAGTGTTACCAGCGGCATCACGGGCTTGAGCGCTTAGTGTATGCGCCCCATCCGCGACGACACGCGTATCCCAGTCAATCGTGTAGGTCGACGGTGGTATCGAAGGCAACGTCACCTCGACACCAAGGTTTATTCCGTCCAATAAAAACTGTACGCCCACAACACCAACATTATCAGTTGCCGACGCCATAATCGTCACAACATCAGAAACAATGTCGTTAACTGGTGGCGCAGTTAGAGTAATCGTTGGCGCCTGACTATCGCCACCACCTCCAAGGGTAACACTCGCTGTCTGACTATTAGCACTGACATTCCCAGCGGCATCGTAAGCACGGACTTGAGAATAGTACGTCGTACCAGGATTCAAACCGGTAGCCGAAACCGAAAGCACATTACCGACATTTTGATCGTTCCACCCAGAAATCATATTCAAAAAAGCGTTATCAGTAGCAATGTCTACCCGATAACCGGCGACCGCCACGTTATCAGTCGAGGCACCCCAAGCAAGATTAGTCGCAGTCGGACTCGCCGCAACGCTCGTATGGTTTGACGGCGATGTCGGTGCCTGGCTGTCGCCCGTACCGGGAGTCGTAACGGGCAAGACATTAGAATCACTGCCACCAACGGCGTTAAAGGCATGTATACGGAAATAGTAAGTCGCGCCCGGCGTTAATCCGGTGACCGTAAAAGCCATACCCGATGGAGCTAATACAATATTCGGAGCTAAGGTTGCGGCATTTAAAAAACGAATGCCATCCAGACTACCCTGTACCTGGAAACCGTCTTCGTTGTCAGCGTTATCAGCCCAATGAAGACGCACTGCGGTTGGTGCCGACTGAACGAGCGTTAAACTCGTCGGCGCTGGGGGAATAACGGTTTGGTAAACATGAATATAATCTATATCGATTATCACACCAGAACCGGCAATCGGATCAAAACGGATCAAATCAATAATACCATTCCAGGTCGCGAGCGCCGCCATGTTCACCCGATACACATGGAAGACACCGTCTCGGATTAAAGGAAATACGCTGCTATTCGCCGATGTATAGAGCGGATCACTCTCCCGACGGAAAAAGATTTGTCCACTTCCCGAGCCGCTACCCGACACACGCATTTTAACCTCAACCGTATTTGCCCGAGCGGCATCAAGCGACAAAAGCGTAGGACTCTGAAGTTGCGGATCGGAAGCAGTTGATTGAGTTTCTAGCACGCCACTGGAAACAATCAGTGGGCTCAGATTAAAAATCGGAGTCCAGCCTTCCGCGTCAGTTGTAAAATCCCAGCTTATCTCAGACCGCGTGTCTCGACTCATCGCACTCATATTATCCGAATCGTCAAAAGTGAAAATAGCGGCATAGAACGGCTGGCTCACATTTTGAATTGTCCAACTTTGCGATACGCCCGGTTGAGGAATTAAATTTGGACCAACGGCCTTCGCCGCCCACCAGTTGAGTTTTGTTGGATCCTCTGTGGTCACGGCCGAAATAGGCTTAGTGGCCCAAACAATATGGTAACGACCATTGGTAATATCCGTGTCAGCTGGCGCGGTCCAAGTAAGCGTCGCGGTGGTTCCGTTCACAACTGCTCGTAAATCATTAATCCGCGCGGGTGAAGTCGCATCGGGGCGAATTGTTTCTAAAAGATACTGAGCCAGCCGACCGAGAAAACGTTGTCTCGAGCCACCTTCTTCACCCTCACTTCGCCAATTTGAAGGATCATTGTACGGTCGGTTGCCACCGCAGACTCCGTAGTATGGTGCGGTGGAAATATGATTAGATCGATCACTATTATAGCGATTAACATCGAAATGGTAGCCCGGAAAACCGCTTGTCAGGTACGTCACGTCGTGTGCCCGATATTCAGGCAGGCCGGTGTGTAAGTAGTACAGTGCTTCTGTGTCGCTCATTATATGAGAGCTACCACTTGAACATTCAATCCCCGGCCGTTGCTCAATCTCACTATGGTCAAGAAGCGCCTCAAAACCGAAATTAACGTAGTTGCGATTCGCTTCCATTAAACCGGAGAGATAGTTAAAAACCTCCGCGTAGGCCTGCGGATTATTGCCTTCGATCTCTCTCAAGTAGCCAAAAACACTTCGTGTAAGATAGCCAAGCTCAAAACCAGAGTCAGTATTATCGTCGACGGTTCCGTCCTGTCGGGGATCAAAACGGTGAGTGCCATAGATTGGGCTCACTGCACTTTGGGCGCGTAGAATGAAATTCCCAATTGCCGGTAAAAATGTCCCATCTGGATCACCAACGACACGATAAGCCTGAAGCGCATTGCCGAGCATATGCCCCATAGCTCGCGTAATATAATTTGCACCGACGCCACTGCTTAACCCGGGTCGTCGAAACTCTTTAATGAAACTATACCAATCCTTAATCCACGGATTGGCAGTAAAATAATACGCGTCTTCCACATGATAAAACCAAGCATGCTGATCATCACGGGCGTCATAGTGATTTTTAGAAGTTCCTGGATAAGGATCAAATTCATTTTTATTAACTGCTCCGCCGCTTCGACGCCAGGAGTGCGCATCATAACCTTGCTGGAGACCAAGATAGGAATCGACTCCGGAACGATAGTTTGCGAACCATTCTGGCCGGGCGTTCAGCTCACCCATCGCGCTATCCTCGGCCACGAAATAATCACTAGGATTTTCACTTTCAATAAACGCGCTTCCCCCATACGCAAACCCTCCGGCCGTTCTGGCTTGCCTTCGGTCAGGATCGGCGCGGAAATTATTCCAGCTTAACGTATACGAGGTGGAGTTCGACTCATTGGCTTCGTTACTATAATCTGGCTCTCGCTTATCAGGACCAGGCTGGGTTGAAGGAATAACACCATCAAGGTCAATAGTTGCTTTCGTCTGTCGATACCAATCGGCCGGTAGAACTGCCACCGGATGATACTGGAATGTTTTTGCGAGTGCCGTCAGATTATTCGCTGGAGTCCCGGGTCCATGAAAGAAAAAGAGGGTTTCTTTATAGGTGTGCTGCATGTCCTCTAACCAGTAAAGGTTGGTTGGACTGATTTGTTCATTGTCCCACTCTGCGCTCCACTCCGGCCAGAGTTCCACGCTTAGCTTATTACCATTGAAGGCGAGACCGTTCGGCCATGTTTCCCAAAAATTCCTCGTCATCGCCGCAACGCCCCATTGGGAATCACGCACATCAATCCAGCCGTCGGATTTTTGTCCTGCCGTCACCGCGTTCGTCCCAGTTAAATCATTAAAAACTTGAAAACGGAACTGTCGGTCAGTATTCGGCGCGCCATCGGTCACATCTTGAGCGAGGTATCCAGAAGAAGTATTCACTGAAACCGACGATCCTTGTGTGCCGAATAACACTTGGCGGCTCGTAGCATCGAGGTTTAGATTAAAATTAAGATCCAGCTTTTTAAAATACATGAGCCACGATCGGAGCTGGGCAACACTAGTCGCGTCGCGCGCCTTAGCTGAATTCTCAAGCTGATAATCAACTTTCACGTAGGGCTTTCCCGCATAGGCGTAAATACGCACGGCAAAACCGTGAGTCTGATCGATGAGTTGCCCGGGGTTCGGACGGAGTATTGCCTTGGCCGGCGCCTCAATTCTAATGACTGCCCGAAGTGGTCCATTTTCTTCAACGGTCGCGGTCAAACCATCGCTCGTCGTCCTCGAAGTATCAAGTTCGTTATCATCAGCAATCCGGTTGGGTGGAGTATCGTCATCAACCGTCCTTGTGTGGTTCGGATCCCCGGGTTGAGGATCTGGAACCTGCCGGGAGCCGGTGCCCAATCACCGTTCGGAAGTAAATTTGTCTGGTCAAAATTGACGCCGGTCAGCGTACCGCCGTTTTGAGAATTTGAATTAATAATAATTTCGCTGGACTCAAACGTACCATTGCCATTCAGATCCAGTGCCACCCGATCAAAAATGTTGAACCCGGCATTTTTTTTGATAGTGAGCGCCAAAGGACCAGTCGTAACGACAATCTGACTCGCCTGATCTTGAACCGTAACCGCTGTAGCCGGCGCCGAAGTTCCCGTTCCGTCATCTTTTAAATGATACACGCTGACCCCCGAAGCGCTCGTGCCGGTGTAGGCGGATACGGTCGGCTGGAATTCGATTTTAAGATGTCTAATTGAGTTATCGCCGGTCCAAAGATTTACAATGTCGAATTGTGCCGGCACTGTCGTTCCATTTACGTCTACGACCCGAAACATACTGGTATTTTGATACGCCCCTCGAGGCAAAGGTACAACACTTGTTATGGGAAAGTTATTTACTCCCACGCCAGCGACCTCTTTGACGGTCAGCGACACATTTAATCCCTGAGCCCTACCCCCTGAAAGAGTAAGCTCGATAACGCCGCGAGGACCATGCAACGATTGAAAAATCTGGAAGACAATCCCCGTGAGACCGAGACAAATAACCAAAACAAAAAAAATCAGTAACGCGCGGTCGTGGAGAGAAAGTCGCTTTTTATCGTGAGACGATCGCATGAATTACACGAATGCCTCTAAAAATTCCACTTAATCTGTATCCGAAGCGCGAAGGCGAGCGCGGCGATGAATCCGGCTACCAGAAATACCAGACTTGTCATTAACCACAAACGGGTCCGGGATTTTTTGACTAAAATGAACTGACGTTCAAACCGTTCCATGAAACCGTCAACTCTCCGTTCGATCGTGACTTCTTTCCGCGCGACAAACGGATCGGGATGAGCCGGCATATAAAGCTTCAAAATATCAAAACGGCTTAAAACGCCGAGGAGCTTCTTGTCGGGGGCAATGATCGGAATTGGATTGACCCGATGGTGTTCGCTGAAAATTTGAATCGCTTCTTCAAGCGGCGTGTCCGGCTTCAGAGTTAAGGGATCGGCATTCATCACATCCTTTACTTTGAGTGATAACATATTTTTGAGTTCATCGCTGATCAAGATTTTATCCTTTCGGTACAATTCCAGATCTTTTAATAATTTCACGAAGGTCGGAATATGAATCATCGAACCCTTACTTAAAAGATCGTACTCGGTTACGATGCCGACTAGTTTCCCGTCGGGAGAGACGACTGGTAGTCCGTTTAAATTTTTTTCAATCAGCAGTTTTGAGGCATCAACGATCAACGTTTCCGGAGTCACCGAAACGATATCCTTGACCATGAAATTCTGAACGGTGACTTTGGGTTGAAATAATTGAGAAGAATCTTGATCGGTCATGATACAATTTTCTTTTATGTTTAGATTTATTATATCATACTAAGATACTTACGTATGAAACAGACTACCTCGTGCCCGGGCTGCGGCCCCACGCCAGCAATCCATAGGGTCGAATACTACGCCGCCCTACTCGATACGATAATGACTAAGATTTTCCCGACCGCCGATCGGGTCATGGCGACAGTTAATACGATACTCAGACCCGTTCACCTCGAAAAACTCACTCCTCTATTTCTCAAAAGTCTCGCGACCATCGGTCTCGGACAAATACTGACCGCACCAGTTGAAGATGATAGTTGGCGGACTAAATGCTTATGGGAAGCCGCCGAAAAAAAGGGTATTACTATGTGGGAATTCCGGTTCTTCAAACGTTATAAAGATCTTTTCGTTGCCTCGCTTCCCGGAAAAACAATCGTGTTTGACGGTTTGCCGCGCCCCGAAGGACGAATGTATGGATCACTGAACTGGATGGACAATAAAGGAATTATGAACCGGAAATTCAGCGCCGCCGGAATTCCGGTTGCCCGAGGCCAGGCCTGTTTCACTAAAAAATGCGCGCTCGAAACATTCAAAAAAATTGATGGTTCGGCGATTGCGAAGCCCCACATCGGTTCACGAAGCCGCCACACCACGATTCACCTCGTGAACGAAAAAGAACTGCTCGTGGCCTTCACGCTCGCCAAACAACTTTCGCCCTGGGCAATCGTCGAAGAAGAATTAAATGGCATGGTCTTTCGGGCGACGGTCATTGGAGGGAAAACGATTGCGGTTATGAGAAGAGAGCCGCCGCACGTGATTGGCGATGGTCATTCGACCGTCACAAAGTTAATGGAAAAAGAAAATCAAAATCCGATGAGACAAGGACCAATTTTCCACCACCTCCCACAAGACGAAGAAACGGAACGCGAGCTTGAAAGACAAAGCCTAAATCTAGAGAGCGTTCCGGACAAAAGACGCCTCGTGACCTTGAGCCAAAAAGTTGGCCGAGGTTCCGGCGCCTCAACCAGTGACGTCACCCACCTGGTTCATCCGGCCAATAATAAACTCTTCGAAAAAGTCGCCGAAGTCTTGGACGATCCGTTGGTCGGCATCGATTTCATTATCGCAGATATCACGAAACCTTGGTTCGAACAAAAAAAGTGCGGCGTGATTGAATGTAATAGCCTGCCGTTTATCGATCTCCACCATTATCCGCTGTACGGAAAACCCCGTGACGTCGCCGGCGCGCTTTGGGATTTCATCCTCAAGACCGAGGAGAAGCTGACGGTATAACCCAATCTCCTAGAAACTGTAAGAATTGCTCCCGACGAGGCTCCATGCCAATTTCCAAAAGATGATGCCAAGGATGACGTCGTAAGGTTTTTTCGTAATGGCCGCGAACCTCGCGATCCTTAAAAAGACGAAGGTGATATTGATAACGGACATCTCGCGGGTCAATCAAACGTAGACTCGCGATCTGACCCGGGTCCACCCAACATAGGTAATGGTTTTCAAAGCCTTGTTGCTCAACTAAATAGGAAATCAAATCGTGAGCGTTCCGGCCAGGCATGATCACCCCTAGAAGAAATCGCTGACGGCCCGTATGATCAACCATCCCCCTTAATCGGGGAAAGAGAAATAATAATCCCTGACCGAGAAAGGTAAAAATCAAAAGGAATTTTTTAGAGGATTTGCGATTCATGCCTTTACTGCATCATACTCAAAATTTACAAAAATCGTCAATTTTTCGGAAAAGGTGGTTCTATAAATACACCATTTACAAAAAAGTGCCGAGGTCATACTATGACTTCGGGTCATTGAAAACTAAACAAGGAGGTGAAGAAATGTTCACGATTCTGTCGGAAAGTACCTTGTACTGCTTTGACATGCTCAAGCTCGAATCGGGAGAAATCTTAACGCTCTGTGGGAACTTTGATGGATCCTGGTGCCGCGCTCGACTAAGTTTCATTCCTGATACGCAAACGACAAGACTCATTGGAGGAATACCCTACAAGAAAGTAGACTACGAAACCGGCTATCAACTCCCCAAGTATAAAAAGCTTCTAGATCTGCCGGGAGAACAACATTTTCTCGTACATCGCAGGCAAATTACTAAAATATACAGAGCTTCTGAGGCTTTCACTGGGTTATCACCCAAAAATTCCAGGCAGTGCCAACTCTTTATTGATCTCTTGTACAAAGTCTGTCAGCTCAATAAAGATCGACATGGTTTGACTGGAGGTGGAGCTCTGCACAATATCCTACCTACTTCTGACTTCGACTGGGTAATATACAATCGCGACCCCGCACCCATAGAAAAATTCGTCCTTTCAAATACCGGTAGCTTCAAGCGCGAACTGACGTTTGATATGGAACATGCCTATAAGAAATACAGGGTGTTCAAAGGACTGAATCGGGAACGTATCGATAGCCTCTTCAAGAATCGTTGGAAGTATTTCCGGTTTCAAAAGCTCCGGATATCCCTAAGCTTCACCGATCCTCTAAGACGGGTAGATGATTTTCTCGGCCCTTTCAAACTAAGGAAACGAGTTACCTTTAAGGGCGTGGTGACTGACGGCATTGGCTGTTACCATATGCCCTACGTTATTCCTCTACGTTGCAATGGTAGCGATCATCTTGCTCTGACCTGGCTTTTCCTCTACAACGGTGCCTTCAGAAAAGGAGATGCTGTTGAGATTTCGGGCAGAGAATGCATTGTGAAAGAGGAAAAATATGTACTCGTAGAAGGACTCCGAGATTACATCCGTAAATTAATTTCCTGAAAATGGTTTGGAGGGGTAACACTCGTGATCAAAAAAGAAGTAAAAATAACACTTGCTACAGAAACCGACATCCCTAGGATAGTTTCTTTCTTAAAGAAACCGGAAATCGATCAATCCTTTGTGTATCCTCTCTCGCGCAGGAATGTCAGTATCAAAAAAAGAGTCCGCAACAAGTTCCTTAACGGCTTCTGGCTCATTGCATTGCACGGTAGAAGAGTCGTGGGGTGCCGCGGATGCAACGGCCTCGTTGATCAGAAAAACGCAATAGTAGAGTTTTCAACAATTGCCGTTGCTCCGGATTTTCGAGGTAAAGGTTTAGGCACCTTATTGTTACAAAGGGCCGTGAAAATCGCCTTCGAACGATATTCCCCGCGCATGATGAAGTTCGACAGCTGGTCGACAAACGATGCTATGGAAAAGACGGCGCTAAAAGCAGGGTTCACAAAGAGTCGCGTCTTCGAGGATCCAATAAAAAGACCTCCGGGCGTTCAGTCTGTTGAGTTCATACTCGATTGTTCCAATCTGCATATACATGAATAAGTGGTATTCCTTAAACGGACCTTTGCGTCCGTTTTTTTATTCACAGAGCGATATCATATTGTCTTAAGCTACAAATCCTGCAATAATAGTGACGATGAAGCTTACTATTCTGGGTTCGGGTGCATGGGAAGGCATCCCGGCACCTTTTTGTCATTGCCTACTATGTCGCACTGCGACAAGTACCAAAGGCTCAAAAAATAATCGGACACGCCCTCTATTTTTATGTGAAACTGAAACCGGCAAGTTTCTACTGGAAGCAAGTCCTGATATCCGTTTACAGTCGGCTAAATTTGGACTGCCCTCAATCAAAGACTTCGTGATCAGTCATTGGCACTTCGATCACATGTATGGACTGCATGAACTGCTTTCTTGGATGAAAGAACAAAAAGAGAAACCGACTGTCCACTGTTCCGTAAAGACAAAAGAAATAATAGACAAAGAATTCGGTTATCTGCCGCTCACTGTGAATATAGTACGCCCGTTTCAAGTTTTTTCCCTTTTCGGCGTGAGTGTTACCTCACTGCCTGTATATCATATGTTCCTACACGACAACAAGATACCCGAGGAAGACCTCCAGAATACCTACGGGTACTTGCTTGAACACCAAGGCAAAAGAATTGCGTATCTTGCCGATTACTACCGCATCCCGGACACTACGTTGCAGAAAATACAAGGCGTGGACGCGCTGATTGCCGATGGCACGTACTTGCTGACAAACAATTATAAAGAATCAAAACCGAATCACCTGCATGGTGATGATATTCTACGTTTTACTGAACAGATTCATGCGAAAAAAGTCTATTATCACAGTATCTCACACCTCACGCATAAAATGCACGAGCAATTACAGGAACTGATGCCCGCCTCGCACTTTATATCCTATGACGGCATGGAGATTACTTTCTAACTAAGTTACGCAAAAAAAACAATAACCTGATTTTTAAGTATAGTTCCCATATAATGAAAACTGCCGTCCTGGCTTTCACCAAAAAAGGGTATTTGAATAAATCCTTTTTGCGATTTCATTTTAAGAAAAAGAGTCGGCCCCCCCCGCCTCGGCAATGTTCCCGATTTTCTTAACGAACTGCCAAATAGCGGTGAGTTTAGAAAATCGCAATCCCGTAGGATTTCAGGGCATGTCGTTGTGGACCTGAGGGAAATCGAATCCCTGTCTCCGCAATGCGAATGCGGCGTATTACCACTATACTACAGGCCCTGAAATCCGGCGGGACGAATGCCGCGTAATACCACTTTACTATGGGCCCTTTGACGAAGGGCCACAAGTTTGCGGGGCGCGTGCGAATGTTCCCGATTTCTACAAAAATTGTAGAATTTTTGTCTAGAAATCGCAATCCCGTTATGCGGGACCGCGTTCTGCCAAGCCGACGTTCGTCGGCTCCCCGACTTCCTTATCATCTTTTTAATAGTGCGTCGGGGCTGAACCATAGGCCCGAATAAAATAAATGTAAACAAAAAAAACCAATCTGACAACTGCTGACCGGTTTTTTTATACAAAACTCGAAAACTATAAGTACCTAACGAGAAACGATCTGTCCGTAGGAAAGAATCACGATCCGCGCCTCACGCACGCCAAAATTGTCGGACAGCTGACGCTCTGGAAACCAAATGTCTAGACGTTTAGCGTAACGACGATTCATCCGGTCTTCAACTTCAAACACCTTGTCACCGAAAAGTTCCGGAATGCGAAGCTTGGTGCCGAAAGGCAAGAAGTTCGCGGCCACGACACCATCTCGAACATGCGTGCCGCTCGCGGTAATAAAAGGGGTATCATCGGTCTGATCCGGAGTTGAAGAATAGGCAGTAATCGTAACCAAAGTCTGCCGCCTCGCGGTATTTCCGATTGGCGCCTCAGCTACGAGAGCCGAATCCCCAATTAAAGCTTCTGAACTTGGAATAATAAAGAAACGACTCTGAGCGATAACTGGCTGAATAACCGTAAAAAATAGTATCAAGGTCAAAACCATGCTTTCCCGTCTAAAAAGCCTTATTTTATGCATATTTTTAGGTTTTTGCCAATAAAAAAACCCCTTTGTTAGGGATTCTCCTTTGACCTACACTAGTCTTTATCGACTGGGGCACTATAACACCAACGGCCCCGCAGTGTCAAGCCCTCTCTTTAGTCGAACTTCACCTTCAATTTCTTGGATTTGGCGCGGGTAATCTTCGGCAAACGGACAACCAGAATGCCGTTCTTAATCGTCGCCTGCGCCTTTTCCGAATCAATCTCTTGCGGCAAGATCACCGAACGGGAAAACTTCCCCCAGTAACACTCCTGATAAAAATAATCTTCTTCCTTCACTCGCTCGGCGTGTTCGCGTTTACCTTTAATCGTCACCGATTCGTTGGTAATCGAGATGTCCAGATTGTCGGGCTCGACGCCGGCAATCGGCGATTCGATCACGATCTCATCCGACGTCTGGTAAACATCAACGGTCAACTGGCCTTCGTTCTCGCTAAAAATCTCTTCATCGACGGCACGCGAAGATTCCTGAGTTCGGGAAGTTTCCGCCTTAGTGAATTCGGCCACCACCTCGGGCTGATTCTCGAATTCACTGACTAATTTTTTCGGCTCATCATTACTCATAAATGTTCTTGCTTTAATTTCTCAAAATCATTCAGGACAAAAAAGGCGGCGAAGACCAGAAAGACGATCGCGTAGGTTGCTGGTCCTGTACTGATTATAAGTTTATTGAAGACGGCGTGCAAGAGCGTCGAGGCCGCGAGTCCCCCAGCAATCGAGAACCAAAAGTAACGCTTCCGGACTAAGGCCTCGGCCCAGTAGTAGCCGAGAAGACCGGAACTCAAGGTATGAAGGAGCGTCGCCCCGATAAAGCGCAAGGTCACGGTTTCAAAAACCGCCGATGACAAACCATAGACGCCGCCGACCCGGAAGGCTGAAGCGACGTTCTCAACCGCCGCGAAGCCCAAGGCGGCCGTAATCATATAAATCATCACATGAATCGGTTCGGCGGTGAAATTCTGCTGTCGGCGGAGAAAAATAAAAACGACAGCGAACTTAAAAAGCTCTTCAATACCGCCTAAGACAAAAAATGAGAAAAAATCATTGCCGTAGATTCCGAGGCCTGGTAAGCGCCGATTCAAAAAAAGCTGGACCGGCAAGACTAAAAAAGTCGCGATACCGCCTAAAAGAAACGTCGCGAAGAGTAACTTTTTCGCTTCGTCGTGCTTTGGATGATCCTCTTCCAAATAAAAGAAAAGCCAGGCCAGGCTCGGCAACAGTCCTAAAACAATACGTACAAGGGCCGACATATATCTCTATTACCACGGAGCGACCATAAGGAACGGGTGTTTTTTTTCTGCTTTGAAATAAAGCTGGTAAATTTCCTCAGTCACGAACGGCATAAACGGATGAAGCAGTTTGAGGCAGCCATAAAAAACTTCTTGGAGCGTCGCGAGACTGGCCGCGGCGTCGGCTCGATCATCGCCCTTTAGGCGAGGCTTCGACTCCTCTATAATTTTATCAGCAAACGTATGCCAAAGGTAGTGATAGAGGGTTTCGCCGGCCTTATGGAATTTAAACTTCTCGATAGAGATCGTTATGGTCTTTTTTAGAGATTCGAATTCTTTGAGTCTTTTCTTGTCAGCGACAGTCGTTTTCGGCTTCACTCCCTTTAACTCCGATGCATCACTTATGACGATAAACCGAGCGATATTCCAGATTTTCGTCGTGAAATTGCGATAGCCGCGAACTCGGTCTTCCGAGAGCTTCGTATCATTCCCCGGCGCGGTGCCGATTATGAGCGAAAGTCGCGTCGCGTCCGCCCCGTATTTTTCGGACATCACGAGCGGATCAATCACGTTCCCGAGCGATTTCGACATCTTTTTCCCCTGGGCATCACGAACAAGTCCGTGAAGATACACCGTTTCAAAAGGAATATCGCCGAGCAGAAAACCGGTCATTAAAATCATCCGCGCGACCCAAAAAAATAGAATGTCGTAACCGGTTTCGAGCACACTTGTCGGATGGAAATTGGCAAAATCGTTTTCCTTGCCAGGCTTGCCCACCGTAGCTGTTTCAGCGAAGGCGGGCCAACCCAAAGTCGAAAAAGTCCAAAGCCCGGAAGAAAACCATGTATCAAGGGTGTCGGGGTCTTGTTCGTAGAGATCACCACCACAATGAGAGCAGGACTTAGCAACGTCAAGTTGTACGCCTTCCCCATTTTTTGCCACACTTCCTCCAACCGCTTCGCCAAATTCAAGGTTTTTTACTTTTTTATTGAGGGCAAGGATAATACCACCATGCGTAACGACAACTATATTTTTTCCTTTATAAGCAACTTGATGTTCCCGAAAGGCTTCCCAGGCTCGTTTTTCTATATCTTCAAAACTTTCGCCGCCTTCGGACTTTGTCGTGTAGCCCTTGATTGATTCCAGATAGTCCGACTCGACTTCATTTTTTAGTTTTCCCTGTAAGGTTCCCATGTGCCGCTCCCTTAAGCGTTTATCACATACCACTTTTGCACCGACTATTTCAGCGATAATAGAGGCGGTTTCTGCGGCCCGTTTTAGGTCAGAGCTTATCACGAGATCGATATGATGACTCTTCAATTTTGCCGCTGCTTGCCTGGCTTGCTCTACTCCCTTAGAAGTAAGCGAATTCCCGTCCGATTGTCCCTGAACTATTCCCGCGCTATTCCATTCAGATTGACCATGACGCAGGATAAACCAACGTGATTTTATATCAATATTTGTTTCGATCTGACCACATTGTAAGCAATACCAGACCGGAATCCGGTGCCCGTACCAAATCTGTCGCGAAATGCACCAGTCACGCAGATTATTGATCCAATGGAAATAAATCTTTTTGAAACGCTCGGGAATAATTTTGATCTGGCCGCTTTTCACGGCCTTAGTCATAATTTCCTTAAGCGTCGTTTCTGATCCCGAAGGGATATTCTTCAACTTTGATTTTTGAATTTTAAATTTTGCATTAACATTGACGAACCATTGTTTTAAAATCTGTGGCTCGATTACTCCCCCGCCGCGGCTGTCAGTCGCGATCCGATGGACATAACTTTCATCAACTTTTTCAAGTAAACCCTTGGCTTTTAGTTTTTCAACTATTAACGGCCGGGCCTCGGTAATTTTCTTACCGGCAAACTCTCCGGCGATTGGCAGTAATTTCCCGCGTAGATCAATAATCTGTTCCCGATCAAGCTTGTGCCGTTCGGCAATCTCAAAATCTACCGCGTCGTGCCAGGGTGTGATGGTCATCACGCCGGTGCCGAATTTCGGGTCAACCGCCTTGTCTTTGATAACTGTCGCCGTGATTTTCCCGTTCATCCACTCGACTTCCAGTTTCTGCCCTTCCTTATATTGTTTGTACCGTTTATCATCCGGATGCATCACCACGTACTTGTCGCCAAACTTTGTCTCCGGCCGGGCAGTCGAAATCGTAAACGGACCGTACTTTAAATAATAGAAGGGTGCTTTTTCTTCTTTCCATTCAATCTCATCATCGGAAACGGTGGTCTGCAATTTCGGATCCCAGTTCACAATCCGCTCGCCGCGATAAATGAGACCAGCGTCATACATCCGCTTAAAAGCTTCGTGGACCGCCCGCGTGCGCGGCTCGTCTAGCGTGAATGCTTCCCGACTCCAGTCGAGCGAGGCGCCCATCTTTTTCATCTGATGGACAATCGTATCGTGATTTTGCTTAACGAACTCACCGACGCGACGTAAAAATTCTTCCCGCCCCAAATCATGGCGGTTTTTGCCCTCTTTTTTATAAAGCTCTCGCTCAACCTTCTCTTGCGTCGCGATGGCTGCGTGATCAGTGCCCGGAATCCAGAGGGTTTTATCGCCCATCATTCGGTGGTAGCGCGCCATAATATCTTCGATGGTAAGCATCAAGGCGTGACCGATGTGTAAGATGCCAGTCACGTTCGGCGGCGGAAGCACCATCGAAAACGTTTTTTGCTTATGGAGATTATCAGCTAAAGGTTGATGCGCCTCTGGCGCAAAAAAACCCGACTCTTCCCAGAGCTTATAAATTCTTTCTTCGGCGGTTTTGGCGTCATACGGCGCGTCAAATAATTCAGGCATTTTGATAAATTTATGATACCTTCTTACAACGAAAAACGGTAGACCGTAAATGCCGCGAAGTCATCCCCATCTTTAAACACGGCCTGCGGAGCTTGTCCGGATTTCTTGAAGAAATCCTCGACTTCAGCCCCAGACTTTTTCGACGTCGAATCAAGCGGCGCGCCGGGACCAGTCTTCACGAAGTATAATGTATATCCGCGGAACGGACTCTGACTTTGCCTTCCAAGCATCGCTTCGAAAACGCTCGCGGGCATAATCGGAATTCCGTGATAAAACTGTCGACGGCTGAAAAGCCATAACCTTGGAACCAAAGCGAGGTTGTCGTCATAAATAATTCCGGTCGGCAGCAACGTCGCCTGCCGCCCCGCGGTGTAAGTCTGAATAATTTGGTTTAGATGAGGATTCGGATGCGTGATGAGTCCCGTAAGAACGGGATTTTTGCCGAGCGCGGCATCAAAATAGCGATCGAGCTCAACCACGCCATAGCGGGGAGGGTAAAGGAAAGTCCGACTGACCGAAAAGAAAGCTTCATTCGCTAAGAATATCGCGATGAAAAGACACGCGAGCCAGCGATATTTCGGGACGCTTAAAAAAATCATCGCGATGAAAATGATGAAAAATATCGCGGGCATCACATACAGGACGCTGAATCGAATTGCCGAGCCAATCACGAAAAGAAGTATGGTGATAAAAATAAAAGAAAGAACGACAAGCGACGTGAGCTGTGTCGCCTCCCGATTCGAAGAAAAAAACTTTTTAAAACCAACCGCCGCGATAAGTCCCAAAAAAGCCGCGATCAAAAACGGCAGGGAATAAATCGTCGAGAGGTTTTCGAGAATATTGGAAAACGGCTCCTGAGTTTTGCCGGACGTCCCCTGCCACTCCAGCGTTTTCTGATGGAAAAGGTAGGAGAACTGAAGATCGAAATGCCCGAAGGTCCGGTAAAGATACAGATTATAGATAACGACCGGCGAGAATAAAATCAAAGAAATCAGAATCGCTCCGTAAAGACGCCTCGTCCGGAGGAGCGGCGAACGAGTAATGAGTAAAAACGCGCCGTAGGTTGGCACGAGAAAAAAAGTCGTGTATTTGGTGAGAAAGGCCAAGCCGAGCGTCAGGCCAAAGTGCCACGCGTAACGGCGGTTTTCCGAAAAACGGATAAAATAATAAAAATTGAGCAGGATAAAAAAGAATGAGACCGATTCGAGCATGCTTAGTCTGGAAACCCAGACTAAAACAAAACTAATCGAGGCCAAAAACGCCGCGAGCAATCCGGCGACATCAGCCATGGAAATGCCAAAAATACTTTTAGGCGGAGCGGTCCCCGAAACACTTAACTTTCGGAAAAGAATCCGGCCAATTAAGTAGAAGAGAAAAATCGAAGCGACGCCGGCGACGGCCGAGGGCAGTCTCGCGGCAAAAAGCGTGTCGCCTAAAAGACTCAAGAAAAAATATTGAATCAGGAAAAAAAGCGGCGGATCGTCGTGAAAAGAAAACTTTGTCCAGAGAGGCAGGTCAGATTTTTCGAACCACTGGATCGGCGTTGACTGATCGGCGCTATCCAGATAGTCCAAATACCCGATGGAACGAAAAGCGTCGAGGCCTTCATCAAACGTCAATTCGGCCGAGGCGAGGCCCCAAAAACGTATCCCCGCCCCAAGCGCCATAATCAGAAGCAAAAGTAGTGTCGCCCGGCGTATCTTCATTACAGTATATTTTACTCCATTTAGAGACGTTCCGATAAACACCCAGCTATAAAAAAGCCGCTTAAGCATTCTCATACTTAAGCGGTGTTGCGATGACTTGTTTAGATCAAAGATTACTGCGAAACGACGACGATGCCATTCGTGACACCAGCCTGCCCGTTGGGCGAGCCCGGATCAAGCTCAATACCCTGGAAGAAGAAGGTGCCGGATCGATGCAGGCCAGTCGGAACGTTCAAAAGAACTGTAGTTGGATTCGCCGGTGGCTTGGTGCCGCCCGGCCAGTTGGTCGTGCCGACAATCGCCCGACCGGTGTTGTTGGTCAACCGTACGGGCTGACCAGAACCACCCGTGAGCGGCGTCCTTCGACAAATCATGCCCACGCCTTGAGGTAAGGTATTCACGGTCGACGAGGTCGGACCGCCAACCCAGACGTACATCGCGTAGCGATGCCCGCTAGCCGGCGTCTGATTGATACTCAGATTGAAAGATGTCGTTGGGGTGACGTTCACGACGCGATCCGGAATCGAACCAACCTGACCGTTCAGGAACAACGTATCCGTCTGCGGACCAACGCCGGTATTGATGTTGCCGGCGCGACAGGCGACTTCCGGATCCGGCGTCAGCGACCCAACGTAGAGAAGCACGTTGTAATCCTGGTCGGGTGTATTCGGATCGCCGGTCATGCCAGTGAGCTTCACGAAATTGCCGTCCCCGTTCACGTCGTAGATGATTTCCGCGGCGAGCACGAGGCCGCCCAGCGTGTCAGGACTGCGAGACGCGAGCGCCGACGGATCAATGCCGCGATGCGCCGACTGAATGATGTTGCTCGAGAAAACCGATCCCGAACTGATCGAATCGGTATCCGCGATCGACAGAAAGCGAATCTGATAGTTGGTGTTCGAACTTCGTCCCAGGAAGACGTCCCCGCTGTCCAGCACAAGCTCCAAATCGTAGCAGAACATATCCGAGTTGTAGACCGCGCGGATCAAGCCGGTGCCAAAATTACTGATCGGCCCCTTCAGAATCTCGACCGCGGCGAGAAAGTAGAGATTGCCAACCGAGTCCATCATTGGACAAGAAATCGAAGGACCAATCGGTGAACCGTTGGTCACATTTCCAAGACCCGTCAGATAGCCAATGATATTTCCGCCGGGGCCATCAAGAATTGGCTTACCACGAGCGGCGAAGGCGCCATCAAGGCTATACGCCGCGATCGTCCAGGTAGTCTGTCCGTTCGAATCCGTGCGCGCAACAGCGATGTAGTTGAACGGGTTGTTGGGTGCCACACGGGTTGGATAGCTAACTTCTGCTGCTGCTAGCAAACGACCAGCTTGATCAACTCCAAGCGCGACTTGACCATTCCCTCCTCGAAACGCGACTTGACTGTGATACTGGTCAAATTCGTTTTGACCAAGACCAGTGTTCCGAGGATCGAAGCCAGTGCACGAGTCTACGATCGTCGAATTCGGAAGCGTGAGAGCGAGAGTTCCGGTGACTCCGGCATTCGTCCCCAACCCCCACACGTTGATCGTGTCAGTTGGCGAACCGGATCCACCTGTCTTTGCAAGCATGGCAGAGACACCGTTCGTACTCCCGAGAAAGACAAAGTTGCTGTGCGTGTACGAGATATTACCCGTGTGGTCAGTCACGATCGGATCACGGTGCGTGAAATCGGCAATCGTCGAGCCCAACGACTGCTCACGTACGTATCGATTCGAGAAGTTCGTACCGATCAGGCACGGCCGGCCGATGACCGACTGCGGGATGCAGTTCGGCGTGTTGTGAACAATTGTATTCCCCGAGAGAAGCACGTCTGTCGCCGCCACGTCCGAAGCAGTAGCGGCATTCAGAATGTTCAAACTGCTCGTATTGCGAGCCAACATCCGCACTCGGTAATAGTTGTTCGCGGTAAGTTTTAAGAGCGCGCCGCAACTCGGCATGACTCCGAAGTCATCCGCGCGGAAATACGCATTACCGTTCGAATCGACGCCACCCACGCCAACTTGTGCGATGTTGCACGTCCCGTCGGAACCGTTCACTGCCGCATTGATGCGCGAGACGAAAAGTCGCCCTGGATTCGTCGTCTGGTAATTCACGACGCCGCCAATAATGTTGTTGCTGTTTCCGCCAAACTCGGCGAACAACACTCCAAACTGATTGCCGGTCCGCCCTGTCGTGTTGACCGATGTACCGGGATTGTTCAGATTCGGATTACCGTTTACCCCGAAGCCCTGTCCGCTCCACGAATCGTAACTCGAGAACGCGAAGGGAACATTCGTGAGTAACGTGTTGCTCGCGGCCTGGGCGCTCATCTGCGCGTTGAAGAAAGTTTGCGGAGAGGCCGAGTCCTTGCTCGCCTTCACGATCGGCGCGATGCCGAACACCGTCCCCCACGAAGTCCTGAACGACTGCAGATCAACCACGTAGTTGTTTCGCTGTTCACCCACGTCATAGGCCGAGACCGCGTCGCCGGGCAACCCCTGTTGCGCGGAGACGCTCTCCTGACCAAAAGCCGGACAAGAAATCAAGATCGCGATCAGAATGCAAAAAAATCGGTTCATACTGCTTTCCTTTCAAAAGATAACTTCGCCACTCACTCACCGACACACTGAATCTATTGGAAACCAGCTAACTATTCTAGGCTGGATTGATCTTTCTTTGATCTATCTTCAATTGTAAAAGTTCAGCGCTTATCAGCGATTTCGAGTTCCGAAACGCCGAGAAGCACCTTCATAGTACCTGGAATCCGCCCCTGGTCAAGGCGAATGATTCAAAACTCACAAACTCAAATTCAGCTGGCTCATGAATCTTCCTTCTATAAGAGAGTACCCGATCGCACCGCGAGAATTTTTAATCTACTCCAAAACATCAAAAGTCTGAAGATTGGATATTGATAATCAGACAAATATCTCTATCGAAAATCAATTATTGTAAAAAGTTCGCCAGTTTTGTGAGTAATTCCAGAAGAGAATGGAGCGATTGTAGGATTTGTGCTAAATGCTGTTCCGGTAAAGGCGTGAGGCTGCCACTACTGCAAGAAAGTACATTATTGGCAAGCGAGGTGGCGCCACCAGTGCTCTGCACGGATCCGGCATCACTATAGACGATTACCTCTGCGTATATCGAAGCCGAATTAATAGTGCAATAACTTTGCATCAGCGCGTCGTAGTCTGCCTGAGTACAGGCCGCGCGAAGTTCCGCGATCGTATTGATGCCCGGTTTACTCACCTTAGCATAACCAGTACCAAGGTCAGGGCTAAAAAAGCCGGGGGCGCTTGTATAACTATTCCGAACATTGCATACCCCAGTTACCGCCGTAGAACTAGAAGGAGGCGGTGGGGGTGGCGGGGAAATAAAATTAAAACTTGAGAATGCGCATTTTTGTTTTGTTGTTGAAAATGCACCATAAGGATTATCAAAGACATCAACGTAAACTTGATAACTTTTTCCTATTACTAGGTTGGCGCTACCAACGGAAACGGCTGTTTGAGAAGTATAGCGAGATTCATACTTTTGACCCCCGCCTTCTTCGAAAACAAAATAATTGTAGTAAAGTCCAGAAATTATATTGCTCAAGCTGATATTGAAAGGAAGTTGACTGACGCTAGCACCAGGACTAGTAATCGTAGGCCCAGCGTTAAGGATATTAGTCAACACCGAAGAAGCGGGCCCCTCACTTCCGTCAGTTCCGGTGACTGTCACATAAAACCGATAGGTGCCGCTTGTAAAACTATCTGCGACCTGTGTGCCAATGCTCCATTGCCAAGAGGTTTGACCTGCGTTAAGAACTGAACCATTGAGGCTCGTGTTGTCTGGCCCCGAAACAAGAACATTATCTTGAGCGGGTATTTGATAAGTGTATTTAGTGAAGGTCGGATAATTAGGATATTGGAGATAAACGTTAAACGACTGGCTGTTAGAGGTGCGTTGATACGTGAATGTAGCCAATAGGTTATTGCGGCAAGAATTAATATTTGAGCCCCATTTAAAAATATCCATAGTTGGAGCTGACAAAGACACGTTAGGAGTAGCAGCCGTGGGAGATGGCGGCGGAGAAGGTGACGGTGCGGGTGGCGTTGAAGTCCCGCTAGGAGGAAAGGGTGAAGGAGTAGGTTGGGGTGGAGATGGCGGAGGCGATGGAAATCCGTTTGATCCTCCACCACTAGAACCACCAGAGGCTGACGGTGTTGATGAGGCTGTGGTTGTGGCCGTTAAAGGAGGTGGCGGTGGTGGAGCTGGAGGAGTCGTCGAGGCAGTAGTCGTTGCACTCTGAAACGGTAGACCGCCCCCACACGCTAATCCGAAAAACACATCTTCAATCCAAACTCCGCCACGGGCAACCCCTGAGGTCTCGAGCGTGATTTTCGCGATACCAAGGTTTGCGGATACTGCCTCTACCTTCACGGGTAGATAGGGAGCAGAAAAAGACACGGAGTTTTGCGTGATAAGCACATCGCTCACGTCATATGCCTTAAGATTCACCCTCGTCTCCCCCGTATTGATGATGACAAGATCTACGCCTGCTGACTTTACGGGTCCACTAAGGAAACGCACAGTCAGTACTTCGTTATCGCTTAAGCCCTCATCCTGCTCAAGATGGTTCGGGGAGGCGAATCCGATCACGACACCGGTCCTGCCTGCCGATCCCGAAATTTTCGTTGACCACACAAAACCATTCGGACTGGCGGTCATATCAATTCCCTTTCCGTTTAACCAGCTTTTATGAAGCGCGAGTAAATTACTATTGTACGCATCGGGTGTTCCATAATCCGGATTCCACGTGATATTCGATCCGACGTACGGATCATCTTCAAAACCTAGGACTTGAGATAAAATACCGGCAAAACATTGTGGCGCGGGAGGCGCCGCGGACGGCAGAGGAGGAATACTTACTGGCGGAAAAGAAGTCGCAACGGCAGTGGACGTAGATGAGCTTGCGGCCAAGCTCGAGAAGGGAGGAGCGTTAAAAGTTGAGGGTGAAGTTGGTGGCAATGGAGGAAATAAAGGAAAAACTGTCGCTGAGGAGGTTTCCGTCGGCAGACTCCGAAGCGCCGGAGACGTATCCGACTGAAGATGCCTCGCAATTTCGTTCACAAAAGAAAGATCCGCTGGCGCTAACGTAGAAAGGCTGGGGCCGTTCGTAATAAATTCGTTGAGCTTCGCGGCTGTTTTTGGTCCAACAATACCGATTGGTGCCAAACCTTCCTTTTCTTGAAACTTTCTCACTGCCGCTTCAGTTAGAGGACCAAAAATTCCGGACACGGTGCCGTCCGGGTAAATGTCGGAAAATTTACTTAAAACCTCCTGAAGTTTTTTAACGTCATCTCCCCTGACTCCACGATGGAGTCCTTCGGTAAATAAAAATTCTTTTTTGACCGTTTCTAGTTCTGTTCGAGAAACTTCAAGGTCGGATTGCAATAAAAGAACTTGAGTCTTTAAAAATTCAATTTGCTCCCGTAATTGATTGATAATTGCCTGTATATCCTGCCCGGAAACGCTATTTTGAGCAGACGCAAAACTCATCGGTAATAATCCAATGAGGAATATCGTAAAGACAAAAATTCTAAACCGATTCACTGCCTTCAAGATACCACTAAAGCTTTTCCTTTTATAGAGCAAACTTATCCACGATTACGTAACTTCCTTTTTACAACCAGAATACGGAAAGTCATACCCTGGAAAAGAGGTGCTCACAAACTCAAATTCGGCTGGGCCACGAACCGATAGTTATCAACATCCTTTACTGTACTAGATATATCAATAAAAAAAGAGTATTCTTAGTAGAAAGAAAGTATGGAAAATCATAAAGAAGAAGTAGAAATTAGATTCACGCCGGTAATGGTTTTTTCATTCCTCACGATATTGGCCTTAACAATTTTGATAAATATTTTTTCGGGGACAGGGGGTAGTCAGAACTCAAAGTCACTGATTGAGATAAAAAACTCTGGCGCTAAAGCGGCAATCACGATGTGTCCTGTGGTGACCAGCACCGAAGGCATAGCAGACGGCACTGGAAGTAGTCATGGAAACGGGTCGGACAACACCACTGCCATCAACGCCGCAGAGACTGAAGCAATTACTACTGCTAAGGTAGGAGCTGAAAATAAATGCCTTGATAAGCTCTCTCATCAAGCATGCGAGAAGTACAATCTCTCTTGCCATACTAACGGCGATAGTTCTGTTACGTCAAATGCTCAGCTCATTTCATGTATAGGCACCGATTATAATAGGACTACAACATACCAGAGAGACAAGAATGGAAGTTGGACACCCGCAGTTCAAGGACTCACTTATATGGATTTCTTCTGCACAGCTCACGGAACTGCATCCTGTGCAAAACCGTGTGGGGAACCACGTATTCAACAGCATTAGTTCCGAGTAATTTATAAACTCAAATTCGGCTGGGCGTTAAGGCGCAATTTTTTCTTTTGTAGAAACCGCATATACCCGGCCATGCCGATCATCGCCGCATTATCGGTATTCAAACTCATGGGCAGAAGGGGAAAATTGTTCAGTCTCCTTTTTGCGACAGGTGTATGCAGGTGATTTCGTCACTGGAGGGCAAATCGACTTCCGATCTTTACGCGTCCGCCACAACCCGGTTAACTAAAAAATTATTTTACCATGACTCCGGAACCGGTACTTTTTTCTTTTACTCTTCGGGACATGGCGGATAGGAACCATGGGTATTTTGCCATTGGCGCATTCGTTCAAGCCTCTCCTTACCCATAATTTCTTCATAGGTGGGTTCCGGCGCCGCGGCGCCGCTACCGGGTTTTGGCGCTTCGCCAAATTCGTAAGATTGGCCAGGGGTGCAAACCCAGATGCAGTACTTTTTGAACACACGCGTAATTACGGGCAGACTAACCTCTGCTCTTGGAGTAAGTCCTTCATTCCACAAAAGTTTAAATCCCTCTATAATATTCTTATTTCTTGCTCTCAACAACCAACCCGGGAAGAGTTTGTCGAGCCTGTCGTACAGCCGCCCGCGTTCAATAGGTGTGAGGTTAAGCTGCTTAACTCTACGATAAATCGCATCCTTTAAAAAGGTCTGGCCTTTGTCATAAGTTTTGCTATACATTTGTAGACCGCCTTTTTCAACATTTCTAAGCACCGAACCCAGCGATACCACATCCAATCCCGCAAGAGCAGAATAACCCCATGCCGTCCACTGGTTTCCGGCTCGGGCCTCCTGCACCGCCTGGACGAACGGACTGTAGCACAGCATCCAGCAAGGCGGCGGCTCATTGGACCTGAAGTCTTTACCCATTTTGTCTGCGATCTTGTCCGAGACCCCCTGGATACCGCTCCATATCATTGCCCGATTAAAGCCGCGCATAATTCCTGTGACCCAGTCATCGTCCTCGCGAAGCCCCATCGCATCCGTTTGGTTGATTCCATCCCCCCCCACATACTCATACAACCCCAAACTGCCGGCGGCGTAACCCATCGGATCGCGCTCGATGAAGCGGCCGGTTGAGGAATTGTAATAACGGTTGCGATAATAATAGAGGCCGGTTTCGGGATCGAGGCGCTGGGCGGTGAAAAGAAAAGGGTTGCCGACCGAGGAGGTCGTGCTGGCGAACGGATTGAAGTTGGCGTCGGTAAATTGAGGCGCGCCGTAAGCGTCATAAGTAGTGCGTTCGACAATGGCTTGCGTTGAATTCGTCAGCGCTTCAATGGAACCCAGCGAATCGTTGTGGTAATAGTAAGTTGCGCCGCCACGGTCCATTGTGAGAATTTCATCAATCAGTGAACCGTAGGCATATTGGGCGAGAACGGCGTCCGCGGCATTTCGTTCCTCAATTTCCTGCCAGCCGTCCCAGAGGAAATGAGTGGCGCCATCCAACGCGCCGGAGTTTGTGACAGTTTTTACAACGCGGCGGTTAGCGGCGTCGTAGGTGTAAACGGCGATCGTTGGGAGACCGCTTGATTTACTGCGGACTTTAATCAAACGGTTAAAACCGTCGTGCGTAAAAAGAAGAGTGCCCTCATCTTTCAGATTTCCGTTGTTGTCATGCAAGTTCGTCACGCCGCCAACCGAATCATACTCGTTCATGTTGTTGGGCGCATAATTGGTAACTATGGCATCCTTATTAATGAAGGTGCGGTTGCCGACACCGTCCAAGTTGTAGGCAGTTTGGGTGTCAACCGTTGTCACTTGTCCCGCGGAATCCTGGGTGCCAACTTTAAAATCTTTAACGCGGTAGAGTGAATCATAACGGTAGGCCTCGCCTTTGGCATCGGGACCGGCGGGCTGATGGAGCCGGCGCTCAAAAGTCCGCATATTTTCCCGGTTAAAACCGTAGGTGAAATCAGCGATGGTTCCATCCGTGGAAGTTTCGTGACGATGGCGGACGATGCGTTTTATGCCGTCATATCCGACGTCGGCGCCAGCATTATCAAGATACGTGAGCTTCGCAGTATTTGCATACGTCCGTTCAAGAATGCGGCCCGGGCCGATGAATGAATAAGCCGTCACGACGCCGGGGATTGATTTAAGCCGCTCCAGCGCATCGTATATATAAGTAAGCGTGCGATTATTCGGCTGCGGATAAATGAGCCGCGTGCGATTCCCGAGCCCGTCAAAATCGCTTGTGACGACGCGGTTGTCTTGAACTTCCTCAATTTTTCGTGAAAGTGAATCATAAAGCGAGGTGACTACGGAATTATCTGTTGAAACGGACGGATCATTATTGTCCGTTGCGCGGGTCGAGCGGCTCAAGCCGTCGTATTCGTATGTCTGAAGCGTCGTGCCGCCGATACCAGCCGCGCGATTGATAGTAGTTTGGATAAGCCGGTTAATGGCATCATAGGTACGCGTGAAAACCGACCCGTTTTCATCGGTCAGCTGGGTTAAATTGCTATCGCGGCCGTAGACATAGGCGTTGGTGGTGCCATCGGCGAAGGTCGCGAGCGTCTTGCGGTTGAGCGCATCGTAGGCGTAGGTCGTCGCGTGGTTGTTGTCATCGGCCACTAGGAGCTGGCGGGAGTTGTCGTCCCAGACAGAGGTCTCGGTGATTCTGCCATCGGGATTGGCGGGGTTGCTGGTATCCAGATTCGGCGGATCGAGGTTGGGATCGGCCGGGCCGTCAAGGTTCGGCTCCCCATTTCCGGCGGCGCCGAGGCGAAGGTCTTTAATGACTTGAGTTTTGCGGTTGATGCCATCGTAGAAATAACGAACGGTATTTCCGGACCGGTTCAAAAGGCCAAGCTGGGGATCATTCAAATTGACGGGGCCTTCGGCGTCGCTCATCCAGGTCTCGTTGTTCCGGCTGTCGTAGGCCATCCGATGGACTTGATGGAGATTGTCGCTAGTGAAGCGCAAGCGGTTGAGCGCGTCGTAGCGGTTGACGGTCACGAACGTTTCCGGCGAGACCGACGGGGCATCGCCGCGCCGCTCGATCACGATGCGCGTGAGGAGGTTATCGTTGGGGTCATACGCCAAGCGGGACCCATTTTGAAGGGCATCGAGAGTCCGCACCAGGCGGTCGACCCCGTCGTATTCAAACGTGGCTTCGTGGGTATTGTCGTTGACCGTTCGCGTGGCGCGGCTGTTGCGATCGTATTCTGTGACGGTGCTGTGTAAGCCATCAGCGACTGGAATCGGCGGCCGCGCCGGCATCACGCCGGTCGAGAGAAACCACTCGCCGTTGGTGCGGATACGCCGGCTCAACTCATCATACTGGAGAGCGCTTCGGGACAGGTCCACATTGCTGGCGGTTGAGTTATCGGTGGGGCTGGGCCCGCCGATGCGGCCTCGGGCCGTGGCCCTCAGGCGGTTGTTGGCCGGATCGTAAGTGACGAGGGATTCGTTCCCGACGGGATCAAGCGTCTTGACGAGCCGGTCAAAGCCGTCGTAGGTGAAGCGGGTTTCTTCCGGCACCCCGTCGCCATTGTTGTCTTCGGCGTCGCGGAGAATGGCGCGGTTGCGGTTTTGGTCATAGGTCACCTGCGCCATGGACGACAGGGCAGAATCGTTGGCGCCGGTCGTGGCGGTGAAGACCAGATCCCGCTCGTCGTAGGCGATGTCGTGGAAGTTGCCCACCGGTTCAATGACGCGAATGGGGTTGCGATTGGCGTCGTAGCGATACCCCGTCGTCAGCGTCTTAATCGGGGTGACTTCTTGCTTCATTTCGATGCGATCATCAAAAATGTCGTAGGCGTAGTCGGTCGTCAAGGTCGCATTGCTATCGGTATCGCCGTCTTTATTCTGCACATCCACCCGGATGAGGTTCTCGTTGGCGTCGTAGAAGTTGGTGACGGTGTAGGCAAAGGGAATCAGCCCGCTCTCGTGGCTGGCGGAGATATCGGCGGCGCGCGTCGTGCGCACCACCTGATTGAGGTCGTTGACGAGGAAGTCGGTTCGGACGCCGCGGCCATCGAGGACGGAGATGACGTTGCCGACCGGATTATAGCGAGAGTCCGTCGTGAGATTGAGCGCGACGTGGTCAAAATTATCGATCGCGGTGGTATCTCGCACCATACGGCCTAGGTAGCCGCCCAATTCATTCACAGTATCGGCATCAGGGGTAATTCCACCCGCGCCATGCGGGTTGGATTCAGGATAATACTTGTATTCGTCACGGCTGCCATCCGGATCGATGCGAAAGAGCCGTTGGCCCCGGCTGTTGTAGCCAAAGAGGGTGGCGACCTCTTGCGTCAGATCGCCTTCCCGCTGCGCCTGCTGCGAGCCGGGAAGAAGCTGGACGGTGGGGGCTTTGGTCCGCACTTCATTGCCTTGCTGTTGCGTCGTCAGGCCGTCGCCATTCGCATCGCGGGCGACGGTATCGCCGAGACTCAAGCGTCTGGCGTCGGCTTCTGTCAGCGGCACGTTGTGGGCCTGGGCTAACGCGAGGATTTGAGCGGTGGTGCCTTCCTGATAGTCGAACACATGGACCGTGGTATACCGCGCCCGGCGCCTCTCAGTCGCCGTCACCGTCCCGTTCCCGTTGAAGTCAATCCCCACAACATTCGTATCAGCCGGATCGACCGGGGGAACGAAGCTCGGATCAAGGCCGCGTGGATCCGAGACCATCCGCACCTGATTAAAAATCGGCTCATAGACATAGCGGGTAACGATGTCGTTACTCGGTGAGCCGGTCCCGTCGCCTCCTCGGGGACCAACGATCCGACGAACCTCCAGGAGATTGGGTTGGTTGCGCCGATCCGGATTGGCCGTGTCATACGTGTACGCCACGCTGTTGCCTTCAGGATAGATGACGTGTTGGAGAAGTCCATCGAGGCTATAGACATATTGCGTCGTGAAGACATCCGGATCTGAAACTCTAAGTTTTGGAATGGGCAAGGGGAAGGTCGGCGAGTTGGGATTCTCGGGATCGGTCCGGCCCGTGTACTCGCGTGTCTCCAATAGATTGCCATTGATGTTGTGGACTTTGACCTCCACGTTGCCATTAGGATCGACGACGGTGGTTTCGGTGCGTCGGAGGGTGAGATTCTGGATGTCGCCCTGGGGGGTGAGATCCTGATAGAAATAGTGATACTTTCCGCCAGCCCGTCCCAGTCCCCGCGCACCGCTGGCTGTATTGATCCCGCCATAGTCTTGGACAATGACCTGGTCATTGGCATCATAGACGTTGGTCAGGACGGGTGGTCCGTTGGATGGCTCGGCGACTTCATTGGGCTGGGTGATCGTCAGGAGGTTGTGATTCAACCGCGGATTGCTAAAACCCGAGGAATAGGTGTAGCGCGTGGTCTTGCCATTCGGGAAGTCGTTGCCGTTGGGCGTCCCGACCACAACCGGTGAGGTGACGGCGACTAAGTCGCCCTGGGAATCGTACTGGTAGGTAACTCGGCGGCCGGCAAAATCCTGAATCGCCAGCAACCGAATGTGTGTCAGGTCGCTGGACGTGGAGCCATCGGGAAATCCATACACGAAGTCGATCGGCCGGCCCAGGGTATCGATCACGCGCACTAAGAGCCCCCGATCATCGTAGACGAAACTCAGGGCATTCCCATGACGATCTTGGGAACGATTGAGTCGCCAGCGAGGCTGTGAAACTGTGTGACTGATGAAAGGACCGCCTCCTGAGAAGGTTAGCCGTTGATACGCCTCAAACACATCCAGGGAGCCTCCAGGCTTCTTCAGGATCACCGTGCTATTGCTAAGCGTAGGGCCATTGCCAATAAGCGTAGGATTGTGCAACAGCTTCACAAATAGGCCGCGGGTGGGGGTGTATGTCGTGGTCGTAGCCTGCTGGAATGTATCTTGGTGGCCGGCGCCATTAAGGACAACCAGATCCTGGCCGTTCAAGCCGCCCGCGGCGATAAGGCTGTTATAGGTAAAATCCCAGTTATGGCCTAGAATGCCTTCATACGTGATGCGGCTTTTATACGTCCTGACAAACTCGAAATCCATTCCGCGACCGGGAATCTTGAGATCGACGACCCGCGTGATGAGGCCGCCGTTGTGGAGCAGCACATCGTCGGTCGGGACCGTGCTCGCCCCTTGGTTTGGCTCATCGGCTGTCGGGCCAACCCCTACCTCTCCGCCGTTCGAGTCGTACCGAAGCGGATTGCAGCCGACCGTACAGCCTCCTGCGTGCGCTTCCGGTGCGAAACCGCTCAACGCCGCCAAGCCGACAAGGGAGATCGCGACGACCAAGCCAAGACCGTTCTTTAGGCGCTTCATTATGTGTTCAAACTGACCTCATGCGCATACTCGGTACTGTTTTCCTGTGGCAGAAAAAATAACAAATCTTGACGCAGAGAGCGAATTTCTTTTAAGATGGAAGCTAAAGTTTCTGCCGCTCGGTTTTGCTTCGCTTTTTCTACTGTTTCGGTAGTCATATTACAATATGGCTTTTAGTATGATGGATTAATGTTCGGAAATCAACTATTTACAAACTCAAATTCGGCTGGGCGACGAGGTAAAAGTCGTCTAATATCCTTGTTGCGACAGGAATGTACGAGTTTTACAATCAAGAATTCGAAGGTGAGGAGAAATTGTAAGTTATTTATCCAGTTATCCGACGATCGTCGGATAACTGGATAAATACAGTTTCCCAACATCCTTTGCTTAACATCCTTTTTGCGACAGGTGCGTGCAGGATCACTTCGGGTGCGGGATAATGGAGAGCACACGGTAGACGTCACCTTTGATCACGAAGTAGAAGCGCCACGAACCCGTGACCCGCGCTTGCCAGACGCCACGGGTTGCGTCGTACTTCTTCGCGCGAAGCGATGGATGACGAAGGTCGAAAAGAAGAAAGCCCACCTGCTTGTCGAACGCCTTACGGATCGCTTCCGGAAGATCGTCCTGGTACTGCCGGTGGGCTTGAGCCGAGAACGCGATCCTCATGCGCTGGGACGACGTCGCAAGGCGCGGATCGCCGCTTTCGCGGTCTTGAACGGGCCGATCGCCCGACCCTTCTTGAAGTCCTCCAAACCAGCGAGGATCGCCTTCTCGACGAGTTGCTTGGGCGTGAGCACGAGGTTGCCGTTCTCGAGTTCGACTTCAAGGTAGTCGCCGGCCTGAAGCTGAAGCTGGTCGTAGAGCTTCTTCGGAATCACGACTTGCCGGCTCGTCCCGATCTTCACTGCGGCCATGGGGGTTGCTCCTTTCGACTGTATTTCCATATATTCATATTTTAGTGTGCCGTTGGGGATTGTCAAGGCGGGCCTTTTCCCGCTGAAACCGGGTGGCGGCGGGGGGGGGTGACCGCTTCGTCCCCCTGACCCGAACATTGAAGCCCCGCCCCCGTTGCGCTGCCGGGGGCGGGCGGTTCACCGCTTCAGGCTGTCACTCGTCGTCATCCGGTGGGTCTCCGTAGTACCAGCGCGGGAAGTGCTCGCGGATCGCATCTATATCGGCGTAAAAAGTCCTGATGGCCTTATTCGCCGCACTGAAAAGTTGCGCAACCTCTTTTTTGCAACAGGTGTGTAATAATTTTACAAACTCAAATTCGGCTGCGCCTCAAGACGTAATCTTTTTTTCTGTAGAAAATGAATATACCCCGCCATCCCAATCATCGCGGCGTTGTCGGTATCTAAACTCGTGAGCGGAACGAAAACCGCGAACCTCTTTTCGTAACAGATATCCGGGTTTCGGATACCTATCCTATCTCCCCTATTTCCTTGATCGCACTAAGTATCGTAAAAACCCCGTACAAGACTGGTAGAATACCTATGTAGAACACCACAGGGAGAACATCTCGCCAGGTACCATCAACTGGATGTCGAGATAAGGAATGGAGACCAAAAACACTAAATACTAGAGAAATAACACTACAAACTAATCCGAAAAGAAAGCCTGAGGTGAATACGAAAAAAACAACAGCGACAATCGTACTTGTAAAAGTGAGTAACCCACAGATGTAGATAGGGTATCGACGAAAGAAATTCATAAAGCCAAGATAATTATATACCCGCTTCACTTCACCCGCAAAATTACAAACTCAAGTTTGGCTGCGCTACTAGCCGCAACTTCTTTTTTTGCAAGAATCGAATATACCCCGCCATCCCAATCATCGCGGCGTTGTCAGTATTTAAACTTGCGGGCGGCGTAAAAAAATTCACGTTCCATTTTCCACATTCCGCATTCAACATTTCACGCAACGCTTGATTTGCCGCGACTCCGCCCGAAAGCATGACTGATTTTGCGCCGAACTCCCGCACGGCGCGTATAGTTTTTCCAACCAGCACATCAAGTACGGCTTGCTGAAAACTCGCGGCGATATCTTTTTTACCGGCCAGACCATGATCGCGAACATAGTACAAAACCGAAGTCTTTAAACCGGAAAAACTGAATTCGTAATTTTTTTGATTCAGCATCGGGCGCGGAAAATTAATCGCCCGCGTATTCCCCCGCTTCGCGAGTTTCTCAATTACCGGTCCGCCCGGATACGGAAGCTTCATAATTTTCGCGACCTTATCAAACGCCTCGCCCGCCGCGTCGTCCCGCGTCTCGCCCAATTTTTTCCATTTCGTGAGCGAATTCACTAATAAAAGAATGGTGTGGCCGCCGCTCACGACCAGCGCCACAGCCGGAAATACTAAATCCCAATTTCTAAGTTCTAAACCTTTTTTCTTACGTTTAGAGTTTAGGATTTCGGATTTAGAGTTTACAGCTTTTTGCGAAGCCAAAAAACTGTAGAGGTGCCCCTCTAAATGATTTACACCAAGCAATGGCTTCCACAATTTTTCCGCGAGCTCCTCCGCGAAGCTAATCCCCGGCCAGAGCGCCGGCTCGAGGCCGGGACCCACCGTGACTGCGATAAAATCAATTTCTCCGACGTGTTTTTTAATTTTTCCCCACACTTCAGGAAGGTTTTTGATATGCTCACGTTTCGCCAAATTCGGCACCACCCCGCCAAACGGCGCGTGAACCGCGATCTGGGAAGCGACTAAATTCTTTCTAATCTTGAAACGCGGGTCGCGAAGACCGCCCTCGGCGTCAAGAAGACTGATCGAAGTTTCATCGCAACTAGTTTCAATAGCTAGTATTCTCATTAAAGTTATCCCCATATACCCATTTCAAATTCTCCGTTAAAGTAATACAATCATACATATGGAACAGCACGATGCAAAATTAAAAGAAATTACACTTTCACCGACCGCCATCTTTAGCATTCTCACGCTTCTCGCCGCAAACCTTGGGTTAAGCGGGATCGTATCGCTTACAACCCCCCCCCCCCCCCCCCCCGACCGAGCCAAAACACCCCCCCCCCGCGCCCCCAACCACAACCCCCCGCCCCACCCC
>ORMF011209656.1_pt1 | contig 45584 bp, 45 predicted proteins | sample 1779871 | NCBI WGS metagenome assembly ORMF01 (sample SAMEA104232316, study PRJEB22302) | groundwater metagenome | biome: forest; feature: aquifer; material: groundwater | place: USA | collected 2011-08-07 | depth 5.4 m
AGAACGGGCAAGGTATTTGCGCAGATACTTATTTTCTGGCAGCGAATCGGTGGAGTTGGACGCTCAAGGTAGGATTATCATACCGTCCACCCTGCTCGATTTTGCTAGCGTTAATAAAGAGGTTGTAATTATTGGTGCGGGTGATCATTTTGAGATTTGGGAAGAAAAGAGATGGAAAAAGCATATTAAGGAGGTAACAAGAGATTATGGAAGGGTATCATAAGTCCGTTCTTCTGAGGGAAGTAATTGAAAATTTAAAAGTTAAAAAAGGTAAGTGGTATTTGGATTGTACATTGGGAGATGGGGGATATAGTTTAGAGATTTTGAAATTGGGAGGAAGAGTTTTAGGTATAGATGTTGACCCTCAAGCATTGGATAGAACTAAACAAAGGTTGGGGGAATTGGGGTATTTAGAGAATATAAGGTTTGTTCAGGGTAATTTTAGGGATATTGAAAATTTAATAGAAACGCAGGCGGAACTTGCAGATCAAAAAGTCGGTGCCAAGCATAGCTTGGCTGGTGTTGTTTTTGATCTTGGGGTTTCCAGCTTGCAACTAGAAACTCCGGAAAGGGGTTTTTCTTTTGGCAAAGAAGGGCCTTTGGATATGAGAATGGACCCAAGTTTAGGGATAAAGGCTTGGGATTTAGTAAATAATTTATCAAGAAAGGAGTTATATGAACTATTTAAAACATTGGGTGAAGAAAAATATTCTTGGAATTTGGCTGGTGCTGTGGAGCTCGCCCGTCAAGTAAAGCCATTTTCTACAACAATAGAATTGGCAAACTTGGCAAAAAGGGTGGTGAAAGATAAAAAAGGAGATATCCACCCTGCCACAAGGATGTTTCAGGCCTTAAGAATGGCCACAAATGATGAATTAGGTGCATTGAAGGAAGGTTTAGACAAAATAAAGGAGAATGTAGAAAAAAATGGTTGCATTATCGTTATTAGTTTTCACTCATTGGAGGATAGGATCGTTAAACTTGCTTTTAGAGAGTGGGAACATCAGGGATTGGGTAAAATTTTAACCGAAAAACCTGTTGTGCCTCAAGAGGGAGAGATAAGGGATAACCCGAGAAGCAGATCGGCAAAGCTTAGAGTTTTTGAAATTGGTTAAAAAATATGACAATAATTAAAACATTTGAAGTACAGGATTCGCCAAAAAGGTTTCCCAAAAAATATATATTATTTGCAGCTTTTATTTTACTTTCCTTAACAATTGTAGAGATTTGGGCTAGTAATACTGTGGTGTCTTTTGGTGAAAAGTATGAAAAATTATCTTATTTGGAAAAGAATTTAAAAATAGAGAATCAAATTTTAGAAAATGATATTGCAGAAAATTCTTCTTTAAGAAGGATTGCTTCAAAGTCAGCAGAACTTGGATTTTCCCCTCAACAGAGTATACAATATATTCGCTGATGCGGATATTTTGGATCAAATCTTTTTTCCTGTTTTTCTTTTTTTGCCTGATACTAAGGCTCTTTTATTGGCAAGTTGTCAAAGCAGAGTATCTACAATCACAAGCAGAAAAGCAACATTTTACAGATACAAAAGTTGCTGCCTTGCGAGGTAATATATTTTTTTCTGATGGATTCATTTTAGCTTCAACTAATCCGACTTACACTGTTTTTGGTCAGCCTAAATTAATTTCGAAAGATCAAAAAGTTAGTACTGGATATATTCTGGCACGTAGTCTAGTTGAGGAAGGGCAGGAAGTGGATGAAGTAGCTAAAGACTTTATTAATAAGTTATCATCAGACCTTTTTTGGGTACCTCTAAAAAGAGATATTTCCTTTGAAAAAAAGAAGGAAATTCAAGATTCAAATTTACCCGGAATTGGTTTTGATTTAGGTAGCAGTAGGTTTTATCCTGAAGGCTCTTCCTCCGCGCATCTTTTGGGGTTTGTGGGTTCTGATTCCAAAGGTGAGGGTAAAGGTTATTTTGGTGTTGAAGGGTTTTATGACAGGGAACTAAAAGGGATTTCAGGTTATTTGCGGCATGAAAAAGATGCATTGGGTTTGCCAATCATGATTGGAAATTTTTTTACTGCCAAACCCCAAAACGGCAAGAATTTAGTGCTAAATTTGGATAGGACGGTTCAGTTTATTGTTGAACAAAGCTTAAAAAAAGGAATAGAAAAGTATGGGGCAAAAGCTGCCTCAGCTGTGGTGATGGATCCTAAAACAGGAGCAATTTTGGGAATTGCGGCTTACCCAACCTATGATCCACAAAAATACTTTGATTTTCCAAAAGAATACTATAAAAATACGGTTGTAGCAGATCAATACGAACCAGGTTCGACTTTTAAAGTACTGGTTATGTCTGCGGCTATGAATGAGGATTTAGTTAAACCAGATACCCATTGTGATATTTGTAGCGGTCCCGTGTCCCTTGGGGGATTTTCAATTAGGACTTGGAATAATAAATATTACCCCGACACTACTCTAAAAGACGTAATTGTTCATTCTGATAACACAGGTATGGTATTTACTGCAAAAAAATTAGGTTTGGATAAATTTTATTCTTATTTGGAAAATTTTGGATTTGGTAAACAAACAGATATCGATTTGGAAGATGAATCTGTGCCGGATATTAGAGATAAAGATGCTTGGGGAGAAATTGACTTGGCAACAGCTTCATTTGGTCAGGGAATTGCAGTTACACCCATCCAGATGGTAAGGGCGGTTTCAGCAATAGCCAATGGGGGAAATTTAATGGAGCCTCATATTGTTCGATTGATTAAAGATGAAAACAGCAGCTTTGAAATAAAACCTAAAATAATAAGAAGGGTTATTAAGGAATCAACTGCCCAAATGGTTAAGGAAATGATGGTAGCTGCGGTTGAGGAAGGGGAATCAAGAGTTTACAAGCCTAAAGGGTTTAAGGTGGCAGGTAAAACAGGAACAGCCCAAATTCCGGTCGCTGGTCACTATGATCCTAATAAAACAATTGCCTCATTTGTGGGGTTTGCACCGGCTGATGATCCAAAATTTGTGATGCTTATAAGGTACGATCAACCCTCCAGTTCTATTTATGGTTCAGAAACAGCAGCTCCAACTTTTTTTGAAATTGCCAAACAGCTCTTTAATTACTACAAAATTGCTCCAAATGAATAACTCTGCTGATATAATATGCTCAAATGCTTAATAAGGGTCTAAAAAAATTTGTATCCCAACAAACGGTAAATAATGCTTACCATCTTCCTAAAGCAGTTTTGGCGAATGTTTTGCACGGATTTCCTACAAAAAAATTAGTGGTGATTGGGGTAACAGGGACTGATGGGAAAACCACCACAACTAATATGATTTACCAAATTTTAAAGGCTGCGGGTAAGAAGGTTTCTATGGTTTCAACTATTAATGCGGTAATTGCTGGAAAACCATATGATACTGGTTTTCATGTTACTAGTCCTGAATCATCCAAGGTGCAGAAACTGGCAAAAATGGCAAAACAAAACGGAGATCAGTATTTAATTTTGGAGGTAACGTCTCATGCTTTAGACCAACATAGATTTTGGGGAATAAAGTTTGATATTGGGGTAATAACCAATATTACTCATGAACATTTAGATTATCACAAGACTTTTGAAAATTATCAAAAAACTAAACTCAGTCTTTTGCAAAATGTTAAAAATGCAGTTGTTAACAAAAAAATAAGTTTAAATAAAATAAAAGGGAAAATAATTACATTTGGTCTTACCAATGGAGATTTTAATCAAAAAGATTTGAAGTTAAACTTAAAAATCCCCGGAGATTACAATATTGAAAATGCTTTGGCCGCTTTGGCTGTAGCTTTTATTTTGGATGTACCTAAGGGTTTAGCCCAAAAAACCCTTGAAAATTTTGAAAGTATTCCTGGGAGGATGGAGGAAGTCAAAAATAATAAAGGTATTAAAATTATTATTGATTTTGCTCATACCCCAAATGCATTGGAAAGTGTTTTGCAAGCTCTACGTTCTAAATCTAAAGGTGGTAGATTAATTTCAGTATTTGGAGCAGCATCTGAAAGAGATGTTAAAAAAAGACCCATGATGGGGGAAATTTCCGCAAAACTTTCAAACATCACTATTTTAACAGACGAAGACCCAAGGTATGAAGATAAAAATAAGATTATCGAAGAAATTGCCCAAGGGGCTATAAAGGCTGGGGCAAAAGAGGAGCGAACATTATTTAAACAACCTGATAGACAGAAAGCAATTGAGATGGCTTTATTTTTGGCTAGGAAAGGGGATGTAGTTGGAATTTTTGGTAAAGGACATGAAAAATCAATGAATTATAAGGGGGTTGAAAAAAACTGGTCAGATACAGAAGCTGTTCAAAGGGTGCTTAATGGATACAAAGTATAAACTAATAACTGATTCCATTGGGATTGATAAGTTCAAGATTAATGAACCGATTAAAAACTATGCTTCTTCAGGGGTAGGAGGGGAGGCAAAACTTTTTTTCATAGCGTTTACTGAAAGGGAACTTATAAAAATAATAACCATGTGCAGAGAATTAAAATTGAAATACTTTTTATTTGGAACAGGAAGCAAAATTATGATATCAGATGTAGGATTTGACGGAGTGGTTATTAAAAATAGGACGAAAAGAATACATATAGTATCTGTTAAAGGTAAGGTTTCAAAATTTGGTATTGGAATTGAGGAAGCTATGGTTGAGGTGGAATCTGGTGTTAGTATGAAAAAGCTAGCAGAAAGCCTGGATGCGGAAGGATTACAGTCGGAAGAGTTTTCCTCACTGCCTGGAAGCATTGGTGGAAACTTATTTATTAGTCATTTTTTGCAAATGAAGGCTAAAAGTATTAAAGTATTAGATCAGCAGTCTCATATTTTGGAGATTGAGCCAAATGAACTAAGCTTAAAAAAGCATATAATTTTATCTGCTATTTTTAAGATTAAAGCAAAATAATTTTATGAAATATATTATTACGGGAGGAAAAAAATTATCAGGCAATATTAGGGTTTCCGGCAACAAAAATTCCGTTTTCCCTTGTGTATCAGCTGCCTTGCTTACCTCTGAAGAGGTAGTTTTGGAAAATATATCAAAACTTCGTGATACTGATGTTTTAATACAAATCCTAAAAAAGCTGGGAGTTTCAGTAAAGTTTGAGAAAAATACCCTGACTTTGAGAGCTGGTGAAATAAAACAGTTCAGTTTACCCCATGAATTGATGGCAAAACTTAGAGGATCAATTGTCTTAGTAAGCGCAATACTTGCCCGGAAAAATAAGGTTAATTTTTATCATCCAGGGGGGGATATTATTGGACAAAGAAGTATTGAGACCCATATTGAAGGTTTTAAAAGTTTGGGAGCAACTTTTAAAGTAAATAACGGAAAGTTTACTTTGCAATTTCCTCAAGATTCCAAGGAAGTTAAAAATTTCACAATTTTTCTCCAGGAGGCATCAGTAACTGCAGTTGAAAATTTAATTATATCCTCTGTTTTAGGTGAAAGATCTGTAGTACTTAAAAATTGTCCACAAGAGCCTCATGTTTTGGATTTATGTAAATTATTGCAGCAAATGGGAGCAAATATAACAGGCATTGGTACCAGCACTTTGAATATTATAGGGGTTGAGAGGTTGTATGGGACTAAATTCAAGGTGGGAATTGATTATATAGAAATAGGAACTTATGCTGTGGCGGCAGCAATCACTGAAGGGAGAATAAAAATAGAAGGTTTGGATAATACTGATTTGGATCCAGTGCTTATACCTTTAAAAAGATTTGGTTTACAGGTTGAACAAAATGGTGATTCAGTAACTTTTTCCGCAGGTAGCCTAAAATCACCCCCCAGATTGGTAACAAATATTTGGCCCGGATTTCCTACAGATGTTATGAGTGTAGCAATTGTCTTGGCTACTCAGTCAAAAGGAATGATGATGTGTCATGATTGTATGTATGAATCAAGAATGTTCTTTGTTGATAAGTTGATTAGTATGGGGGCGCATATAATTCTGGCTGATCCGCATAGAGTACTTATCTCAGGTCCTAAAAAATTAAGAGCTAGGAGTTTAGCAACACCTGATATTCGGGCAGGTATGGCTTTGGTTCTAGCGTCCTTGGTGGCTAGGGGTAAAAGCACTATTAATCAGGCAGAATTGATCGAAAGAGGTTATGAGGATGTTGTAGGCAAGCTTAAAAGCTTAGGTGCCCAAATTGAAAGAATTGAGATATAATTGACTTCGTGGACATGATAACTCACTCTATGGGGATTAACCTAAATACCAGAAAATTTCCGGTTTTTAAAAAAAAAGTATATTTACTCAAAACACACCTAGCAAGACAGTACGCCAAACTTTATGCCAAGGATTTATTTATCGGCGTTACAGGATCGTTGGATAAATCAACTTGTATGGCAGCATGTTTTGCAGTTTTGTCACAGAAATTTAAAACTATTACCTCAGATTCTCATCTTGACCCCAATTTAAGTATTTCTTCAACCTTGTTAAAAATAACCCCGCAGATCAAAAAAGTGATTTTGGATTTAGGATTTGAACAAAGAGGGGACATAGATTTTTATCTTAAAATGATTCAACCTAAGGTGGTTGTTTTTACTAGTATTACTTATCCGCATTCAGAATTTTTAGGTAACCAAAATGAGGTTTTGTCCGAATTAGGTAAATTATTGGGACAGTTACCTAGTGATGGGATGGCTGTCTTAAATTGGGATGATCCCAATTCAAAAAAATTATCTGATGAATACCAAGGAAACATAATCTACTACGGGACTGATCCCAAAAACTGTTCGGTTTGGGCAGGAAATATTAGGGTGGAAGATTTTAGGACTAATTTTGAGCTTAATATGGGAGTTGAGAGAGTGAAGGTGAATTTGGAGTTATTAGGTTCACATCAAATATATCCTATTTTGGCTGCTGCTGCATTAGGAGTAATTCATAATATCCCACTAACAAAAATAAAGATAGCTTTAGAGTCTGTTAAGTCGGAAGAGCATAAGCTTCAAGCTTTGTTTGGACCCAATGGTTCAATTATCTTAGATGATACTTTAAGTTCCACACCTCACGAGCTGGATGCAGCTATTGATACTATGTTGAAGATTCCTGCCAGGAGAAGAATTTTAGTTTTAGGGGAAATGAAAGGATTGGGTCAATATTCAGATTCTTTGCATAGACAAGCTGCTCAAAAAATATATAAAGAAAAAATTGACCAAATATATTTAGGTGGAGGAGATGCAAATATTATTGCTGATGAGTTAAAGAATTTAGGTTTTTGGGAAGAAAAACTTCAATCCAATTTACAAAGTTCCCAACTAGTAGGAAAGCTGTTAAAAAATTTAGGTAGAGGTGATGTTTGCTTGATTAAAGGGTCTCAATCAGTAAGGTTGGATGAAGTTGTGAAAAGAATAACCAAAAAATCATGAATCAATTACTAGGCTTGGTTTTACTATCTTTTGCGGTTACCAGTATTTTTATGGTGCCTTTTATTGATCTACTCTTTTATCTTAAACGCCGTTTTGAAAGAAGCACTCAAGTAAATACGGTGAAATTGGAAATACACAAATCTAAAACTCCAATCCATGATAAATTAATGAAAGGTGATGAAGGTACTCCTTCCGGAGGAGGGATACTGCTAATTTTAATCTTGGTTCTTTTGAGTTTAGGATTCGTAATTTTTAATCCAAATGTTGATAGGATAAGTTTAAAAATACTACTTTTCACTGTAATCTCATTTGGTTCTTTGGGGCTAGTTGATGATATAAAGTTTATTTTGACAAGGAGAAAAGGGAAATTTATGGGTTTGGGGAGAAAGAAAATGTTTCTAATCCAACTTATCTTGGCATTTGCTATTGCATCTTCCCTATACTTTACAGCCGGACTAAATAATTTTTATATTTCAGGTTTAGGGAATTTTATCATTGGTGCTTGGTATATACCTATTGCAGCATTCATAATTATTTCCTTTTCTAATGCCTATAATATTTCAGATGGATTGGATGGTCTATCGGCCGGTCTTTTGCTTATTTGCTTATTTGCCTTCTTAGCCCTGACCGCAACAGCTTTAGATTTAACATTAGCCTCTTTTATTGGAATTTGGATTGGCTTGCTTTTTGCTTATCTATATTTTAATGTTTGGCCAGCCAGAATTTTTATGGGGGATGCAGGAGCATTTGGATTTGGGGCAACTTTGGCAGTTGTGGGTTTACTTACAGGTAAAATTTTAGCTTTGGCCATTATCGGTGGAATGTTCATTATAATTATTGCTTCTTCATTACTTCAGATTTTATCAAAGAAGTTTTTACATAAAAAAATCTTTCCGGTTTCTCCAATCCATATGTATTTTAAATATGTTGGTTGGGAAGAGCCAAAAATTGTTACCAGATTTTGGTTAGCACAAGGCTTATTTGCCATACTAGGTCTTTGGATTGCATTTCTTTCAAGATGAGCAGCCCTAAAATTTCTCTTCAATCACAAAGGAGAACAAAAGTTGATCTCCCTTTACTGATAAGCATTTTAGTTTTAGTTATCTTTGGTCTGATTATGGTTTATGATGCTTCAGCAATCCAGGGTTTAAATGATTTCAAAGATAGTCTCTACTATATTAGACAACAATCAATTTGGGTAGTTTTAGGAATATTTTCTATGCTCTTTTTTACACTTTTTGATTATAAAAGATTTAAATCATACTCACTTCCTTTAGTTTTATTGTCTTTTTTAATGCTTATTGCAGTATTTATTCCGGGATTCGGAGTGGCAGGAGGAGGAGCTCATAGATGGTTAAGATTGGGACCTATAACCGTTCAACCTGCAGAAATCATAAAACTGACGGGAGTGATTTTTTTAGCAGCAATTTTTGATAAAAAAACCAAACTTATGCCATTTTTGATGTTGGTTGGAAGTGTATCTATTGTAACAGCGGTCCTTCAGAAAGATTTAGGGTCGACAATTGTTTTTGTGGCAACTGCTGTTGCAGTTTACTTTGCAGCTGGAGCCCCAATTTGGCATTTTTTAGTGAGTATACCGTTTGGAGTGGTTGGACTTTTGGCTTTGATTGTCACTTCCACTTATCGAAGTAAAAGAATTCTAGCATTTTTAGATCCCTTCTCAGATGTACAGGGGTTTACCTACCACATTGCCCAGGTTTTAATAGCCTTAGGTTCTGGTGGATTGTTTGGATTAGGTTTGGGTCATTCAAGGCAAAAATTTGAATATATTCCTGAAGTTTCAACAGATTCCATATTTGGAATTGTGGGAGAAGAGTTGGGGTTTGTAGGGGCAACTTTGCTGATTGTACTTTTTGCAATTGTTGTGATGAGAGGTCTTAGGATTTCCCAGAATTGCCGTGATAATTTCGGAAAAATATTGTCTTTGGGGTTAACTTTTTGGCTGGGAATTCAGGTTGTAATCAATTTATCTTCGATGACAGCCCTTTTGCCTTTAACAGGTGTACCTTTACCGTTTATTTCTTATGGAGGATCTGCACTAGTTGCGAATTTAACTGCTGTTGGAATTTTACTTAACATCTCCAAACAGGAAAGTCTTTGAAGTATATTTGAAGTATAATTTAAAAAATGAAGATTTTAATGACAGGAGCTCACTTTACACCAGCAGTTGCTGTTGCTGAAGAACTTAGGAAATACTCCAATACAAAGATTATTTATGTAGGGAGAAATAAAACTTTAGAGGGAGATAATTCAAAATCTGTGGAATCACAAATTTTACCTAAGTTTGGGATTAAATTTATTCCCATAATAACGGGTAGGCTACAGCGTTCATTTACAATTTATACCCTTCCTTCCTTGTTTAAGCTACCAATTGGCTTAATTCAGGCTTTCTATATTGTTTTACGGGAAAAGCCAGACTTGATTTTGTCTTTTGGGGGGTATGTTGCAGTACCAGTTGTTTTTATAGGATGGCTGTTTTCCATTCCTATATTGATTCATGAACAAACCCTAGTTTCGGGTTTGGCTAATAAAATCAGTTCTTATTTTGCCTCTAAAATCGCTTTATCTTTTAATCAGGGCCAAAAGTTTAGCGAAAAGGTAATAGTAACTGGTAATCCAATTAGGAGGGGAGTATTAAACCCAATTACCGAGATGGCTTCTGAATTCCAACAGCTTTTTAAAAATGCAAGAAAACAGAAATTGCCGGTAGTTCTTATAACAGGAGGCAACCAGGGATCACATCTCCTAAATATCTCAATTGAAAAAATTATAGATAAATTAACCAAATATTCGTATGTCATACATATAACAGGGGAATCTAAATTTCAGGATTTTGAAAGACTTGAAAAACTGCAAAACGACCATTTTATAGTTAGAAAGTGGATAGGGGAGGAATGGGGAGCTATTTTGTCTAAAATAGATTTAGTTGTATCACGGGCAGGGATTAATACCCTAACAGAGATTGCATATATGGGGAAACCTGCTCTTGTTATTCCGATCCCCTACCTTTATCAGGATGAGCAAGTTGTTAATGCAAATTTTTTTGAAAAATTAGGAATGGTTCAGATTTTGCCTCAGTCAAGACTATCAGGAGAGGTGTTATTAAAACATATAAAATTAATGTTTAGTGATTTGGATAACTTAACTAAAAAAGCAAAAGGTTTAAAGAGTGTGGTTTTAACCAATGGGGCAAAACGACTTGCTTTAGAAGCTGTAATTTTGTCAAATAAAGATAATGAGAAGAAAGTCTAGAAAAAAAAATTCCATTTTAAAAATAATTTTTTTGGGGTTTATTGCGGTTTTACTGGTATATATATTATTTTTTAGGTTGCATATTTTTGATATCGGTAAAGTTGAGATAAAAACTCAAAAAATAAATTGTGTTAACGAACAAACTTTAAAGGAATCATTAAAAATAGAGGGTATGAATTTTTTTACTCTAAATACAGAAGAGTTAACTAAAAACATTAAGCTTAAGTTTTTTTGTGTTAAAGATGTAAAATTTTCAAAGGTTTTCCCAAACAAAATAAAATTGGAGACTATTCCAAGACAAGTTTTTGGTCAAATTGTTGATGCTAAACAAAATATTGCTACTTCCTCTTCTGATTTGGAAAGCCTTGCCACCCCCAGTGCAGAGCTTGCATCAGAATATTTTTTAATTGATACCGAAGGGGTATTGTTCGAAAAAAATCCCTATTTTTTAAATATTCCGACCATCTATGCCTATGATTTGAATCTTTCATTAGGGAAGAAATTGGAGGAAAACAAACAAGTTAGTTTAAAAATTCTGGATAAACTTAATCTTTTTAAGGTTAACATTAACTCTTCAGCAATTTTTGACAATTTTTTTGTTATATACAGCACGCCAAAAATTATTTTCAAATTAGATAATACAGCAGATACTCAACTTGCATCTTTACAACTGATCTTAGAGAAAGCTAAAATAGATTCTGAGCAGTTGACGTTTGTCGATCTGCGGTTTGATAAACCCATTGTGAGGTTTGCCCCAAAAAAGAAATAATTTATGGCAAAAGATAAAATTGTCTGCGGAATAGATGTTGGTTCTTCAAAAATTGCAACGCTGATTGCATCTGTGGATGAAAACGGAAAAATCAATTTAATTGGTGTATCTTCAACAACCTCAAAAGGTGTAAGAAAGAATCAGGTGGTAGATATTGATGAGGCTGTAGCGGCTATAACAGAGTCTGTTGAGTCTGCAGAGAGAATGGCCGGTTATTCTATATCATCAAGCTACGTAGCCCTTGGTGGGCCTCAAATAGAGAGTATTAATCAACATGCTGTTGTAGCTGTATCTGAACCTGAGGGAGAAATTAAAGAAAGCGATATTCAAAGAGTTAATGAAGCTGCCAGAGCGATACCTCTTCCTTCATCAAGAGAGATTTTACATGTAATCCCAAGAACTTTTACTGTTGACGGACAAGAGGGTATCAAAGATCCAATTGGTATGACAGGTGTTAGACTTGAGACAGAAACTCATATAATCACTGGTTCCTCAACATCCATGAAAAATTTAGTGAAGTGTGTATCTGAAGTTGGTATTGATGTAGGCGAATTGGTTTTTTCAGGAATTGCCGCATCGATTGCTGTTTTAACAGATACTGAAAAGGAATTGGGAGTGGTGCTTGTGGATATTGGTGGCGAAACAACAGATGTGGTGATTTTCATAGATGGTTCTGTGGCTTATTCATCAGTTGTTCCAATCGGCGCTCGTCACATCACATCAGATATGGCTGTAGGTTTAAGGGTTTCTTTGGAATCTGCAGAAAAAATAAAATTATTTTTAGGTAAACCTCAAAAGTCTCCTGCCATGGCTGAGGAAAAAGCTGAAGAAAATAGTAAAGCATCATCAGTTATTAAAAAAAGAGAAGAAGAATTTTTGGATATTAAATCTTTGGGTATTGAAGAAGATGTACAAAAGATCTCAAGGAAAAGCGTGGTTGATGGAATTATTAAGCCAAGACTTCAGGAAATATTTAAATATGTTGGTAAAGAGATTAAAAAAAGCGGATTTGGAACACAAATTCCTTCTGGTTTAGTTATTTGCGGGGGTGGAGCCCAAACTGTTGGAGTTGTAGATCAGGCAAAGTATGTATTGGGTTTCCCTGCGAGACTTGGAGTAATTCAGGGTTTATCTGGTTTGGTTGAAGAATTAGACTCTCCTTCCTTTGCTTCAGCAGCAGGGTTGATTTTATATGGCTCATCACAAGGATCCACAGATAGCATGCGTATCCCGGTTTTATCAGGGAATTTGCCTATTAAAGATATGATACAAAAAGGAATTTCCTTAGTTAAATCATTCCTGCCTTAGTTTTTTGGGTATTGATAATACTCTTTGTTGTTGATATATTCTGCCTGATTATATGTTAATTAAACCTGATGTTCAGAGATTTGCCAAGATAAAAGTTGTGGGTTTGGGTGGTGGTGGTTCTAATTCTCTAAATTCCATGATTTCTCTACAACAAATTCAAGGAGTGGAATTTGTGGCAATTAATACCGATGCTCAGGCTTTAATGAATAACCAATCTCCTACAAAAGTACAAATTGGTGAAACAATAACCCGCGGTTTGGGTTCAGGTGGAGATCCTGAGGTTGGTAGGCAATCTGCAGAAGAATCAACAGCAAAGCTGGAAGATGTCCTGCAGGATGCAGACATGGTTTTTTTGACAGCAGGTATGGGTGGGGGAACTGGGACAGGCTCTATTCCTGTTGTTGCCCAAATAGCCCGGAATGTTGGCGCTTTAACTGTGGCTGTGGTTACCAAACCTTTTGCCTTTGAAGGAACAAGAAGAATGGTGGTGGCTGAAGAAGGGGTAGAAAGATTAAAAGATAAGGTTGATGCTTTAATTATTATCCCAAACCAAAGGTTGCTTGAAACAGTTGAAAAAAATATGACTCTGCAGGAGGCATTTAAATTAGCTGATTCTGTATTGGGTCAAGGAGTTCAAGGGATTTCTGATTTAATCACGATGCCTGGACTTATTAACGTTGATTTTGCGGATGTTAAAACAATCATGTCTAATGCAGGTTCTGCTTTAATGGGAATTGGGGTTGCCGGAGGAGAAAATAGAGCATCTGCTGCAGCTAGAATGGCAATTGCCTCTCCTTTACTTGAGGTTTCAATAGAAGGAGCCAAAGGAGTTCTTTTTAATATTGTAGGTGGAGCTGATTTGTCTATGACAGAGGTTAATGAGGCTGCCTCAATTATTGCCCAAGCTGCTGATCCTGATGCAAACATTATCTTTGGTGCAACAATTAAAGAAGATCAATTGGATCAGGTAAGAATTTCTGTTATAGCTACAGGTTTTGATGAAACAAGAAGAAGACTTAGGGAATATGTCGGATCAGGTATCGGATCTTCTTCCTTGCAGTCTCAACCAAGTGCTTGGGTATCCCCAACACCAAATCAATCAAATGATACACCAGTTTCTCAACAAACCGCTGCAGAATCTGAAGAAGAGATAGAAGAGAGCAAAAATGAGGACGAGAATGAAGATTTAGAAATCCCCGCATTTTTAAGAAGCAATCGTTAATAAAAAAATGACAGAAAAAAAAGAAGGTCAAGATGCTTCAACACAGGTACCGCGATCACAAGAGGGTGGACGTGAAAGATTTTCTCTGACAACTTATATATTAAGGAATATGGCTGAGAGAAACAGAATTGGTTGGAGAAGTATTCGGAGTGATATTCCAGTCGCGGTAGGAGCTGCTGTAGCGGGTCTTGCAGTATATGCAGTTACAGAAGGAATGGCTATCCAAAAAGATGTTATGGTTTATGCACTTGGAGGAGCGGTTGTAGCAAATTTAGCTTTGAGATTAAGACGCCGAATCATGCATCAAAGGTAGTAATTCCTTAAAGGTTATATAATTAATTAATGTTTAAGTTTTGTCCATATTGCGCATACAAAATAGAAAAACAGGAAAAAAGCGGATTTCAGTGCTCTAATTGTAAAAAGTGGACGCATTATGGATCTAATCCGGCAGTTTCTGTTGCAGTTAAAGTTGGAGATGAAGGACTTATTGCTATCAGGGCTAAAGAGCCGGGAAAAGGGGAGATGGATTTGGTGGGTGGGTTTTTAGAATATGGTGAAGATCCGCTAGATTGCGCAGCAAGAGAGTTTAAAGAGGAAGCAGGGGTGGATATTGATCAAAATTTACTAAAATTTGTGGGACTTTGGGTAGACAAATATTTTTACCAAGGAGAAGACAGGTTTGTTTTTAATGTTATATATTTGCTTGAACTTAAAGAAAAATTTGAAACAACTCCTGCAGATGACGTGGCGGATTTAACTTGGATGCCATTATCCCAAACTCCAAAATTTGCTTTTCCTTATCTTCATGAAGTTTGGAAGAAAATCCAACAATAAACATTTGGTTTAAAGATAATATTTCTGCTAGAATATCTTCATGCGCTTTAAGCCTGTTTCATCTCAAGTTAACTTTGCCGAAGTTGATGAGGAACTAATAAAATATTGGAAAGAAAATAAGATTTTTGAAAAATCGGTTGAACAAAGACCTGAAGATAGAAAATGGACTTTTTTAGATGGACCTCCTTTTGTAACAGGAAGTCCTCATTATGGTTCTTTGCTTTCTTCAATTCCCAAGGATGTATTTGGCAGATATTTCACAATGAAAGGATATAGGGTCAGGAGGGTTTGGGGTTGGGATGGACATGGGTTGCCAATTGAAAACAAAGTCGAAACAAAATTACATATTAAAAGTAAAAAAGATATAGAACAAAAAATTGGGGTGGATAAATTTATTGCTGAATGTTTGGGTTATGTAAATGATGTTTCAGCAGACTGGGAATGGTATATAGACCATATTGGCAGATGGGTTGATTTTAAAAATGCCTATAAAACCTGGGATTTAAATTATATGGAATCGGTTATGTGGGTTTTTAAGCAGATGTATGATAAGGATCTAATATACAAAGGACTTCGGGTTTCACTTTATTGTCCACATTGTGCTACGCCAATTTCCAATTTTGAAGTAGCTATGGATGGGGAAGAAAATTACAAGAGTGTGACTGAAGATACAGCTGTTTATAAATATCAATTAAAAGATGATAAGAATTCTTATTTTTTAGCATGGTCAACCACTCCTTGGAATAAACTGGTGACTCCTGCCTTGGCCGTTAATCCAAAGTTAGACTATGTCAAAGTTAAGCAAGGAGATGAAAAATATATTTTAGCCAAGACGACATTAAAGATGTTAAAAGAGGAGCCAAAGTATGAAGTTATTGAAGAATTTAGGGGAGAAAAGTTATTAGGTCAAGAATTTGTACCTCACTATACTTTTTATAAAATTGAGGAGGGCAAAAAAGCTTTTATTATTGTAGGGGATGAGTTTGTAACATCTGATGAAGGGACAGGAATTGTAACCCTGGCAGTTTATGGGGAAGAAGATTTGGCGGTCATGAAGAGGGAAAATATTCAGATGGTTTTTCATGTTGATGAGGAGGGTATGATTGAAGATCATGTTCCACAATTTGGAGGTTTAAATTATTTAGAGGCTAATGAAAAAGTTATTCAGGATTTGCAGGAAAGAAACTTAATTTACAGAGTGGACAAATATGTTCATGATGTACCACATTGCTGGAGGTGTCATACCAGATTATTTTATGCACCCAAAGATGCATGGTATGTAAATATCCAAAAAATAAAATCAGATCTTTTAAAAAATAATGAATCTATTAATTGGTTTCCCAAACATTTTAAACATGGCAGATTTGCAAAAAGTGTAGAAGCTGCTCCTGATTGGAATATTTCTAGAAATAGATATTGGGGTTCACCTGTTCCTGTTTGGGAATGTGAATGCGGGGAAAGAGTGGTTCCTGGATCAGTTAAGGAGTTGGAAGAATTGTTCGGTCAAAAAATTACCAACCTACATAAACCAGAAATTGACCGAGTAACTTTTAAATGCATCTCTTGTGGTAACTCTATGTACAGGGTTTCTGAGGTGTTGGATTCTTGGATTGAGGCTGGTTCTGCATCTTTTGCCGAAAGACATTTTCCATTTGAAAAAGGAATTAATAAAGAGGATTTTTTTCCGCCTGATTTTATTGCTGAATATACTGGTCAAATCAGAGCATGGTTTTATGTACTGCATGTCATAGGAACAGCTCTTTATGATTGCCCAGCTTTTAAAAATGTTTTGGTTGAAGGGGTAATGCTTGGGACAGATGGTAGAAAAATGAGTAAAAATTATGGCAATTATCCAGACCCAAAAGAAGTGATGACAAAATACGGAGGAGATGCGTTAAGGGTTTATTTGGTTGGCTCACCAGTTATGAAGGGTGAGGATGTAAATTTTTCAAATGAAGGAGTGCCTGAAGCGACCAGAGGGTTTTTGTTAATTTTATGGAATAGTTATAAATACCTTGTTGACTATGCCAATACATTTAATTTTGACTACGATTCAAAAGAAGCCAAAGAAGCAAGAGAAAATTTAAATGTTTTAGATAAATGGATTTTATCAACTTTAACGCAACTTGTTTTTGATTTGAAAAAATCTTTTGAAAATTTTGATACATCAACCGCTGTGAAATTACTAAAGGATTTTATTGTAAGCGACTTATCAACTTGGTATATCAGACGAAGTCGGGATAGGATTAGTAATAAAGAAAATGTGCAAGGTAGGAATACTGCTCTGGGAGTTTTGTATGAAGTGCTTGTAACTTATTTGAAACTACTTGCCCCGATTGCACCTTTTATAACAGAAGAGCTTTATAGGAATTTAACAAATGATTTATCAGTTCACCTTACATCTTTTCCGGAAGGGGATATGACATTGATTGATAAAACTTTAATGGAAGATATGGAAAGGGTTAGAATGATTGTGGAGATGGGTCATGCAAAAAGAAAAGAAGCCAATATAAGTCTTCGCCAGCCTTTATCTTCTATAACATACTCAGGTAAAAATTTAGGAAAAGAATTGGAACAAATACTAGCAGAAGAGTTAAATGTTAAAACAGTAATGTATGATGACACAAAAAAAGATCAGATAATATTGGATACTAATATTAATGATGAGTTGGCAAAAGAAGGTGAAGCAAGGAATTTAATAAGACAAATCCAACAACTTAGAAAAGAACAAAACCTAACTTTAGCAGATGCTACTGAAATCATTGCACCTGCTTGGCCCGAGGATTTTGAAAAATTAATATTAGCAGCAACCTCTTCTGTATCAATTATTAAAGGTGAAAATTTGGCGGTTAAAAAAGTTTAATGAGGTTTTTAAACATTTCCAATTTACCTATACTTTTGTCTAGTTGTCTGCTGATTTCTATTGGGGTTTTAGTTATTTATTCCTCTTCCCCTGAACTTGCTTTCCAACAACTTTTATATGCTGTTTTTGGGGTAATCTTATTTTTATTTGTTACTCAACTGGATTTGCATTCGATGGTAAATTTTATAAAACCTTTATATATTATTACAATATTACTGCTTATAACTGTTTACATTTTAGGAATAGAAACCAGAGGGTCTTTAAGGTGGATACCTTTAGGTTTTTTTAATGTTCAACCTTCTGAGTTTGCCAAAGCAGTATTAATTTTGCAGCTTGGCTTATTTTGGAATAAACATATTCCCAACTGGACGAACATATTTAAAAGTTTTTTATGGACTTCACCTTTTACGTTACTAATATTTAAGCAGCCGGATTTAGGTTCGGCCCTAACCCTTTTGGCAATTTGGATTGGAATGCTTTTTGCCTCAAAAATCTCATTCAAGAAAGTATTGATTTTAGTTTTAATTGCTGCCGTGGTAATACCCAGTTCTTGGGCTTTTTTACATGATTACCAAAGACAAAGGATTACCGGATTTTTGCAGCCTGGGTCTGATCCCTTGGGGCGAGGCTATAACTTAATTCAATCCATGATAGCTGTTGGCTCAGGTCAACTATTGGGTATGGGTTTAGGGCGCGGTACGCAGTCAAGGTTACAATTTTTGCCAGAATTTAGAACTGATTTTATTTTTGCATCAATTGCAGAAGAGATGGGGTTTGTGGGCTCACTTATTATATTATCAATCTATTTATTTCTTCTAATGATGTGCCTAAGGTTGGCAAGTCAGGCAGATGACAGATTCTACTATTTAATAATAATAGGAGTTTTTTCTATGATGATTTTCCAAATATTTGTAAATATTGGTATGAATATCGGACTTTTGCCGATAACAGGTATTACCCTGCCGCTTATTTCCTATGGCGGAAGTTCAATGATTGCTACTCTTATTTGTTTGGGTCTTGTGGCATCAGTTGCTAAAAAAAAGCGGATAACTGTTACTGATTAGGTTAGATGATTGCATTTTTACCCATGAAAATGTAAAATCTAGTGCATGTTAGATTTTGCAGTTTGTGAGATTTCAGGAAAACAATATAAAATAAAGCCAAATCAACCTTTTGAGGTTGATTATTTGGGTGAAGAAAACAAAAAAATTGAAGCTGCAGTGTTGTTTTTATCAGAAGGCGGAAAGGTTCAAATTGGAGCTCCTTACCTAAAAGATAAACTAACATTGGATTTTATAGAAACTATTAAAGCAGACAAGATCAGAGTTGCTAAGTTTCACCCAAAGGCAAATTTTAGAAAAGTAACAGGTCATAGAGCTAAAAAAGCTAGAGTAGTACTTAACGTGAAAAAATAGATTATTGATCCTTCGGTTTTACTCAGGATCAATGCTGAGTATAATCGAATGTATTGACTAAGCTTTTCACAGAGCTTAGAATTTGTATTGATTTTAAAAATATGGCACATAAAACAGGTGGGGGTAGTACCAGAAAAAATAGAGATTCAGTTTCAAAGCGTTTAGGCGTGAAGGTTTATGGTGGGCAAAAAGTTGAATCAGGAAACATAATTATTAGGCAAAAAGGTAATAAATTCTATTCAGGTTTGGGAACAAAACAAGGGAATGATTACACAATTTTTGCAGTAACCTCAGGGGTTGTAGGATTTAAAAAAAGAATGAACAAAACTTACGTTTCAGTGTCCTAAGTATTAAAAGTCCGGATAAAATATGGATGAACAAATTTTTGAGTTAGAGATTGACCTTTTGCAGCCAAATCCTTTACAACCTCGTGGTCTAATTAGTCCTGAATCTTTGTCTGAACTGGCTGAATCAGTTAGAGCGCATGGAATTTTAGAACCTTTAGTGGTTGCCAGAACTCCTGCCGGATATCAGATTATTGCTGGTGAGAGAAGATGGAGAGCCTCTAAATTAATAGGTCTTCCTAAAGTTCCGGTGGTAATCAAAGAAACAACTCCCCAGGGAATGCTTGAGATGGCTATTGTGGAAAATGTTCAAAGAATTGACCTAAATCCTTTGGAAAGAGCACAAGCCTATACCAGACTGATGGAGGAATTTGCTTTAACCAATGCTGAAATTGCAGAAAGAGTATCTAAAAGTCCCTCATATATTTCAAATACCATCAGGCTTTTAACCTTACCAGATGCTCTGAAGGATGCTTTAATGTCCGGAGCTACAACAGAAGGTCATGTAAGAGCTTTATCTGGCTTAGAGGATCCCCATCTAATCATTAATACCTATAAAGAGGTGTTAAAAAGAAATTTGTCGGTGAGAGGAACTGAGGAATTGGTAAGGAAGATGAGGTCTCAGCAGGGAATTGGTCCGAGAAGAGGGGCTGATGTGGTTTCAATGCACATAGTTTCTGAAGAGATAGACAGAGTACAAAATGATTTACTTTCCGCCATATCCAAAAAAGCAGAAAAAACCCAAGTTAAGTGTTCTCAAACAGGGAAAAGAGCAAAAATTGAACTATTAATTGAGGGTGATCCTGGTAAAACAACACCTATTTTAGAAGATTTACGCCAGGCAATTGTTGGGTATTTTAATTTGAATAATTGAATTACTTATAAATAAGTAAACCTATATCTCCAATAGGATAATACCTAAAGAAAGCTCTTCCTATAATTTCTTGTTTTGTGATTGAACCCCATTCTCTTGAGTCTGAGGAGTGATTTCTGTTATCTCCTAAAACAAAATATTGGTTAGGTCCTGCTTTTATTTCTCCATCTTCTGTTAAAAATGCTCCGGCGTGGGTGGGTGTATCTGAGGGTAGGTAATTTTCAATTATTTGTTTACCATTAACAAAAACTGAATCATTGGAGATTTTTATAGTATCACCAGGAAGAGCAATTATTCTTTTAATAAAGTCTTGAGATTCATCCCTGGGGTTTTTTAAGACAATTACATCTCCTCTTTTAGGTTCACCAAATCTGTAGGTTACTTTTTCAGTGATTAAAAAATCTCCGTTATGGTAGGTTGGGAACATAGAGCTGCCTGAGACTTTGTGGAATTGGGCAACAAAAAGATAGATTATGGCAAAAACTGCCCCAAATACAACCAAAGTTTGGATAAAATCGATTGCATGTGAGGTTAAGTTCTGAAAAAAAGTTTTCTGAGGTGGCGGTCCGTAGTAGGTATTTGGATCCATTAGCTGATTATCTCAAAGAATTTAGGTATAGCGCAAGAGGTTCTTGGCAGAATTTATTTTGTTCCAGGAGACTTAGCTGGTGCCGGTTGTGGTTGGCCTCCTAGGGTTTCTGGTTTTGAATATTGGTTTAAATTTGCATCTTCTGATTGTTTTTTCTGTAAATTAAGGAAGTAAGTGCCTGTAATGAAAAGAATGATTAATAACAGGACAATACCTATGATTATAAAGATAGAACTTATTCCGCGCTGATTCATTAAAATAATTATCTCACATTAAAAATTCTGATACAATTCACTAAATGAAACAAATTCTAAAGCAAACTTCCTGGTTAATTATAGCTCAATTGTTGACCAAAGTTATTGGGTTTTTTTACACAATATTTTTGGCAAAGAGTTTAGGGGTAGAGGATTTTGGATTATACACTGTGGCTTTTGCTTACTTTTCCATACTTTCTGCTGTTGCGGACTTTGGATTCAATAGATTCTTAATTCGGGAGATTGCATTGGGCCGTATGAATTCACACCAACTCCTTTGGAATACCATGATTTTAAGAATTACTATATCTTCTGTCCTCTTTGCTGTTTTTGCAATTACCTTGTACCTAACAGATAGTGATTCTTTTAGAGTTAACTTAATTCTGCTTTCAACTTTAGCTATTTTACCTCAGACAATAGGACTTACTTTTGACGGGATATTTATAGCCATGAAAAAATTACAATTTTCCTCATTCATTTTATTTATTTCTACAATTGCCATGTCTTTTTTAGGTTATTTATTACTTAATTCGGGTTTTGGGGTAGTTGGGGCAATTAATGCTTTAATATTTGGTCAATTAGTTTATGCATCAGCAGCCTTTATTCTAATAGGCTTTACTCAAGGATTACATTCTCTAAAAATTGAATTACCTATTTTGAAAGAAGCAATTGTTGGTTCGCTGCCGTATGGATTACTGGGTATTTTGGGTCTTTTATATTTCCGGATTGATTCAATAATTCTTTCATATCTTAAAGGAAGCTTTGAAACAGGTATTTACGGAGCTGCATATAGATTTTTGGAAACTATTATTTTTATTCCATCTGCCTTTGCAGCAGCTCTTTTTCCAAGTATGGCCCAATTACAAACACAACAAAATAAAACACAGTTAAAATCTTTATATTTTAAAAGCGTTAAGCTGATGGCTTTTTTAGGAATTATTTTTCTTGCTGGATATTTTTTTATTTTGCCTGAAATAATAAAAAAATATTTACCAAATTATATACTTGCAATTGATGCAATCAAAATACTTTCCTTATCAATACCATTTATATTTATTGCCACCCCCGGAGTACAGGTACTATTATCCACGGAAAAATACTTAAAAAGTGTCCTATTTTTTTCAGTACTAACTTTATTTTTAAATGTTATGCTAAATTTAATATTTATTCCGCAGTTTGGATATATAGCGGCGTCTTGGATTACTGTTTTTTCAGACATAACTTCATTTATAATATTTTTCCTAATGATTAATTTTTATATATTCACCCCGCTAAGCGGGGCAAGCAAAAAGAGTTAATGGTTATTTACGAGCAAATATTTAAAGCCCATGGTCTGTCCCCAACCCAACAGAAAATCATTAATTTAGTTGGCAAAAATAAAACTATCTTGGAAATAGGGCCTTCAACTGGGTACATGACCAAATTTTTTTTGGAAAATGGCTGCATAGTAGATGTTGTGGAATCCCAAAAAGAAGCAATACGTAAACTACCTAAAAAAATAAGAAAGGTATTTAATAGGTCTATTGAAGAAAAAAATATTCAGCATTTTTTAAATAAAGATTATGAATTTATAATTATGGCTGATGTTTTAGAGCATTTAGTCAGTCCAGCCGATGTTTTAAAAACACTTAAAAAAATATCTACCTTAAATACTAAGTTATTAATTTCTCTGCCAAACATGGCTTGTTGGACGATGAGAAAACAATTATTTTTTAAGGGGGACTTTGAATATACAGATAGCGGTTTATTGGATAAAACCCATCTACATTTTTATACAACTAACACTTTACCGAAACTTTTAAGAGAGATTGGTTGGGAAGTAAAAGATGTTATAGGTACTGTTCTAAGACTTCCTTTTGAGGGTAGTCTTAAAAAAATTCCCATTTTTGGTTGGATGTTTCAAAAGTGGATGTATCAAGGTTTAGCAATTAAATATAAAAATTTATCTTATTATCATTTTATGGTGATTGCATCCAAATGATTAAACTTTCTGTTATTATTCCAAATTTTAATGGCTACAGCTTACTAAATGATTGTTTGGAGTCTTTAAAAAAACAAACATTTAAAGATTTTGAAATTATATTAGTTGATAACTGCTCTATTGATGGATCATTAGAATTTGTTAAAACAAATTTTCCTGAAGTTCGGGTAATTAAGCTAAGAAAAAATTATGGTTTTGCCAAAGCAATTAATATTGGTGCAAAATTATCAAAAGCTCGTTACCTAGTTTTTTTAAACAATGATACTAAAACAGATAAAAATTATTTGCAAAAATTAGTTGAATGTGCAGATTTTAATAGAGATGTAATTTCGATAAATCCTAAAATCTTAAATTTTTCAAACCCCAGCATAATTGATGGAGTAGGAATTTTAATAAATGAGGTTGGTCAAGCTAGATCTATAGGATGGCAGGAAAAAGACTTGGGACAATATAATAAGAATAAATATATTTTTGGGGCAACAGGAGGAGCGTCGCTTTTTAAAAGATTACCTTTTATAAAGGTTGGTATGTTTGATGAAAAATACTTTATGTATTCTGAGGAGGTTGATTTTGCATTCCGTGCCCAATTTTTAGGTTTTAAATCAATCTATTGTCCCAAAGCCATTGTTTATCATAAACACAAAGCAACCTCAAAAAAATACCCTCAACATATTGAGTATTGGCAATTTAAAAATATGTACCAAACAATAATCAAAGATTTTCCTCTCTCAATTTTAATGAAAAAAGGAAGGTTGGTAAAAATTACTTTGGTTTTTATCAATACTATTTTTTACCAAATAAAAAATGGGTTTTTCTGGCCGCCAGTTGCCACTTTATTTTGGTTAGTTATTAATTTATCAGGATTACTTAAACAAAGAAGAAAGATTCAGCTGACAAAGAAAGTAAGTGATGAATATATTGAAAATTTTCTAATACCGAAAAAGATTACTCTTTGGGGTTTGAGGAAATAGAAAGTAGCCAAAAAAGAATTGGCGGGAAAAAAAGACTATTTGCAAAAATGCTGTGGATTAAAAGTCCCAATATGGCAGACTTGAGGATAGGAGAACTACTTTTAAAAAGTGTAAAGATAAAATAAAGGTAGCAACTAAATCCAACAACCCCCGTGGTAGCAGCTACAAAAAGTAACGAGGAATCATTAGAGGTCGCCCCATGGGTTTTAAGAAAATCTGTATCTCCTAATTCGTATTCTCCCAGGGCATATTTATAGGCGTTAAAGCCGACACCAAGTAAAGGACTTATTTGAAAAATATGCGCGCCTTGTTGCCAAGTATTTAATCTAAAAGATGCAGATTTTTCTCTATCAATTTGTCTGGGTTTTGATACCAGTTGAGTATAAATATTAAAACCCAAAAGAAGAATTGCAAAAGATAATAATACTAAAGCAGTAATTTTTTTGGATTTTTTAAAAATAGCTAGACTTAACCCAGAAGTCAAAAACATTAAATAAGAGGATCTGGAAAAAGTCGTTAAGAGGGCAAAAAAAGTAAGAGTTAAAAATAAATATAAAATCTTAGGTTTTGTAATAACCTTGTCTCTTAGGTAAAAAGTTAGAAGTAGGGTCAAGACAAAATAAGCACCGGCAAAATTAGGATCTAAAAAAGTGCTAACTGTCCGTAAATAATGAGGGTCCCAACCCCATTTTGTTAAAAACATTAAGTCGGGCAAAAAAATAAACTGCTGTAGTCCTAAAACTGAAAGCCCTATACCAGAATATATTAAAGTTTTGTTTAAATTTTTTTGCAAAATAGGAAAAGCTTTTGAATAAATAACAAAAGCAAATAAAATGTAAAAGAAAAACCGGATGGTATAAAAAAAGCTATTCAGATATTCAGTAAGACCCAACTTAAGAGGAGTAAAAATTAAAGATATTATACAAATTGACACAAAGGCGATTGCTGTTTTTATAAGAAGGGGAGGGGTTTTTAATTTAAACTTTAGTTTATATAATCCGTAAATACTTAAAACAATAACAAGCATATCAAGGATGCTTATACTTCCTGAAAAGATAGGTAGTTTAATTAATTGACCGGAAAGAATTGCCAGTGTTATGATCAAGCCCAAAAGCATATGAAATTATATCCTCATGTTAGTTTATTTTTTTCAATTTGGTTAGTTTCAATTTTACTTATTTCTTATTTCGGTTTTTTAAGATTACCACATTCTGGTACTTTTGGTAATAATTTTTTTCAAAGTTTTTCCAATTGGGATGGTGGGCATTATTTGGGTATTGCCGAATTTGGTTATAGCGAAAAATTCCAATATGCCTTTTTCCCTTTATATCCAATGTTAGTAAGATTCCTAAATGGGATAATTGGTAGTTTTTTTTGGTCGGGGGTAATTGTTAGCTTAATTTGTTCTTTTTTAGGAATCCAATTATTTTATAAATTAGCATTGCTTTATTTTGACAAAACAATTGCCAAAAAAGTAATACTTTTACTTCTTGTTTTTCCAACCTCCTTTTATTTTTTAACTGCTTATTCGGAAGGATTATTTTTTCTTTTGGTTGTTGCGTCTTTTTTATTTTTTAAAAAAAGCAAATTTTTGTATGCTGCCATTTTTGTGAGTTTGGCATCTGTAACCAGAATTGCAGGACTTGGTTTAGTATTGGCATTGATTTTGGAAATACAAATTACAACAGGATTTAATAAGAAGAATTGGTTTATTCTTTTGTCGCCTTTAGGGTTTTTGATTTATTGTTTTTATCTCTTCAACCAAACAGGTGATCCCTTTTATTTCTTGCAAGCCGAACTGCATTGGCAAAGAAGTTTGACCATTCCTTATATTAGTTTTTGGGAAACAATAAAAAGTCTATCAATACCCGGGTTTGCTGCCAAAAATTTTAATGCCCTGTTGGACTTAGGTTTTGCAGTATTTGGAGTGGGGCTCACGATTCGTTCTTTCCGTTTTTTACCACCTGCTTTTTGTATATATGCTTTAATTTCTGTTTTGTTTCCTTTATTTACTCCTACTTTATCTTCTATCCCCAGGTTTTTACTTCCAATTTTTCCAATCTTTATGCTTTTGGCGAATATTAAAAAAGAGGGGTTAATTTTTGGCTATCAGTTAATCTCAACAATGCTTCTGGCTGTTTTTACAATCCTGTTTGTTTGCGGGTATTGGGTCAGTTAATTAGGAATTAAGGTTGGAATGTTACTTTACGGGAGCTCTCAGTGGTGTTGGAGGCTTCATCCACGGCTTTAATATTGAAATTATTATCTCCATCGTTTAACGGCTGATCTGTTGAGAAATTACCATCTCCATCAACAATTATTTGATTGTCATTGATGAAAACATGGGCACCTGATTCGGTATTGCCAGCTATTTTTATTTTTTTATCACCGCCTTGGATATTTTTATTATCTTCAGGTTCTTTGAGGGTCAGATTTGGTTTTTCGTTATCAAAAGTTATCTTAAAAGTTTTGGAAGGTAAACTCTCCAGATTATTTTCATCTATACTTTTTCCGTAAATATTATTAGTGCCAATCATAAGCGAAACATTTATAAATTCAAAAGTTCCGTCAGATGAAACATCAATAGTATCAACTTTATTGTCGTCCAAATAAATAGCTACTTTGGAGTTAGGAGCGCTATAGCCTTTAATGTTAATTTCAGGGGTGTTTATTGCTTCAAACGGGATATTTAAAACAGGAGGAGCAAGAGAAGAGTTTTTAGAAAGTTCACCTGTTTGTTTTTTTATAGGTTTTGCATAGTTTTTAACCATGCTGATGCCATTTATGAAAAAGGGGAGTATCCAAAAAAGTGCTGCATAGAGAAGTAGGACAATTAAAAAAAGGGTTATAACAAAATTTCTTTTACTTTTTTTTGCCAGCTTTCTTGCTTTGTAGCGGGATTGATACTTATTAGCCATATTTGGGGGTATTTCTACCATATCATATTCTCACAAGTTTGGTAAAATATTGAATGTTTTGAATGCGCGAGTAATTCAGTGGTAGAATGTCTCCTTCCCAAGGAGAATGTCGCCGGTTCGAGTCCGGTCTCGCGCTCAGTTAGTATGGTCGCCTAAGGCGACAGAAGCGAGTTCGATTCTCGTATCCCGCTCCAGACGGTACTTAAAATCAAAAAAGGACAAATTAAACCGAGAGATCAAGCAAAAAACGGGTTCGAGCCGACAAATTTTAGCCAAGAGAAAATAAAAAATTTACTAGTAAGAGAAATTGAACTCGTGAGTCGTTGCAATATCGATATAAATGTCTCATACTAAAGTTATGGAAAATCAATCAATCGCTAATCCTTCTGATATTTCTTCAACTAATCCAGCAACAGTTAATCAGCCTTATATTCCACCACAAACAAAAACAAATGTAATGATGCCAATACTTGTAACTCTTTTGGTAAGTGCAGTTCTTTTTGGTTTTGGAGGATACTATCTCGGTAAACAACAATCTAACTCCCAAACTTATTCAGTAAACCAACCAACTCCGTCACCTTTAACTCAAGAAATAATTACTATAACCCCTCCTTCACCAAACTCTGAAAAAAGTACCTATAGCAACCAAAAATTTGCGTTTGACTATCCAAAATTATGGACTGCAGATACGACATTTATTTATGAGCATAGATCTGGATGTGATCCCGATACTTTCCGTTGTACTGATGAAAAGAATATTGTAGACATTCGTTCAAATCTTACCCCTATCTATCAGGGCTATACAAATTCAGAATGGTTTAATAAAATTGCTGGCTTAACAACTCCTTGGGAAAGTGGAAGAGATGTTTTTTCTAAACTTGCTACTGGTACGACTCAAGAAGGAAAGAGTTACGTTATATTTAAACAAGCGCCGTCGGCAAACTTTGAGGGTGAACCTTTAACACTAATTGCTGGCTACGTTTTAGATAGTAATAACCTTTATGAACTTAGACTTTCCCGTTTTGGTACGGATCAAGAAGGACTTAGCTTAGTTAAATCATTAATAGAGACGGTTAAGGTAAAGTAAAACTAAGATTTCCCAAGTTTCTTGAAACTTTTGATACCCAGATGAGTCTTTAAAGCATTTAACTGAAGCGTTAACTCTGGGGTGATATATTTAGATAGGTTCGAGCTGAGTACCGTCTCCAGCTCCAGACGGGACAGTGTCCCCAGGGAATTCCTGAATATATTCAAGACAGTAGTTCAACGTAAACCTCATCTTCTCAGTGTTTTTATACCCAAACCACAGAGCAAGGACACGGGATTTGAACTCATTGATTTTTGTGATACTTTCTGAGAAGATCCTATTTAGGAGGTGATATTCTATGAAATTTGAATACAAATTTTTAAAAGTAAGCTTAGGTGTTGATAATGAAGAAGCACTGAAGAAATTGAACGATTTAGGAAATGAGGGGTGGGAAGCGGTCTCGACAGCAATTGATGGTGCAGGTGATGGCATAATGGTCCTTAAGAGAGAGAAGAGATAAAACTATTTACCAAAAACATCCACCAAGCTATTGAAATTAAAAAGAAAGTTGATAATGATTAGTTCAACATAATTTGCATCTCACGCTCCCGTCCTACGTTCTTTGAACTTCGGAGGGCAAGCCAGACGGGGCAGATTGAGAAATCTGTCCTTTTTTGTTAATTTTAGCCTCAAATCTTAGGTTCAATGTAAATTCCATCTTTTCAAACGATTCATGCCTAAAATACTTAAGAAGGAGACGGGATTCAAACTAAATAATTATTCCTTCATCCCCTAATCCTTGAGAAATATTTGCAACTCGTTGTTTATACCTCTCTATTGCTTCAATATAAAATTCGCCATTAGCCAGTCTGCCTTGCCTAAGTTCTCTTTCTAATTCTCTTGTTAAAACACCAATATCATTAGCCGTCATTTCATACATCATTTCTTGTAATTGAGGAGGAACCATCTGCAACACTCTTCTTAAGTCAGTTACTCCAATTAAAGAAGCTATTTCTCTTCGCCTTCGGATCATTTCCTGTTTTCCGTAATACTCTAATTCATGACCGCGTAGTTCTCTACCAACTGCACTATAAATTTCATGCATTCGTGGCTCTCCATCTTCTGTAAGTCTTGGTAACCCTTCCCACGCGTTAGTGGCACGAAAAACTAATATTGGGTCTGCAGAAATTCCTGAATCTGAATAATCAGAAAGCCTTTCACCAGTAGATGCATTTTTTAAACCCCAGCATAAAAAATTCTGGGCTGATCCACCTTCTCCTGGATGATATGACCCCCTAATCTCTATAAAACCTCTGATAGGAACTGGTGTATCTCCTAATCTTTTTTCAAGTACATCACCTTCATATAAATAAACAGTTCTGACCAAAAGTGCACGGCGGTTTAGAGCTCCAAATCTTGGCTCTGTTTTTGGTTCCTTATATGGGTCTGATCCGAGAACCAGCGGTTTGATATCGGTCCTAAAGGATGCTGAGTGCTCATCTTGTTCTAGGCTCATGTTAAGTCTTATTTATATCGTAATTGTTCTTCAATTGCATCGATAACTTCATCTGGTTTACGCAGTGTTTCTCGGACATTTCGGGAGCGCCTATCTGCTCCGTGTGCTATTTGACGAACTTCCTCTAAAATTTGTACTACTTGGTCTCCGCTGTATTCAGGACTACCCCTACCTACTCGTGGAGGCTCTTGCCATTGACTATCACGTTTTTGTATAGTTCTTTTGGCTTTCATAAAAGTATTATCCAAGAAAAATAACGGCTTATGGTCATAAGGTTTTGAGGGATGAGACGGAGTAATGCCAGTCGTCTCCTTAATAGCTTGAACCGTAGTCCGAGCAAGATCTATAAGAGTGATTCCTCGTAGTGTTTCGTTCACAGTACAGTTATTATATCAAAATGCATCATCTTTTTGTTTATATTCCTCCATTAACCTTGTAAAACGGATAATGGCGTAATCTTCGAGTCTAAAGGGTTCGGAATAATTTGCATCTCACGCCAGAATTATCCAGTTGTTTCTCTTAAGGGGTGCCAACTGTCTTCAATTAAGTTTCCTGTTAAAGCATTAAGAAAGCCCACTAATACCGGGTTAAACAACGTAGCAATTGCAGCATGATTCCCCTGCATTTCAATAGCTAGTACACTTGTATGACTTACTGGAATTTCCAGCCTTACTGTAGGCTTTGCAATTTCCCAATCCAACAATACCATGTCATAGGCTAAGGGTAGACGGGTACCGCAACGTTCAACTAAACCTGGTTTAGTTGACGACGGTCTGACGATTAGATCATGCAAGAATAATTGGACTTCATTTGCTCGTTCAATTGTATCTTCAGGATATTTATATGGTTCATCTTTTAAAACAGCAAACGCTGAGTCTCTAGATTTTAGCTCCGGATGCAGAGTTAATACCCTCCAACTAATCCCTTCATTAACTTGTCTTGTAGCAAGATCCTGTAAAGAAGGGTCTGTTAGAAGCAAAGGTAATTTCATGCCTGATAGGTTTACATCATGTTTTGCCTTGCCTATAAAATCCAATGCAGAGGTAGGAGTTAAAGGTTCATCTGTATTAACTAGGAGTTTCCCTCCATGAAGCATTGGTGTGATTAATTCAGGGCCAGCAGAAGCTCCCCACAAGACATTACTTATCCAAGCCGAATAAGTAAGACCGCTTCTTCTAGCAGCTTTTCTTGCAGCATGCGCTACGTTTTCATCAATATCCACAGATAGTCGGGTGCTCGGTGAACCAGATGCCCGCCTTTTTAGATGACTGCGATCATTATCAGTTCTTTCAGGCATAGTAATATTGGCAATTATAATCCTATAAGAATTTTTGTGCAATTTATCAGCATATTTTCATGTTTTTTTTGTTAAAATAAATAACCTTGTCTTATTTATGAATAGAAATTTAATTGCTGGATTTATTTTTCTGGGGGTAATTTCCTTTTTACTGATTAGTTGGATGATGAGGACAGAGTTGGTTAGTTCTTTCATGAATAACAAACCAACTGCTTTAAAAGAAGTTATTGAAAAGAAAAAAGAAGGAATAGCAGGAACTTATGGAATTATTGTTAAAAATCTAAAAACAGGACAGTCGTATTCAAGCAATGAAGAAAGAAGTTTTGAAGCAGGTAGTTTATACAAGCTATGGGTGATGCTTACAGCTTTTGAGCAAATTGAAAAAGGGGAGTTAAAAGAGGGAGAAGTTTTAAGTGAAGATATTGCAGATTTAAATAATGCATTTAATATATCTTCAAAAGACGCTGAGTTGACAGAAGGGGGTATTACCCTGAGTGTTAAAGATGCGCTTGAACAAATGATTACTATTTCCCATAATTATGCAGCTTTGCTTTTGGCACAAAGGGTGAAGATTTCATCTGTTTCAACGTACTTAAAAGCGCATAATTTTAATGATTCAAATGTTGGGGAACCACCTAAAACTACAGCTTTCGATATTGCCCTACTTTTGGAAAAATTATACAAAGGGGAGTTGGCAAACCCGGAAAACACCCAAAAAATGTTGGAATTGCTAAAAAGACAGAAGCTTAATGATGGTTTGCCTAAGTATTTGCCTGAAGGTACTCAGGTAGGGCATAAAACAGGAGATATTGGTTGGTTTAAGCATGATGTGGGGATAGTTTTTCAAAGTAGTGGTGATTATATAATTGTAGTGTTATCTGAAAGTAATTCACCCTCAGGAGCACAAGAGAAAATAGCTGAGATTTCAAAAGCTGTTTTTGAATTTTTCAAAGACAGTTAAGGCTTAATGCCGATTTAGCTCAGTGGGTTAAAGTAAGATATCTTACTTTAACGGGATAACATCAAACAAGTCCGCCTGGCGGACATCTTAAAATATAAGTTATCCCCGGAAGAGCAATGCTTTCGCCCGCCTTCACTGCCGACTTGGCTCAGTGGTAGAGCAGTACTTTCGTAAAGTACGGGTCAAGGGTTCGATTCCCTTAGTCGGCTCAGGAATGTTTCGGCGGGTAAATAAAGTATGGGTCGTGAGTCCGATTCTCACCTTCGGCTCCTTATTTACTTGCCTCATTTAACCCAGCTGCTGCAAATTGGTTTTGAGGGTCTGCGGAAAGCACCATGTTAAAAATTTCTTTAGCTTTTTGTTTATCGCCTGATCCAAGATACACAAGACCTAAATTATTCACTAAATTAATATCATTTGGATTAATTTGAAGTGCCTTTTGCATATTTTCCAAAGCCTTGTCATATTGTTTGTTCTGATAATATATGGAGGCTATATTTTGATAAGATTGCCAAAGATTAGGGTTAAACTCCAAGGCTTTTTGGTAGTTCTCCATAGCTTTATCCAATTGGCCTAATTCTCGATAAGTATTGCCTAGATTGTGATAAGCATCACCGTAGTTTGGTTTTAAGGCAATTGCAGTTTGAAACTCTTTTAGTGCAGCTTCCTTATTGCCCAATCTTCCGTAAACATCCCCTAAATTATTATGATTATTCGGGGAGGATGGGGAGGTTTTACCGGTTGCTATCCAAAGATTGTCCTCATTTTTCCAATCAATATTTCTCATTATTGTTCTTACACAAAAAATTAGTAAAACAACTGCCAATATTATGTAGCCTACAGCTCTTGTTTTGGGTGATTTAAGCAGTTTATCAACTCCAAGTCCCAAAACAGCCAAAATTCCCACCATACCTAAATATATGTATCTTTCAGCCACAATCCAGGTTAATCTAAAAGGAGTTAAGGTTGGGAGAAGGGATATCACAAACAATGAGAACCAAAAAAAGATAAATTTATTCTTTTTAAAGCTAAAAAGGGTTAGCCCAAAGAATAAAGAAGTAATAAGAGCTCGAGTCATAAAATTTAAGGAATCAAAATTCAATTCTGAGTGATAAAGAGTTAAAGTTTTGGGAAAAAAGATTAGTTCAAAGTATGAGGTAATGGCAATAGGTACTAATACAAAAATATTATCAATCCCCCCCTCTTGGTAGTGTACTGATTTTAATGTGGTTTCTCTTTCAGGTAGGCTGCTCAGAGCAACTAATACATACACCATGCTAATTGCAAAATAGGGAATTGATTTTTTCCAATTTTTTTTAAAATTGCCAAAAGATAATTCATACAATGGAAATATTAAAAAAAGCGCCAAAGGCATTTGAGGGTGAGATAAAAAGGCCGCAAGGTAGGAAAAAATTGAATAGTAAAACAATTTTTTATTCTCTTTGGATAAAATATACAAAAGCAGTGATAAAAGAAAAAAGAAAGTGTATTGAGGATACATTCCTCCTGAAATCCAAACAATACCTTCAGAAAGAGCTGGGTGAACAGCGAATATTGCAGCTAAAACAAAAGCCACTCTTTGGGAGAAAAAGGATTGGAATAGTGCAAAAACTACAAAAACCGAGCCTAAATGAAACAGAATATTGATCAATCTGAACAAGACTTGGTTTAAGCCCGCAATATTGAAGGTTATGAAATATAGCAAAGGACGGATAAAGCCAAAAGGGTGAGCAATAACACTGCTGAAGCTGCCGATTTTGGGATTTCTGGCTATTTCTGCCAAATCATCTGATAAAAAAGCATTGTTTAGAGAATTGGCATAGGTGATAAAAACTAAAATTAGGAGGGAAAATAAATAAAGCCGGTATTTTTTGAGCCAACCTGTCATACTTTGAGTATACAGGATTATCTTTGGATTTTTAAGACCATTCCGGGGACAATATAGTCAGGATTAGATATGTTATTGGCAGCAGCTATTTTTGTGTAGGCAAAGATATCTCCATAAGCTCTGGCAGCAATCGTTGATAGCCAATCACCTTCTTGAACAGTATAAGTTGTGCCCTCAATTTTTGAACCCCAAATAGTATTATTTGATCCGCCTGTAGCTAGATCTACTGGAGCATTTTGATTTGATGAAGAGGTAGGGGAAGGAATAGCAGATGGGGCTGAAGTTGGTTCAGCTGAGGCTGATGGAGTGGGGGATTCTGTAGGTGAAGATGTAGGAAGTGCCATAGCTTCTGACTGCTCAAGTTTTGGTATTACAATAACCTGTCCCACAACAATTGCGTTTACATCAGTCATATTGTTTGCTTTAGCAATTTCTTCGAATTTGCTTCCATCTTTGTAGTAGTTTTCTGCAATTAAGAACAAAGTATCACCTTCTTTAACTGTATATTTGCCAGGGAGTTTATCTGGGCTAACATCTCCTTCAGCTTGCTGTTCATTTTGTTGGGCTGGGCCTAGTGAAGGGGTTCCTTTATTAAAGTAATTAAAAATAAGGATTCCCACAACCAAAATAATGAGTCCGCCCAAGATCATGCTGAGTCTTGATTGGTTGGATTTAATATCAGTTTCAATTCTACTTAAATAATTATTCTCTGGAAGAGTATAAACTGGTTTTTTGGTTTTTTTGAGCTCTTTTTTAGTTCTTGGCATTTTTAGAGGGCAGAGTTAGGGGCAGAACTTGTAGGTACTTTTTAATCCAACTCAGAATAATTGTCAATAGGGTAATTGCGGGTTCAGTGGTAAAAAACTTGAACATCTTTAACGAAACGTTGCCTATCTCTTATAGTTTGATTCTCTATTAAGGCTAGATTATAATGCTTCTTTAACTATGGTTGATCAACAAAAAGATTACTCGTTGTCCGCTGATATGAATGTGAAGCTTGACCAAACTCCAAGTAGCCTTATATCCGAAGTTGCTGTAATGAATCATCTTTGGAATCTAGAGCTGCATCAGGGAACAGAGCTTGAGACAGGCCTTAAGTTAGAAAGAGAGCTGGTAGAGCAAAGATTTAGATCAGGGGATTGTAGTTTAATTATGGCTTGGGAGAGGCAAACTGGGGAGGCTATTGGATATGGAATGGTTGTTCCGTCGTTTCTCCATGAGTATATAGCAGATTTTGAGATGGGGTTTGTTAAACAGAGTCACAGAAGGAAAGGTGTGTTTTCAGATATTGTATCTGGAGCTCGTGGTACAGCTTCTCAGTTAGGCTATATAAGAATGACTTGTCAGCCTTTAAATGAGGAAGCGGCTAGAATTTTCGCAAGAAAGGGCTTTACTCCTGCAACCCCATTTACTGAACCATTTAGTGGTAAAACCGAACCCCGCATGATTGCTAGATTATACCCTACTCCCTATATGAACTTGTTTGAAAGGATAGGCTTTAATTGGAAAAATTTTATGCTAGCTACAGGAAGTTTAGATTAATCGATTTAGCTTCAAAAGGTGTTCCAGAAATAAGACCTGCTGTAAATTGGCGGGACCGACGGGAATTGAACCCGCTATCTTCTCCGTGACAGGGAGACGTGATGACCGGTTCACTACGGTCCCAAGCTTCGGATATTCTAACAGAGTTTTATTAGGTATTCAATCTCAAAAAATGATATATTAACCTCAAATGGAAATATCCAATCCAATTGTTGCAAAATTACTGCGGAATGTAGCTGCTGCATACACAATCAAGGGGATAGGGAATGTTTTTCAAATTAGAGCTTACGAAAATGCTGCAGATTCAATTGAACACTCGACGGTCGAGATTGAGGATCTTTGGAAAGAGGGTAAGTTAGAAACTATTCCTGGTTTAGGGCAAGCAATTCAGGGTTACTTGGACGAATTATTCAAAAAAGGAAGTGTTGTTCATTTTAAGGAAATACAAAAAAGTATTCCTACAGTTGTTTTTGAATTATTGGATATTCCAGGGGTTGGTCCCAAAACTGCTCAAAAAATAGCCGAATTAGGGGTGAAAGATTTAAAAGATCTACAAATTAAATTAAAAAGCGGTGATTTGGTTAAAAAAGGTTTTTCTGAAAAACTGGCCCAAAACATTTTAGGGGGGCTGCGGGAAGTTAGCAGTAGAACAGGGAGGATGTTGCTACCTTTTGCTTATGCTCAGGCCGAAAAGATTGTTGCATATCTTAAGTTGAGTAAAGATGTAAAAGATGCTGATGTTTTGGGTTCTTTAAGAAGAATGGTAGCAACTATTGGGGATCTAGATTTTTCGGCTTCTTCAGAAAAAGGGGAAAAAGTTATTGAACATTTTTGTAATATGCCAGGTGTGTCTAGGATACTGGATAAAGGGCAAACAAGGGCTACTGTTGTGTTAAAAAGCGGTTTACAATTGGATTTACTTGTTGGTGAGCCTAAATCTTATGGCGCCCTGCTGCAGCATTTCACAGGAGGTAAAAACCATAACATCCATTTAAGAACCCTGGCTGAAAAGAAAGGATTGTCGCTTTCAGAATTGGGGGTAAAAAAAGGCAAAAAATTAATTACTACGAGAACCGAGGAGGAATTTTATAAATTGCTCAATATGCAAACTCCTGCTCCTGAAATCAGAGAAGATCAGGGTGAAATTGAAGCTTCTTTAGAGCATCAATTGCCAAAATTAGTTGAAACTTCAGATATAAAAGGAGACCTTCATTTACATTCAAATTTTCCTATCAAAAGTCCATCTCATGGGCCAGGCATAAATTCTATAGAAGAGATTATTGAGAAAGGAAAAGAGTTAGGTCATGAGTTTGTAGGGATTTCTGATCACCCTTTGGGTACGAGTACAACCAATGATGCGGAAAAGATTGAATGGGTGGAAAAACGAACAAAACATATTCAAGAATTAAGAAAAGACCTGCCTGCCGGCAGGCAGGGTACAAAAAGTATTCGAGTACTAAATGGACTCGAAATAGATATTTTGGGAGATGGTAGTTTGAATGTTCCTGATAAAGCTTTAGAAACTTTGGATTATTGCATAGCTGGAATTCACTCGGGTCATAGAGGCGATAAAGAAGTTATCACAAAAAGATTGATCACTGCTTTAAATAATCCTCATGTAGATATTATTTCCCATCCCACAAATAGACTGCTTAATGAAAGAGACTCATCAGAAGCTGATTGGGAACAAGTTTTCAAGGAAGCTGCTAAGAATAAAAAGATTCTGGAAATAAACAGTTTTCCCAACAGATTAGATCTAAGGGATGATTTGATTAAACTGGCTTTGCAGTATGGTGTGAAGTTTGTGATTAATACCGATGCCCATCAAATTGAGCAGATGGAAAATATGAGATTTGGGGTGGCGGTTGCCAGGCGGGGCTGGGCAACTAAAAAAGATATTGTGAATACTTGGGGCTTTAAAGATATGGCCGAATGGTTTAATATAAAAGCATGAACATTACCTATATTGTAATTGGCGCAGCAATTTTATTACTTTTTTGGCTGCTTGGGACATACAACGGACTTATAACTTTAAGAAATAGAGTTAGGGAAGCTTGGTCACAAATAGATGTTCAATTAAAAAGAAGATCTTCCTTAATCCCAAATTTAGTTGAAGCTGTTAAAGGATATACCAAGCACGAAAAGACTGTTTTTGAGAATGTTACCAAAGCCCGCTCAGCAATGTTAAGCGCTTCTTCTTTGTCTGAGAAAGCCAAAGCTAATGACCAACTTACGGGTGCTTTAAAATCCCTTTTTGCTGTTGCAGAGGATTACCCTAAACTTCAAGCTTCAGAAAACTTTAAACAACTACAGGATGAGTTATCTGATACAGAAACCAAAGTAGCTGCTTCAAGACAGTTTTATAATACGAATGTTTTGGATTTGAACAATTCCTTGGAGACTTTTCCCTCAAGCATTATAGGAAATATGTTTGCATTTAAAAAAGAAGAATTCTTTAAAGCAACTGACTCAGAAAAAGCAGACGTTTCAGTTAAGTTCTAATCTTCCCTGATTTGTGCTAAAATCAGCACACGATGGCCACAATTAATACAGCTTGGGATCAAGTTTCTTCAAATACTTTTAAGACCTGGTTAATAATGCTTCTTTTTTCCGCTTTTACAGTGGGAGTTATTTATGTTTTAGGCATGGGATTTGGGTATGGACAAACCGGAGGTTTAGGTTTGGTTGGGATGGCTTTGATTTTGGCAGGAGTTATGAATTTTGTGTCATATTTTTGGTCAGATAAGATAGTTTTAAGTATTTCCCGAGCAAAATTAATAAAAAAACAGGATAATCCAGAGGTTTATAGGATGGTTGAGAATTTATGTATCGCTTCAGGTTTACCTTTACCTAAAATATATGTGATTGAAGATACTGCAACAAATGCTTTTGCAACAGGTAGAGATCCAAAACACGCTGCAATTGCCTTTACTTCGGGAATTTTGCAGAAATTAAATAAGCAGGAACTTGAAGGAGTGACAGCTCATGAATTATCCCATGTAGGGAATAGGGATACTTTGCTGATGAGTGTTGTTTCTGTATTGGTTGGGACTGTTGCCCTTTTATCTGATTGGTTTTTAAGGTCTATGTGGTATGGAGGTAGGGATAGAGAAGATAGTAAATCAGGTACGTTTTTTATGGTTTTGGCTTTGGTAGCAGCCATTTTAGCACCTATTGTAGCAACTTTAATTCAACTAGCGGTTTCCCGCAGAAGAGAGCTTTTAGCGGATGCATCAGGAGTATTATTAACTAGATACCCTGCAGGGCTTGCTAGTGCTCTGCTCAAAATATCCAAGGATAAAGAACCTCTGGAGGTTGCAAATAGAGGAACGGCTCATTTGTATATTGCCAACCCCTTAAAAGGTTCCCAAGTTGCTGGATTTTTAGCTGGACTTTTTAATACCCACCCTCCGATTGAGGTGAGAATTAAGGCTTTGCAGGAAATGGAAGGAAAGATCTAACCCCCCTTAGATTAAATAAATGTTACTAGATGAGGTACAAGTATTATTAAAAGCTGGTCATGGTGGAGCTGGGAGAGTTTCATTTAACCCAGGAAGAAGGTCTGGGCCTAATGGGGGAAATGGAGGAAGAGGTGGAGATATTTATATAACAGTTACCACAGATCTTTGGGCTCTTAATCAATTTTCCAAAGAAAAAATCAAAGAAGCACAAAATGGGGAAATGGGGGGAGTTTACCAGCAAGCAGGTAAAGATGGGGTTGATCTAGAGATTAAATTGCCTATAGGTACTGAGATTGAGGATCTTGAGACAGGAGAAAAGTTTGAATTTAATGATTTAGATAAAAAAATATTAATTTGTGAAGGTGGTTTAGGAGGAAGAGGAAACTATGAATTCAGATCTTCAAAGAACACTACCCCCATGTATGCCCAAAAAGGACTACCAGGACAGATGAGAAATCTGAAGGTTGAACTGAAATTTTTGGCGGACTTTGGGTTGATTGGAATACCAAATGCAGGGAAATCCAGTTTATTAAACGAATTAACGTCTGCCAATGTTAAAACTGCAGACTATCCTTTTACCACACTAGAACCTAATTTAGGGGTTTTTGGTCCTTCGGCAGGTCATTCGACTCTGAGGGATGAACCCTCAGGCTCAGACTCGAAGAGCTCAGGACAGGGTCATAAGATTATTGCAGATATACCAGGGCTTATTGAAGGGGCATCAGAGGGAAAAGGTTTGGGGATTAAATTTTTAAAACATATAGAAAAGGTGGGGTTACTACTTCATTGTATAGCTGCTGATTCAGAGGATGTTTTAAAGGACTATAAAACTGTAACTGGGGAACTCCAAAGTTATAATCCTGAAATTTTAAATAAAAAAGAAATAATTTTACTTACTAAATCTGATTTGGTAGACAAAAAAGACTTGGATAAAAAAATAAAGACTTTAAAGAAACTTAAAAAAGAAGTTCTCCCAATTTCAATTCATGACTTCGATAGTTTAGAGAATTTAAAACAAATTTTAAATCAAGTATAATCCGATTATGTCTCTTACAAAAGATGATGTTAGAAAAGTTGCTAAACTGGCTAATCTGCCTTTAACCTCGCAGGAGGAAGAAAAATATACTTCTCAACTCTCCAAGATTTTAGAATATGTTGAACAATTAAATAAAGTTGATACAAATAATGTTGAACCAACTTTTAATGTTTCAGGGCAAACAAATGTTATGGGAGAAGATAAAGTAGAAGATTGTGCTTTGCCACAAGAGGAAGCTTTATCAAATGCTTCAAAGGTTCAAGATGGATCATTTGTTACAAAAGGAGTCTTTGAGGAGTAGATGAATGTCATTCCGGACTTGATCCGGAATCTATATAATATGGATCCTGAATCAAGTTCAGGATGACGAATATAAATTATGGATATAACTAAATTAACATTAACAGAGACAATAAAAGCATTGGAAGAAAAGAAATTTTCTAAAGCAGAATTAAACGAGGTATATTTAGATAGAATAAACACTTTTAATCCGAGTTTAAATGTTTTCATAGAGGTAAATAAAGATTCTTTAGGTATTCCTGCGGGAATTAAAGACGTTATTTCCACTAAAAATATTAAAACAACTGCTGGTTCAAAAATTTTAGAAAACTATATTCCAAAATATGATGCAACTGTGGTTGAAAGACTTTTAAGAAAAGGGGTATCTGTTATTGGTAAAACAAATTGTGATGAATTTGCCCAAGGTGGAAGTGGAGAAAATTCAGCATTTGGGCCAACCAAAAATCCCTGGGACCAAACAAAGGTTACAGGGGGTTCTTCCTCAGGTTCTGCTGCAGCTGTAGCTGCAGATTTGGCTGTGTTTACATTAGGTACAGATACTGGCGGATCTATTAGACAACCAGCTGCTTTATCAGGGGTTGTAGGTCTTAAGCCAACTTATGGAAGATCTTCTAGATATGGATTAATTGCTATGGCTTCATCGCTTGATTGTCCTGGCCCATTTACCAAGTCAGTAGAAGATGCAGGGCTTGTTTTGGACTGGATGTCTGGGGTAGATAAATTAGACTCTAATGTAAATCCAAACAAATTTAATTTTAATCCTCAAAGCCTACAGTCAGGTATAAAAGGATTAAGAGTGGGGGTTCCTAAAGAATATTTTGGAGCAGGGTTGGATTCAAAAGTTAAAGAAATAATACAGAAGGCTATTAAAAAACTTGAAGAATTAGGTGCAGAAATTGTAGAGGTAAGCCTACCAAATAGTGAATATGCTTTAGCTGTATATTATGTGATAGTTCCATCAGAAGTCTCCTCAAATATGGGAAGGTTTGATGGGATAAGATTTGGTAAAGGCAGAGAAAACATTGGTGAGGAGGTAAAAAGAAGGATAATGCTGGGGACTTATGCGCTTTCTGCTGGATACTATGATGAATATTATTCAAAAGCGGCAAAAGTCCGAACATTAGTTGTGCAAGATTTTGAGAAAGCATTCAACCCTTCGGCAGGCTCAGGGTGTGATGTTATAGTTGGGCCGGTTTCCCCAACTGTTGCTTGGAATATTGGAGAAAAAGTTGATGATCCTTTGAGCTTATATTTAGCTGATATTTACACAGTGGCCGGTAATTTAGCGGGAATTCCAGGCTTGTCTGTTCCTTGTGGATTCTCCGACGGGTTGCCTGTAGGTTTACAGATATTAGGAAAACATTTTGATGAGGAAACAGTTTTAAAAGTTGGGTATGCTTTTGAACAAGCAACAGATTTTCATAAGGAGAAACCCCGCTTAGCGGGGTAAGCTAAATTATGAATCAATACGAACCAGTAATGGGTTTGGAAGTTCATGTAGAGTTAAATACCAAATCCAAAATGTTTTGCAGATGTTCTGCTGACTATTTTGGGAAAGAGCCAAACACCCATACCTGTCCTGTTTGTTTAGGTTTACCAGGGGCCTTACCATTCATTAATGAGGAGGCTTTGGATAAATGTGCCCAAATAGGCTTAGGATTAAATTGTACGATTTCTGAGAAATCTTTATTTGAAAGGAAAAATTATTTTTACCCTGATCTTTCAAAAGGCTATCAAATCTCCCAATATAGGTGGCCATTATCAGTAAATGGTTGGATTGAGGTAGAAGATGAGAATGGAAATGCTACAAAAATAAGGATCAATAGGGTTCATCAGGAAGAAGATACAGGGAAGTTAACTCATCAGGCATCAGAAACTTTAATTGACTTTAACCGTTCAGGAGTACCTTTGGTAGAAATTGTAACTGAACCTGACTTTAAAAATACCGCCCAAATTAGGGATTATGCAAAAAAGCTGCAATTGATGTTTAGATATCTAGGAGTATCTAATGCAGACATGGAGCGGGGAGATATGAGGCTTGAAGCAAATATTTCAGTCAGACCTGTTGGACAAACAGAATTACCTCCTTATAGAGTAGAACTAAAAAATATAAATTCATTTAGATTTATGGTGGCAGCAGTTGAATATGAAATAAAAAGACAAATTGCAGCACTTGAAGCAGGGGAAAAACTTACTCAAGAAACAAGAGGTTGGGATGAGAACAAAAAGTGTACATATGTTCAAAGATCTAAAGAGGAGGCTAATGATTACCGCTACTTTCCCGAACCGGATTTGCCAGTATTTTTATTGAGTACAGAAAAAAAACAACAGCTTCAAAATTCGCTACCAGAATTACCATGGAATAAAAGCAAAATTCTTGAGCAAAAGTATGGAATTAAAAAAGCTGATGCCCAAATCTTAATTGAGGACAAAAGTTTGGCAGATTTCTTTGAAAAAGTTGTGGAAGTTGGGGAGAAAGAAAATATAGACCCCAAAGATATTGCCAACTATATTATTAATAAAAAAGTAGATCATAAAAGTACTCAAATTTCTGATGTAATTGCACAAATAAAAGGAAAAAAGGCAGGAGTAATTGATAGTACTGAGGAGTTACAAAAAGTTGCCCAAGAAGTTTTGGATGAAAATCTAGACTTGGTTGCAACTTTTAAAGGTGGTAAGACAACAGTTATTATGGCTCTTGTAGGCGCTGTTATGAAAAAAACCTCAGGTAAGGCCGATGCCCAAAAAGTAAGAGAAATTTTAGAAGGGTTACTTTCTTAAACTGCATCTATTTCATTAATAATTTGTACTGCGGTATTTAGGATAAGATCTCTATTTTCTCTAACTAGTTTAAGAGTTCCTTTATAACCAACAACGTAATGAGCTGAGTCTTCTGACACATCCATCCCATAATTTCCACAAACAACACTTGCTATAAAATCCGCCTGTGTTTCTTCCAAAGGTTGATCTCTGGTGGGTTTTTTTGCATGCTGTAATAAATCATGTGCTCGTTCATGGACTAAAACTCTAAATCTTTGGACTGGTGATAAGGTAGGATCTACTGACATAAGTCCATCACCATAGCTATATCCTTGACCTTCTCCCTCACCTTTTAGTCTATAAACCCATCCTCCTGCTTCCTCTATTACATCATATAATTTAGAATAAAGAAGATCAGCTTCGGCATTCATTTCTTGAATTTCGGATTCTTCTTCACCAAGAAAGACTAAATCGTTTTCTATCATATCAATCGTAATTATAATAAATTTTTAGTTTAAAGTAAAACTATAGGATTATAAATAAATTTTGATTACTTGATAAAAGTTTGAAAACTGCTAGATTAGATAGGTCGTATATATTCCGGTGACTTTTTATAGCCCTGGTTTAGTATGACAAATCTATGGCTAATTTCGTTCACCTTCACGGTCACACCCAATTTTCCCTTTTAGACGGCTTATCAAAAATCCCTGAACTTGTAAAAACTGTCAAAGAATTAGGCATGAATTCTATAGCCATGACAGATCATGGAGTTATGTTTGGGGCAATAGAATTTTATAAAACCTGTTTGGAGGAAGGAATTAAACCAATTATTGGAGTGGAGATGTATGTTGCAAGAAGAGGTCATAAAGACAAAGAAGGCAAGATGGATGCAGAGCCCTATCATTTAACGGTTTTGGCTAAAAACTACCAAGGTTATTTAAATTTAATGAAGCTTACAACCATTGCCAACATTGACGGATATTATTACCGTCCTAGAGTTGATAAAGCATTGCTTAAACAATACTCAGAAGGCCTAATTGCCCTATCAGGTTGTCCTTCAGGGGAATTTATCCGATCCTTGGAGGATGGAAAAATGCAAAAAACTGAGGAAATTTTACAAAGTTATGTAGATATATTTGGAGAAGATTTTTACTTAGAACTTCAATATCATCCTTATCAGCAATCTTTGGACGAAGCCACGTCAGAGGTTGTTAAAAGGGATATGAGAAGGCTTTTGGATATTCAAAATAAAACCAAAGAGGTGGTTAAGGAATTATCTAAAAAAATGGGAATAAAAATTGTGGCTACTAATGATTTTCACTACATAAAAAAAACCGATGCTGAGGTGCAAGACATTCTTTTATGTATTCAAACAGGTAAATTTTTAAGCGAGGTTGAAAGACTTCGGATGATTGATACCCCTGATTATTATGTAAAAAGCCCGCAAGAGATGGAGGAGGCTTTTAAAGATTTACCAGAAGCTTTAGAAAATACCCAAAAAATTGCAGATTCTGTAAATATAGAAATTCCTTTAGGAATAGCCAGGTTTCCGGTATTCCAAACTCCTGAGGGTAAAACATCAATGGAATATTTGCGGGAAACAACCTACGAAAAAGCTAAGGGAAAATTTGCTATGACAGAGGAAATTAAAACTAGACTAGAGTATGAATTGGGGATAATTGAGAAGAAAAAATATGCGGATTATTTTTTGGTTGTTTCGGACTTTATGGAATGGGCTCACGGAAGAGGAATCATTACAAACACCAGGGGTTCTGCAGCAGGTTCTTTAGTTTTATTCTGCTTGGGAGTAACCAACTTAAACCCATTGGATTATTTGCTGCCTTTTGAAAGGTTTTTAACCATAGACCGACCAACTTTGCCTGATATTGACGCAGACATTGCAGATGACAGAAGAGATGAGGTTATTACTTATGTTATGGATAAATATGGGGCAGATAGGGTAGCCCATATTGTGACCTTTGGAACAATGATGGGAAGAGCGGCAATTAGGGATGTGGGAAGAGTAATGGGGCTTGCCTACGGTGATGTTGATAAAATTGCTAAATTAATCCCTCCTCCTCATCAAGGATTTCATAAATCTTTGGATGAGGCAATCAAAGAGGTACCAGATTTATCTCAAATGCATAGGTCTGATCCTCAAATTAAAAGGCTGTTGGATTTGGCAACTAAAATTGAAGGAACTGTTAGGCATGCATCTGTCCATGCTGCGGGAATTGTTATTGCCCCTGATGATATTACCAAATTTACCCCCTTGCAGCGGGAATCAAACGGGGAAAAATTGGTGGCTCAATATGACATGTTTGCAGTTGAGGATGCAGGATTGGTAAAGATGGACCTTTTGGGTATTAGAAACTTATCTATTTTAGGGAAAGCTGTAGAGTTTGTTTCAGAAAACCAACAAAAAGCAGTTGATTTGAACAAAATTCCTTTAGATGATAAAAAAGCTTTTGAACTTTTAGCCAAAGGTAATACCATGGGAATTTTTCAATTAGGGTCTGCAGGTATGACCAAATATTTGGTGGATTTAAAACCTTCCTCCATTACTGATTTGGCTGCCATGGTTGCCTTATATCGACCTGGTCCTTTGGGAGTAATCCCTGAATATATTCAAAGAAAAAACAATCCTAAATTGATTAAATATTTAGATCCCAGGATGAAAAGTTATATGGAACAAAGCTTGGGGCTTTTGGTATACCAAGAAGATGTTTTATTTACAGCCATTAATTTAGCAGGCTATTCTTGGCAGGATGCAGATAAGTTTAGAAAAGCCATGGGTAAAA
>ORMF011726751.1_pt1 | contig 45388 bp, 40 predicted proteins | sample 1779871 | NCBI WGS metagenome assembly ORMF01 (sample SAMEA104232316, study PRJEB22302) | groundwater metagenome | biome: forest; feature: aquifer; material: groundwater | place: USA | collected 2011-08-07 | depth 5.4 m
AAAAAGGATTAATTGACGGGCCTCGCATTTTCCCCTCTATTAAAGCCATTAGCCAAACGGGTGGTCATGGTGATTTTCATGGTCGCCATCATCATTTTGATTCTTGTTTATGTCAAGAAGGTGGTTCGAGCATTTCAGTGATTGCAGATGGTGTTGCTGCGGTTAGAAAAACAGTGCGCGAGCAAATTCGACAAGGTGCTACACAAATTAAGATCATGGCATCCGGTGGTGTTGCATCACCCACGGATCGTGTTGAAAACGTGCAATATTCCGAAGATGAAATTAAGGCGATTGTTGATGAAGCCAATCACGCGGGCATTTATGTGATGGCACACGCGTATGCGCCAAATGCGATTCAACGTTGTATCCGCAACGGTGTGCGCACCATTGAGCATGGCAATTTATTGGATGAAGAAACGGCTATTTTAATGGCGGAAAATAATGTTTATTTAGTGCCAACAATGGTAATTTATCATGCGATTCAACAGATCGGAAAGGAAGAAGGATGTCCTGCAGACAGTATTGCAAAGTTAGATTTAGTTTTGAAGAGTGCAATTCATTCCGTAAAACTGGCACGCGCTGCAAGTGTGAAAATTGGTTTTGGTACTGATTTATTGGGACCAAAAGCGCATAAAATTCAAAGTGATGAATTTGTGATTCGCTCAAAAGGATCTGAAACAGCGCATCAAATTATTGTATCTGCAACAGCGATTAATGCAGAAATACTGCAACAGAAAGATAAATTAGGTGTGATTAAAGTGGGTGCATTGGCTGACTTAATTGCAGTGGATAAAAATCCGCTAAATGACATTTCTGTATTAACGGGTCAAGGTGAACATTTATCCTTGATTATGCACGCAGGGAAAATTTATAAAAAATTAATTTAATGGGTATTGTGGCATGATTATTTCATATGATGATTTTGAAAAAGTAGATTTACGTTCAGGTACTGTGATTAAAGCAGAAGTGTTTGAACGAACAAAAAAACCAGCCTATAAAGTATGGGTTGATTTTGGTGATGAGATTGGTATCAAACAAACATCTGCACAGGTGACCGTGCATTATACACCAGAATCTTTAATTGGAAAGAAGGTAATGGGTTGTGTGAATTTGGGTGAAAAAAATATCGCGGGCTTTATGTCTCAATTTTTACTGCTTGGATTTGAGGATGAGAGTGGTGCTGTTTGTTTGGCAACGGTTGATCGACATGCGCCTAATGGAAAAAAATTGTCATAATAATTTAAGTGTGATAATTGGCATGTGATCTTCCGTTTAATTTATACCTAATTGCCTGTAACTTAATAGAAACGAGATAAAAAAGGCTATTGATACAATTGTGATAAATGAAACAATCACATGAAATGGAAAATATCCCATTATAATGACGCCTAACATTGCTGATCCCATATTAATAAATGACATCACAGCTGAGGCGCTTGCTTTGTCTTTAATCGATGTCGATGCAAAAAATGAAGCCGCTGGAAACAATAACCCGGAAGTTAAATATAAATAGGCGGTAGTAATAAAAAATAAAATGGGTTGATGGTTGTTTAAAAAAATGATCGATGACAATACAATCAATCCTAACAATACCAGTAAAAATCCAATCTTTAATACTTGTTGCTCATGATATTTTTTAATTAGGTGTGCGCTTAAAAATCCACTGCAAAGCATGCCAATCATATTAATGCTATTCCAATAGCCATATTGGCTGGGTGATAAATGCAAAATAGTCTGCGCATAAATAGGCGCAGAGGCAGAGTAGCCGTACGAAAAGAGTGAAACAAATCCGACCACTAATGAAAATACAATTAATTTTTGATGAGAAAATGCCAAACGATAATTTTTAAAAATAACAGCAGGGTGGATAGCTTTGGGTAATTGCAGTGTCTCTGGAAATGAATAGGTTGCGAAATACATCACGATGCCATGTATTAACAATAATAAAAAACAATCTTGCCATTTTATGTATTCGGTTATTAATCCACCGATTAAAATAGACAAACCAATCCCGGCGGTAAATGAAATAATGGATAATGACATTGCGTGCTTGGCGCGATCTTTTGGCAATAGTTCATTGATCAACATAAATGTGCAAGACAATCCACTGGCAGCGCCCAGTGCTGTGACCAGCCTGCCCAATAATAGTAATGAATAAGAATGAAATAATGGCGACGCAATGCAAATCAAAATGCCCAGTATATTAATCAATAAACCAGTGCGCAGCGCTTTTAATCGACCATATCGATTGGCAATCGGCGCATAGATTAGTTGACCAATCACATAGCCCAATAAAAAAATAGACACCACCCATTCAACCGATCCTTTTGTCAGTGAAAAATAGGCTTGAATATGGGGTAGGGCAGGCGTAATAATCGCTGCTGATGCGGATGCAATGCAGATATACGATAATAATAAACTTGTTTTGAATGGGCTGATCATAACATAACTCGTCAGTTTTAGTTTCTGTCATGATACGATGTTATGAAAAATTGAACAATCAACAACTGGTCAATTTGGATGGTGACTTGGCAAAAAGCTATTTATGTGCAAGGATTTGATTACTGTATGTCGCTGCGCTGAAAAATGATTATTATCAATTTGATTTGTATTAACTCGAGGATTTGGTCATCTTTTATGGATAAAATAACGCATCAAAAATCACTTTCATTGTTAAACAAAATTCAAATGGTGTTTGTTTCAGTTGGATTGCCAATTGTATTGATGTGGATAGTATATTATGGATTTATTACCGGTTATATGCCGGGATTGGTTTTCGATCCAACTAAATATATTGCATGGCATACTCAAGGAATTTATCAATCAAGGTCTTTTGGACTTCATTTGTTGTTGCCACTGTGTAATTTTTTGTTATCGATCAATTGGCATGGCTGGCTGCCAAGTTATTCTAATTTGTTGTTTAGAATTCCAACTGAAAGTCTTTTTTTCTATTTCAGTCTTGTTTTATATAATCTATTCTTTTTTATATTATCCAATATTGTTGCATTTGTTATTTTGCAGAATCAACGATTTTCTCACGTTTGTTTTAGAGACAAACTCAATATTATTATTGTGATTAGTTTTCTCATTGCGATTACGCAATATGTGCCGCTGTACTATGATTGTCAGTCCTATTTTTTCTGTTGTGCGCAATTCTTTTAATATTTTGCAATGAAAATTTTATTTTTTTGTTATTGGTAATCTTTGTGGCAACCTTGTTCCATGAAAAATCATTCATTATTTTTTCTGTTTATGTTGCTAATTATATATTTGATCATGGGTTTTCGATCAAAAAGAATTTTTATCGTATTGTATTGCTAGGTGCTTGCTTTTTATCGACTTATTTTATTTTAAAAACAGTGAATAATGGAGCAACTTCTTATTTGAGCGCTAATTATATTTCTTTTGAATGGGTGGAGAATTTTTATAACGAGAGATTTTTATCATTTGTTTCGATTCTTTTTTTTGTGGGTTTTATTATTTTAATTCCAAAAAATACACAAGAATTTAAAAGGATTTCTATATTCCTTATTTGCAGTTTACCCTATATTATCGCAATGTTTTGGATCGGCATATTGTGGGAAACAAGAATTTGGCTATCTGTTCTGCTCCCGCTATTTTTTATTTCATTACTTGATTCAAACTCAAATTCTAATTGATATAAATAATATATTTTTCCCAGTGATGAATATTTTTTATCTACCCCTTGCTCAATGAGAAAATCAGCAAGCGTTTTTTTATCAGCTGATGCGGCACCGGCAAGCGCAAAATCAATACTTTTGTCACCTGGTTGAATATATTGAGACAAGGTGTCGATGTCGCAGGAATCTAATAATCCATTTTTTGCTGCATAATAAGCCTGAAATTCAGTCGTGTTTTCTAAAATGCGCTTGATCGTGTTCTAATCTTTTAGTGATAATAAAAAAAATATTTGAATTGTATGATAACAAATTTAATCGGCTGATTACGGGTAAGGTCAAAAAAACAAATTACGCTGTTCGTTTAGATAAATGCTCAGCAATCCATATTTTAATCAGTGATGTTCTGGTGACGCCAATTTTTGCAGCTTCAAGATCCAGGTCATCGAGAATATTTTTTGGGAAATCGATGCTAATGCGTTGCATTGGATAACATGCTTTTACTGATTTTAAATCAAGATGCTCAGCAACATCGCCTTGTTCAAATGTGGCATCGAAATCAGAAGCTTTTATTTTTTTATGCTTTGATGTGTTCATGATAAATCACCTCTTCTGTTTTTCGGCTTCGACGCGCTGATATTAATCGAATAGTATCAACATCACGCGTTGTATAAATACATGAATATAACTTATCGTTTATTTTTCCGATAATCATGTATCTTGGTTCATCTAACGTCCTTGCTGCAATTTCAATATGCGGCACAAACCAAAGTAAACGAGCATCATTCAAGCTGATGCCATGCTTCTGCTTATTTGTAGCAGACTTATTGTGATCATATTCAAATTTCATATTATAATTATATTAAAAAAGCATGAATTTTGCAAATTTACGTAACTTAATGATTTTAAATCAATTGATTTTCCACCGCTTTTCAAAAGAACAAAGATTATCTCCTTGCGTATTAAAAAATTAAAAGCTAACCTTATTTGACTTTGTAACTCGCGCAATGGATGGCATAAAAGTACAGGTAAAATAATCATGCCAGTCCAAATACACATTGAATTAAATTATTCACCCTGTTGTCCAGCATCCTTTTTTGTCCCGCATTGTGCAACTCACATACAAGCTATTATTTTTGATGTGCAGCATATCAATACACAACTCAGCTCAACTCGTGTGAATTTTTCTAATATTCCGCTGGATAATTTGAGTAAAAAAGAGTGGGTTGTATTATATAGTGAGAAAAATTATGCTGATGTGGTAGCATTGATTCAGCAAAAACATGAATATGTTGATACACGATATTGTATTTTATCTAACAACTGCGCTGATGCGATTAAAACTATTTTAGATTTTTGTTTTCCTGAAAATTGTGCGAGCTATTTCTATCAAGCATATCAATTGCTTCTGTCTGCGCCGAGTGTGCTGACTTGTGGTTTATTGACTTGTTTTCCTATGATTCCGTGTGTGACTACCCCTCGTGATGTTTTTAATCGTGCGCAGTTATTGTCTTTGCATCACGCTGTGTCGCCTGAAATAGCGAATTTACCACCTGATCAACAAATGGAAGTTCATGGAACACTACAACGCATTGCGCAATTACATTGAGGTATAATAAAATGCGAGATATTGAAACCCTTTTTGAAGAAAATAATATTGAAGCGTTAAAGAAAAAATCCTATTACGAATTATTGAATGCCAGCAGAGACTTGAATCAAAATGTGTTTGAGGATCGTGTTAAACATACCTATCGTCAATTATCATTGCGTTTTCATCCTGACAGAACACAAGGCGATGCAATAAAAAGTGAGATTTTTAAATTAATTAATGACGCGCAGGAAACTTTGCTCGATTCTGTAAAAAGACGTCGATATGATGCGCAGTTAGATGGAAATCCCCTTTCATCCAATACACCAACTTTTTTTCGCCCTGACTTTCAAGCTATGTCTTCTGAAATGAAAGAGGTGATGCGGAGGATTGCAGAAGAGATAGCAAAAGAGGTGCAAAATGATCGGAGACAATGGGAAGCGGAAGAGGCAACAGCTGAGCGTGTTGTAAAAGCCTATGTCATCAAGGGTGGTACATCTGTAGAAAGACAGGCAAGAATACGTGAAATTCAGGAACAGCATTACGGTATAACCACTGTTGGTTTGAAGTGTGTTGCTCACTCAGTATTTTTTGAGAGAAAGGAAGCTGTATTTTCAAGTGAATTTGGTTACCATCATGGCTGTGATTACGGAGATTATTTAGAATGTTCCTTCACTGCTATTATTTTTGCTAATGCACGGATATGCAAGTACTGGAGTGACAGTGATAGAGAAAATTTTATTCGTCAAGTGGCGAGCATGCAGGGTAATGTTGAAACGCTAGAAGTTCGAGAAGAAAGTCGGTGTGTTTTACAATAAACAATCGGATTGTGCCATATGACGTTTTCCATACAGCATAATGTGATTGAAATAAACGGTCGAAAATAATTTACCCAGCAAGCTTTCATCACTTTCAATGCGCATTTTTTTGCGCGCATGGAGAAGATGGGTTTCAACGGTTCGTGCGGAAATATTTAATGTGCTGGCGATGATTCTCGCTGTTTTTCCGCACAGGGATAAATAAACACACATCGCTTCCTGATGCGTTAAATAATCACCTTGCTCATTAATCACGATTTGTTTCACAGAAATAGCATCGTAGAATAATTTTAATTTCTCGTGAATTGCTTTTTCAATGTCGGTTGCCTGATTTTTTCGAACGGTAAAAGTATGCTTGGATGATTCTGCAATGATATCTTTTGCAGCGTAGTGAAAATAGGGAATAAAATCCATCAGCTGATCTTTGATATCCAATAAAATACGATCATTTTCTAATTCGTTGCTGGTTCCCGCATAATACATGTTGGCGCGGTCTTCGGTATATTGAATAAAAGTGATGCCATGTTTTAATCCATGCGCTTTTGCTTCTTGCAGAATGGCATTAAATCCAAAATTATGCGCAAAGTCACTCCACAGAAAGGAATTGATAATATTGTCCATCTCAATTTTTTTAACGATCTCATTGCCATAAAATTCACTTTTGTACGCAAAATGCGTCCAATGGGGATGATCCGTTAAAATATAACGTTCACTGGTGTGTAGATCGACAGAGGTAAAACAAAACGCATCAATACCCAATAAATTGAGTGGCGAATTGATTTTTTTCAGTTGCTCTGCTTGTTGCAGGCAAAAATGATTTTTTAAATCAATGGCGGTGTTGGACATGGTGCGCCTCAAGTCTGTGCTTCATTCAGATTATCAAGACATGTCCTTATGAGCGTTGATCATAACATAACCAACACCGCTATTAAAGTACGAAAAGTACATTACAAACGTAAGAGAATTATGGCGTTAGTTTCGGTGAATTGTTTATGAGTTTTTTGAATTCTTTGAGTTGTTCGGGTGTGCCAGTACATTTAAAAAGCGTATCAGTTTCTGGATCACCTTGATATAGCGAAAAATCGGGTGCTTCCACTTTTACAGCGGGTTTACGCGTATCCAACGGAGCGCAATGGGTGCGTTTTATCACGTTGTTAATGTGGGTTTTGAAAAAACCTATAGAATTTCTAAACATATTTATTACTCCAAAATCTATGCTGCATTTGACCGGGTGCTGAAAGCAGTGCCCATTTGATCAGCTCATAATATACGGTATTGAATCCAATTTTTCTATCAGCATAATATCGCTAATTTTCCGCGCATTTTATCTGTTTTTAATCAAATGGCTGCATGTTGACAAATGTCAACGATACGCTATAGTTACTTTAATAAGGGAAAGTGATGCCCCGTAAAAAACATCCTAATAAGGAAATTGAAGCGGCAGTTTGTTTTGCAGAAGATAAGGATTGGCAATATCAAAAAACTGGGGCATCAGCGCATGCGTGGGGAAGGCTACACTGTCCATTGAAAAGCAGGCAAGGGTGTGCGATGTCAGTTTGGTCAACGCCGAGAAGCCCTGAAAATCATGCGAAACAAATTATAAAGAGCGTGAAAAAATGCCCGCACAAAACACACGAGAAATGACATGCGTAAAAAAAATAGATTTAATTTTACTTTAGTGTTGGGCGGTGTAAATGAAAGCACGCCTGGATTGGAAGACGTGCTATTTGAAGCAGGCTGCGATGACGCCTTGGTGAACTTTAGAAATGGAACGGTGTATCTTGATTTTGATCGGGTATCATTGAATTTCGAAGACGCTGTGATTTCTGCCATTCAACAAGTTGAAAGTGCGCCATTGAACATAACGGTAGTGAATGTGTCACCTGACGATTATGTAACAGAATCAGAAGTTGCCAAGCGTTTGCATATTAATAGACAAGCAGTGTCCCTGTGGTTTAAAGGAAAGCGCCATGCTAAAAAACCTTTTCCATCGCCGGTGATGAAGCTGACTGAGAAATCACCTTTGTGGCGCTGGTCTGATGTGGCGGAGTGGTTGTACCAACAAAAGAAAATCACCGATTCTAAAATCTTAGATCATGCTAAATTTATCGGCCATCTCAATATGGCTTTAATAGATCGTGATATAAGCACCAAGCGATATCGACAAAAAATTCTAAAAAAATTAGCGGGTCGTCATTAAGGATCCTCGCAAGGGGCATTTTGTCACAATACCAGTATTGCGACAAAATACGTCACAATAATGTCGCAATACTTGATCATCTCATGCTACTACACTGTCGCACGAACTATGTCCTGCATTTTACGCACTTGCTTGGGCGCGTGCTTCTTGCCCATTTTCTTCAAACGCAGAGTGTAGTTGAAAAATGTGGAAGGGAGGTGGGAGCGCAAGCGACCACGTAATAACGAGCCAAAATTAGTGTGTCAACGTACTACGTATTTTTACGTATTTATTCTTTCATCTCATTATGTTCTAATTTGCCAATTTTTAATCAATTCATACGCAATTATTTTTGCTTAATTGTACGTGAGGTGTTTTACATGAGAACAACGGAAAAAACCGGCTCGCAGTCAGCAGCGACAAAAATTAAATTAATCATCGATGAAACGATTTATGACAGCGCAAAACCGGGTGATGAACATAAAGCAAAAGCGATGGATGCCGTTGTTCAGATTTGTGAAATCAACAGTGAAAAAATTCGAGATTATATCAGCTACATTAATATCAGTAGGGGCGTTCAAACTGATCCTGCCATATCTGAACGTTTAAAAAGAATCCATTTTGCATTTGACAACCAAGAATTCTCTCAATTATTGCAAGCATCAAAAGAATTACACGCCGTATTTTATAATAAATCTATCGCTGTTCATCTTCATACAGATGGAATGTCAGGGCATGTGTCAGCAGATTTACCCACTAAAACCACAGCGGGAATACAGGTAATGCCTAATGTGGGTCTTCACCCGGTGCATGATGGAATAGGGATTGCACCTACTCCAGCGAAATTTGTAAGTGTGCCGGGTAGATCAGCTGATTCTGCAAGAACGGTGACAGTTTTAATTCCGGTCCCACAAGAACAGTTTGAAACTTTGGCTGAATTAACTGCAAAGCGAATGATCAATCCGGGTGTGAATTATCAGATAACCGCTTTAGGTCATAACAATTATAATTGCATTCATTATATGCATAAACATTTACAGGATGCGGGCATAACTTCTGGACTCAATAATCTCTTCCCGCTTGAACAATTGCAAAAACACACTTGGGTTCCTATTTTAATTCCTCATATTGTGAATTATTCAGATGAGTTTAAGCTGCAACAATTTCGTATTGGTCTTTCAGCGTCTGATGCTTCTTCGAAAAATGAAGCGGATATGATCGCGACAAAACAACGGGAGCTTGCTCAACAATACGCGTTTGCAAAGCAACAACAGTTCAATAGCGCTGTTACTGAATTTGATAAAATACGACGCGCACAAGAAGCTACACGTACCGCACAACGCGCAGCAGAAGCACGTGCAACAATTGCCTATCAAGCAGCCTATGCGCGTACAAAAGATGCGGCGATGAATCCTGCGTATAATCCGATTGCAACACGATTAGCGCCATCACCACCTCCAATCACTTATCCGCAAGCATTACAGCGTTTTTCACAATCGACCTCTGCTGCTGCCACTTCCAGTTCATCGAGTGGATCAGCACCAAAAACTTATTCGCAAACATTGCAACGATCATTCAATGTCGCATTTGGACGGGATTCGTCTGGCTATGATTCATTTGGCCGTGACTCATTTGGTCGTGATCGATTTGGTCGGGACAGTAAAGGATTGGATTGGTGTGGACGAGATCGATTTGGAAATAAACCAGAGAGTATTTTGACAAGATCGAGTTCTTCATACACGTCATGTTTATCAATGAGTAGTACATCATATTCATGGCAAAGCAGTAGTCGAAGCAGTGTGTGGGATACTTATATGAAATATGTACCCGCACCAAAATTTTCTTCTTCATTTGAAAGGATGTACGGCATCTCAGAATATAAATTTGCGAATATGGGTTATGTTTCGCGTTTATATTTCCTGAGAGATCAAATTGATGTTTCAGGATTATTGAGTTCATACAACAGTTCAGTTGGATTTGGTGCATTTCGCGATTCTGGCTTGTCTCAAATTGGTGTCTCTGAAATCGGCGGTGTTGCGGCGGAAGTCGGTATTTTAGAAGGCTTCAAAAATTCCTCAACACATGCATTATTTGACACGCATCGTTTTGTGATGAGAACACGCGATGGAAAAATGCCATGTACTGATTTGCAATTACAGCAACTCATGCGCGAGTTGTATCGTGCAACTTATGAGTATGAAACGAATGCTTTTTTTAGTTTAGATTTTAATACGAAAAAATTTATGTGGCCGGTGTTACATCCTGCATTTCAAAATACGTTGGTCGGTGAAGTAATCGGTAATTTAGATTTTTGGATGAAGGGATTTTGTAATGGTGGCACCTATTCCGCTGACTTTATTCGCCAATGGCATAAAACTGCCAATATGGATAAACAAACATTAAAACCACATTTAATTGATCTGAAAACAGAGTTTGCCAGAATTGGTGTTAAATATGTGTCATTGCGCGAAGCGATGGCTGAAGCGGGATTAGAAGGTGAAGATTTTAGTATGGATGATGATTCGACATCACCGTATAAAACCAAATTTAGAACGTCATTTCGAATTATTTCCTATGTGAAATCCGTACAAGGAAAAGAGGGTGTATTTTTATTTGAACCGACATTTCGCGTAGAGCATACGATTGAACCAATGCCGGATTACAAGGCCTATTTGGAATCCTATCAAGCAGAACACGGCAGTTATCCCGAAGATTATCTCAAGCTGCTCGCAATCTATGAAAAAGCAAAAAAAGATATTGCAGAACAAATGCCATTATTGCCGATGTTTCGTGACTATTTCGAAATGCTCAAAATCATCACGCAAATTTCATATCATTTTACGACGCTAAAATCGATGGGGATGGAACCAAATTTGCCAATTGAAAATTTGCCGCTTATTGAAACGTCGAAATCATTTCCACCGTTACCGGTGCGACAATATCAATATCCGCGAGTGCATTTGTCGATGAAAACAGTCATTGATTATTTGCAACGACAAGTACCCGCAGGACAACCGAATGCGCTCGATCAAGTCATGACACGGATTTTAAAAACAGAAGATCCGGAATCAAGAATACGTATTTTCAATGAAATTGCGGACTGTTTAAAAAATGCAGCACAACAAATTTTATTGCCGCTATTGCCTGCTGGCGTCAATGAGTCACCAATATTTCAAAAACGCATTGCGAAAGCAGTAGGGCAAATTTGCGAAGTGATTGCTGAAACCATTCATGCTGAATTAGACAGAAGCAATGCCAATGGTCTGTTTATCAGGGTGATTTACATACAAAACGCATTCAAACTCACCAATCTTTTTGATGATTTTAAAGCAAAACCGTCGATCGAAGTTGGTGTTGCGTTTGTGCAACAAAAATTAAATGAATATGAAGCGGCACAATTACGATTGGCGTTGCCGACTATTCCAGAACAAGATTTGGCGGAGATTAATAAGCAAATAGATGCAGCCAAAGCGAGATCGCGCACTATTTGCAATAGCAACCGAGCAGCGTTAAACGCAGCATTAAGTGATTTGCCAAGACAAGAGCGGGAAGCAGACAGCAGTATTCGCTCGCAAGTAGAGCACGGCGTGCGTGCGCAAATATCTCGAGAACGACCTTCATTGACTGAAGCAGGTATTAATGGGGTTGTTTCGAGTAATAGAAGCAGAATTGATGCGATCATTAGTCAGGAAATTGCAAGTTTAAGGTCGAAGGTTGAAGCAACACGTAGTGAAATTAATCAGGAAATTTCTAAAACGTATTCAGATGAGTCTGCAGATATGCAGCGCCTCGATCAAGAACGTGTGAGAATTATTCGTGATGGATTTCAGCAACAGGTAAAACATCACCGCGATTCACTCACAAAATCAGCCGAAAATGCAAAAGCGCTCACTCGCGTGATTGCAAAACGCGCTGATTACGATACGGCAAAAATAAACAATTATCCGGTATCAACACTAGATTTTACGGATAATAATAAAATAGTCGGTGGTTGTGGTGTGCAATTAAAAAAAATGCAATTAACACCAGTTGATGCAAATGATCAACGATTTATGCAGATTTGTGATGCACCTATTACAGGGCAAGAAAAATTTTGTTTGACGCGTGATGGTCATTATGTATTTGCAGTAAAAGTGCGTGAACAAGTGGTATGTTTAGCGTCGCTAAGCGAATTGTCGCAAGCCTACTCACCAGAAACACATACGCTTGAGGAATTTAAAAAAATATTAGATGCATCACCAGAATTAATTTCAATTCAAGATGAAAATGGTGCCATTCCTCTTTATTATGCGGCATTGAGCGGCAATGATGATGTTGTGAATTTATTAGTGCAACGCGGTGCTAATGTGAATCATCAAGTGCCAAGTGGATCAACACCATTGATGGCTGCATTGCAAAATCATCATTGCGAAACAGCGCTTTTACTTATCAATTCTCCTCAATTAACAGTGAACCATGTATTAAATAATGGCGAGAATTATTTGCATAAAGTGATCATGCATTCAGCGGTGACAGAACCAGAATTAAAAGTCGCAGTCGCATTGGTGCAAAAAGGCGTGAGCTTATTAGCGCCCAGAAATTCCGATGGTTTAACGCCATGGCATATGGCCGTGATGAAAGGCGATATTGCATTAGTTAAAGCAATGCTGGCAAGCAGTCGTGTCACCATCAATGCACAAACGACGGGTGGATTAACGGCGCTACATATCGCTGCTGAAAAAGGCGATGTGGTGATGCTCGAATTTCTATTAGCAAATAATGCAAATGCAGCACTGCCTGATAAAAAAAATCGTCTGCCTTTGGAATTAGCGATTCGTGAATATCATGAAGATATGGCGCTCATATTGGCAGAAAAAACACGTGATCAAGTAGGTAAATTATTAGTTCTTGCTGGCGAGAGAAAATTGTTTTCAGTTGGTGATGTTTTAATTTCAAAACACAATGCACCGACGCAATCGCAAAGTGATGAACGAGATTATGTTTATTATTTATTGCAGTTTGGTGAAAAAATGCGTGTGCAGCAATTAATAGAGCAGAACAAAATAAATTTGCAAAAACAGTATCGTGGTGCATCCATGAGTCGAATTGCAGCGCGACATCATCAGATGCCATTGGCGCATTATTTAATATCGAAAAGGGTGCCAGTTTCAGTCGGTGAAAATACATTGATTGAAGCGGCAGTCATTGCAGATGATGTCAATTTTCTCCGACAATTTATTTTATCAAACGATGTGCTTGATCCAAAATTAGCTTATTTGGCAGCTCTAAATAGCAGCATGCGTTGTTTGCCATTATTGTTATCCGTATTAACAGAAGCAGAAATTCAATCAGCAAATCTGATGGATGCTGCGATTCGAAGCGGTGATCAACATGTGGTTGTAATAGCCGTAGAGCATTGCAAAGACATCAACCAACCCATCAACGCAGCACGTCAAACACCGTGGATGCTTGCTAAAAAATTGGGTGATGAAAAACTAATGCTTTATTTATCGGAATGCGGTGCGTTGCCGGACACGCGAGAAGCTGCAGCTGCAGAAACAACACAAACACCACCGCGTACCACTTTTCCAGATGAGGCGGAATTTTTAGCAATCATGTTAAATCCTACAGCAACTGAACGTTTTTTAAGAACGCAGATACAGCTCGACCCGAAACAATCCCCTTGCTCATTATTGCGACTGGGTATTGATAATCATATAGCGCCCGTGATGCATCTTTTTGTGAACCATGCTTTTCCTGCGGATGCGAAATTTGATCATGGTGAAAGCAAATTGCATCTCGCAGTGCGAATGAACAATGGTGATTTTGCAAAAATTTGTCTTGAGCAAATTTATGTTGATATCACTACCGATGAGAATGTGACGCCATTGATGTTAGCAGTTGCATTAGGTAACGAACCCATGGTGTCTTTGCTTTTATCACATCATGCGAATCCCAATATCAGAAATACAAAACAGCATAATGCATTGCATATGGCATTGGGTGCCGAGCATGAAATCGTTGCATTGCAATTAATTCCGTTAATGAAAAAAATTGACGCGGTAGATTGCGAAGGTAATACGGCTTTAATTATTGCCGCTATTAATGGTTTGTCAAAAGCGATGAAATTGCTATTAAAAGCGGGTGCTAAATGGGATGCGCGTGATGATAAAGGACTCACTGCATTACACTATGCTGCAATAAAAGGTCATAAAACGTGTGTTGAATTATTAATTGCGCATCGACAAGCTGATATTAATATTAGAACATCAGTGAGTGATCCTAAAAAAAATATTCAAAACACACCGCTACATTTTGCAGCGCAAGAAGGCCATCTCGCTATCTGTAAATTGATGCTATTAAATGGCGCTGATCCTCTCTCTGAAAATGCAATGAAAATCACTCCGATGGATATGGTCTTTGCCGGAAAAAATCCAGATGTCATCGAATTGTTTTCGCAGTTACCTGAATTTTTTAATCCGCGTTATCAGCTCAATCGATTAAGAGTATGTATGCGTGATGATAATGCGCAAGCCATGCGTGAATTAATTGCGATGGATGTTGATGTAACGCCTGTTGATGAGCAAGGTAACAGCGCTCTGCATTTTGCAGCACGTGATGATGCTGTTATGTGTGCGAAGATATTAGTTGATACCGGTTGTTCTGTGGATGGTGTTGATAATGAAGGCAATACTGCATTACATCGCGCTTGTGAAAGTGGATCCGTGGGTGTGGTGAATGTATTAATTCTTGCATGTGCTAAAATTGACGCGGTTAATCACGAAGGTTTAACCCCCGTATTAATTGCCATTGCTAATAATCATTCAGCGGTATTATTAAAATTGGCTTTATCAGGTGCTGATTTAACTCAAGTGTCAAAACACGGCGTTTCGCCGGCTGTTTTAGCCTTATCAAAAGATCTGTGTTCTACCGCAACAATGATTACGATTTTAACACAGCATCTTTTATCGCAATCTGATTTTGTGGGTTATCATGAAAAATTATTTTCTCTGCAAGCGTTGAGTGCCTGGATGTCAAAGATTCAAGAAGTATGGAATCGTTCACAAGCAGCAGGAGATAATTCACTGCATTTAGCGGTGAGACTAGATTCAACCGATGCGATTCATGTTTTATCGCGCACAAAACCTGCGTTGTTTGGTGCTAAAAATATTGATCAAAAAACACCTGCACAACTAGCGCAAGAATTGCGACATACACAATCGCAAAATGCCCTTCGACTTTGTTGAGATTATTATGTCAAGAGAAAAAAGAGAATTAATGTCACCACAAGATCAGCAAGAAGTGCTGAAAATATTGGCCGGCTCATTCGAACAAAAACTCGGATCTTTATTCCATAAAAAAGAATCTTTCAAAAAATTAGCGGATTTTTCAGAAGGAATGCGACCTTATGTCAATCGTTATAGACGAATTTTTGTTGATGCTACCAAATCATCTTATGGCGATGACGGTATGTTTGAATTGTTTGACGAGGATCCAAACATAATTCCTTGCCCTAAAACAAAGGATGAAAGGATATGGAGACCTTGGTTGGTTAACGACAGAAAAAATTGGGATCTTGATTTTGATCTGTTTGTCTCATTAGAGTTTGCTTTAACCGAAATGGAAAAAGATTACCATGCCAAGCTAGAAACAATATCTTCTCCGCTAAAAGAAAGATTTTTGGCTTTTAAATCAACGCTAGCAGTATTGACAAAATCATCTATACACCAATTGATATCTGGTCTAAATCAATTTCCTTCAGATCACCCTAAAAGACATATTTATATTCATTTTTGGGCAGATTGTTTTTTAAATCGCTTTCAAAAGCGCCTCACAGTAGCTTACACACTCAATTGTGCACTTGGACGAGGCCATGATGGGATATTGATGCAATATCCATGGAGTAACTCCATTTTAGGTTATCAAGCATACTGGTCTCTGATACAAGAGTTATTTCTTGAGCAGTACCCGTGGAATAAATTAATGCGTGAAACATATGAATTATTTTGGGCTATGAACGCAATGCCTGAATGTATCATATCCTGGTTACGCGCGTATTTTAAACCTATGATACAAACTAATATTGCATCAAAATCACTAGAAAATGCAGCAGATGATTTTGTAACCTTTTTTAAGAAATATCTTGAGATAAAAGAAAAATTCACCAATGGTAAAATTTCATCTCCGCCTACCTTTCCAATATCTTTTCAAATTGACAGTGATTATTTAAAACGTATGATTATGGTATTAGAAAAAAGCAAAAAACCAGAGTATCAAATTGAGCATCTAGATGATTTACCATCAATGGAATTGATTCAATATGCGCATCAACAAAATTTTTATGGCGTGATTACCAATGATTTATTTGTGCATAATAAGTTGCCTGTCTGGGTAAAAACGAATAGCGCTGCTACAGCGGCTCAACAAACAGTATTGTTGCAAACAATTCAGAAAAACCTTGATTTGAGAATATTTGTTGCAGAAATTCTCTGTTGGATTTCTCTTTTTAAGCCAGAACATTTTTTAGCTGCGAAGTCTTTTTTTAACGAATCAGATGAACGTACTATTGCTAACATTGTTCCAGTTTGTTTATTGTCCGTACGTACACAACCCATGCAATTATTACCTGTATGGAATACGCTGGCATGCGAATTACGCGATGAATATGGCATCGAAATTGTCGAACAAATTTTGTCATTGCAAGCTGATCTGCCTGATTTCATCAAAATATCAGAATTATTGTTAGATTTAGTTGATTATTTTAATTTGCAATTACTGCAGCGAAGAAAAACGGCTTCTGCTGCACAAATTAGTTTTCGATCGCCTGCTGATGTTTTTTCAAAACATAAAACAGCAGCGGATGTGATTGTCTGTTTAAAAGCGCTGCAAATACAGTATTGGGAACAACGTTTTCCTGAAAAAAGTGTTGAGCAATTACGACATGATTTTCTGACTATAACAGAAACAGTGAGATCACCTTTATCTACCGATGAATGCGAATTGTTATTAGCGCAATGTGAAAAGATAGATGTCATTGGAAAAGAATATTTCGGTGTTTCGACTGTCACGCTGGGTCAACGTGCGAAAGCATTAGGGAGAAGTATTCCGTGGATGTCGGATAGCGATAAAATTCATCTATTCGCTATTATTCGCGAAGTGATTCGACAAGAATTCAAAATTCTGCCGCGAAAGACACAATTGCTAGCGGTGCTGGGAATGATTCATTATCCAGAGCAAATGAAAGGTCGCATTGCGCAAATGAAAACGGGTGAAGGAAAATCAACCGTCATCACATTGCTCGCTACTTTTTTAGGATGTCAGGGTCGTTTTGTCGATATTATTACTTCCAATTACTCACTTGCCATTCGCGATAAAGAAAAATACGCTGAATTTTATGCATTATTTGGCATTACTTGTTCGCATATTTGCAATCGCAATCAAACTGCTGAAGATTTTAATGGTCAGATAATTTATGCGACAAATACGGATGTCGAATTTTCACTGTTGTGGAACGAGTTACGGTATTTCGATATTCGATATACCGTTATGGATGGAAAAAAAGTACCGCGTCCTTTTGATGCGGTGCTCATCGATGAAGTGGATGTGATGTTTATTGAAAATGCGCGAAACTCTGCGCAAATTGCAGATCATTCAACCATGAATGTTTCATGGGTGTATCAACCGATTCTTGTTCTTAAAGAATCGATGGGCGATGCAAGATTTTTAGCATTAGATCCGCAAGATTTACGCAGGATGTTAGCAATACATCAAAATGGTCATTACGCCGTACAAACGCACGATTTTACGGAACAACAATTAAAAGACTGGCAAAATAATGCGGTTGAAGCGCAAAGAAAAATTGAAGGTGCGGATTATATTGTGCAAAGTGGTTCTAGAAGAGACCCCGCAGATACATCACAACGACATATTGTCATTATGGATAAAAACACCGGACATTTATCGAATGGTACGCAATGGCCTGGTGGCTTGCATCAATTTATTGAAATAAAGCATGGCATCTCGCCATCGGATGAATGCAATACAATTGCTGCAATTTCGCACCCCGTGTTTTTTAACAAATATGACGAAATATACGGTTTAACAGGAACTATTGGAGAGCTTATCGAGCGGGATGAAATTAAAGCTATTTACCATGTCGATATTTTTGATGTACCTACGCATACGCCTGTTTTACGCGAGAAAAGGCCTGGTGTGGTCGTACAAACAACTGAAGAACAAATACCCAAAATAATTGCATCAATCCAATTTCATCGCGCCAATGATCGTCCTGTTTTAATTTTATTTGAAACGATTAATCAAACAGAAAAATTCTCGGCTGCATTAAAAGCTGCGAACATTCCGCATTTAGTCTTAAATGAAAAACAAAAAGAAAAAGAAGATTTTGTCATTGCGCGTGCGCGTGAAGCCGGTGCTGTTACTGTGGCTACGAATATGGCCGGTCGTGGTACTGATATTGTTTTGTCAGCTCGTGCCAAAGCAGCGGGTGGATTGCATGTGATTTTCGCATTTTATCCACAAAATTTGCGTATTGAAGAACAAGGATTTGGTCGTGCAGGTCGACAAGGTCAACCAGGTTCGGGTGAAATGATTTTGTCCCTGCAAGATAAAATGATTCAACAATTATTGCGTGGACGTCCACCTGAAGAAATTTTATTGAAGCTGCTCAGCGGCAATTTTATTACGTTTTTGAGTGAATTGCGCACAAAATCCATTTTGGAAGCATCACGTGATCGTCAATCATCCTCAGAAAAGGAAGCAGTATTGTTCCTTGCTTTAAATCGCTTTTTTGAAATTCTGAAAGGTGTCGTAAAACAATTAGCATCAGTAGATACAAAACATTTAATGGGAATTACCAATGGCACTCAAGCTTTATCAGCTCAAAACCATTTTTTAATTTTACCAGATCATCCTGTTTTTATCGCTGCTTCGATCAAAATGCAAGAAACTGGATTAAATATTTCTGCTTCGACAATTGATTATTTACGTAACGCGTATCTCACTTTGATGCGAAATCGTTGGGCCCGTTGGTATATGCAGGTGTCGCACCATGAATGTCGACAACTTCCTATTGCGCAATATAAAAGTAATTTACAAGAGAAATTTGATGAATTATATGATGATGGTTTTAGTGATGTCTTTGAAAAACCGCCTGAGAGTTTTTATGGATGGGTTACACAATTAAAACAGGTTGTATCATCAACGCGCCGTGTTCAGAATCAATCCGCATTTTTTGCAGCTGCATTACCTGCAAGAACTGAGCAGATTATATCGTTAGCCAATACTACGTTAACTATTGAGGAAAAAAAGCAAACCATCGAATCCATTTTTCAAGCGATTGATTTAAAATTATCTCGACTCATTCTTGTAGGGGGTGATTTTACGGGTTCTATCGATAAAGATTTTCCAGCAGACATGCGTGATCAGATGAAACAATACCGCGAACAGTGGGCGAAAGACTTTTTTAACAATTGGGGACGCGATTGGAAAAAAGCATTGCTCGTTTTAGATGACGATACTCAAATGACAAAACAATCTGCAGCGACGGCAGGAGATCGTTTTCCATTAACAATGGAAGACATCGATTACGTTCGTGGTCACTGGAAATGGTTGATTACCTGTTGTCGTCAATTTGAATTTCTTTTTGATCAATGGCGAAAGAATTTTGATTATAATTTTAGTTTGTTAAAAAATCCTGAAGTAAAATTATCTCATGATGATGTTGGTAGGGAACTATGGCCTGGCACAATCACTGGATTTAGAAAAGAAATATTTGATAGTTTTCGAGGTGCGTTTTCATTTTTAACGAAGACTTCAGCTGAACAATGTGTTGCGGGATTACATCAATTAGATATGTTTGAACGATATGAGAGGCTTATGCATTGGATGGATGCTATTTCTTGTCGTTATAAAAAAGACAATCTGATTATACCGATTTTTGGTGGCGGCTGGGGATTTGACAAATACACAACATCTGCTGTCTTGATTGATGATAGCGTGTTTTGGTCTGTTGCAAATACATTGTTTTTATCACGATATTCTTGGGATCGATTTAAAGACTTTAGTCAATATGATTTATTTCATAAAATAAATATTTTTTCCGAGACAATGGTGCTGTGGTTAAAATCTTATTTCAATTCGCAGGCTATGCAAAATGCTTCTAAAGAAAAGCTGAGTCATGCTGTTTTATTATTTTCAGATTTTATTAAAGCAGTGAAAAAACGTTCGGATCAATCTGGTTTTCAGCTGGAGGCTCCAGCGTCACAGGTTGATGACCAAGATTTGCAGGAAATAATAAAGGTTGGTTCTGCGATAGGAGCTTACCGATAAATCTGTGTAATCTTCAAACCTTGCTTTTTCTTATGCCGTATTTTTGTCGGCACCAGTAGAAGCGAGTGAAACACGACCATCAATTGTGAGAAATATTTTATGAGAACAGAAACAAGAAACACAGCATTTAGCGCAATGATTTTGCAATCGCGTTGGTTCCAGTATTCTGGTTTATGCTTTTTATGCTTAGCTGCACAATCTGTTTATTATGCCACACAAGAATCAAAAAAAATTCCAGAAGAAAAATCAGTGCGTATTGTGGTAGGTGATGATGTGTTAAAAGAGCCTTTGCCTGCAGGGATGCGTGAGATGGATTTGGGAATTTCGAAAGACATTCCGACGTCAGACATATTGGGTACAAAACCGCGATTTGAAATTTGGGATATGGAACGTTATGAATATAATGAAAAAATGCGCATGTTCTGGAAACCTTGTAAGCCTCAAACAACAGCAGAGGCGGCTTGGAATAAATTGAGAGGATGGTTTGAATGAGATTTTTTAAAACGCAAGTTAATACAAATTATTTTTATTTTTCACTGATCGCCACATCAGGATTATTTTATGGGGCCTATCAATTTTTATTAGCTTTAAGAGAAATGGATCGTTATCCTGGGACTCCACCGGAACCATTTAGGCATAATGAATTTTATTTTACGACGCCTGTGGTTCCTGCCATGCAAAGAGAAAAAATTGATCCTGAGCGTATTGAGACGCTTGTGCAAAATAATCCTGGAAAACGTTTGATACAAGATGATGATGGAACATGCATTGTTGTAACAGGCGTAAAAAACGGTTTGTTTCAAGAGCGGGGATGTTTAAAGGGTGATGATGAGTGCAGGGTGGTTGGGTTGTGGAAAATGCCGCGGTGATGGTTTTTTTGATTTTTTTATTATGAGGATTGAGATATATCAATAAATTCTGCTCCGTGCAATTACAAAGATCAACGATGCAAGTATTAATGGAGTTTGAGGAAACAGATGATGTTAAAAATGGCAGACGAGTTTTTTATTTAAATAAAAAAGATCCGGCTCAACGATCGCTCTCGCATTTTAGATTTTCATCATTGGTAAAGCCAATAGTAGAGTCTACTGAATCTAAAGTGGTATCAGGCGCGCTTGCTGCTAAATATTGAGCTGCAATCACAAATCATGTGCAACCGGTTATGTCGGTAGTAGATGATTTTAAATTTAATCAGTTAGTTATAGAAAATTTTTACGGCACAATGTGTATGTGTAATTTGTAATTTGTAATAATGATCTATAATTATGGTCCTTCTCCGGTCTCTTGAGGTAAAAGCAGGGCATTAATAAGCAATAACTTATTGTTAAATAGAAATTATCTGACCTTATCCGCAATGTATTTAATCGTGTCTTTTTTTATTTGAGCGAACAACGCCCTCTTGACCTATACTTTTGATACCAGTTAGTGTCGAGAGGTTTTTATGACTGTAAATGAGCCATCCAACACATCAAGAGACGCCAGCGAAATATCTAGCGGACAGATTTGGTTAATCGATCGTATGCATGCAGCGGGGTATGAGGTTACTAAAGAAGGGATGTGTCATGGTATTACTTTTATGGCAATACAAGCTTTCCTTATGGGAGAAATGGATAAATTTTTAAAGCGATTACACGCTATCGCTGCAATACCCACTGACGATTTTAAAGCTATCATGGAAAAAAGACGAACCGATGAAGGTAATGCATTTAAAAGTGGACATCATGAGGATCCCAATCAAATTTATGCAAAAGATGTTTACGCATTTTTTGATGGTGTAGCCTTATATCAAAATCCACACTTTCATCGTGAAATTTTTCCAACTGGAGTGCAAAAAGATAATGTGGCAAAGGAGTTGGTAAACCCAGTACGAAGGAATGTTATTACCTCTTGTTTAACATCGACAATAATTTATACCTCAGAAGAAGATATAAAAACATACCTTAACTGTTTGCAAACACACTTTAACAGTATTCCTGTTTCAATTTATTTTTTAACTGGCGAACATGCTGTTTCAATTCATTTCAACCCAGAAAATAAAACATGGCTTTTTTTCGATCCCAATAGGATGGATGATAAGTTTGAAAATAATTTAGAGTTATTGGCTAAAAAAATCGCGTCATCTGCTGCTTATCAAGGCTGTTTATACACTTCTATTATGACGAATCAAACAAATGCCACTGTAACAGAAGAAATAATGGAAAATTTGCAACAAGACCACGTGTGGAATTCTCTTTATCAATTTACAGAAGAAAAAAATAGAGCATTGATCGAGTCTTTTCCGGCATTCAATCTACATTATGGGTCATATCTTGGATTTATTTGTGCAGCAGGTGATTTAGTAAAAGTACGAGAGTTTTTTGATAATCCAGAGTATGCAGGAACACAAATTTCCTTTGTTGATCGCCAAAGAAAAAGTTTTTTAATATGGGCAATACGCTCAGGAAAACAAGATTTATTAAAATATCTATTCGAGCATACATTTTCAGAAGATCAAAATCTTATAGAGAAACTTTTAGACTCCGCACCGGATTCTAGTAATGCCTACATATCAGCGTTATTGCATGGTGATACGACACTTTTTGATTTCATCTTAAGTTATGATGTAAAACTTTCCAGGAAATATTTTTACAATGATATTCAAAGTGCACTAGCACATGCAATAGAGAAAAAAGATGAGAAAAGCATTCAGCATATTGGCGCGGCCATTTTAAATAAAGAATTATTCAACCCTTCATCTTTTTTGACGGTATTGAGTCAACTGATGATAAAAGATCCATTGGAGCGATTTTTAATCATTAGTAATCAGGTGGAAATTGTTAAAACAGGTATTGAGCTTGCACTTATTATGCATTTGCTAACCATGGACGAATGTCAATCATTTCTCTCGATGCGCAACAATATACATCCCGAGATCATATTAACTCGCAATGAATTCACTAGAATTTTACATATATTAAACCCTGATAAAGGTTTAATTTTTTTTGAAACGTTTAAAGATAAATTTCCAGAAATATTTTCAACATCAAGTGATTTTTTGGTCTTCCTGCGTAGTATACCCACGGCATTTAATAATCGAATTTTAAAAGCTTGTCATGACAGATGCATATCTATTTTTAAAACAGAACAGGATTTAGATAATGGCTTAAATAACTTCAGTTACAATAAAAATCCCAACGAAGATTTTATAGCGCTTTTTAATCTGTTCGATAAAAATAAATTATGCCAGATTGTCACGTACGAATTTTTGAAAAACTTTATGTCAAGAGATAATATTAGTCATGATATAAAAAAATCTTTTCTTGTTAAGCTTGAAATGGAAAATTTGCTACAACCCATTATTCGTTCTATCTGGAAAGAAAATCGAGCAGATCACGCGAATTTTTTTTCTTGTTCGGCTTCAGAAGGAGAAAAAGCATATCGCGACACCCAACAGGTTAGCCCAGCTTTGTCTCATGAAGATAAAGTGCTAGCAAAATTAGCGTCAATTGGAAAGTATGTAAATCAACAAAATGATCCGTTTGCAATAAAATTAGAAAAGGTTTTTCCAAAAGGATTTTTGGATGCATTAAGTCAAACAGAACAAGATAAGTCTATCAAAATAAATCCGTAAATTTTGTTTTTATTCGGATAACGCTTACCTGACACGGCTGTTGTGGAAAATGTCGAGGTGATAGCTATTTATGCATAATGAATATCAATTAAATCAAGATGTTGAAGCGTCGTGGAATAACGCGTGATAATTACTATAATTTCTCGTATGAAGCATTAGGAATATTTGGTATCTTTTTTTTGCGAGTGGAAAAAATGATATGTAAGCGTGCTGAATTTATAACCAAATGAAAAGGAACGGATATTAAATAATACAACCAAAACGAAAGGGATCTTCTGACGTTGAGGTGAGAAGATGTCGCGTGATTCAATCAAATCGCCTATTGGTCAAATGCGCCTTATTGACATGATCAATAATTATATGGCCTTGGTCGAGAAGCAGAACAATAAGCAAACGTTGTCGGCAGAAAAAAAGGAAAAAATTGATCATGGATTATGTCGTGGATTTTCTATTGTGCACAGCTATATGGCAGCTAAGGGGATGTCGGCATGGTGGGAATCTGTTTTACAAATTATTGCTGAGTGGGATGGAAAAGAAGCATCGTTAGATAATCCTGTTTTAAAGATGCCAGCAGGCTCAAGGGGCTCCATATATGGTAATGATAAAAAAATAACGTATCGAGAATTGTTGGTAAGAGTAACCAATTATGTCGTGTATAACTATGGAAAAGACAAGGTTTCCGGCGTTCCGAATATTAATCAGGAAGATTTTTTGCGAGAAAAGGGTCCTTTTGTTTCTGAGGATGGCGGTATTCAATTTCATCGTTCTTTTTGCGGTTATTTTGATGAAGGTAGATTAAATGCTTTGTTGAATAACATGAAACAGACGCCGGCAGTAGAAGCGATTCTGAGTGTTATATCAAATCGACATGCGTGTTCGTTCAGATATGATTCGGGTAGTGATCGCTGGTTTTTGTATGATCCAAATTATGAAAAAGGGGAAAAGCGATTTACTCAAAAAGAGTTAATGGCGGAAATATTGGAAAATCCGCAGAGATTTTTAGGTCATAATTTATCGGTGGAAGTGGCGAGCTGGAAAACAGCATCAGAACAAGTGGCCTTAAAAAAACTAGAAACTTACACGCCTGAATTCTATTCCAAAAATAATATTCCCTCTCTTTTAAATGAATCAGGGTTGCATATGATGGCAAGGTTTGCTCCCGATCAGCTTACCAATATTATTAAAGTGGCTAGCGCTGATGTCATAGTCAAAAACAGTTTGGCTGAAGCACTTAAGGCAAAAAACAAGCTTAATTCGACAGGCCTGCATGCGATTGCAAGATCAAAACAACTTGCCGGGATTGTTGAAATTGCTGAAAAAGATGAGGGTGTCAGAAACAGTTTGGCTGAGGCGATTAAGGTACGAGATGATACAGGTTCGATAGGACTCCTTAGCATCGCAATACATGCTCCCAAAGAATTTGCCCGGATTGTTAAAATTGCTGAAGAAGATGAGGCTGTCAGAAACAGTTTGGCTGAGGCGATTAAGTTAAAAAATCATAAAGGTTGGATAGGACTGCTTGGCATCGCAGAATTGGCCCCCCTTCAACTTGCTGGCGTTATCAAGGTGGTTAACGATAATGTCACCGTCACAAATTGTTTGGTTGAAATGCTTAAAACAGAAAGGGAAGATAACACTGGGTTGCATATCATTGCACAGTATATTCCTGACCAACTTGCTGGCATTGTTGAGATGGCTAAAACCGATCCAGCTGTCAGAAACAGTTTGGCTAAAGCGCTTAAGGCAAAAGATAGTCATGGTTGGACGGGGCTGCATATGATTGCAGCGTACGCTCCTGAAGCACTTGTCGGAATTATTGAGATGGCTCAAAGCGATCCCGTTGTCAGAAACAGCATGGCTGTGGCACTTAAAACAAAAGATAAATATGGTCAAACAGATTTTGACAGGGTTAAGATTGTTGCACCTGAAAAAGAATCTGCCATCAATGACATTAACAAGTTAGTCGAAGAAGAATCAAAAATAATAAAAGCATTTTTTGATAAACACCCGCATGGCTTTAATTCATATTGGAAAGGTAAGGATCAAAAAACAATACAAATGACTGAGATAATTCATCATGCGCTTGGGGGTAATAAAAGAGGTTTTTTTGGTGGGTATTCTGGGGCTGATACAAAAAAAACATTAGTGGAGCTTGGGGTGGATCTCAAGATGCTTAACGATACCACAATGCCACTTGAAAAAAAATCTGATGCTGTGGTAAAGAGTTTGATTGAAAAAATAAACCAAAAAAATGATAGCCCGTCACTCAAGCATTAAAGATAATAATGCATTGTGAAGGCTGGCAATGACTTGTTCTGTTTTGACATCAAATAGTTGCAATTGATGTCAAAACAGAACATACTAGTATCATGAAAAATATCTATGAAAAACAAATTGTTCAGCTATTGAAGAAGCATGGAACACTGCGATGGCGTGATTTTGTTGAGTTGCAAATCCCGAGCGTAATACTCTCACGCATGGTGAAGCAGGGCACGCTCGAGAGGGTTTCAAGAGGGCTATATCGCAAACCAAACACGCAAATGTCAGAGCGTGAAGAGATGGTCAATGTCGCGCTAAGGGTTCCACGTGCCGTGTTTTGCTTGTTTACCGCATTGCAGTTCTATGAGCTAACAACACAATTGCCACGCGATATTTGGATTGCAATGCCGCATGGCAGTCGAAAACCAAAAATAGAATATCCTCCTATAGAAATGATTCGTCTCACAGGGAAAACATACTCAGAAGGCATTAACACAGTAGTGTGTGATCAAGTGCCGCTTAAAATATATAGCCCAGCCAAAACCATTGTCGACTGCTTTAAATTCCGCAATAAAATTGGATTGGATATTGCACTGGAAGCACTCAAAGACGCCTTGCAAAAAAGATTGGTGACGTATGATGAAATATATTATTTTGCAAAAATAGAACGCTTGGTAAAAGTTATTTTACCTTATTTGGAGGCAGTGGGATGACGCGAATTAATATGGGTGAATCAGTACGTGCACGCTTGCATAATCAATCAAAACAAGTGATGTGGAACACATTTTTAAAAAGAAATAAGTTACCGGAAAAAGCGTTGCCAGTAGTGATTAAAATATTGCGTCAAAAATTGCAGCCGATTTTAAACGCGGCAGCGGCTGCATAATCATAAAGATTTAAAGCGGTATTTTGTGTTGTAGGATGAATCTACATAAGTACCGGAATCTGTTACTCGCTTAATATTTCGCTATAAAATCAAACTGTTGTAGCTTTTTTATGTGGGAGGCTGCACCCGTGTAAACCATGGATTAGTGTAAATAGACTATAATGTTGTCAATAAATGATTAAAATTGTCGAGTATTTTTATGCCCAATTTAATAACAGAGGATTTAAAGATTTTGGAGAATAAGCCAACGGCATTTAGTGCGGATGGGTTGGTTGAAATTCAAAGAAAAATTGATCTCATTGTGCGTTATTGTAACGAGACCTATTATAATCAAAGTTTTTATGGCAATGCTGCATTAAATAGAAAAATACTGCTCGATCGATTTGTATCACAACATTTAACAAGTGATGTCATTCATTTTCTAATGAGCAATCCAGAATATGAAAAACAAAAAGTGACACGTAAAACAAATAACCCCAACAATCCAAATATAGAAGTCACTTTAAAGGATGTTATTCTGCATGGGTTTTCGGATGGTTTGACTGCAATAAAAATATTGCCGAATAACGAAAGGGATTATGATAAAGATAGTAATGATGAGCAAAAACGAGCTTATGATACAAACACAGTTAACATTCTTAGAGAAATTCAAAAGGCTACTGGAAGAGATACTCCCTATTCCTTATCAGCATCTTTAGTACCGCATCAACATCAGCTTTTGTGGATTACAAATATCATTGATTCATTTAAAACAGGACACGCATCTGATCAGCTTCTTTTTGTACCTGGATATTCCGCAGAAGAAATACGCGAACAAGTAAATACTGGATTTAAGTCTTTATGTGAAATCCTTGGAGTTAAACCTAATGAAATAGAATTTGAAAGCTTCTGTGAGAAATTTCTGACGTGTGACCAAGTATTCCTAAACGGCGATGTCAGCCATCTTTTCTATGATAGGCTTCATTTAACAGCTGCATTGGAAAGCGATCAAGAAATTTGTTTTGCAAATGGAGTAAAATGCAATTATCGAAAAATATTTGAAACACTAGTAAGAAAAATAGAAAATGAACCTGAAAAATATTCAGTTGCTGCTGAACAAATTTCTATGCGCTTGGAGTTGATTAAAAATAATTTTCAAGAAAATTTTTCTAACGCAATTAAATTGCATCACGTCAAACAAAATCCTGACCTGTCTCCAGGTAGAGAAAAATCATTTGATAAAAAGGGTAAGTATCTTTTAGTGCAAGGCCCATTGCCAAAATCGGTATTTACTATTCAACTTGAAAAAATTGCCTCGAGACTCTTAGCCTCAGAAACCCCAGAAATAAAAATGGTCGGGGAAGATATTTTTTTATTATTTAACAATGGTAATGAAATATATAATTTAAGTGATATTATTGCGAATGCAAATTTTGAGCATATTTATTTACAAGAAGACAGTCACAGACAATATTCTGAATTCATGAAAACAATGAAGGACTGTGATATTAAATCAGGAGATGATTTTACTCGCAGGATACATGGTTCACCGCATAAAGCAGTGTATGAAAAATTAAGCCTGGCGGAAGCACAGGCAATCAATTATTACACGTACACTAACGCTGGCACCACTGCATTAGGCGGTTATCGATTAATTAATAATTTACTGCGAAATTTGCCCAGTCAAAACATTGAAGACATTAAAATGGGCATTATACATGCTGTCATGTTGGGAAGTGCGCTTGGAAAGCTGGGAACACTATCGCACCCAATATCAGATGTAACTTTAGCGGAAAGATATTTTAATGACTACGGTCAAGATTTAAAGTCGCATGCATTATATCGCGGTGTCGCATCATTGACAGGTTTTGTCAGTACTACGTCAGATACATCAAAAACAAAACCAGCAAAAGAAAAATTTATACTTGCGGATAGAATGAAATCAAAAATGAATTTTGTTGGTTTAAAGGGATTCCCCATTCAACCACTATCTACGCACGGTGAAAATGAAGAAGAAATTCTGATGCCGCCTACTCAAATACAAGTGAGCCATTACAAACCACTCGGTCCTGATTCAGCATATGAAGAAATCACAGTAAGCGCAGTTTCAGATCTGGCTTCCTATCGTGCAAGAAGTTTAAAAACAAATGCTGATTTAAATTATCATCCTATTGCGCCATTATTCAAAGAAATTGATTCTACTGATATGGTTTTTAAAAATAAAGTCATAGCACTCATACATATTTATCACACGCTCAATGCACAAAACAAACTTACTCCGGAAAATCAAAATCTATTTTCTTCAATTATGGTTGAAATTGAAAAGTATAAAGCGGGACAAACTACACCCAATAATTTATCTGAAAATTTAATTAAATATTTAAAACCCATTTTAAATGTTAATGCGTTAGAGATTGCCCTGAGATGCTATTTAAAATCAGCTGGTACGCTACAGTTGATGGAAAAGGCGGTTTTTGATGAGCTCAGTCGCTTAGGATTAATATCTCAAGAACATCTTCTTTTAGGTTTATCGGGTGACAACAAACCAGATCAAAATGCAATTCATGCTTTATTAGATAAGGCATTGGAAGATAAACGCTGGGATATTGTTTTACTTATGTGTAATTTAACAGAAGAAAATAAACCAAGTAGAGACCACGTCATTAAAGCGTTAGACATTGCCGTCACTCATAAAAAATGGGATGTAGTGACTCGCTTATGTGCTATGCCGGATGATGAAAATAAACCGGATCAAGTTTCTGTTGTAAGAGCGTTTAAAGCAGCTTGTTTATCTAAAACATGGGATGCTGCAATTTGTTTGTGTAATTTAAAGGGAAATAATAAACCAAATCAAATTGAAGTCACGCAGGCGCTTAATGATTGCTTTGCCTCTGGGCGCTATCCCTACTTTACAGCAATTTCGTTGTTCTGCGATTTGAAGGGTGATAATAAACCAGCAAAAGATGCGGTTGCTAATGTATTATTGCGAGTGACATATTTTGAAAGCGCGAATGATCTCGTTAAGCTTGTATGTTATTTACCAGGTGATAATAAACCAGATAGCGCAACTGTTTCGAAGGCCTTGAAAACGGCTGTCGAGGTAAAAAATTATGGCGCCATGATCATAATGTGCGGCCTACAAGATAATAAACCAGATCGCGCAGGTGTCGCAGAAGCCTGGAAAAAAGCCGCCGAGATCTACTACCATTTAGGCCCGGATTGGGATGCCTTGATCATATTGTCTGGATTGAAGGGTGACAATAAACTAGTTCAATCAGAAGTCTCAAAGGTAGTAAAAATAGCTGCGGAACGTAAAAAATGGGATGTTGTTGCTCGTTTATGCGGCTTAACGAAAAACAAAGATAATAGACCTGATCAAGCGACTGTCTCAGAGATTATATTATTGGCAGCACAAGCAGGGAAATTTGATCTTGTACTTCAGCTGTGTGAATTAAAGCCAAATCAAGAAGCGGCATCAATTATCCTGGAAGGCACTGGACGTTCTGGGCTATGGGACATTGTCACTCGCTTATGCAGTTTAACAGGTGATAGTGATAGACCTAATGAAGAAGCAGTTTCGGAAACCTTAAAATCTGCTGCACGCGCTAAAAAATGGGATGTTGTAGAATTGTTATGTGGATTAAAACCAAGTCAAGAAGCAGTCTTAGAAGTATTGGCAATAGTTCGTGCTGGTGAAGCTTGGCCTGACAAAGAACGAGTTATAAAAACTCTAGAGCGTGTTATCGAAGAAATCAACTCAACACATCAAATATTGCCTGCTGTTTCTGATGCAGAAATAGTCTCCAGAATTTTATGTCAAATTAAAAACCCCGATAATTGGTTGAAGAAACTACCGGGGACGGTAACAATCGAAGATATTGCGTATTGTGCAAATCAACCAGATGCAAGAAGAGGGGTTTTGTTTGTGGCGGCATCAGGAGCTAGTGTTAGACAAGCGTTGAGTGAACTTGGAATGCAAAATGTTGCACCAGGTCAGATCACTGAAGAAAGTGTAAAGTTCGCAATTGGTACAGTAATCGCTGCAGAAAAAAATCTAGTTTTAGGTTCTAATAAATAAAAATACTGGCTTTGAAGGTGGTGGTGTAAAGGTGCGAATGACAGACTCCGGCGCTTATGTGGATTCAGCCGTTGTACAAAACAGCGATATCGCCTTATTTTCATCTTGTTTTTAACAAAAGACATTATTTTGTACATTTGTTTTCTTAATCTTGTGTTAAGATTCTCGAATCAAATTAATATGATTTCTTCGAGGCAAATGAATATCAAGCAACAGCCAGTACACAATACTCGCGCCATTTTAGCCTGTATTTCTGCAGGATTATTTTTCTTCTACACGATATTTCAGAAAGTCACTTTCAATGCGATCAGCGCTGATTTGATTTCAAAATTTCATTTAAGTGTTACTGACCTGGGTGGTATTTCATCGGCTTATTTGTATGCAAATGCACTGTGGCTAATTCCAGGCGGAATATTACTGGAAAAATTTTCATCGCGGGTTGTGACTTTGGTTTTTATATTTGCATGTGCTGTATCTTCATTTGTATTTGCGAAGTCATCATCTGTTTTTCTGGATATTATCATGCGATTTATCGGTGGGTTAGGCAGTGCGATGTCATTGTTAATTTCATTAAGACTCGCTGTGCGCTGGTTTCCAGATCATTCCGCGCGAGTGATCGGATTGCTGATATCGTTGGGTATGAGCGCTGGCATTGTGGCAAATGCGCCGTTTTTAGTATTAATGTAACATGTGGGTTATCAAAATAGTTTGATGTTTACAGGGTATTTTGGTTTAGCTATTGGTATTTTTATGCTGCTGTTTTTGCACGATAGAGCAGGCATTGATAGTAAATCAGACATTTATTTTTCAAGTGTTTGTCGAGACATTAAAAATGTGGCATGCAATATTCAAAATTGGGAAAGTGGGATTTGTATTGGGTTAATGAACCTGCCTATTTTTATTTTAGCCTCATTGTGGGGAAATTTATATTTAATGCATACCGCAGGATTTACGAGTGATCAAGCATCGCTGATCATTTCTATGATTTTTGTGGGAGAAATTACGGGCGCACCCATTATTGGATGGATTTCAGATAAATTACAAAATCGTAAATCAGTGATGATGCTCGGTTCTATTTTATCATTGGCGATGACGCTTTTATTATTATACGATGCGCTATTTTCAATAGTGCTATTATCATTTCTTTTTTTCCTGCTGGGATTTTTTCTCAGCGCTCAAGTCATTGGCTATTCTGTTATTGCTGAAAGCAACGATGCATCTGTGTCGAGTACCGCCAGTGGATTTGGCTCAAGTATCGTTAACTTGATTGGTGCGTTGTGCCAAGTATTATTTCCCTTACTATTGACGCTGCATTTTACAGCTATTAGTCAATCGGCATATTCGTATCAAACAGCCTTTTTGATGTTCCCCGTTGCGTTTTTAATTTCGATCGTGCTTATCTATCGCATGAAAGAAACTGTGGTCAGTAGTCAAAAAGCCAGCGATGATTTTCATGCTATGGATGTTGAGCATTCAGAAGAAAAATTACTTTCCCATTCATAAAAAAAGTTTTGAAGAAATTGCTCCATCAGTTGATGTCTTTTGAGCGCCATTTTTTTTCCTGTTTCAGTATTCATTCTGTCTTTTAATAATAATAATTTTTCGTAAAAATGATTAATACTCGTTGTCTTTTTATTTTTATATTCTTCAAATGATTTATGCTCAACAACTGATATTTCAGGGTCATAAATTGGCTGAGAAAACGCACCACCAAAGGCAAATGCTCTAGCGATGCCGATTGCGCCTATCGCATCTAGGCGATCCGCATCCTGCACAATCAAGCCTTCTATTGTGCTTAAAGTGGGTTTTACGCCAGAGCCCTTGTAGGACATATTCAAAATGATATCGCAGACAGCATCGATTGTGATTGAATCTACGTTTAACTCAGTGAGCCAGACTCTTGCGGCGGCGGGGCCCGCGTTAACATCACCATTATGTAATTTCCAATCAGCAACGTCGTGCAAAAGTGCTGTTAGTTCAACAATAAAACCATCAGCAGATTCATGCTGTGCAATATATTTGGCTGTTTGCCACACGCGATAAATGTGCCACCAATCATGACCACTGGCGTCATCTTTTAAGCGGTTTTGAATGAAGTCTTTTGTTTTTGTTAAAATATCCATCGTTGCTGTCTTTTGATGAAGCGCAGGACTGCATATCGGATAATCTAAAAAATCTATACGATCTTGAAACGGTGCAGAGCGACACCTATCTTCGTGAGCGACTGGATGTAATTAATCCAGCTGAAATACGACCCGTTTTTAAATCTATTTTTAGTGATTTACAACGCGGAAAAGCACTGGAGGATTATTATTTCGATGTGAGTCCTCAAGGTCGTCACATTAACGCAGCGCATAACCTGGGTGGCTATTTATTATTGATTGATGGTACAGGTTTGTTTAGTTCACATGAAATACATTGCGATCAATGCAATGTCAAAAATCATAAAGATGGCAGTAAGACATATTATCACCAGATGCTATCAGCTGTTTTGGTTCACCCCAATAAAAAAGAAGTAATACCGCTCGCGCCAGAACCTATCTTAAAAACAGATGGTGACACTAAAAATGATTGCGAACGCAATGCTGCAAAACGCTTGTTAACAGATACAAAACGCGAACATCCGCACATGAAATTTATTGTTGTAGAAGATGGTTTGTCATCAAATGCACCGCATATCTCATTGCTACAAGAATTAAATATGCGATTTATATTAGGTGCAAAACAAACCGATCATGCATTTTTATTTGATTGGGTTTCAAAATCAAAATACACAGAATATGAAGAGATAGATAAATATGGCACAAAGCATCGCTATCGTTTTATTAATCAAGTGCTACTCAATGAGGCAAATTTTGATTTAAATATTAATTTTCTCGAATATTGGGAAGAAAAGAAAAATGGTGATAAACAGCATTTTTCCTGGGTAACTGATATCACAATTACAAAAATAAATTGTCACGCAATTATGATTGGAGGTCGAGCTCGATGGAAAATCAAGAATGAAACGTTTAACACCCTTAAAAACCAAGGTTATCACCTTGAACACAATTTTGGGCATGGCGATCAATACCTATGCACTGTATTTGCAAATCTCATGATGTTGGCTTTTTTAATTGATCAAACACAGCAACTTTGTTGCGCGTTTTTTCAAGCGGCATTGAAATTTCAAAAAAGAAAAATAAGATTATGGGAAAGAATGCGATCACTTTTTACAGATTTTATTTTTAAAAGTTGGGATGATTTTTATTTGGCGTTAACGCATCGTCTGATTAAACCGGTTTATAATCCAAGCGCATCGTAGTCTTGGTGAGTTCAAAGTTGATATGTTGGTTTAAGGGTGCGTGATAAAAAATTCAAATGAATCAGGCTTGTTTTTCTGGCCACGGTTTCCTATTGCCTGCAGTATTCAGAGCAGCGTACCGCTTGGCGTTTTAAGAAATCCGGTCTGAGAGCGGGAGCGGCTGAGGTTTGAATGGGTTGCTGGTTGTTAATATGATTCATATTTTCTAATGCGCTTCTGTTTTGTGTTAATCGGGTTACAAACCGGTTACATTTCCACAAAAATATTCGCTTAAAATTTGAACTAACTGCAACTTATTGAATTTAAACCAGAATTTTGTGGCCAGAGGCAGAATCGAACTGCCGACACGAGGATTTTCAGTCCGTCACGTAATTTTCAACCGCTTGAATTATAAGCATTTTTTGCCGTGAATTGCTACTACCATTGCAGGACAGTGCATAACAATGCAGTACTCAACTACGCGAAATCCCCGCACGTGTTTTTGGGGTTTGTTGGTACCAGGTTAATATTATTTCTGATAACTATGTTATATATGTTATAATTAAGTCAATGGAGAGATGATGGATATTATTATTACTCAATGGGCGCTGGACTCGTATTTGGAGCTAAAAAGCAAACGTGTTTTTAGTAAAGAAGAATACCAAAATACGATTCGACCAGATGTGCTGTTGCTAAGGGATGAGCCAGATCATCCTAAATTTGGGCAAGGTAAATTTTGGTCGGTGGCGCAAGATAGAAGTGGCAAGGTGATCGCCAACGGTTACAAAATGAAGTGGCACCAAGTAGGTAATGGTTTGGTGCAACTGCGACTCACTATTGGCGTTTTCGATGATGAATGTTTTTTGTGTGAGGCTTACGTGAAATCGAATGAAAAACAAGATCATCGGCAATTGGCAAAATTTAAAACGTATTTGGATTTGATTAGAAAGGGTCGATATACCATTTGTGGGAGATTGTTATGAATACCAATGCACGCCGTGTGTCTAAGTCTAACGCGCACACAGGTAATAAAGATCATCAACATGCGCACTCTGATGAGCAGCTCCACCTTTTTCAAATTGCTTTTCAGATGAAAGGTGCCGATTTGCCTAGTGATTTTATTGTCGCTTCAGTTAAATGCGCGCTTGAATTTGATGGTGTCGCTGATTTGTTGCGACTGTGGGAGGAGGAAACAGATCAAAAAGAACGTGATGAAATTATCGCTGATATTCAAGATATGATTAATGCGTGCGCGCAAACGGGCATTACAGAAGAAGCGTATGTGCGTTTTAATGATCTGGATACAATTGCCAAAAATATTCGTGCGTTCAAAGACAGTCTGTTAACTGAAGTGGTGGAGCGGGGTGGTATTAGTGAATTAGCTAAATTAACGGGTATTCCACAGCCGTCTTTGTCACGTTTTTTTAATACGAATACAATGCCGCAGCGCAGCACCTTATTAAAAATCGCAAAAGCGCTTAATCTTGAGCAGGTGAAGATTGAGAAATTATGGCGTAAATAATTACATGAATAATATAAAATGTAAAAAATCTTCCCCACTCGTTTTTTTAATTATTTTTTCAGGTGATGGGCTGAAGCGAATTGTTAATTTTTTTCAAAAAGCAGGGAGTTTTTGTGTAATTCCATAACTTTTTTGGTTAAATCGATAATGTAATTTTTTTCGTTGATGTGTGATATCGGTTGAATACCAATCAATGAGTTAGTTTGAAAAGCCTCATCTGCATCAAGTGCTTCTGCGATAGAAATTTCCTTTTCAATAACAGGGTATCCATTGCTATTACAGATATCGATGATGTGATTTCTCGTGATGCCGGGTAGTATGCCGTCATGAATGGTTGGTGTAATTACTTTTTTATTTTTAATAAAGAAAATATTGGCAACGCTGCATTCCGTAATATTGTTTTCTGTATTTATCATGATACCTTCATCAAATCCATTTGATTTTGCCTCTTCTCTTGCAAGTATCGGCTCAAGATAATTTAAAGTTTTAAATTTCGTAATGGGTGATTCCGGATTTCGTTTGATCGCCGTAATCATTGCTCTTACATAATTATCCTGGGCTGGTGGTTGATAGGCCGAAACAGTGATGAGCAAAGTTGGAATTGGATTTTCAGGAAAATTGATGCCGCGCAAACCGATCCCGCGTGTCAGTGTTATTCGTGCAGCGACACATCTATTTTTTAAATTATTTTTTTTGATTAGCGATAGGCAATTATTTTTCAAATCATCTTTTCCATATAAAAATGGTATTGACAGCGCTTTTGCAGATATTTGTAAACGATTGTAATGGGCGTCAAAAAATTCAATATGCTCATTTTGTACTTTTAACGTTTCAAATAGCCCGTCGCCCAGCAAAAATCCACGATCGTTAATCTGGATATAAGCTTTTTCTTCTGTGATAATGCGACCATTCAGTGAAATATACATAATTTTAAAGTTGATATGATGTTGGACAGGATTTTGAATTGTATCTCAGGATGTTGGCGTATTGCTACCATGAAAACTGGTTTGTACGAATACATTATTGAGGATATTCAATTGCAGGAACGTGAGGGTGTGCTCAGTTCCCAGATTTATTACCGTGCTATTGGATCAAGAACGATTATGTACGATACAGCATTTGATCTAAATGGATCGGATGTTTTTCTAAAATTTTCTCATGTTCAAGCTCAGGTGATTGTGACATTGGCAACGCTTGAAAAAATGGTGCAAATGGATCAGGAAACATTAACTAAAAAATATAAGGGTTATGTGCAACAATGCGCCAAGATATTTCAATCACAGAGAAAGAAGTAATAGTCATTATTTTTTTAGCAATGCTTTTTTCTGTTTGTGAGTCACTTTCCATAGAGTTCAATGATTTTTTTCATAATTACGTAATATTTGGCTATCGATTTTCTTTCAATGTAAGTGTTGTGTTTTTTTGCATTGGGTTTTTTGTTATAGATCTTATAACTGAAATATACAATGAAAAATTCGCTAGTTATTTCATTTATTCTAAAATAATTTCTCAGTGTATTTTCATCCTGTTTGGTGTTTTGAGTGTTAAGCTTGCGAAGATCCAAGGCGGGCAAATTGCCGATACTTTTTTCTTGGCGCCACATGTTTTGTTCGACTCAATGATTGCTTCCTATTTTGGTTATAAGGTTACAGGCTCGGTCATGCAGAGATTGAAAATTAAATTTAACGGCCAATTTTTATTTGCACGATATTTATCTTCTACGTTTCCGGGAGAGGTTGTTTTTTCGTTGATTTTTACTGCTATGTGTTTTTCAGGCAAGGGAAGTTTTATCGATATTATGAATATTTTTGTTGGTTTAATTTGTGTAAAATTTTTTCTCTCAATTATTTTTAGTTTTCTTGTTATTCCGATTACAAATTTAATTAAATATTTTTTAAAAACTGATGGCAATAGTTTGAGTATTTCTAGCGTTCAGTTCAAATAGAAAATCGCATTCGTGTTTCAACCAATGTTCCAAGGATTTCGCATTGATCACATTTTATAGTCTCGAAACTTTGATCGGCCGGTTTTAATATTATCTTTTCATTTTCGATGAAAAATTGCCTCAAAACAATATGGTCTTCATTTGGTTTTGCTAAAACGTATGAGCCATTTTTTGGAGGTGCGTTTTCATCGAATATTAATATGCTGTCTTCTTCAAATTTTGAAGTCATTGCTGGGTAGTTATGCAGTAATACTGCAAAGTGTTGGTGTTCATTTTCAGGTTTTAAAAATATTTTTTCTATGTGCTGGGTATTTTTAACGTCATTTTTTTGCATGATATCGTTTAATGCATAAAGTGAGATTGTGCTCGGGGATATATTCAATTTCTGTTGTAGGCTTTGTTCGCCAGTCTGTAACCAATGTGGGTTTACATCAAAAAGTATTGCGATTTCGGACGTAAATTTGGGTTTTTTTCCGTGTTTTAAAATGTGATTAAGGGCTTGTTTCGAAACGCCCAGTTCATTTGCGAGCCATGCTTTTGAGCAGCCGCGAGAATTTAACAGGGTTTCTACTCGCTGAGAAAAACTACTTTTTTCTTGTTGATAATTATTTAGGGAAAATGTGGTAACTATTGCCATGGCTAAAAACCGAAATTCTTTACATTCGTAAAAATAAATGATAATTTTTACCATAATACAGTGTTTTAATGTATCTGACCAATTATTTCGCAAGAATGCGGTTTAACATAAAGCATTTTTATGTGTGATAAATAGCAATTTTTGTCGATGAAAAAAAATAACCAGGAGTAGGAATGCGTCTTAATAATGGAACGGGGAGTGTGGTGGTATTGATTGGCATGCTGGACAACTGTGAATTGTTGAAGATGGATGATCAAGGTAATTTCTATGTTCAAATAACGCTGATCCTGCATGACCAGATCCGGAGTCACGAGCTTCACAAATTCAACGTGATCATTGAAGGAGATTCAGCTTTGCGGATTAAGCAATATGGTTTCCATGGCTTGCGTCTTTGGATTGAAGGGTGTTTTAAGGTTGAAAATGCCGTGCCACAAATAGTCGCGAACAAGGTAACTTTTCTTGATTGCAAAGATCCTGATGTTTTTAGAGTCTCGGAAAATGACGGCTCGATCAGATTAAATGATCAGAAAAAGACGGCAGAAATTGTTCTCCATTAGAAATTCCATGCACTAAAACATTACGCATTACGCATAATGCATAATTTAAATTACCTGAAGGCGAAAAGTAGCCTAAAAGCAACCTAAAGCAGTCTGAGTACGTTACAAATTCCCTACATGGTTTGAATCATCATGCGTTGTAATTTCTGGTGCGGATAGGCTCATAAAATCGCAACAGATAACCATCAGGATCGGCGACGATAAATTGTCGATGTGCAATTTCTTCATTGCCACGACGATACCATTTTTCATCTGGCAGGAAAAATAATGTGATGCCGTTGGTGGTAATAAAGAATATTGAATTTAAGCCAAATCAAAAAATGATTGAATTCGCAAGGCACGACTGATGCGGATCATATTAAATTCAGAGATTCAGATAAAAACTCCGGAATCGAGTATAAAGTGTATTTTTGACCATTTTTTTGATTGTGTTCTACGTGAGGAACATCCTTGTTGCTCCTCGATTACGGTACGCCAACAGGTCCTTCCATGTTGTCTAAATTAAGATAAGTTCTTTCATAATAGGGTGTTGTGGTATCTGCTTTAAATAATCCGCATGGGTTACATTTACCGTCACGAATAGCTTCGTATCCCTTGCGTGCACCAATGAATAAGCCTACGCCAACGACCCATAAACCCATAATGCCAAGTATAGCGTAGCGTTCACGATCACGATCACTTGCTTCATTTGAAATGCCTGAGGATGTGGTTGCGTTACTTGAATTCGTCATATTTATTAGCATATTACTTATGTTTTCTATCATAAAAACCTCGTTTGTTGTGATTGACTGGGTCATTGTAAAATCAAGCATTAAATAAATCCAATTGATGTTTTTTATATTAAACTATAAAATATATTGATGATTTAGGAGGCGTTATGAATTTACGATCAGTTAATCTCAACTTGTTAAAAACACTGCAGGTGCTTTTACAAACGCGTAGCGTAACAGTGGCAAGTCGTGAATTGTTTTTAACGCAACCGGCTGTGAGCACGGCATTAAAACAATTACGTGAAATATTTGACGATCAGCTTTTTACAAAAGGTCAAAATGGATTGTTAACGCTGACCCATAAAGCAAAAATGCTTCAGCCAAAATTGGAGCTATTGCTAAAACAAACAGAAAACCTTATTGGTTTTACTGACGAAAAAATCCAACCAGAAAAATTGGATGAGACGTTTCATATCGGTGTTCATAGTCATGTGAGCACGGTTATTTTTCCAAAGCTGTATCAAGTACTGAGTAAAGTCGCACCACATGTAAAAATACAGCAAACGGATGTTGCTGATCTAAGTGAATTAACCGCTAAGGAATTATATCAATTTGATTTTATCATTGGATCATTTAGAACGATTCCAAAAAATTATTGCAGAGAGTTTTATTTTTCTGATAAGTTTATTTGTCTCTCCGGCATAAAATCACTTAATAAAAAATCCAGTATTACGATAAAGGATTTGAACGAGCACGAACACGTAATCCTATCTTACTTTAATAATTATACGAAAACGTTTGGTGAAAAATTGCTGACTTCTAACAATATTAAACGAAAATACAGAATGATTGTTTCTGATGCATCACTGGCAGTGGAGCTTGCCGATAAAGAATCCTTGTTGTTATTGATTATGAAAAAGCGCGCTGAAAACTTAAAAAAAAATCATCCGCTTAAAATGTTCCAATTTCCGTTTGATGTCCCTGATTTAAAAACGGATATTCTATATAAAGAAACGGATGCGGATAATCCCGCCAAACAATGGTTTAAAGCGCTCTTACTCAAACTGATCAAATAGGCGAATCATAAATATAATTGATATTTAAATATAAAAAACATTAATTTGTTTTATGAAATGGCTTGCAGTATCATGATTTCAACTGAAATAAGAGGGTTTATCATGAATATTGCATCCGCTCTAGATTACCGAATCGCAGCAAAACGCAAATTGCCCCGTTTTTTATTTGATTATATTGAAGGCGGCTCTTATGCGGAACATACCCTTCATAAAAATCTTTCAGATCTTGCGGAAGTGACGTTAAGACAACGTATTTTGAAAAACGTACGTGATTTAAGCCTTGAAACAGAAGTTTTTGGAGAAAAACTGGCGATGCCCGTTATTTTAGGCCCTGTTGGTTTAACGGGAATGTATGCGCGTCGCGGTGAGGTGCAGATGGCGAAAGCGGCTGAAAAGAAGGGAATTCCGTTCACCCAATCCACTGTTTCTGTGTGCTCATTAGAAGAAGTTTCTTCACAGACAAAACAGCCCATTTGGTTTCAATTATATGTGCTGAAAGACCGTGGATTTATGAAAAATGCGCTTGAGCGTGCACAAGCAGCCGGCGTAAAAAATCTGGTTTTCACGGTGGATATGCCAACACCTGGCGCACGTTATCGTGATATGCATTCGGGAATGGCTGGTCGTTTTGCGGCGCAGAAACGAATTTTACAAGCCATGATGAAACCATCTTGGGCTTTTGATGTAGGCGTGATGGGTCGTCCGCATGATTTAGGCAATATTTCCGCTTATTTGGGCAAAAGTACGGGGCTTGCCAATTACACGGGCTGGCTTGATAAAAACTTCGATCCATCGATTAGCTGGAGTGATCTTGAATGGATTCGTGATTTTTGGAAAGGTCCGATGATCATCAAAGGTATTTTAGATTCTGAAGATGCAAAAGACGCTGTGAAATTCGGAGCCGATGGTATTGTTGTTTCTAATCATGGTGGTCGCCAATTAGATGGCGTCTTATCCACTGCAAACGCGTTGCCCAATATTGCCGATGCAGTGGGTGATGAAATTACATTGCTCGTTGATTCCGGCATTCGCTCGGGTTTAGATATTGTGCGCATGCTTGCATTAGGCGCTAAATCAGTTTTACTTGGACGAGCAGCGATTTATGCGCTTGCAGCGGCAGGACAATCAGGTGTTGAAAATCTATTGGATATTTTTGCGAAAGAGATGCGTGTGGCGATGACGTTAACCGGTGTGACATCGGTTAAAACAATCAATCGATCTAATCTTGTTGTAAAACAGAACTGATAACGTTATGCAAACTGAAACGCAATCAATTTATCGGATTACTAGTAAGGCGCCGCACATAGTTTCGCTTATGTTGCTCAGCGCATTTGCTGCAATGGGTGCCATCATCATGACGCCGGCGTTACCTGCTATTGCTGATTTTTTTGGAAGAAGCGTTGGCGCCACGCAACTAGCAGTAACGAGTTTTTTGTTGGGTTATGCGCTTGGACAACTTATTTATGGACCGATTGCCAATCGTTATGGCAGGAAGCATGCATTATATATTGGCATCAGCATCGCAACAGTCGGATCATTATTCAGTATATTATCTTCACATGCTGATTCTTTTTCACTGCTTATTTTGGGTCGTTTTTTAGAGGCTATTGGATCAAGCGCTGGATTCGCAATTAGCTTTGCCATGATTAATGATTTTTATTTTGAAGAACATGCAAAAAAAATGACGGGATTATTAATGCTGGCATTTGCAATTGTACCGGGCGTGGCAACTGCAGTCGGTGGTATGTTGGTACAATATCTTGGTTGGCGAGCTTGTTTTTATTTCTTATTCATTTATGGATTAATATTGCTCATACCAACATATCGTCTTCCGGAAACGCTCACTCAAAAAGATGTCGATGCTACAAAAATTAAAAATATTTTTTTTAATTACGCGGAGAAATTTTTAAATAAAAAATTAGTTGGATTTGCTTGTATTTCTGGATTTTCGAGTGCTTGTATCTATGTATTCGGCGCAGAAGGCCCATTCATTGGGATTCATATTTTGCACACAAAGCCGGCACTTTACGGCATATTAAGCTTAACGCCTTTTATTGGCACATTCATTGGTAGTTTAATGGTTGTCAAACTATCAAAAATAAATTCAATTATCTTAATGAAAGTGGCTTTTTTAATTGAGTTATTTTCAACGCTCGTTTTATTTTTTCTATTTATATTTCATTTTGTGTCATTGACTGCGTTGTTAATTCCGATGGGGATATTTTGCATTGCACATCCCATTATCGGTGGATGCGCATTACCTTTATCCATGATGCAAAGTAGCGACAAAGCCAATGCATCTGCTGTGATGAGCTTTTTGGCGTGTGCTATGCCAGTGCTGATGACATTTTTAATGAGCGCATTGCACGTTAATACGGCATGGATCATGCCAGTGATTTTTTTGATTGCATTGTTTTTAATGAACTGCACGTATCGATGGATTTCAAATCGATCGGGAAGTTGAATACATATTTCGAATTACAGTTGTCGTTGATTAACTTAAGAAGGGGTCGTGAGATCTTTATTTATAACTTCAAAAATTTCATGGCTCAGTGATTGTAGTTGTGTGTAGGCTTCGTCAAAGCTTGGTTTGTCTTCGTCATAAACCATTTGCTCTAAAAAATATTGCCAGTGATCTTTCCATTGTGCGTCGTTGCGCAATAAATTCAGTGCTAATTCTGATTCTCTAATTGGGTCTGCAATATAATTATCATTAAGTTTTTTAAATTGCGATTTATCTTTTTCTATGATTTTTTGAATAAGTGATGCGTATGCGCCAGTTAATAATCCATGTGTTTTTAATTGATAAAGATCATATAAATGACGCACTAAATCTTTATCTGATTGACGTGATTTTGTTTTTGTATTGGCGATGCGACGCGTGAGAGCAACCCATTTTTCAGCAGCGGTTTCATCAAGGGCGACACATGAAACAGGCAATATTGGATGATCACATTCTTTTCCTAAAGATATTTTTATTAATGTCGTAATATCTTTTGTGATGGGCGTTAGTGCAAGTTCACCTAAAAAACAATCAATCGCAATGTGGGGTTTTAAGTAAGCAATTTTCTCTGAATCTGAAAATTTTGCTTGAATGCTCATGAATCGACCTTCGTATAACACTCTGGTGTCTTCTTCTGACACAGAAAAACCACTGTGTTTTAACGTGCTGACTAGTGCGTATCTAAAATCACGTAATTTTTTTCGACGCGCTTCTTTTCCAAGTGCCGTTGCTTTTGTTTTTTGAGTTACGCGAAAATCCACATCTTCCGACATTCTTCGGATGACTTGATAACCTTTTGATAAACTCGTTCCACCTTGAAAAAATAATTCAAAGTAATCATCGTTCATTTTTGTTAACGCATGAATTGCTTGTGTGACAAAATAATCTTTTCTTACAAAGTCAGTGGAGATACCGAGTAATGCTGATGCTTTACGTGTTTGTAGTGGATCTAAATTACCTTGCATTAATATCACCTTCAAAAACAACTGATCTTCCTTCGGCACTTATTGTTCCGCGGAAGCGAGAATGTAGCTTAACAGAAAAAACAGCGGGGACTTGTGTTGTTTCTCCGCGATTATACGCTTGAATTGCGCTACCATACTCCCATTGAACGCCGAGTTTATTTAATGCAAGCATCGCTATAGATTCAAATGAATCACGTAAAATGATTTTACTTTTTCCGTTTGGAAAATCAATCGTCATTGCTTTGGCGTAAAGACCGTGGCTAATTTTAATAATGTGGCCAAGTTCAGCGAATGCTTTTAATGCACGATTTAATCGCAATTGTTTTTGGTTGGTGTGGCTGTGTGTTAAATCATCTCGCGAAAATACTTGGGTTTTAAGTGATTCAATTTTGTCGAGCAATTTTCGTCGATAGGTATTTTGATAATGGTGAGTGTTACGCATAATTCTAGTCTCTGCTATTTTATGAGTGACAAATTGTTAACTCGATCGATCGTCACAAATAGTCATTTTAAATAATTGTAGCACCATTATCGAATCGCCACAAATATTCATTTTGTATAATTATATGATTAAAATCAACTGATTAGTAATTTATTCGTCGGCATAAGATTATCTTTAGTTTGAAATCCGATAGAGCATATACCGATACGGTCGATGCGATTTATTTTATTTACGTGACAAAATCCCTACATTGGTAGAACAGGGGATTTTTTGAAAATTCGAATGGTTGGTGTTAACTGTTTGATTAAAAAGAATAATTTATTTTGGCCAGAGGCAGAATCGAACTGCCGACACGAGGATTTTCAGTCCTCTGCTCTACCGACTGA
>ORMF010569967.1_pt1 | contig 45332 bp, 50 predicted proteins | sample 1779871 | NCBI WGS metagenome assembly ORMF01 (sample SAMEA104232316, study PRJEB22302) | groundwater metagenome | biome: forest; feature: aquifer; material: groundwater | place: USA | collected 2011-08-07 | depth 5.4 m
AACTAAAGGGATTAAGATAAAAAGTGCAAAGAATCTTTGAGCCCAGGCAGCTGAGAGCACATCAATCTTCTGAGCGCCCCCTTTGCTAAAAGCATTAGAAACCGATTCAAAAAATGCATTTAAAAGAGCAAAAGGCAACCAAGCCATACAAGTAATTATACCAATTTATCCATACAATTGAATATGGGTTCCAAGGATATGAAAAGTAATTATTGTTTGGGTTTTGCTTTCACGAACTTTAAATAATGCCCTCCAGTCATCGGTTACATCTATACTGTTATATCCCGAGTACTCCTCTTTTAAGGAATAGTTTCGGAGCTGTGGTTGATGGGGATTTTCCAAAAACATCTCAAGAGTTTCCCTGAAGGCGATTTTAATTTCCAGTGGTGCTGTTTCCCTCTGTTTGTTAAACAACGTTGTATACTTAATAAGAGGGCTTGTTCCGTCTTTCATTTGTAATCTCCTGGTCTAAGTGATCAAGCGCTTCCTTGCCTGTTTTAAATGTAGTAACTCTGCCTGCTTTAACATCTTCTTCGGATTGTTTTAAAGCATTGGCCAGATATTTATTTGGTACTTCATCATCTACACTAAATACGACTATTTTGGTTCTCACAAAGTATTTTAAATAGTTATTTAATACAGTACTTAAACTAATACCCATTTTTTTAGCTACTATTTGAGCCTCTTGTTTAGTTTTTTCTTCTGCGGTGAAATTAATTACAGCTGATTGCATAGTAACCTCTCTATATGTATATCTTGTATAAGAATACTACAACTTTTATATAATTCTGTCAATATGCAGAAATTGCTGCTTTTGAACTTCTGCCAGAATTCCCTGGTGGTCAGATAGGCCTTGAACCATTCTGACATTTCCTGCCTGGTAATGAGGACTGGTAAAAAGGCCGTCAACTACATACCGCCAGGTAATCCCCGGTCGAACTCCGGTATCCAAAGTTGTATCAATACCGGCCGGGATATTATCTTGATACCTTCTAGGCCGAGCCTATTTCTAACTTTGCTTGCAGCAGAGAAGTGCTGGTTGGCTGTCCCCGCCCGTTTAAAAGTACATCACTCGAATCTTCTCTTGAACCATGATAAAAATCTTCTCTAATATTAAAAAGTTGATGTGTTGATCCAATTGCTATACCCCAAGCCTTCTGCCTCCTCTTTTCTATCAGTTAATGAAAATCGGCATCTCCGAGAAAAGACAACCTGACCGCCTAATGCATTTTCAATTCTTACTAAACTGCCCTCATATACTTCCTGTAGTAAAACCACCTCAGGCCTCTCTTTATAAATAAAGTCCAAAATATTATCAAAAAGAACATATTCACGTCCGGTGTGACAGGTATTTAAGGAAAAAACCTTAAGTTTGGTAGATTCCACTGGTATATTTGGTTCTCCGGACTCTGCATGGCTCATAGTTTTAACTATACCATAAAATATGGGGTGTGGTGTTTATAGGAGTTTTTTAGCGCGAATTTAATGATTTTTCCGGCGTTTTCAAATCCTTTTTTTTGTATTTCTTCAATTGATTGTTTTTGTTCAAAATATAAATAAAGCACTTGATCGGCTTCTGCATAGGAAAACCCGAACTCACCTTCATCTGTCTGTTCTTCCCAGAGTCCTGCGGTTGGCTTTTGTTCAATAATATATTTTGGAACACTTAAGGATTTTGCCAGTTTAAAAATATGAGCTTTATACAAATGGCGGATGGGTTCAAAATCAGATGCCCCGTCTCCAAAGCGTGTAAAGTACCCTAAATAATATTCAGATTTATTTTCTGTCCCGGCCACCAAGGCATTGTGTTTTTTGGCTAAATCGTAAAGCATAATCATACGTACGCGCGCCATCACATTCCCCATGCGGATTTTGTCAGCCTTATCGATGGATAACTGCGATGCCAAGGTGTCTACTGATTTTTTAATAGACAGCACAGATAAATTTGTTTGCGGAATTTTGGTATCTTTTATGAGCGTTTGTATGTGCTGATGCTTTTGTTCATAGGGAAGGTGCACTGGGTATATTTGAGAAGGCGAAACAGCTTGAGCAAGAAGATAGAGAACCGTTGATGAATCAACTCCCCCGGATAGCCCAATGACAACTTTTTTAAAACCGGTTGTTTTTAGTGTTTGTATTATAAATTTGCTGATTTCTTCTATTTCATTCCCGGGATTAATTGACGGGAGAGTACTAATCATGTGTGTAATTCTAGCATAAATCCTTTCCTCCTTGAAAATAGCGGGGGCAGCGCATATAATCTTGAAAATAAACATGATTAAATTATCTGTAATTATACCGTCTTATAAAGATCCGCTACTGGTAAAAACAATTGATTCTCTTTTAGAAAACTCCGAACTTGGTGATGGCTTGGAAATAATTGCTGTACTGGACGGTTATTGGCCGGAATTTGAGATCAGACAAGATCCGAAAGTCAGGTATATCCATCTGGGAAGAAACGGAGGCATGCGGGGAGCTATCAACGCAGGAGTGAATGTAGCCAGAGGAGAATTTCTTATGCGAACTGATGAGCATTGTACCTTTGGTAAAGGGTTTGACCGCATTATGGTAGAAAGTTGTGAGCCAAATTGGATAATGACAGCACGCAGGTTTTTCTTAGATCCGGTCAAATGGGAAGTGATGGATATTCCTTTCGTGGATTATGAGAGATTACAAATTCAGGAAATTCAGGATGGGATTAAGTTTGCAGGAACACCCTGGAGGAGCCGGGCTAAGGAGCGGAAAGACATCATGATTGATGAGACAATGGCCATGCAGGGATCTTGCTGGGTAATGCCTCATGTGTGGTGGAATAAGGTGATTGGGGAACTTCAATCTGAAGGCTACGGGACACACTATCAAGATTCACATGAGATGGTGTTTAAAACATGGCAGGCAGGAGGAAAAATAATGGTTAACAAGAATACCTGGTTTGCCCATAAGCATCGTGATTTTCCGCGTACACATACTTATGGAGGACAGGAAGCCAGAGACGGTTGGGCCTATGCCTTGAATTTATGGAAAGACTATTACGAAAAAGAAATTAAACCCAAGTGGGGGTTAATTTAACTTAAATGTGCGGTATCCTGGTCTTTAAACATCAAGGCAATAATTTCTACATCCAAAAACGTGGTCAGGATTATACCAGTAAAGTTAAAAGACATGGATTTACCTTTATCCATAATCTATTGCATATAACAGGTGAGTTTACTCCCCAACCATATGAAGAAGAAGGGATTGTTTGTCTATATAACGGAGAGATTTATAATCATAAATTTAAAAAAAGCGATGGAGAGAATCTTATTCCTTTGTATAAAAAGTACGGCAGTGATTTTCCTAAATATCTGGACGGTGAATGGGCTATAGCCTTATACGATTTCAAGAAGGAACTGGCTATTTTTGCTACAGACCTATTTGCTACCAAACCATTATGGAGAAAAGGACTGGAGTGCGGGAGCTACGAAAGTGGAGTTGGTGGTAAAAAAATACTAGCTAATACCATAGAGATTGTTTACTTTGATGGAAAAGAAGAATCAAGAACTATCTATGAATGGGACTTAAATCAGTATAAAAATACTTACGATGACTGGATAGTCGCTTTTGAAAAAGCTGTCCGGAAAAGAGCTACTAAGGACTGTTTCCTGGGACTTTCTTCCGGATATGACAGCGGAGCTATTGCTTGTGAATTATTAAAACAGAAAGTAGATTTTAAGGCCTACATTATAAAAGCCAAAGAAGATGAAGATATATTAAAAGAGAGAATGAAGCTAGTGAAAAGTTATGACTATCTCGATCAAACGGAAAGTTTTAAAGAGGAGTTAGCATGGGTAAATGATAACATTGAAGATTTCAGGTATAAAATTCCCACAAAAAAATGGCTAAAACAGGACAGTGCCGCCCTCGGGCTTTCCAGGATTTGCCGAAAAGCCCATTCAGAAGGGCGTAAGGTTTATTTAAGCGGCCAGGGAGCTGATGAAATAACAGCAGACTACTCTCTATTTCCATATCAAAGTACCTTTAAAGGTAACTTTCCGGATCATCTAACTCTGTGGGAGAATTTTTATGATGGAGCCCAATACTCATATTTAGGTAAAGAAGAATATGTAGCTGGTTCACATTCCATAGAAACCCGCTATCCTTTTTTGGATCGCGATGTAGTTCAGGAATTTTTATGGCTAAAACCAGAGCTCAAAAATAAAACCTACAAAGCCCCGATTCATGAATATTTAAAAAGAAATAATTTTCCATTCCAGGAAGGAGTTAAAATAGGCCTAACTCACCTGCGTTAATCAGAGTTTGGAAAGTCCATTACTGCACTTGATAACCCCTCTTGCGTTATTCTGTTCTAACTTCCGGCGGTTGATAACAGTTCCACCATGAATAGATACTATTCTTGGGTGATATTGATGAAGACCAACAATATCATCCCTTACTACAAATGGTATACCCGCCCGAACCCAGCGGGCACCAAAATCATCATCCTCATAAGCATACCCTTTCATAAATTCCTCATCCCACCCGTTAATCTTTTCTATATCTTCTTTATTAAACATAGCCAGATAATACATGGCAGGAGTGTCATTTTTATAGCTAGTATTAACCAGTGATCTGGAAATCTGACCATTTTCATCCTCATCCCAGACTTGGCAAATTACATTACTCCCTAAAACTTTCTCTAACTGTTCTAAAACAGGTGTAGTTGGCTTAACTTCAGGGCTGGTAATTATTATATGGGAATACTTAGCATTGCGTACCCCAATATTTAGGGCCTTACTGCAGTTAAACCCGACTTCGTGGGTATAAGGGATAATCCTGACATCTTTATTAAGATTATGCTGATCAAAATATCTGCGCAGTCGGGGCTCGCTTCTTGTCGGAATAATAAATTCCTTTTTTTGCGGCATAGTGTCGTAAATCTTTTTGGTTTTTTTAAATTGGTTTATGTGGTTACTGTCAAGCGGCATTATTATGGAAAACATGTTACCTTCCTACATCAAATACAAAGTATAGATCATCTTCATAAATACAATTTATATTGTTGTAGTACCGGGGTAATAATTTTTTCCACCAGGAAGGTCCCTCCTGAATTAAATGTAACTCAGTACCATGCCACACATCTGAATGATTTGCTATACCCAATAGTGCCTTAGGAGATAATGTGGCTAGGGCGCTTACTGTATTCTCAATTTCTGCGGGCTCTATATGCTCCAAAACATCCATACAAATAAGTGATTCCCATTGTTTTCCCTGTTTAACCAAACCTAATATATCATCATTAATAACATCATAATCATTTAAGGTATCTACAATTACCTTACTTGGTTCCAGGCCGGTAACTTCAATAGTATTTTTACGGAGTAGCCGAAGGTAATGCCCCCGCCCGGACCCAACATCTAATACATTTCTAAATTGATTTTTTTTAACCCATTTAAGAACTATTTTTAGTTTGTAGCGATATGGGGCATTGTATCTTTTGTCAGTAGCAAATATTTGATCGTAGATATTCATTAAAAATAGCTTTGGATTAATTCTGACCTTGTACCTAATAGTCATCACTTTCATTGTTTAATGTCCTTTTTAAGGCATATATTGCGATAATTCTAAAATCATTCTTTGAATTGATGGTGGACTACCATAGCCTGCCAACCGCCAAAGTTCCTGGTTTAATTTTACATTATTTGTTGACAGAGTTCGATCGATAGCGATCGGCGCCTTTACATTATTGATGACAATATCATCACGTTTAAATTCTTTGGCAATAATTTTTAGTAAGTTGGCTTTGCTTAAAGAGTTAGCCGGAATAATGTGCTGAATATGAAGTAAATCAACTCTTTTTTTAATAATTCCATAACAAATCCGGGCAAAATGCAAGGAAGTAATACCATTCCACTTGTGATTCGTAAAGCCATTGACCATCGCACCCTTTGGCTGCCCTAAAAACCAGTCCATAAGGGAATTATGCGTTTTTAATTCCGGTCCAATAATTGAGCACCTAAGATGATAAACCCTACTTATAAACACCTCGCCGAGGCTTTTTGTTTTACCATAGACATCCAGGGCATCATGCGGATCGGTCTCGATATATTGGCCTTTTTGGCCTGAATATACACAATCTGTAGCTATCTGGATGATTTTGGAATTTATCTTCCCTGAAACCTGTGCTAAAAGATAAGGAAAGCCGACGTTTACAAGTATTGCCTTCTGAGTCTCTTTAGCATTATCATCATGGATGTGTGGCTTTATAAATCCTATAGCATTAATTATCCAATCCCCGCCTTTGACGGCATCTGCAGTATTTTTCAGGTCAGTTTTTTCGGCATCGAGCTTACGGAAATCTACCTTAGGGTATTTATTTGTAAGTAACTTCAAAGCTTTTGGGTTTCTATAAGTTGCTATGATGTCAAACTCATCCCTTTTGACGAAGACATCAAGCATCATCGAACCGAGCATGCCTGTACAGCCTAAAATAATCACTCTTTGCCTTGTCATAATACTTTTCATTGTGCGATTATCTCATTTCCTTCAGCTTTTATCAAATATGCTTTATGATTACAAAACCGCGAGGAAAGCTCAAGGATACTTTAGGTTTAAAATAGGGACTTGAATATCTTCTTTACGTGAGTTAATATTAAATTAGTGATAAACTAGTGCTAAACAAAAAGCTAAGTATACAATTAACATCACTCTTAGTAGCTTTGGCTTTATTCATAACCCCAACAGAAGCTTTGGCAGTACCAATCCAAAGTTTAAATGGCCAGACAGGACAAACTCAGACGTTTCAAAATGACTCAAACGTAGCGATCTCTTCATCGAATAATATTCACTCTCTTGGTTGGCTGGGACTGTTACCTTTATCAAGAGGAGGAACAGGAGCAGGTTCGTTTGCTCTTGGCTCATTACTTTTTTCTAACGGAACTGCTATAGCAGAAGATAATTCCAACTTATTCTGGGATAATACCAACAAGCGGCTTGGCATTGGCACCTCCACACCCACTTCCTCACTTGATGTAAATGGCGATGCAACTATAAACTCAATAACTGTTGGTTTGGGTGGTGGGTCTGTGGCTGGGAATACATCAGTCGGAAATCTAGCTCTTTACTCAAATTCCAGTGGTTCTGGCAATACTGCCATTGGATTTGAAACTCTTACTAGTCAAGTAAGCGGTGAAAATAATACTGCTGTTGGTGCGAGTGCTATGAAGGAAAATGTAACTGGAGAGAATAATGTTGCTGTTGGCACGGCTGCAATACGCTTAAATAGTTCGGGAAGTTCAAATGTTGCTTTGGGCGGACTGGCTCTTCATAGCAACAGTAGTGGCAATAATAATATTGCAATTGGTGGTCATTCCGCACAATATCAAGCAACTGATTTCAATGAATTGGCCTCTCCGGAAAATAGTATTTATATTGGAGCATATGCAAGGGGTTATGACAACAACGACATTAACAGTATTGTTCTTGGATATAACACTATTGGAGCTGGAGCAAATAAAACAGTCATTGGAAATTCTGATATGACAGATGTTTATTTTGGTTCAGCTAATGGGAATGCAAATACGCATGCCAGAACAATATATTCAGGCTCCTCTACTGTTCCTGGATGTATTGTTATGGGAGATACAGCCGGCGGAGTTGGTTATATAACTTTAAATAGTGGGGTATTAACTGTATCCTCAACTCCACCAAGCGCCTGCCAATAATCAGAATTATCCTCAATTATTTCTTCCTGTGTTAAAATCCAGGTAATGAAAAATTTGTTAATATTTATCAGTCCAACAGGTTCATTTAATAACCCTCATCCTGATACAGCGAATGATTACGGGCAATGCGTTAAGATCCAAATCGAAAACAGCCTTGCTTTGGGATGGAAAAAAGAAGATATTATGCTTGTGACGAATTTCGATTACCAGTATGGTGAGCTAGTAGCAACTGTTTTGAAAGATGTTGAGTTTTTTGAAAGAAAACCCCAGGCCAGTAAAATTAATGCCATTGTCAAAATGTTTAATCTGGGGATGATACTGGATAACGAGCTATACTGGTTTCACGACTTGGATGCATTTCAGCTACAACCAATAACAGAATCCGAAATAGATCTGGGAGAAACTAATATAGCATTAACAGATTATGGAGTAATACCTAGATGGAGCACCGGAGTAATTTTCTTTAAAAAAAATTCAATAGATATTTTTAAAGCGATTCAAAATGTTATGTACAGATTTAAGATAAATGAAGAATTTGCCCTTGGAAAATTAACAAGAGACAATAAAGATATGGCGAAGAGAATTAAAAAATTAAACAAATCATATAATTTCACTCCCCCAAGGCTTAAGTTTATGTATGGCATTGCCATCAAACCGCTAAGGGTTGCCCATTTTCATTTAGTTGGAGGAAGTGGAAGATTTGAGGTTGAAAATCCAGTCGCTTTTTTTAAAGGAGAAAATGAGCTTCATATACCTCTGATAACAGAAAGACTCATTAAAATATTCAAATACCACAGAATCAGTTAAAATGATAGGTTTGACTTCGTTATTACTGAAGTATTAAAAAAGGGAATAAAATATACTTTGGAACCCTCTGCTGTAGCCTCAAAATGAGAACCAAGATGTACTATAAAAGCTTTTGCCGGTTTATATTTTGTTAAAAATGATCTAAAAGATCGGCTCATTTCTGGAGATTTTAAGTGAGAATATTTAACCTCAATCGGAATAACTCCTGTTCCAGTATTTAAAACAAAATCAACCTCGGCCTTATCTTGTGTTCTCCAAAAATGAATGGTAGTAGGAGTTAAATTCAGATGTCCCTTTAAACTATTATAAACAAAGTTCTCAAATAAAAATCCGTCAGGTGAGATAGCAGCATTTCCAAATTGATTGGCGGCATAATTTCTTAAACCTAAATCAATAAAATAATAGGTTGGAGCTTTCGTAATCTCTTTTCGTAAGTTTTTAAAATAAGGGGTAACTTTACTAATAATGTAAGTTTTTTCAAGATACCAAAGGTATTCTTTTACTGTTTGTATTGAGATCCCTAAGGTGCTAGAAAGTTCAGTTACATTTACCAAATTCCCTACTTGAGAAGCTAAAACTCTTACTAATTCCACCAACTTTTCGGTTTTTTGGATATTAAGAAGAATGGAAATATCTTTCTCCAGGAAACTTTGATAGATATCGGCAATTGCCACTCGCTTTTCTTCTGCAGTTTTCGCCAGGACTACTTTAGGGTAACCACCAAAATTTAAATATTCCTCTAGATATTGCTCGGTTTTTTCTTTAAAGACATCAAAAACACGGGCTAGTTCTCCAAAAGAGTCTCCAACGGTTGCATATTTATATTCTGTTTTGAAGTGAACAAACTCCTCAAAACTTAAAGTGTAAAGCTCAAAGAGTCTTTTACGTCCCGGCAATGACTCATGGATCTTTTCCTTTAACTCAATGCTTCCTGATCCTGAAACAACAAATTTGTAGGGAAGTTTCATATCATAAAGCCCTTTGAGGAATAATCCCGCGTTTTCTTTCCTTTGAATCTCATCGATAAATACATAACCACTGCTCTCCCCTACCTCCAAAGCAATTCGTTGCAGTAATTTATCTTGGTTTTCGAAAGAAGGAAGATCAACATCAAAATCAAGGTTTAAAAAGATGGTTTTCTCCCCTTTTCTTTTTAGCTCTTCTTGAAGCATTTCCATTAAGGTGGTTTTTCCTGCTTGTCGAGGACCAACGATTAAGGTAATCTCTTTGCTAGATAAGTGTTTTTGAATTTGATCAAATAAAGCTCGCTTTATTAACATACCTCTATTTTAACCCGATTTTTCTAAAAGTCAAGTTTCAGTTTAACCCGATAAAACCTAGAAATCACGCTCACCCTTAGATGTTTGAATTGGGAAATTCATTGACGAGTGGTGTATAGTAAAGAAATGAAAAATCTATTAATTTATACCGGTCCCCAAAAAAGATTTAGTAAGGAAGATGCAACTCTTGCTAAAATTCAAATTGACAACAGCCTTGATTTAGGCTGGAAAAGGCAGGATTTAATCCTGGCAACTGATTTTACCTTTGAATATAACGGAGTAAGATCAATGATTTTACCTGATGGCTTATATTATGACTTTGATAAAATGGCCAATAAATCAATAGTCTTGGCCTATCTGCTAAGTCAGGGAATAATCGAACCGGGGCAGCTTTATTGGTGCCACGATTTTGATGCCTATGAAAATAGCCTTATCAATGAAGCGCAGTTGGACTTAGAAAATTATGACTTAGGCCTGACCCATTATACTTATAAACCGCAGTGGCAATTTGGCAGCCTGTTCCTTAGAAGTTCTTCAAAAGATATACTGAAACTGCTTGATCAAACTATCCGTGCCAAACCATACTCAAGCCGCAACAATGAAAAAACATTAACACAGCTGATAAATGACAATGCAATTGACAGTTCCAGGTATAAAAGAATGAATGTGACATATAATATAATGAAAAGGTATTTACAAACTATTTATCCACTGGCAGAAAAGCCTTTAGCGGTTTTGCATTTCCGGCCATCTGATCCAAAGGACGACCGGATGCCTGATGGCGCCCTTAACATGTTTATGTATGGTAAGAACTCATTGAAATTTCCTCTTATGTCTGATAGATTGATAAAAATATTTACTCAGCATGGCATTAAATGAAAATTCTAAAATATTAATAACCGGTTGCGGAGGAATGTTAGGTGAGGCTGTATATGCCGAACTCAAAGATAAATACAAGATTTATGCAACTGACATAGATTTAAATGAGCCCTGGCTTAAGTTTCTTGATGTGACAATGCAGGATGATATAGATAAATACTTTAAAAAAATAAAACCGGATGCAATTTTGCACCTGGCAGCGCTGACTGATATGGAATATTGCCAGTTGAATCCCGAACACGCTTTTGATGTTAATTTTATCGGAACCGCTAATATGGCGCGTATATCAAAAAGTTATAAAATTCCGCTTATTTATATATCTACAGCCGGTATATTTGATGGTAAAAAACAAAGTTACGTTGAGTCTGACATGGCAAATCCCTTAAGTGTCTATGCAAAATCAAAGTATGCCGGGGAGTTAGCAGTCTTAGCTATTCCTAGATCCATTATAATAAGAGCCGGCTGGATGTTGGGCGGTGGTCCAAAAAAGGATAAAAAATTTACAAACAAGATAATAAAACAGATCCGCAAAGGAGTCAAAGAGCTTCTTGTGGTTAATGATAAAGTAAGCACACCAACCTATACCTATGACCTGGCCAAAACAATAGATTATCTGCTGAAAAATAATCTTTATGGGATTTATCACGAAGCCTGCGGGGGAAATTGTTCAAGGGTTGATATGGCCAAATTGATACTTAAAAATTTTAAATTAGACAAAAAAATAAAAATCAAAATTGTAAATTCGCAGTATTTTCATTCCGAATATTTTGCCCCAAGACCAGTTTCAGAAAATCTGGCCACCTTAAAAATCAGGTCAATCAACCCATCTCTTGTAAGAAACTGGCAAGACTGCCTGAAGGAGTATTTAAACAAATTTGATTGGAATATATGATGAAAAATCTATTAGTATTTATAACTCCGGAAAAAAAATTCAGCGGCAAATACATCATTGAAGCTAAAGTCCAGATCGACAATAGCATCTCTTTAGGCTGGAAGAAAGAAGATATTTTAATAATTGCTAATTTTAAATACACATATCATGGAGTCAAGGCTATTGTTGTGGGTGATGAACACTACTGCGCCCCCCGGCCGAGATCAATTAAAACTGCCATAATCCCCTATCTAATTGATGAAGGAATCATAGAACCAGAAAATCTATACTGGAATCACGATTTTGACGCTTATCAGCTAAATTCCATAACAGAGGCCGAACTTAAACTGGATGGTGTGGATGTTGGGCTCACAGATTATGGCTGGAAAGAAAGATGGAATATGGGCAGTTTTTTTATCAAGAAAGCTTCGAAAGACATCTTTGAGAAAGCTAAACCGATTATTTATCAAGATATTGAGGATGAAACAGTCATGATGGAATTAACTACTAATCCAGACATTGCCAAAAGATGCAGGAGATTAAACATCACCTACAATTTGGGGATGAGAAATGCCGAGTCAAACTGGCAAAAAGCCAATAAACCTCTAAAAGTGGTCCATTTTCATCCATATGACAAAAGGATGAATACTTTAGATATCTTTATGTATGGCAAGAATGAATTACACAGGCCATTAATTACTAAAAGACTGATCAAAATTTTTAATTCTCACGGAGTCAAATAACATGGAATCAAGTAATTTGACAATTATTTTTCTGACCGCCAATAAAATCCCCAAAAAGTGGGCCGGGTTTCATAAGGAAAAACTGATTGAGGCGGCCGGATCCTCACCTATTATCACTATCTCCAGAGAACCATTAGATTGGGATATAAATTTACTCCAAACCGAAGCATACGGAGCATCAAACGTTTATTTTCAATTACTTAAAGGAGCCAAGGCAGCTTCAACTGAATATATTGGGGTGGCAGAAGATGATACTTTATATCCAAAAGAACATTTTGAATATCGTCCGCCGGCTGACACATTTGCTTATAACATGAATAAATTTGGATTATTTACATGGGGTAAACCCACTTATTTCTGGAAAAATAGATTCAAAAACTCAACCCTCATTGCTCCCAGAAAGCTAATAATAGAGACCCTGGAGGAAAGGTTTAGCAAATACCCTAATGGCACACCGGAAAGTGTAACCGGTGAGATGGGCAGACCGAACATAGAAGATAAACTTGGGTTAAAACGCCGTAAATCAGTCTGGTTTTCAACCGAAATTTCGGTTATAGCCATAGATCACGAGTTCGGAATTGACCGCTTGGCCCGTACCCACCGTAAAGCAATGGGCATTCTTCAAGCTTATGATATCCCCTATTGGGGAAAAGCCGAAGATATTATTAAAAAATTTGTATGAATACGCCAAAAAGCACCATTATTTATTACACATCAAACAGAGAAGATCCAGGCTTTGAAGCCCGTGTTCAGGAAAATTTGCTAAAAGTTAGCAAGGGCCTACCGATAATTAGTGTATCCCAAAAGCCAATTGATTTTGGGAAAAATATTTGCGTTGGAGATGTCGGAACATCAGGGTTCAACATGTTTCGTCAGGTTCAGATTGCTCTTGAGGCTGCCAAAACGCCTTTTGTAATTTCAGCCGAAGCCGATTGTCTGTACCCGCCGGATTATTTTCAGTTTATTCCGCCAAAGGAAGATGTCTGTTACCGGGACAGTAATTTATATGTCATGCCGGATCGGAGGGACTTTTTTTTCTATAAAAAAGAAGGGGCAACCCATGCCCAGATTGTGGGCCGTAAGTTCTATTTAGAGACTTTGGGAAAACTATTCAAAGGTGCGCCAAAATGGAGCGTGGAGGAAAAGAATTTCCCCAAAGAAAGGTTTAATCAGAATGATATCTTTAATGAAATTTTTTATTGGAAAAGTCAAAATCCGGTTTTTCAGATAAAAACTCACAAAGGCATGAGGTATTATACTCACTCTGATAGAACACCTATACCCTCAATTCCCTATTGGGGATCAGGCAAGAAAGTAAGGAGTTATTATTTATATGGACTTAAGTAAAGCTTTAAAAATCAAGGGTAGACCGTTTGAGATTCCGGATTGTTCCCGGGATGATCTACCAGGGTTTTTTGTGGAGATGGGTTTTAGGGTTGGAGCTGAAATTGGAGTTTATAAAGGAGAATTTTCTGCAAAAATTGCCAAGACTGGACTTAAGCTTTTTTCTGTCGACCCATACTTCCCCGATCAGGAAAAGTTAGGACGTATGTATCAGGATGTAAAACAATTACTCGCTCCTTATCCCAAATGCAAAATTATCAGGAAAACTTCCATGGAAGCGGTTGGGGATTTTGAAGACAGGAGTTTGGATTTTGTTTATATTGACGGAAATCACGAATTTAGGTATATTGCCGAAGATTTAAGCGAATGGACAAAAAAGGTTAGGAAGGGCGGAATAGTATCCGGAGATGATTATTTTTATCACAAACATGGCACCAGTAAAGACTTTTGGCATGTAGCCCATGTACTTAATGCCTATATCGGAGCATATGGCATCGAAAACTGGTATCTACTCGGTCGGAAAAATGCACTCCCGGGAGAAAAAAGAGATAGGTATAGAAGTTGGATGTTTGTTAAACAATGAAACTTATAGATGGCTTAAAATTAATCGGCCGGCCGGCTGAAATACCAGACTGCTCAAGAGATGATTTGCCTCAGTTTTTTGTGGAGATGGGTTTTAAGGTTGGGGCAGAAATTGGAGTTTATAAAGGCGTATTTTCCCATAAATTAGCCCAGGCTGGACTTAAACTTTTTGCAATTGATCCTTGGCGAATTTATAAGGGTTTTGGCAAACCCAGAAGCCAACCTAGGTTGGATTTCCAATATGAACACAGCAAAGAAGTATTAGCTCCCTACCCCAACTGCACAACCGTTAGGAAAACCTCCATGGAAGCTGTTGAGGATTTCGAAGACGAAAGTTTGGATTTTGTCTATATTGACGCCAATCATGAGTTTAGGTATATTGCCGAAGACCTGTGTGAGTGGACAAAAAAGGTTAAAAAAGGCGGGATTGTGTCAGGAGATGATTATTTCTATCATAGGGATTTTTATAATAAGGTCAGCAGGGTAACCAGAGTAGTGGACTACTGGGATGTAGCTTATGTACTAAAAGCCTATATTGGCGCCTTCGGCATACCAAATTGGTATCTTTTGGGCCGGAAACATGCGGTAGAAGGAGAAAAAAGAGACAAGTGGTTAAGCTGGATGTTCATCAAACCATGAAAATATTTTTGGATGTCGGAGCACATTTTGGAGAAACACTTAACATAGCACTGGAGGCTAAATATGGCTTTGACAAGCTATACTGCTTTGAACCTGTGAGGGAATGCTGCGATGAGATTAAGAAGATCAGGGATAAAAGAGTAGAAGTATGTGAATACGGTCTGTGGAATGAAAATTCTATAAGAAAAATACATAACCCCGGAAGCAAGGGCGCTTCACTATTTAGGGATAAGTTTAGATACGAGGTTGCCTCAACTGATATAAGGTTAGTTCGCGCGAGCGAATGGTTCAGCCAAAACCTTGATACGAAGGACGATATTTACCTTAAGATAAACTGCGAGGGCTCAGAGTGTGTGATTTTAGATGATTTAATCAACTCAGGTGAGTACAAGAAAATCAAAGTCTTAATGGTTGACTTTGACGTGCGCAAGATTCCTTCACAACAGCATTTAATGAGCGAGATGAAGGCTAAACTAAATAAGCTAAATATTCCTAAAATGTTTTACATTGATGAATATAATCTGGGAAGAGGAACTCATAGTTATTTTACACACTTTTGGTTAGACAATTCATAAAAAATGACAAAAGGAATTATCTATTATACAGACAATAGATTGATAGAACCGATTTTTTCAGCGGTTCAAAAACATATATTAAATTCCGGTTTGCCCATTGTCAGTGCCTCTCTAAAGCCTTTAGATTTTGGACAAAATATCGTTGTCAAAGGTGAGCCTGAATACCCTACTATAGTTAATCAGATTGTGACTGCTCTTGAAGCCAGCACAACAGATGTAGTCTACTTCTGCGAGCATGATGTCTTGTATCATCTCTCTCATTTTGACTTCTTGCCGCCAAAGAACGATGTTTATTACTACAACATGAACAACTTAAGATGGGACTATCCAAAGAGTAGAATAATCAGATATGACGGGCTGACTTCCCTTTCCCAGCTTTGTGCTGATAGAAATCTGGCACTTAAACATTTTAAAGCCCGGCAGGAAAAAATGAAGGAAGTTGGTCTGGAAAAATTTTCTATGAAAGACCCGTATTTAGCCAGGGTTTGGGGATACGAACCAGGCCGCAAAAAAAAGCGTAACGGAGGGTTATTTGAAGAAAAAAGCGACCATTGGAGCTCCAGTCATCCCAATATTGACATCCGCCACCCGGGATCATTTACTATTCCTAAAGTTAAATTGAAAGACTTTATTCACAAGCCTTCCGGGTGGATAGAAACAACGATAGATAAGATAACAGGTTGGAACTTAAAGGAATTAATATAAAACTATATGAGCACTAGCAAAAAGGTACTTTCAATAATAATTCCAGCCTACAAAGATCCATTCCTGCAAAAAACAATTGATTCACTCCTGGAAAACGCTAGAGGCAAGATTGAAGTTATTCCTGTACTGGACGGCTACATTCCGGAAGCGGAAGTTAAATCCGATTCCAGAGTCAAACTAATTAGCTTTAAGAAAAATCAAGGCATGAGAAAGGCTATAAATGCCGGCATAGCTATGTCTCAGGGAGAATTTATCATGAAATGTGACTCTCATTGTTTGTTCGGCCCTGGTTTTGATAAAATTATGATGGAAAATTGTGCTGAAAATTGGCTAATGGTTCCCAGGCGTTATTCAATAGACGAGGCAAATTGGCAAAGAGACGAAAACAGAACAATAAGGGATTATCACTATGTTACTCCCCCGGTTGCCACGAAAAGTTACGGTACATGTTTATGTATTCAAGATTGGAATCAGAGAACAAAGGAGCGGCGTGATCCTAAATATGATATTGATGACACCATGACATTTCAGGGTAGTTGCTGGCTGGCGGACAAAAAGTATTTCATGAAGAAAGTCGGATTTTTAGATTCTAGAGGCGAAACTTACGGTCCTTTTGGCGGAGAGCAATTGGAAGTAGGGTTAAAATATTGGCTGGGCGGAGGAAAAGTTAAAGTTATTAAAAAAACCTGGTACGCCCATCTTTTAAAACGGACGCGTCATTATAGAGCAGGTTTATTTCCCAGAGATTATAAGCTAAATCAGGATGTCGTCCGCCGCCGTGCCTGGCTTACAAAACATTGGCTAAGTAATGAAGAGCCGGACATGATCCATCCATTTTCGTGGCTGGTTGAAAAATTTTGGCCTGTTCCCACCTGGCCGGAAGATAGGAGCTTATGGTAACATCACTTTGTGAAATGGCTTATAAATACGGATCTGATAAATGTCCGCAAATTAAACACCCCTTCACTCCTGTTTATTTCGGTTTATTAAAAGATAAACGAAAATCAACTAAGAAAGTTTTGGAAATTGGAATTGGAGGAGGCGCAAGCCTGCTTATGTGGCGCGACTTTTTCCCTAATGCTCAAATATATGGCGCCGACATACTTCCCCTCGCCCTCTACAATGACGAACGGATAAAAAGTTTTATTTGTGACCAGACAAACAAAGAAGATCTGCAAAGGTTAGTTGATAATATAGGTCCGGATGTTGACCTTATTGTTGATGACGGATCTCATAAAACAGAAGATCAGATTTTTACCTGCCTGACTTTAATGCCAATCGTTAATAAAAAAGTTATCTATATTATTGAGGATGTCAAAGCTCCGGAAACAGTTATCACTGCATTAAGTATGTATAATTGCTGGATTCCAAATCTTAAGCGGAAATTTAAAGACGACAATTTGGTAGTTGTAAGGAATTCATGAAAACTAATATCTCAATTTTTGCAAAGCCGGCTTACCTTAATGTACACGCTAGCCAACCCTTCAAGTACGAGGGCAAGCCTCCAGAGCAGGGTTATTTGAAGCGTGTCTCCTCAGTGATTCGGGGCGAACAAATAGCAAATTTCATCGGGGCAAAATTCAACCCAACCGAAGGTTATCAAAACGACGTTTGCATATATGTAAAGCCTCCTTACAAACTTGGGCAGGATTTTTTGTTTGAAGGTAGAAAATCATATTTAGATATCTGTGATGCACCGGGTTTCTACGAGCTTCTCAAAAAACATCCGGAAGTTGGTGTAATTTCTGCTTCAGTTTGGAGTTATAAAATCCTAAAGAAAACACTACCCAATGAAATTGTCAATATTCCTGAACACCACTGTAATTTTAAGCGTGTCAGACGCGTCCGAAAACAGATAACTACAGTCGGCTGTATTGGGCATCCCCACGCTCTTACATATCTTCCACAAGGCTTAAAAGAACAACTGGCACAGCGTCGCATGAAACTCATCGAGTTTTCCAGATTCTTCACAAGAGCGGATGTTATTGACTTTTATATGAAGATTGATATTCAGATTATTTGGCGGCCATATCGCGATCACAGAAAACATAAATTGCTAAATCCTCTAAAAATTGTTAACGCATCTTCTTTCGGTATACCTACAATTGCCTATCAGGAGGAGAATTTCGGGGAGATGAAGGGGTGTTATATTCCAGTCCAAACTCTAGATGAATTTTTTACGGAACTGGATAAGTTAAAATCCAACCCAAAACTTTATGACCAATATGCCAAAAGGTGCATTGAGAAATCCGAAGACTATCACATTGAAAAAATTGCCCAATTATACAGGGATCTGGCTTCTTGATTTCACCTGAAATTATTGTTAACATGCCCGTGAATTCATGAGTAGCAAAATAAAAAAAAAGATACTAATAACCGGAGCTCTTGGACATATCGGTTCTGGTCTTCTAAGAAATTTAGGCAAAAACGTAGCCAAAGAGGTTATAATCCTGGACAACCTGGAAAGCCGCAGGTATCCTTCTTTATTTGATCTACCAAAAGGGTTTAAGTTTAAATTCATTAGGGATGATGTGGTAACAGCTGACTTCAGTAAATATTTAACCGGAGTTGATATAGTAATACATTTGGCAGCCTTAACCGATGCAGAAGGAACTTTAAAAACACCAAGACGGGTAAGAAAAGTAAACTTTAACGGCCTGGTCCGGATTGCTGATGCCTGTTGGGCTCGCGGTGTAAAGCTTCTATTCCCTTCAACTACAAGTGTGTATGGGAGCCAGGATTTTATTGTAGATGAAAATTGCAGTGAACTAAAACCACAGAGTCCTTACGCAAGGGAAAAGTTAAACGCTGAAAAGTATCTTGAAACACTGGGTAAAAAAGGGCTGAAATATGTAATTTGCAGGTTTGGTACTATATTTGGATACTCTGTCGGGATGCGTTATGATACAGCTGTCAATATATTCACCTGGCAAGCGGCAAATGGAATACCTCTGACAGTATGGAAAACAGCATGGGAGCAAAAAAGGCCATATCTTTATCTTGGTGACTGTATTAGGGCGATAAACTTTATCATTGAGAACGATCTATTTAACGGGCAAATATATAATGTTACTACTGGGAATTTTACAGTGAAAGATGTTGTTAAAATAATCAGTCGGTTTATTCCTAAACTGAACGTTAGCTACGTTGACTCCCCCATCATGAACCAATTATCCTACGAGGTGGATGATAAAAAGTTTAGAAGACTAGGATTTAAACCCAATGGGGATTTAAAAACAGGCATCAAAAGCTCGATCGATAAACTAAGAGGGATAATATGGAAATTAAGCTAAACCCTATGATAGATTTTGGCAAAATGCCAATTGCGAATGCTTTTGTGACCCCGGATCAATTTGCTCAAGAGTTTTTTTACAATTTAGTCTTAGGGTTTGACCCAAAAACAAAAGCCATCGGCCTGATAAACCCTGTGCCTATGAAAAAAATGTTTCACGATCATTACGCCTTTTATTCCTCAACTTCTAAAGGAATGCAGATTCATTTTGCCCAAACTGCCAAGAAACTTTTGCCCATTGCTAAAAAGGGGCTTGTAGTTGAGTTGGGAAGTAACGATGGAATTATGCTTGAAGCATGGAAAAAGCTAGGCGTTCCGGCAATTGGGGTTGAACCTTCAAAAAATGTGGCTGATGTATCCATTTGCGCAGGTCACGATGTAATCACAAAATTTTTAAGTGACAAGGTAGTCGATGAGATTTTAGCCCGTGGAAAGATTTCTCTGGTCTATTCTGCTAATACATTTTGCCAATTCGAAGACCTTTCGCAGTACCTTGGCTACGTTATAAAATTAATAGGCAAAAACGGAGTTTTTGTATTTGAGGATCCCTATTTTTTGGATATTTTTGAAAAAACATCATACGATCAAATTTATGATGAGCACGTTTGGTATTTTACTATTTCGTTTATTAATAATATGCTTAGGTCCCTTGGCTATCATGTTTTCGATTGTGAGCATCTGGAGGTTCATGGTGGCGAGCTCCGAATGTATGTTGGCCACAAAGACACTTATCCAGTTCGTCCGTCGGTGACTAAATGGAAAGCCAAAGAAAAAGATTTAGAACAAAAACTGGAAATTCTAGATAGAAATATCAAAAAATCAAAAATTAAACTTTTAGAAATTTTAAACAGGGTAAAAAAGGAGGGAAAAACTATTTGCGGATTCGGGGCAACATCTAAGGCTACAACAATTTTTAATTATTGTGGAATTGGACCTGAACTTATTCCTAATATATTCGACAATACACCGATTAAAATCGGCAAATACTACCCCGGGGTACACATACCTGTAGTTTCACAAGAAGTTTTTGAAAAAGGTAAGGCTGACTCAAAAAGACGAATAGATTATGCGTTTTTGGGTGCCTGGAATCATTTTAAGGAAATAGAAAAGTATCAATCCTGGTATAAAAAGGCTGGCGGGCATTGGATAACTCATGTACCGAAACCCAAAGTTATATAAACCTTTAGAGTAAACTTGTAGGATACTTGGAACGTACGGGGAAAAAAGATTTATCATAGGATCTCATATAGTGAATAAAAAAAGTTTCCGTAGTGAGGATCCTTTTCCCAATACAGTTCTTTCCAGGTGCTCGGGATAGACCACGTAAAACGGGTGATGTACCTGTTGTCTGCTTTGTTGCGTTTCTTGATCCAGTCCTTGAGATAGAGGTACTTTCCTCCTTGGAACATCTCAAAGTACTTCGCATGTTCATCCACCGAGAGTTCAGATATAACACTAATCGCCAGAAATAGATCTACATCTTTTACTGATGAACCTGGCGATTGAAAAGCTAAATCAGACTCAGGGAATTGTTCGGTTAAATGTCGCTGAGAAAGTCCAATCGCAGGATAGCGATCAATGACTGTATATTTGATGTGCGGATAGCGCTTCAAGATAATATAAGCAGTACGTCCATATCCAGCACCAATTTCACAGACGTGTTTAATCTTGGACCAATCAACTCGAATGGTATCGACTTCTGCAATACTCCGAACCAAATCATGAGTGACTTTGTGTCCATCAATTTCTACCATCACCGGGTCGCCAAACATGCTATCGTCTATGTCGATTTTAACACCCTGAGCAAAGCGACGGATATCCTCTAGGTTGTTCTTCGACTTAGACGTAAAGTAACGAGTAGCAACAGTTTGCCGAAAACCACTAATGCCATGGGCCAGTTCTTGTTCGTGCTGAGCTGAAAGTTTATCCCAGGTTTTAGACATAACAGGCCGGATTTGCTAGAAGTATACTTATAATTCTTCCTATTTACAAGATCAGTCAGTATTATATAATTGCGCTATGATTGAGGGTGTTTTAATTAAAAAAGTTAAAAAACACGAAGACAAGGAAGGTTTTTTTGCCGAACTTATTAAATTTGGCGAAGATACCTTTCACGAAGTTTTGCAAACAAGCTACTGCGAAACCAAACCCGGAATTATCAAAGCCTGGCACATTCACGACTATTGGGAAGTCTGGTGTGTTATTAAGGGTCAGGCGAAGGTTGTTCTCCATGATATGCGGCCAAATTCTCCTACCAAGGGAGACACTCAAGTAATTTACACTGGAGAAGATAATATGATGGTAATTGCTATTCCTGGTGAAGTAGCTCACGGCTATAAAGCTTTGGGACACAAAAATATGGGCATTGTCTACCACGCCTCTGAAGCTTATAATCCAAACAGCGTAACTATTAGATCTATTCCCTATGATGATCCCACAATCAATTTTGACTGGACTAGTCGAAAATGAAAATTCCATTCAAAAAGATTAATTTCGGAAAAGCATACAAAGATTTAAAACCATTATTTAAGTCAGGCTTAATTGGCCTTGGCGATATTGTCTTTGAATTTGAGAAAGAACTTGCTAGTTTCGTAGGCTCAAAATATGTTGTAGCTGTTGACTCCTGCACCTCGGCTCTTTTTCTTTCTCTTAAGTTTGAGGCGAGTCAGGGGCTTAAAGAAGTGTCCATTCCTTCAATGACAGTACCTCTGGTTGCCAATGCATGTCTTGAAACGGGCTTAAACATTAAGTTCAATGACCGAACTGATTGGGTAGGATCGGCCTATGACATAATTGGAAGTAACGTTGTAGATTCGGCACATCAACTGCAGAGAAACCAGTATAAAAACTTTAAGGGCAAAAAACTGTGCTTCTCTTTTTATCCAACCAAAACCATTGGTTCTGCTGATGGGGGGGCTATCGCCACTGATGATAAAAAGTTTGCCAATTGGGTAAAATCAGTTTCAACTTATGGTAGGAATCAGAAATCCCGCAGAGGCAACTCATGGGATTATGATGTTCAAATGTTAGGATATAAGAGACATTACACAAATCTTCAGGCTGCAATTTGTCTGGAGCAATTGAGAAGGCTTGATGAAACTAATGCCAGAAGACAGAGGATCGTTAGTATTTATAACAACGGCCTGGGCTATAGCAATAAAAGCGATTATCTTTACAGGATAAACATGGAAGATAGAGATAGATTTATTCGGTATGCTAAGCAAAACGGAGTCGAGTGCGGAGTGCATTTCAAACCACTTCATTTGATGGCACCATTTAAAAATATACCAATATCCAAAGAAGATAAGATCAGTGTGGAGAGAACATATAATAAGACTGTCAGTCTTCCTTTCTATGACACAATGACCGACAAAGAGATAAATAAAGTTATAGGTTTGGTTAAAAAATATGAAAATATTACACATCTATGAAAACAACGAAGATTGTCGGCTTTCAATCAGGCCATGATGTCTCTTATTGTATCCTGGAAAATGGCATTCCGGTTATTCACGAAGAGATGGAAAGATTCAGCAGAAAAAAAATGGAAGTAGGAGACGGCTTGAAATTTTTCTTCTCAAGAGTCAGTGAATATGATGATATAAAATATTTTACCTTTGGCAATAGAAACAGCAGGATAGGTAAATGGCAAAGCCGTTGCGCGGATAAAGCAAGTGATAACAAAATGAGGCAAATCATATCTAAAAACGATGGATATTTATATGAATTCAGCCATCATTTAAGCCACAGCGCAAATGCATTTTATACCAGTAATTTTGACAAATCTTTAATTATTACAATTGATGGCGGCGGCTTTGAAGATGATGATTCTGTAACAGCTTTATCTATAAGTGAAGGCATAGATAATAAAATTAATAGAATAAAAACATTTCCCATATCTGAAATTAATTTTGGCGGTCTTTGGAATAGTGCCACTAAAAATATATTTGGCTTATCTGTAGGATTCCCAAAAGGAAGTCAGGAAGGTACTGTGATGGCTATGGCTACACTCGGTGAAGCAAAATACGTACATCTCTTTACTAGCTATCGTCAACAAAAACTCTCAGCTATTGCCCGTCTTTCTGAGCAGGAAAAATTTAATGTAGCTGCTTCTTTGCAAAAATTTACCGAACAAACTCTTTTTGATTATATATCAAAAATTATTCAGGAATCAGGTCATGAGAATATCTGTTTTTCCGGCGGGGTGTCGCTAAATTGCGTCATGCTTGGAAAAATAAAAAACTGGTTTCCGCAAATCAAAAACATATTCTGCGATCCGCTACCCTACGACGGCGGACTGGCTTTAGGCTCGGCCAGATATTTGTGGCATCATATTCTCGGTAAACCGAGAAGAAAAAATAAAATTAAGAATATGTCCCCATATTTAGGAAAAACATATTCTAAAAAAGAAGTGGCAAATGCCTGTCATCTTTTTAAAGGTCAAATTAAGCTTGAAATGGCTACCGATCAGATTGTTTTGAGTAAAATTAGTGATCAAAAAATAGTAGCTGTCTTTGGCGGTGGTTCTGAATCCGGCAGACGGGCTCTTGGCAATCGAAGTATTTTAGCTGACCCAAGAAACCCTAATATGAAAGCATTAATCAATGACAAAGTAAAACATCGGCAGTGGTTTAGACCCCTGTCTCCCTCAATACTGGAGGAAAAAGTTGATGAATGGTTCAAAGAGCATACCTTAAGTCCCTACATGTCTTTTGCGCTAAATTTTAAAGAGCAGATGAGAAGCAAGGTACCGGCAGTTGTCCACTTTGATGGTACAGGTAGGCTCCAGACCGTTAATAAACTCTTAAATCCCTGGTTCCATTTATTTTTAACTAAATGGGAAGTCTTATCAGGCGTGCCTATCTTAATCAATACCAGCTTCAATGATAGTGAACCTATTGTAGAAACACCAGAGGATGCGCTAAGGTGTTTTCTTAATACTAATATAGATTATTTGTACTTTTTTGATTATGGAATAATGGTGTCAAAATCTAATGAAGAAAATAATGGATAATAATTGGCTTATAAAACATAAAAGGAATCGGTGGTCGCAGAGAGGCGAAGATGGGGTTCTGGCAAAAATATTCGAAGTTCTTAAAATAAGCAAAGGCTGGTGTATTGATGTGGGTGCTTATGGAAGATTACTAAGCAATACCTATACCCTGCTGGAGCAAGGCTGGTCCGGGGTCTTGATTGAAGCTAATGAGGAAAGGCACCTAAAACTGAAGGGACATCATGAACGCGCTCATCGTGATGCTTATTGCATCTGCGCATATGTTGAAACCAAAGGAGAGAAATCTTTGGATAATTTACTGAAAAATACTCCCCTACCAAAAGATTTTGAATTATTATCTATTGATATTGACGGAAACGATTATTATATTTGGGAGTCTTTGAAAAATTACTCTCCTCTTGTGGTTATTATAGAATTTAACTCAGTTGTCGAATATGCTGATTATCTCCAACCCCTGGATGGATTTGGAGGCGCTTCCATGTCTATAATGGTTAAGCTCGGCAAGCTAAAAGGATATGAGTTGATCTCTGCCTTGCCATTCAATGCTATTTTTGTCAGGAAAGATTTTTTTCCTATGTTTGGAATAAAGAATAACAGCCCGAAAGCTATATGGACCAAAGATCCGCGCGACAAGGAATATACAAAAGTACCAATCTAAATGAGTAAAAACAAAATTAAAACGGATCTAACAACAATTGTGTTCAGTAGAAACAGAGCTTGCCAGCTGGAATTACTTCTCAGGAGTCTTAACATACCCGTTACTGTTTTATATTTTTATGATCCGGAATTTAAGGCCGGTTACGATAAATTAATCAAAATGTATCCGCAGTTTAAGTTTGTCTTACGCTCTGATTTCAAAACAGATTTATTGAAGCTTATCAAAGAGGGCACTAAATACGTGATGTTTTTGGTAGATGACGATATTATGATAGAACCATTCAACGAAAATTGTCCGGAGTTTAGTAAGTTTAAAAGCAATTTAGATATTCTAACTTTATCATTAAGAATGGGACATAACTGTACCTATAACCATCTACCTACCTTAAAGAGGAATATTTGGCAGTGGAAACCATACAGCACTGGTGGAAATGCCTATAATCGCCGTCTCCGCCAATGGGGATACCCAATGGCTGTTGGCGGTCATGTGTTTAGAAAGAAAGATATTCTTCCAATAATAATGGCAACTGAGATGAAAAATCCCAATTTTTTAGAAGGAGCGTTGAGTGCGAATCCTCCAGATCGATCTTTGATGATCTGTTTCAATAAGCCTAAGATTATAAACAATATCGTCAATCAGGTTCAAACAGATTTTCCAAGTCACATTGTTGGTATATCTCCGAGAGAGCTGGAAGAAAGATTTTTGAAAGGGGAAAGAATATCACTTGAAGATATAAGGAAGAAAGCTACCAAGGCATTTGACTGTTATTTAAAAGCAGAGTATCAATTTGAATATTATTAACTTGAATCCATACTTGATAATGAGTGAGGAATGGTGTAAAACTAGCCAATAATATGGCTAGATTACTTATTACTGGAGGAACAGGATCGTTTGGAAACGCTGTAGTAAAGCGCTTTTTAAAAAATACACACATATCGGAAATTATCATTTTCAGCCGTGACGAAAAAAAACAACACGATATGTTCTATTCTTTTAATCACCGCAAACTTACCTTTGTCATAGGCGACATCCGCGACAAAGACTCTATTACGGCTGCCTGCCGCGGGGTGGACTTTATTTTTCATGCTGCGGCTCTTAAACATATACCCACCGGAGAATTTTTTCCGGTTGAAATTGTGCGGACCAATATAATTGGCACAGAAAATGTCTTCAACGCTGCCGAAGCAAATAAAGTCAAAAAAGTAGTACTCCTATCCACTGACAAAGCAGCCTATCCTGTTAATGCCATGGGTATGAGCAAAGCCCTGGCCGAAAAACTAGTCAGCGCTCACGCACGTAATTCAAAAAGCACTGTTTTTTGCGCTGTGCGGTATGGCAATGTCATAGCATCAAGAGGTTCTGTTATTCCACTTTTTATTGACCTGATCAAACGCAACAAACCGCTTCCGGTTACAGACCCTCTTATGACTAGGTTCCTCCTAACTCTTGATGATTCAATCAGTCTGATAGAACTAGCCATCAAAAAGGGGCGGCAAGGAGATTTATTTATCAAAAAAGCCCCGGCTGCCACAATCGGTGATTTGGTCCGTGCCCTGCTTAATATTTTCAAAGCCAAAAATAAAATTAAAATCATCGGTAAAAGAGCCGGAGAAAAAATTCACGAGACTCTTGCCACTCAAGTTGAACTTGTTTACGCGCAAGACTTGGGTAAGTATTATCGTATTTACGATGGCGCTCTCCATAAATATGAGGAATTTTATGATAAGGGCATCAAGACAAACACCAAGGATTATACTTCTGAAAATACTCACCGCCTGACCATTCCGGAAATTGAAAAATTGCTTCTCTCTCTTCCTTACATCAAGGAAGAATTAAAATCAAAATCCCTATCCCAACACATTTTTTCTACGCATGGCTAAATATGGCTGAAATTGACACTATCCGCTGGTCAGAAAATATTCTTGCAACTACCATGCTTTTGCGTGACTCCCAACCCTCAACACCACTTAATGGATTATACATTCATGGATTAAGTGAAGGAATGATTAAAAGTTCCGGAATTTTTGAACAAGCTATAAATCTGTCTAAAACTCATGGTCTCGCTATTGCTTTCAACGGATCTGATGGTGAACAATTTTCTCACAATAGGGATAACGATAATAATAAACCGATTGGAAAAAATCCGGGTCAAGGTTGGCCGGGGAAAAACTGGTATATTGAGGAGCTAACTGCTGCTGGTGTTGATAGAAATTTACTTTTACCAACCGGACCAGGCTATCACACCAGACATGAAGTTATACAATTAGTCCAATTTGCCAAGGAACACGAATGGAATCGAGTTGGAATCATGAGTGTGGCCTGGCATTATCCGCTGGTATTTACCATACTTGTGGATGTGATGCGTAAAGCTGATCATTTCATTGCTGCTTATGCTATACCTCCTGAGCAAACAGATTGGCAATATCAAATGAAAGGATCCCAAGGACTTGAAGATACATACCCACTTAGGGAAGCTATCAACTATGCTCCAAGGGTTTTAGGATACCAAGATAACGGTTTGGCTTCCACATTTCAAGAGTTGTTTCAGTATCTAAAAGATAGAGAAAAACTAGTATAATACAACCATCAAAATGGAAAATAGTAGAGTAAAAAAACTAAAGGTAATGACGGTAGTCGGCACCAGGCCTGAGATTATCAGGTTATCAGAAATCATTAAAGAACTGGACATTCATACTGAGCATATTTTAGTTCATACCGGCCAAAATTATGACTTTGAACTGTCGCAGATTTTTTTTGACGAGCTAGGTTTGCGAAAACCGGATTATTTCTTAAAAGCTTTGGGCAAGACTGCCGCTGAAACAGTTGGCAATATTATAGCTAAGATGGATGAGGTCTTAGAAAAAGAGCAGCCGGATGCCTTTCTGGTTTTGGGAGACACCAATAGTTGTCTGTCAGCCTACGGCGCCAAACGCCGCAAAATCCCCATCTTTCATATGGAGGCGGGCAACAGATGCTTTGATTTCCGGGTGCCGGAAGAGGTTAACCGGCGGTTGATAGATCACTTAAGTGATATTAATATGCCCTACAGTGAATTGGCCCGTCATAATCTACTCCGTGAAGGACTCCCCCCTGACCGTATAATTAAAACCGGTTCCCCTCTTTTTGAAGTATTAACAATTAATAAGGAAAAAATTGAAGCCTCTGATATTTTAAAAAGATTAAAGCTTCAAAAAGAAAAATATTTTGTATTATCACTTCACAGGGAAGAAAATGTTGATGCTCTGGATAATTTTAATAAGTTTATTGCTGCACTTGAGGCAGTTGCAAAAAAGTATAAAATGCCGATCATATTCTCCTGTCATCCCCGTACTCGAGCCCGCATTAAGGCACTCAAAAAAAAGTTATCTCCTCTTGTACAAATCATGAAACCTTTGGGATTTTTTGATTACTTAAACCTCCAAATGAACGCTTTCTGTACACTCTCAGACTCAGGGACAATCAGCGAGGAGGCAGCAATTATCGGTTTTCCTGCCATCAATCTGCGGGAAGCACATGAAAGACCGGAGGCTATGGATGAAGCTGCTGTGATTATGTCCGGACTTAACCCGGAAAGGGTTTTCCAGGCAATTGAAGTAACAAAAGCTCAGCAGAAAGAGGGATATAAACCGATCTTACCGGAAGAATACTCATATCCTCATGTTTCAAAAAAAGTCTTGCGGATTATTGTTAGTTACGTCAATTACGTAAAAAGGGTAGTATGGAACGAGTAGGCATAACAGGCTCCTCTGGCTTTATTGGCTCGCATTTACGGTTTTACTTATACGAACTAAAGGACAAATATGAGCCAGTTCTAATACATACAGAGGACTTTTTAGACCAAGAAAAACTCTTAAAAAAGTTGGGTAACTGCGATGCTATAGTCCATTTAGCCGGACTTAACCGGGGAGAAGAAAAGCAAATTTATGAAACCAATGTTGGCCTGACAAAAACCCTTCTCTCTACTCTTGAGAGCCTGGATAAAAAACCAAAAATCATCTTTCTGTCATCTTCCCATAATACAAAAAATACAGCCTATGGACGCTCAAAAAAGGAATCCCAAGAATTAATAAAGCAGTGGGGTATTAAAAATAAAAAACCCGCCTTTTCTATTGTAGCTCCTCATATTTTTGGAGAGTTTGGAAAGCCCTATTACAACTCTAGCGTGGCTACACTTTGTTATGAGCTGGCCAAAAATAAAGCCTCTAAAGTTAATAAAGAAGCCAAGGTAGAGTTAGTGTATGTCAGAGATATTTGTTCTTTAATTGTCAGTTTATTTGAAGAAAAATCCAGCAGGACAATTACTGTAAAAGGCAAGAAGATGCAGCTAACTAAGCTTTATTCCCTATTAAAACAATTTCGGGATGAATACTTTGTCCATACTATCCCGCTTTTCAAAAACCGTTTTCAGCTATATTTATTCAATACCCTGCGCTCCTATTTACAGCCTAAACCTGTAAAACTGGATTTAAAAAAAGATAATCGGGGTTTGTTTATTGAACTTATCAAAGAAAAAGTTGGCGGGCAAACCTCTTTTTCTACAACTTATAAAAATATGGTCCGCGGGAACCATTACCACACACGTAAAATTGAGCGCTTCTGTGTTATATCCGGAGAAGCAATTATTAGATTGAGAAAGATTCTGACAAACAAGATAATTGAATACAAGCTCTCAGGCAAAGAAGCTGTCTTTATAGATATGCCTACATTTTATACTCATTCTATTGAGAATATCTCCTCAGATGAACTTTTAACAATGTTTTGGATAAGCGAAATATATGACCCAAAAGACCCTGATACTTTTCCCGAGCCGGTTATCTTAATGTAACTATGCAAGACTTAACTATCATATTTTTAACATTAAATAAAGTTCCAAAGACGTGGGCTAAGTATCACAGGGAGAAACTGCTGGAAGCTGCAGGAGATTATCCTATTATTTCCCTGTCTAAAAAACCAATGGATTTGGGAACGAATGTCATTCAAACTGAACCGGAGGGAATTTCCAATGTTTGGTGGCAAGTTTTGAAGGGAGCAAAATTGGCCACTACAAAATATATCGCCATCGCCGATGATGACACTCTTTATCCAAAAGACCATTACCAATGGTACCGCCCGCCTCTGGATACTTTTGCCTATAATATGCATAAATGGTCACTATTTACTTTTGGAGAACCAACTTACTCAACGAACGGTCGTGTAGGTAATTGCACGATGATAGCTCCCAGGGAATTGACCGTAGAGGCGCTGGAGGAAAGATACACCAAATACCCAAATGGTACACCTCCAAAGTACTCGGGAGAAATGGGCAGGGAGTTTATTGAAAAAGGCTTGGGAATAACAAGGAGGAAGTTGGCTTATGTTTATTCCGCAAATCCGATCGTATGCTTCAGGCATAAATTTGCCATGGAACACTCACAGAGAAATGGTAGAAAACGGATGGGAATAATTCAAGCTTATGATATTCCTTATTGGGGCAAATCAGCAGAATTGGTAAAAAAATTCGTATAAGCGTATTGAAAACAGATAGTTCATGTTGTAATATAGCCCCAAATGAGAAACTTAAGCATACTTATTCCAGCCAGAAACGAGATGTTTATAACCCGCACTGTAGAAGATATTTTATCTAATATAGAGGCGGATACTGAAATTATCGTAACTTTGGATGGTGCTTGGGCAGTTCCGCCAATTCCACAGCACGAAAGAGTGAATGTAATATATGTACCCGAAAGTATAGGCCAACGCGCAGCAGCCAATCTAGCCTGCAAATCCTCAAAAGCCAAATATGTCATGAAGTGCGACGCACATTGTGCTTTTGATAAGGGGTTTGACCGTAAAATGATTGAGGCATTTAAGGCAACGGGAGACAATGTCACAATGGCGCCTATTATGCGGAATCTCTGGGCATTTGACTGGAAATGCTATTATTGTGGCTGGAAAAAATACCAGGGTCCGACCCCGGAAAAGTGTGAACAGTGCGGAAAAAGCGATAAAATAAGGCGGAAAATGATGTGGGTTGGAAAAAATAACCCACAGAGCACTTCCTTTTGTTTTGATTCCTCTCCCCACTTCCAATATTTTGAAGACTGGAAACACCGACCTCAATACGAAAAAGACAAGAAAGAAAAAGGGCTGACCGAGACAATGTCTCTACAGGGTTCCTGTTGGATGCTGACCCGCGAAAAATATTGGGAACTTAATGTTTGCGATGAAAATTTTGGTAGTTGGGGTTCTCAGGGAATTGAAGTGGCTGTCAAAACCTGGCTGTCTGGCGGTCAGGTTCTGGTAAATCATAATACCTGGTATGCCCATATGTTTCGGACACAAGGCGGCGATTTTGGTTTCCCCTACCCCATGTCTGGTAAGGATCAGGAAAAGGCCAAAAGTTTTGCCCGTGATCTCTTCTTTAATAACAACTGGGATAAACAAATCTACCCTTTAAGCTGGCTGGTCGAAAAATTCTGGCCGGTTAAAGGCTGGACAGAGGAAGATCTTACTAAACTCAAATCAAACACTTTTAAATTTTCCAACGAATCTACCGGAGCCATTCCTGTAGAAATTGAACCTGTCGAAAGCGAACCAACCCTGACAGAGGAACTGGCTGAAACTGAAAGTATCACTGATGAACTTACTCTGAGAATGGAAGAAATCGAAGCTGAAGAAGAGGCGGGGTCAACCGAAGTTAAAACGAGAAGAGGCAGGCCAAAGAAACTTAAGAATGTAGCTATCATCGGCCATGGTTGGGTAGGAAAATCCGTCCACAGGCTTTTTCCTGATGCTTATATTGTAGACCTGTCAAAAGGAGATAAAAAAAGGGCCAGTGAATCGCAGGTAGCATTTATTTGTGTTCCAACTCCATCCTTAGGTGAGGGTAAATTGGATATCAGCATTGTGGAGGAATGTGTTGCCTGGTGTGAATGCCCCTTAATTGTAATCAGATCAACTGTCAATCCGGGAACCTGTGATTATCTGTCAAAGAAATATAACAAAAGGATAATTATGCAACCCGAATATCTAGGTGAGACAGCCCAACATCCACTTTTTGAGGAAAAAAATACTCCCTTTCTTGTCATCGGAGGTAATCCCGAAGACCGCAGAATTCTAATTAACCTTTACGCAACCGTTTATAATGCTAATATAAAAATTAGGCAGGTTACCGCCTACGAGGCTGAAGTTATAAAATTAACTGAAAACAGAGCCATTTCATTCAAAGTAGCAGAGTGCCAGGAATTATATGATGTCTGTGAAAAAACCGGTATAGATTATTACACAATCCGGGATGCAGTTTATGGAGATGATCCCAGATTTACTCTTTGGTGGACTTTTATCTATCCTGAAAAGCGGGGTTTTAACTCCAAGTGTATTCCAAAAGATGTTTATGCCTGGTGTGCCTGGGCTGAAAGTTTGGGGGTTAAACCGGAAATTACCAGATCCTTACTGCAAGCAAATAAAAAATGGCTCCCAAAAGGTAATGGGCTTGCCGGTGATAAACCAGCTGGTACACTATCACTATGGGAAACAGAAGATTTTAAAACAAATGAGCTGATCGAACCAACGCACTTATAATCATAATGGCAAGTCCTCTTACTAAATTCATGGCCAAATCAAGCAGTGGCGAGGATATCACATTCTATAGAAACCAAACAGGCATCAATTATTCAGCTTATCCCCCGCAAACCTTCCTGACGTTTGAATATTGGATTTTTATGGTTCCTCAATATAAACCCAAGAATGTTTTAATACTGGGATATGGAGCTGGAACAGTGGCAGGCTTAATAAGGCTCATCTGGGGAGATGTGCCAATTACCGGCGTTGATACTTCGCCTTGTGTAGATGGAGATAGGTACGGAGTAAATTTTATTGAAGGAGATGCCAGGGAATTTGTTAGTAAGTGTGGTAGTTTCGATGCGGTCATTGTTGATTTATTTGATAACGAAACACTTAAGAATTGCGATTTTGTGACTGACCCTGATTTTGCTGAAAATTTAGAGCGAACTGCCAATTATTTGATTATTAACGGGATGGACCTGGATATGTCCACCTTTGAACATCTAAAATTGATGGGTATTAATAAGTCCCAATCAGGGGTATTAATCTATTATTACGAAATCAGAAATAAAATACCTTACCTACATCCGTTCAAATGAAGTAGTAGGAAATCTAGCCTTTGTTTAACTTACCAGAAACGGCAAAAGGGATTTCTTCCCAATCGTGAACTTTTCTGATCTTTTTATTATATTCCCACATAGAATCTAGCAGTGATGTTTCTACCCCCATTTTTTTCATTTCTCCAATTAAAGCCACCAAATCCTTAGGAAAACACTTACCCCCAAAGCCTCTTTGGGTGGTAACCTCCAGATGATAATCACCAATTCTGTGATCTGCTGCTGCCATTTTTTTTACCTCCTCATATTTAATACCCAGTTTTTGACAATAATCATAAAAATAATTGGCAAAAGTAACTTTTAAAGAAAGATAGGCATTGGAAAAATATTTGACAGTTTCAGCGGTGGTGGGATCTGTTAAAAAAAGCTGGGTGTTAGGGAATCTTTGCTTAACGATAACCGCGACTCTTCTTAGCGTTAAATCATTATTTGCCCCAATTACTGTCCTTTCCGCATTTAAAAAATCCTCCAGATAATTTGCCTCTGTTAAAAATTCCGGGTTAAAACAAAATTTAGTTTTTGGGAATTTTTTTTCAAATTTGACAGTGGTCCCGGGAATAACTGTGGACTTAATTATGACTACTCTATCTGTATTGTCGGTGAGTTTGGCAATTTGAGGGATCATTTCCTCAAAAATAGACAACTCAATTCCAGATTCATCCTGTTTCATAGGGGTAGGCAGACAAACAAAGATAAATTCAGAATTCTTAATTACTTTTTCTAAGGACTCACCGTCCTTGAATTTGTCATACCAAAGAATTGTATCTTTGCCGCCTGAGGCAGTTTGGAAGCCATTAGCCACAGCTTGTCCTACAAATCCATAACCAATAATGCCGATTTTGATGGGGATAAGCAGAGCTTCTGTTGTCTGAGCCATAAACAAGAGTATATACTAAAAAATAGTTAAATACATCTATCAATCTCTCTTTCCAGAATATTTTTAAAATCCCGAATGATTGCCCAGTGTGACTTGGGAAGAAATTGTTTTAATTCAACTTCAAAGTTTATATCTTGGGAATGCAGGGCATTTAAAACTTCCGATAAGACATCCCTTTTATCCGGGATTGGTAACTGTTTTCGCAAAATGAAATAAAGATCATAGAAGTCTCTTGCTTTCCTGCGGGCTTTTAGTGCCCGAATCTTCCCGGAAACGAGTTGATCCTGTGCTAAAATAACCAGGGTGTAAGGCGGAATAAAATCCGAGGTGACAGTTACTACTTCTCCTGTAACTACCTTCTCTCTAAAAGAAATCTCAATTTGAACCGGGATTGTTTGGTCCAGCAGCACGAAATCTATTATAGCCAAATATCCGCCGCTTGTTGTTTTTGCTTCCTGCAAAGTTGCTTGAATATTTTCTTTTTCAACCTTTCCTAAAACTTCAAGCAATATATCTTCAATTCCCGGTATATCTTCCTTGTTGGTACTAAAGTCTAAGTCTTCGGAAAAACGTGCGCTTTGATAAACGAATCTTAGCGCTGTCCCACCCTTGAAATAAATGTCAGTGCTTTGAGGAAGCTGATAGAAATAACTCAAAAACAGATGCTGGAGGTACTCCCTCATAATATTTAACTCACTGGTTTGATATTTAGTACTTAATCGGCGAATTTGATCTTGTGCTACCATGGCAATTCCCCCACCAGTTCTACTACTTTGTCACGCTCAAACAATTTTGCATACTCCATCAGTTTATCTTTATCTAATTTTGAAACATTAAAGCGATCATTAAAAGAGCGTTGTCCTATGGCTACAAAATATAGATAATCGGCTAAAGCCTTTTCCCCTTCTGCGATCAGAACTTTTTTATCACCTGTCGTGTCTAAATAATAACCCGTATATGCATCTTGTTTAATAGTAAAGTAAGAAAATGCCAGGTGATCTGTACTAAAAACTCTGGTTGGGTTAGTCGTAGCAGAAGTTAAGTTATATGGCGATTCAGGAATAATGCCGTATTTTGCCATGGCATATTCAAAAGATAAATATGACGGTTTATACAAAGCGTTCGCTATTTCCTCATCAGCGGGAAGATCGGTTTTTAGGGCATATAGCCCCTTTTTGAGACGGATAAATAGACCTTGCTCCGTTTGAGTCTCTAAAAAGTATTGTATTTGATCTTGGGATTTCGGAAATACTCTCCTAAACTCAAGAGGAGTAAACATTCTTATTCCTCTATTTAGTAATTCTTCTCTCACTAAAATTGGTTTCATAAAAGGTTAAAATTTTATCCTTTTCTGAAATGATTATATACTGTGGTGCTTCATTTGTCAATAGTTATTACCGATTACACGGATATTAATTTATGAAAGGTATATAATAATCAACTATGATTGATAAAGTCGAAAATTTGTTGGCAGCAACAGAAGAAAAAGTAGGAAAACAGCTTCACGGCAGTGAAGGCCAAAGAGATCCCAGAGAATTCCTGAGAAGGGTCGAACCATACATTGAAAGAAGCATAGTTGCTGATCCCAAAGGAGTCGAACTAAATCGGCTAGAAAAATGGCTGTCAGATGATCCCAACGACTCAAAGAAAGCTAAACTAGGCAAGTATTTGGATCTTTCTTTGGAAATATATATCGCTGCTGAACAAGAATCTCGTATATCAGAAATTCATTTTGGAGTACCAGGCCATGATAAAGAAAATGTAGTTCACGATACTACAGACGTTTTAAGGATGATAGACTCTGCAGGTTCAGATTTGGGAGATTACGCTACATGGGAACTGCTTACCTCCGGCTTAAATGTAAATCTGGGAAGACTAATCGAAGGGGATGACTTTACCCATGATATAACAGGGGTTTTACTGGCTAGGGCTGCTATAAAAGAACTAGAACCTGCGCGTGGCATGTTGTCATCAGACGAGGAAAAAATTATCGCCAAAAGAGTTTTGGGTAATGTACACGAACACGGAAGTGATAACTCAGGAGACCCTGTCTCAGATATGATTAGACAGAGCAACCGAATACAAGAAGTTGAACCAAGGTTTTTAAGGCGGTCAATAGAATACGACGTTGCCCAGGTCGATCAAGGCATAATATCCCCAATAGACCCGGAAAGGCGAACTAGTTTATCACATTTGACTGCTGAAAAACCAGAAAAAACACCTACTTCCATGGATTGGGGAGAATTCTTCGTCAGAAATTTATATCCATTTATATCTGAGGCCAATGAAGACAATCCGGATGTATTTAAGGCAGTCATGAGTGAGAACCAAACTGTGGCCGATGTTAGGAGAGCAAATAGCGTTGCTATGCTGATAATCCTGGCTGGTGGCGAAAATACAGCACTTTTTAAACAAGTTTTTGCGCCAGAGCTTGGATTAATTAACCCTGATGAAGCTCATTGGACAAAAAAGAGAATTCATGAACAGATTTTCCAGGCAGGATTGGAAAAATACCGTGAATTTGTCCAAAATCCTCCCAATTTTCCAGGACTTGAAGGAATGGACAACAAAAAACAAATAGCCACAATTCTGGAAGCAATGAGCAGCTACTTACCCGAAGATTTACTGGAAAAAATTTACAAAAAATTTGACGGGTTAGATGAAGGTGAGCAAAAGAGAACGGTTGACGCTCTGCGTCACGCTTTGTATTTACATTACGAAGAATTAGACAAAGAGCTCGAAATGTTAGAGAGACAGATCGAGGATGACAATCCACATGTTGCCAAAGTAGCCAGGTTTGCTAAAAATTACCTGGACTCAAAAAATAGGTTAGATAAGACTAATTGATATATTAAGTAGTATTTTGTTACCAAAAATCATAGTTAATCTTGCGCTATATCCCCTCTTGATGGCAATTGGAATTATTGCTAGTATGTGGGCGAATGAATATCTCTATTTTTGCCAAACCAATTTTTTTTAAGGAGGATCCAGGTATCACAACCGGATCTTATTTACACCGCGCTGCATCGCTTATCCGCGGAGAACAGATAGCGCAGTTTCTAGGCGGAAAATACAATCCTACTGAAGGGTATGAAAATGATGTATGTATTTATCTTAAACCCAGAACACTGGATCATATCAAAGATGGCTCCTTCGTAGACTTCTCCGATTGCGAGGAATATCTTATTGGACAGCTGCAAAGCCGGTCAAAAATCAAAGTCATCACATCGGCACTGTACTGCTTTGAATCTCTAAGGAAAAGGCTGAAGAATGAAATGTTTCTTATTCCGGAACATCATTGTAATTTCGAGAGAATCAAAAGATCCCGGAAAGAATTTACTACCGGCGGCATTATTGCCAGCCCATCAACCATCAGTTTTGCAGTTAATGACGAAATTAGAAAACGCTTAGAAAAAATTGGTCTTAAGTTTATAACCTATTATGATTGGAGGACTAGGCAAGATGCCGTTAATTTTTTTAAACAGATTGATTTTCAGGTGGTGATATATTCCGGCAGCTTCAATGATTATGACATCACCAGACATCCAAATAAACTAATAAACGCGGCCTCATATGGCATCCCCACACTGTCTAAATGGAAAGCAGGATATAAAGAATTTGAAGGCAGCTATATTCTGATCCAGGGTATAGAGGACATGATTCTTGAAGCAGAAAAACTAAAAAATAAGGATTATTATAAAATGTGGTCGGACAAGGTAACTCTCGCAGCCGAGAGTTATCATATAGAGAACGTTGCAAAATTATATAGACAATTAACATGAAATTTTCAGATGCCGTCAAACAGAAAAAGAAAGGGGTCAACAATGAAAGTACCGCCAATCCTTAGAGAGATGCTCTCTGATTTTCAAAAGTTTGGTAAAGAGAAGTATATTTCTAGTCTTTGGTTGGAGCTCAATCAAAAACACGTTGACAAACTCATCTCGTTTGGTTATGAAAATTTCAAACATACGATCGCTTTGCAATATTTCACCTGGTTAGAAAACGATGATAATTCTCAACTGCGATTTCTCACTCAAACACTTGGAGCTGAAAAAACAAAATGGGCTAAAGAGCTTGCTCTGCAATTTCCCCGCTTTTCCTATACGACCGCAGAGCATACTCTTTTTTTTAATACCCTGACTCTTTTGTTTTGGGAATATCTCAAAAATCAAGGATTGGAAAAAGAGCGGTCTCAATTAAATGAGCCGTTAGAAGGTAATCCACCCGCCTTGCATTTTCAAGGGCAATATTTTTCACAAGACATTGCTAATTCACTTTTAGAGTTTGATACAATTAATCAAAGTATTGATTTTCGGACTCTTGAGACCATTATGGAGATCGGAGCCGGCTATGGTAGAGACGCATATGTTTGGCTCAAGCTCAATCCGATTAAACGGTATATTATCGTTGATGTTCCTCCTGCGCTCTATATTTCTCAGAGATATTTAAGCAATCAATTTCCGGAGAAAAAGATTTTCCCTTATCGCAATTTCAGCTCTTTTGATGAAATAAAAGAGGAATATGAGACGGCGGAATTAGTATTTCTCATGCCATGGCAAATTGACCTCTTGCCAGGGAAGAGTATTGATCTTATTTGTTCTATTGATTCAATTCACGAAATGCATCTTGATCTCATCAATTTCTATTTTAAGAATATTCATCGATTGGGAAATCTTTTTTACATAAAATGTTTTAAAAAATCTCACCACAGATTTGATGGCATTAAACTGAAGTGGGGCGATTATCCAACGTATCCGGAATGGAAAGCTTTGGTTGACCGAGAATGTCGTGTTCAGACAGACTATTTTGAGACATTATATGAAGTGTAATTAAGATGAAAAATTTAATGCTTTTTGTACATCCATCCAAAGATTTCCTCCTGCGTGTCAAAAATAAAATGGGTCTACAGTTATTGCCTGACCGACTTGTTAAAATATTCAATCAGCATGGAATAAAATAGAATGCATAAACAAAAAAATCCTCTCGAGGATTATTTTAGAAAAAATAAACAAAGAAGAATGGATAAATATATGCATTATTTTGATATTTATCACCGTCATTTTTCCGAATTCAGAGGAAAGAAAGTTACTGTTTTAGAGTTTGGAGTTAAACATGGCGGTTCGCTTCAGATGTGGAAACATTATTTCGGAAATAAATCACGGATCATAGGAGTTGACATTGACCCACGTTGCAAAAATGTAGTCGAAAAGCAAATTGAGGTATATATTGGAGACCAAGGAGATAGAAATTTTTTGAAGAAATTAGCTGAAAAGATAGGCCCAGTTGACATAGCAATCGATGATGGAGGACATCATATGCAACAACAAATTACTACTTTCGAGGAAATTTTCCCAATAGTCAGAAATGGTGGTCTTTTCTTAGTCGAAGATTTACAAACTAGTTATTGGAATAACTATGATGGTGGTTACAAAAAGAAAGGAACTTTTATTGAATATGCCAAAGACCGAATTGATGACTTACACGGTTGGTGTTCGCGAGATGAACAGGAATTAAAAGTAAATGAATTTACACGAAGTATAAAAGCGATGCACATTTATGATAGTGTTATTGTTTTTGGAAAAGATAAAATTGAACCTCCTCATAGTGAAGCAATAGGTTTTGACTCGTTGAATAATACTCTAAAAAATCCCAAACACTTTACTACCTCGAGCTCAAAGTACGATTCAATGAAAAATTTATTGATTTATCTGGAACCAAACAAAACTTATGACAAAGAAATAATGGCCAATATCAAGATGCAAGTTGACAACTCACTAAAATATTGGAGACCCAAAGATATTCTACTCATAACAAACCTCCCATTCAAATATAGTGGTATAAAAACAATTCTTTCAGACAAGCACAATAAAATTGAGGTTATATTTAGCCTCCTACAAGAAGGTAGAGTTAAAGAGGGGGAACTTTGGTGGTACCACGACAATGATATTTTTCAAATGCGAAAATTTAAATCATGGGAAACCATCTTAATAGGTGTAGATACAGGCTTTGTATTGTCCCGAACTCACTCTCCGATTCAAAATATATTTTTCAGTAAAGACTCTTCAAAAATATTCGAATGGATAATCAATAGATCCCATAGGCTTCGCAGTGATCCTGAAACGGCTTTTAAATCTCTGGCAGACGAGAATTATAGAGGCTTTAACTCGAGGTATAAAAAGTTAATACCACTTAAAACTTTCCATCACCTTTAAAATAAAAATACCTCTTGCATTTTTTTAATAAGAATGTATATTATTCAAGCATGAGTTTTAAGCTTTATGTTTCGACTCTCTTATTAATACTTTCAGTCTTCCTAATTACTCCAGCAAAAGCGTTTGCGGCAGTGCTCCCTGTATCCAAAGGAGGAACTGGCGCCTCGGCTTTTACGAATGGCTCAATATTTTTCTTTAATGGCACTTCTTTTGCTGAAAACAATTCAAATTTATTTTGGGATAACACTAATAATCGTCTTGGCCTTGGAACCAATAGCCCTCAAGGCCAGCTACATCTTGGCGGAGCAGGCCAGGCAGTCACTGACAATTATGGATTACTTATAGATGATAAAACTGCTGGGACAAATAACTTTAATGTATGGAGTGGCCCCCCTTACACATCTTTTGATCCTAAAGTTCAGACTGAATGGAGGGTTACAAGCATAGGTAAAAATGTCTTTACATCACTTGACGAAGGAAGTATAGTAGGCCAAACTGGATATTTTTTATCACAAAATTCAGAATCGGATGCTAATGCACTGGTAGGTGTCAGCTATGTAACTACAGGTGGAATCAGTTCTTTTGGAACCAATTCCTATGCATACTCAATTGCTCCGACTGGGCAAACTGTACCTGAAGTCGTGGGAGGATTTTTTCAAGGCATTAATGATGGAACTGGAACCGTAACTGAAATGGGGGGAGCCAAAGTTACTTCAAATCTTAATAGGGAGGGTGGTACCGTTACAAACAATTACGGTTTTAAGATTCAAAATCAATACGCAGGTATAAATAATTATTCCATTTGGACCAGTCAAGAATCTGGCGATAACAATTATGCCCTTTATAACGAAGGCGAGGCTAAATCTTTTTTTGGAGGGAAAGTTGGAATTAAAACTCAAAATCCAGACGCATCACTTGATGTTGTAGGGCCAATCAAGGGTGATTCCACAATCATCCTTGGAAATTCAACAACACCTGCGTGTATTGAAGCGGCAGATAGCGACGGCAGTGGTGTTTCCTATATAACAGTAAATGATGGTGTACTTAGCGCTTCTACTACAAAACCAAGTTTTTGTCAGTAATTGATCTTCCTAAAATATTTCTTCCCGTGTTAATATACCGATGATGAAAAATTTAATGCTGTTTGTACATCCGTCCAAAGATTTCCTTCCTGAACATAAAACGTCAATAAAAATTGAGATAGACAACTCTTTAGATTTAGGCTGGAAAGTTAGTGATATAATACTGGCAACCAACTTTCCCTATCAGTACAGAGGAGTCAAGTCTATTTTGGTTTCCAATGATAATTACTGCATAGATATTTCTCCCTGTGCCCCCATAATCAATGTGATTGTTGAGTTATTTGATAGGAACCTGATAGAAAAAGGAGAGCTTTACTGGTATCACGATACTGATGCTTATGAGTTATATAAAATAAGCGAGTCTGAACTGGATTTAGGTAAAGCTGATATAGGACTGATTGAATGGAGTAACAGACAAAAAATCAGCGCCAGCTCCTTTTTCTTTAAAAGCAGCGCCAAAGACATTTTCAACTGGATAAAAGAAATAATGTATAAATATCGGGTAGATGAGGAGGTTGCAATGATGGAGCTTCTAACAAATGACCTTCTCCCTGATGCAAAAAATGTGCATGAAAGAGTTAAAAAATTAAACATCACTTACGATTTTGAGATGGGTTACATTGACCAACATTACCCGCTGGCAACAAAGCCGATTAAAGTGGCTCATTTTCACTATAGCAAAGACCATTTACTGGACTGCGCTATGTATGGTATAAATAGCATAAACAAACCCTTAATGCCTGAAAGACTGATAAAAATATTTCATAAGCATGGAGTAAAAGGAACTTTTCCCAAGAAAATGAAGAATTTAATGATTTACATAAGTCCTGAAAAGAAATTTCTGGGAAATACAGAAGATTTAGTAAAAAAACAGATCGATAACAGTCTTAAGTTAGGCTGGAAAAAGAAAGATATTATACTGATCACTAATTTCCCATATGAATACAAGAAAATTAAAGTAACAGTGCTGGATGATAGCCTTTTTCATGACATCAATGATAAAGCTTATAAATCCAATGCCATACTTCATCTTTTAACTCAAGAGGTAGTTAAAGAAGCAGAGCTCTGGTGGTTCCATGACCTTGATATTTTTCAACTGCGCAAGATAGTAAGTTCAGAAATTGACCTGGAAGATGCTTTTGCCGGCTTTATGGATGACGGCACTTCTAAACTTGATACCGGAAGTTTCTTTTTTAGAAAGTACTCTGATAAGATCTTTGAATGGATGAGAAACAGAACTTGTAGATTAAATACTGATGAGCAAGCAGCCTTTGCCTCACTCACCACAACAAATTACCGGAATATAAACTCTAAGTACAAAAAACTCGATGGTAAAAAAATGGCAAAAATATTCAAACATATATGAAAAAAGGATGGCATTCCTCGTATGAAAAAAATGATTACGGGGAGTTTTTTTATTCACTGGTGCGCATTTACCAGCCGGGGAAAGTGGTTGAACTGGGAACCAAAGCTGGTTTCAGCGCCTATCATATTGCCCGGGCCTTAAAAGCTAACGGCAAAGGACATTTATATTGCTATGATCTTTGGGAAAGCTACCCCTTCCACTCCGTTCCCAAAGCTGTCGCAGAGGAAAATTTAAAGGAATTCAAAGATATTATAAGCTTGACGCTTAAAGACGCCATTGGCATAGAAAAAAAGCATAAAACAGTTGACATATTACATATTGATTTAAGCAATGAAGGAGGGATTTTGGAAAGAATCATTCCTCATTGGATAGATAGAGTCCGTCAGATAATTATCATTGAGGGTGGCTCAAGAGAGCGGGATAAACTTGAATGGATGAAAAAGTATAAAAAGATGCCGATCAAAAAATGGCTTGAAGGTTTCGCCCGTAAGCGCGGCGATATTGAATACTTTACAATAGAGCCTTTTCCGTCCGTAACTATCATCCGGAAATTAACCTAAATCCCTAACTGACTGGTTGTGTCTAATACAGGTTCGTATTATTATATGTTAAGTTTACCCGGTATATTTTTTTATGGAAAAAGTACATATTTTTAAAAATAAAATAGGTATAGCTTACTCTGTTTATCCTCCGCAAACATTCCTGACATTTGAATATTGGATTTATATGGTTCCTCAGTATAAACCTAAGAATGTTTTAATGTTAGGTTATACCGAAGGCACGGTTGCCGGTTTAATCAGGCTGATTTGGGGAGATGTGCCAATTACCGGCGTTGATATTGTCAAGCCTAAGGAGAATAGATATGACGTAGAATTTATCCAGGCTAATGCGAGGGAATTTGTAAAAACTTGCCGCGAATATGACGTCGTCATCATTGACTTATTTGACAATGAAACAACTAAGCCCGCTGATTTTATCACTGATCCTGAATTTATCAGTGATCTAACCAGAGTTGGCAACTACTTGATTATCAACGCACTCAGCACTGATATGTCAAACTACCGCCACTTGCGGAAAATCGGCATCAATAGGCCAAGCGGATCAGAAGTATTGATTTATTATTTTGAAACCAAAGGCAAAATTCAGAGTCTGCATCCTCATAAATGAATAATTTAATCGCACGGGTCATAAATAGGCTGACTTTAGCTATCCACTTTTTCCTAAAACCGTTTATAAATGAGGAGTCCCTCTTACACTGGAAACCAGTGCATTTATGCTGGTGGTTTGAGAGTCACGGATTTGAGATTCCTAAATATTTTATAGGCATTTCTGCTTCAGCATCTAAATCTCCATCTAAATCTCCATCTAAATCTCCTTCCCTTTCTCCATCAGCTAGTTTGTCCCCATCAGCATCTCTGTCCCCATCTCTATCCCCGTCAGCTAGTTTAAGTCCGTCCCTTTCTCCATCTGCATCACTGAGTCCATCAGCATCACTGTCTCCATCACTGTCTCCATCAGCTAGTTTGTCCCCTTCCCTTTCTCCATCAGCGTCACTTAGTCCATCAGCTAGTTTAAGTCCGTCACTGTCTCCATCAGCTAGTTTGTCCCCATCAGCATCTCTGTCCCCATCACTTTCTCCTTCAGCGTCACTTAGTCCATCTGCATCTGTTAGTCCATCACTGTCTCCGTCAGCTAGTTTGTCCCCATCTGCATCACTGTCCCCATCTCTTAGTCCATCTGCATCTGCTAGTCCATCACTTTCTCCATCAGCATCACTTTCTCCATCTGCATCTCTGAGTCCATCACTGTCTCCATCAGCATCTGCTAGTCCATCCCTTTCTCCATCTGCATCTCTGAGTCCATCAGCCAGTTTAAGTCCGTCACTTTCTCCATCAGCAAGTGCATCTCCATCTGCCCCTGGAACAAAACTAAATACATATTATTTTAATGCATCAGATGCAGCCATCTCCGATCCACAGGCGGTTTGGACTAGTGACGCCAGTGCTTTTGACGGAAACACATTAACCGCAGCAACCACATCTACTTCAGGTAACACAAGTTCTGACTATTTGATGGGGGAAGGTACAACTGCCCCTACAACAGGCGGGAATATATACCTGGTTAGGGCTAGAATGTTTCAGAGTGATTCTAATGGAGGTGAGACAACAGCAGCTATTTACACAGACACCCTTGGTGTATTATTAGGATCTGCAATAGCTACTGGTATCAACGATTGGGGATCATACATAGTTTTAGATCCTCCAAGTGGCGGCTGGACCTGGCAAAAACTTAATGATTTAGAGGTAAAGATCTATAAGTCTGGTGGTGCTGCGGGCGTGGATGTTGCCAGAGTGGAAATAGAAGTTACTTCTGAACCACTATCGTCAATTTCTCCTTCAGTTTCAGTTAGTCCATCTGTCAGTATTTCCCCATCTGTCTCAATCTCTCCCTCAGCCTCTGTTTCACCATCAGCATCACTGTCACCATCACTGTCTCCATCAGCCAGTTTGTCCCCATCAGCATCACTGTCACCATCTCTTAGTCCATCTG
>ORMF010164024.1_pt1 | contig 45272 bp, 38 predicted proteins | sample 1779871 | NCBI WGS metagenome assembly ORMF01 (sample SAMEA104232316, study PRJEB22302) | groundwater metagenome | biome: forest; feature: aquifer; material: groundwater | place: USA | collected 2011-08-07 | depth 5.4 m
AAGCTTACTAATTTACCCATAATATCAACCTCCAATGTAATTTAAATGTACACCACAAAATAATGAATAAATTTCCATCATTTTGTACTTAATCAAGCTCAAAAGTGGTTATAGGTTGAAATATTTTGGAATTGGTATAAAACGTTAACTTCTAACTCTTTTGCTATGAAACAACTATTTAGAAACACAAATGTAAGGATAATTTAAAAACATGAAAAATAAGATTAATAAAAAAGTTATAGTGGCAATAGCACTATTATTTGTTGCAGGTTCGAGTTTTGCATCTATGCAATTACCTCAAATTTCTTCAAGTAAATATATCAATTCTAGTAATGGATTGCTGAATTCAAAATATTTGTTAAGCGGTGGAGTTTATTCTCTTTCAATCCCTAACAATACACTCCTAAGTTTAGGTGAAACAATTATAGGCTCTTATCCAAACAGTTCAAGTTCATCGATAGTAACTTATTCTGATTATGGCAATATATATTTATTACAGTCAAACAGCTGGAAACTGATAGGTTCTCCCTCTAATTTTAATTATACTCCTATTAATTCATTGTCCAATGTACAATTTAATACAGACGGAAGCCTGCAATCTGTTGAAGTCATTACTCCTGACGGAAATTATTTATATAGCAATGGAACTTGGAATTTAAATACAGCTTCACTACCGTCTAATAAAAATATTACTCCTGCCAATAAAATAATGGGATATGCATATTCTGATGCCAATGCAAGCTCATCTTCATCATCAAGTATACTAGAGTGGACATCACAAGATATATATATAGTCCAGCTTACAAGCAATGGTCGAGTTCTATAGTAAATTCTGCAAATAATTGGGATTCTGGCATATTAACTAATGTAATAAATGCTTCTTGGGATTCTAATGGGCAGCTAAAATCTCTCACAGTTAATACAAATACTGGAATTTATTCATATACATCATCTTCTTGGTCTACAATAAGTTCAAGCGCTCTTCCGCTTCAACAAGATGAAGGGATTAGTTACTTTGCTGAGTCCAATGGTTGTTATGTTATACTAACTACATTAGGAAATGTTTATTACGGAAACACCTTAGAATACAACAACTCTCCAACATTCAGTATAGGAAGCGGAGCTATAAGAAGCTTAGCAATACAACCTTTATCTGCTAATGCAGTAATTTCACCAAGCGGATTTCTTCAGTCTCTAAACATAGAAACAGTTAATGACAAAATGCTTCAATACATTCCTAGTATTGGCCAATGGAATACATTATATGTATTACCCAAAGGTATAACCCAAGAAGAAATCGTTGATATTGAAGTCGATCCAAATAACAACAATTCTGAGGTAATTGGAACATCATCTAATTTATATGTTTATTCAAACGGGAAACTGAGCAGTATTCCTATGCCTTTTCAAAATGGAGAGAATTTTTCAAGTTTTGGAAATATACAATGGAACAGTGACGGGGCACTAGAAGAAATTAGCGTGGCAGGAAACAATGGAAATGAATACTACAATATCTGTACAAATGGCACGTTAGGTTCTTTTATAGAAAATAATATTCCATTTGCTAAATTAATTTCATTAGCTCCAATACCTGCAGGAAATGCTCCATCTCAAGAAGAGGGAATTTATCAAGTAACTCTACCTGCAATTAATTTAAGTTATACAAATGCTTTAACAACTCCTGGAGACAACTGTGTTTTTTGGAACATATCTGATCCAGCTAATAAAATCTCTCTTAATGAATATCCTGTAAGTGGTTTTAAAGCCAGCGGCAATTCTCAATCTACATTTAATATAACTAGTCGGCCGATAACTGTTAATTTTGAAGCTCCGTTAGTTACACAAAATACAAATGGTAAAAATATTCCTAATCCTGAATTTACAGTGAATTTGAACTATAGACATATAGAAAGCGATGGAACCGTCGGAACAACCATTCATAGTCTCGAAACATGTGAATATTATTATCCTATATGTTCATATAATGTAAATAATGCAAATTATAATAGCTATTCAATATCTATTTATGGAGGGAACTCAAATTATTCTAATGGGGTGTGTGCCAATCCTTTTACCGTCGTTATTTCTAAAAATGGAATTGCTCTTCCATCAACGGATCCTATTTACAATAATATTGTGTTTTATAATACGTTTGAAAAATCAAATTATATAGTAGGAGCTGATCCATTTAATGATAACACTAATAATGAGGCAATATTAAATCAGGATAGCGCTGCATGGAACAATTCAACTGATGTAAGGTATGGCAATAATGCTTCAAGCTTAGTTGAACAACATGGCGGCTCTCCGTATTATCTATATTCATATATCCCTCCTTCAGGATCTCCATCTACCCAGACAGTTACAGCGTGTCTCGTAAATAGTGATGGATCGACTGTAAGCGCTAGTATTACATCATCAGAAATCAACTATTCGCCTGGCATTTCATCATATTTAACAGGATGCTTGACAACATATACAACACCAAATGGTTTTTCAGTTCTTTATGGCCCCAACAATGGCAGCATGTATCCTGACTATATTGCTGGAACATCTAAGGGTTTAAATTATATAGGTTTTCTTGAACCTGTAAGTTTTAGCACAGAATCATTGCAGGCTAGGCTTGATTGGGCTAATCAGACATTTGGATATCTAGGAGAAAACACAAATATTAGCAGTAACAATCCATTTTCTTCTAACAATTATGTATTCCAATCAGATGCAATGGAAGGAACTTCTGAATGTCCTATATCTGATTTTTGTATGGCGTTAATTAATAATACATTACCTATTAATGATTTCATTTTTGACTCAAATGGATACGACAATAACATTACACTATCTAACGATAACAGTTTAGTTAATTTCTTAGAAGGACAGACTTATTGTGCTACACAAAATATGGCAAATCCTATTACTTATTCATGTGGCACTGCATGGGGAAGCAATACCCCTAATAGTGAAGTTTGTAACTTGAGCAGCGGTGGAATTATCTACGATAATGCAAATGGTGGGATATTTTCGCAGCCTGCTGTTACAAAAGATATGCCGTTTATACTAACTTATAACCCTAAAGCTACAATGCCGTCATGGGAAAAAGATAATCCAGCCGACCCAACTTCAACTCAAGACGCCACAGGAATTCCAAATCAAGGTCTTGGCATATTTATATCGCAAAATTATGATGTCAACTCTCTAGGATTATATTCATCATTTGACTTTGACTGGAATACTTACGCATTAGAAAATTCACTGGTAAATCCAACACAGAATCAAAACTAGGAGAAAAATAAAATGAAAAACATAATAACAACAGCTATGGCTGCATTTATAGTAATTACGCTGTCTATTTCATCATTTGCACAAAATCAGCAATATATTGTTCCTTCTGCTCTATCCACGACATATCAAGGCTATAACGTAACAGGAATTAATATGGGTGGCAATACTTCCTTTCATCTTACTTCTATTCCTCCTGGTAGTCAGCTATATGATAATTCTGAAGAATTAGAACTTCCATCAGATGGTAACAACAATTTTTTATTTTATCTCAATGGTGGAATGTATGCAGTAGATCCTGGCTCTGGTACATCTTCCAATTCCATCGATTATTCCTCACTCACGGCACTTGTGCCTTCTAATTTTGGAGTATATGCTGATAACCTATTGGATTTGCCAATCGTATCGCCTACTCCATGTATTCAATTTTATAATGACACAAATAAAGATATAGTCGTACAATTAGCTCTATCTGATAACCTAGGGAAATATACTGAATATAAAATAGCATCTGGACAGGTAACTCGTATGGGAATTCCTGATGAAGATTTTCAAGTTTATGGAGATTCAGTTACTGTATATGGAACAGAGAACATTAATATCAATATTATATACGGGACAAAACTTATAACAAATAATGCCCCAATAACATTCACTCTCAATCTCCCATGGGGTAAAAATGTACCTAACTTTGATACACATGTCGGTTTTGAAAATAGTTATAACTGCACTCCGCCATCATCTTCTAACCCGAATATACCTAAACCGTTACCAATACAGGGTGATAGTAATTTCCCTGATAGTGAACTATCACTTTTAGCTACTATGCCTATGGAACAGGCATGGCATTCTGACATGTGCACATTGGCATTAGTGGATGGCAATAATGCTACTAGTTTCAGCTACAATGGCATTACATATGGAACAGAACAATCTACTAGTAGTAATTAGAATAATCAAAATTTTTAACAATAACCTTTTAACTTGAAAAATAATAATATGGAAAAAAATCACAATAAGATCAGCACTTTCGTGCTTTTTATAAGCATGTTTATATATATAGGCATGCCGTATATAACATACGCCGGCACAAACGGAGCATCCAGCGGAAATTCTGCTGCAAATACTGTGTATTGTGCTGGTAATACAACAGCCAGCAGTACGCAAGACAATAATCCAAGCAGCAACGCTGATCAGCCTTCATCTAATAAGACATTGGCATCTGGAAGCGCCAATGGGATAAGTGTTGATCCTCAGACAGGACAAGTTCATATTGGTTTTACACAATCCCTGCCAGGCATAAACAGTGATATGGGTGCATCAATAGGAATAAGCAATGGATTTAATCCATTCCAAGACAGCAGTTCAAAGTCAGAATCAGTTTACGGAATGCCTGATGGATGGAATTTTACTATTCCTTTTATAAAAGAGCTTACTCAAAACGGCAGTTCCAAATTAGAGTTATATATGAATGGGCAACCCTCAGAAATACTCACTAATATAGTAAACTCACCTAAAGATATCAATATGAATAAATTTGTATCTGGTTTGGCTTACGATTTTTCTGAAGATAGTATCTTTGTTAATAATGCAGGAACAATAGATAACTGTTCTTATCAATATGAACTAAAAAATTATCAAGGAGAAAATTTCTATTTCAGTGCTTCAGGCAATTTAGTCTGTATGAGTGATCGTTACAAAGACTCAGCAGGCAGTCACACAAATTTTATTACATATCAATACAGCAATGTAAACAACACTCCAGCCAATACTCTTCTAACTGGTATCACAGACAGCTATGGCAATAAAATTGGAATAGACGTTGTAAATAAAGGAACAAACTATTCGAATGTGACAATAACTATGCCTGATCAGGAAAAAACAATCTATGATATAAACTGCAGCACCCCAGCTCAACACATACTAACAGTAACATTCCCTGATGGAAAAAAAGAGATTATCACTGAAAATTATAATAATAACAGCAACCACTCAACTACAACAGTGCAGTCTCCAAATGGAAACAATGACACATATTCATATGCCCCTATTATTCCGTATGGTGGTTCAGATGGCGGGTTGTTGTATGCTGTTCAAACCGTAACACATTCTGGAATAGGTTTCGAAACTACAGATACAAATTATAATTATTCCATTATATCAGCCAACGACAATACTTGTGACTATTTTGGCAATCCACTGCAAGGAAGTTTAAGCCAGCTGTCCGATCCTAATAATTTATTAGCTCTTCAAATATCAGAAATTAATAATCCTTTTGCAGAAAATTATTCTTATGGGACAGAAATAACTGAAGAAGATTCTCATAATAATCCATTAGCAAAAGAAGATATCTACTATGATTTTATGCATTATGAAAATAGTGAAGCTTCGTATATATACACTAATGGCCAGTGGGAAGAAACAGCTTCAAAGCAATATGTTTACTGTGGGGAAAATCAAAACACGTATCAATTTGAAGCTGTAGATGGAAATAGCGAGCAGAATATAACAAATCCTGAATATTCTCTTCCGAGAATTGTATTTTCTGCTGTCTACATAAACAGTGTACCAATTGTTTCTGCTCAACAATACAGCTACGATGAATTTGGAGAAGCAATAGAAATTGATAACTTTAACAATGATTCAATTTATCAGGGCAACTATGGCTTTGCAATTAAAAGCGGTGCTGTTCCTTATTTAACCAGCTCTACCCAGTATTATACAAAATTCAATCCTTATACTAATGAATATTCTGGTTATGGACTGGTAAAATCTGCTGTTTCTAAAGATAGTTCCGGTGATTTGATGCCCAGCATTTCAAATGAATTAGATAAATCTGGAACCAACACAGAATACTCTACAACCACGTACGGAACGTCTAGTGAGACAACCCAAACAGAATACGATGCAAATGGTAGATTGCTGACTAATTCTTTGTTATCAGGACCAAACACGTCAGCTACAGTGTATGAAACATCCAGCACAACACACAACCTAAATGGAAATATTCTTACGATAGAAACAACTACACCAGATAATCCTAGCTCTAAAAATCCTCAAGATGCAGTCAAAGGAGAAACCGTCGACGTAAGCAGCGGCAGAATAATGTCACAATACACGGAGGGCTCAGACGCTTCTTATAAAAATAGTTGCAGTTATGAATACTCCAATAATGGAGAAACAGTATTCAAAACATATAGTGATGGCTCATGGGTTGAATCTGATAGTTCTATACCTAATCAGGAGACAACAACGTCTTCAAATGGGATAATAGAGTTAAAAAAATATGATGGCAACGGCAATCTGTTATCAGAATACAATAATATTGCAATAGATTCTGATGGCTCTTTATATTACTCTACAACTGCAAATAAGTGCATAGAAACATGCACTTACAATGCACTGGGACAGCTTGTCACAACAACATCACCGTCCGGTAACGTCACAACTTATTCTGGATATAACTCTCTAGGCAAACCTTCCGAAATAAGTGTAAAAGATAGTCTTGGAGATATTTTATCAGATTTAACAAGCACATATCAAGTCTCTCGTGGTGCCCTTGACAGCTATGGGGATAATTACGCATACAGTGTAACAACATCTACTGGCAACAGCTTAGGCAATATAAAATTAAACGAAATTTTTGTAAATGACGAAAATAAAACTGTAGAGAGCGAGGACATTACAGGTAATACCTCTAAAATAGCAGAATATAATGGAATAGGTCAAATAACGTCTACTAAAACTTTCAACAATACAAGTGAACCTACAAGCAATACTCCTTTTACTACTGAAACATCTAATTATGTTTATAGTCTTTTGGGCGACATTTCGTACACGACTCAAACAGGTGATGGATTATCCTACACTGCCACCAACACATACGACAACTTAGGAAACATAACTAATACTGAAGTTGATTATTCGCCATTAAGCAATGCTGCGTGCGGAATTAACATAGGTTGTGGAAAGCTAATCAGCGGAACATCCACTTTTAATTCTCTAGGAGAAAAAATAAAATATGTAAATCCTGCTAATCAAACTATTTCTTACACCTACTACCCTTTTGGAAAGATAGAAGATACCAATGATTATGCAGGTAATGATTACCATTATACATATGTAAATATAGGAGGTTCATGGGAAGAAAGTACACTTAGCATAACTTCGGCATCCACAGGGAACGTGACAACCTATAATTATAATTATGATACCATGGCAAAATCCCCTTCTTATGGGAATTTGTTAAGCGTAACTTTAAGCAAAAATGGAAATGAAATATCCAGAGATTCCGTTTCTTACACGTATAATTCATTAGGATTAGAGTCCAGCAAGACTATGAATGGTAAAACTATGTATGCTGGATATACACTTTTAAACGGAAGTCCAGTACTTAATACACTGACAGACTACAAAGGTGTAAAAGCTGCATACTCTTACTGCAGCCAAGGTGCTGACGAAGGTCAAATCAAATCAATAACATCTCCTTATGGAAGTGTAAGTTATGAGTATTACGGACAAAACAGCAGTGAACAAGGAATATGTCCAACAAATGATTATCTCTTATACGATGGCTCGAAAACAGCACAAGTGACTACTATCAACAACCAGGATAATACAACTCAGACAGTAAATTATAACTACTATGACATTAAAAGCTCCAACAGCGATGCTTTGTCTCAAAACTCTTTGAGACTGCAATCGGTATTGACGAGCGTATCTCCTACCACACAAACAACAGACAGTACTCAATCACCTGAAACATATGGAGATTATTATTTTTATAAGAATGGAATGCTTTCCTCCGAAATCAAAAATTCAAGTTCTGGAAACGGTATAAACTCCAACAGTGAAAACGATTATACTTATAATGATTTAGGTGAGCTTTTATCTGACAATGTTTATTTTAATAACACTGATAATCCAACTAATAAATCACAAAATCCTGTAAGAACTACAAACTATACCTATGATGATAACTCTAATGTATTACAGAAAATAGTCACACAGTATGAAACGACAAATAATGTATCATCAGCAGCTACAGCATCACAACTTAATTATGAATATGCATACGATGGAAATAGCTGCATCAGTGATTCTTCAGCCACTCCATACAGATTAACTATGAATAGGCTGACTTCTGAAGAGGTATTCAACAACAATAATGCAGCCAAAGCAAATTCTCTTATAGACAGTTATTCATATAAATACGACACCAATGGGAATATGACCAATGAGATTCTTACTCAGAATAACAATGCTGACCAAACAGTAACTCAAAGATTAACCTACAATGCAGAAAATGAAATGACAAGATATCAAAACTCTGCAAGTAATGTGGATATGAGTTATGACTATAACGCCCTTACATTAAGATCTCTAAAATATGACACAAATAATCCTTCTGATTATATGATGTTTTTCTATGCAAAAAATAATGTAATAAATGAAATTGATTCTAAAGGTGATATGAGCTCTAATTTTGGAAGCATGCGTTTAGTCTTCCCTGCAGATCAAACAACTCCAAGCATTAATCAGTTTTTAGTTTCAGATGGAAAAAATATCGTGTCATCTATAAGCAATAATGGAAGCAAAACAACTACAGACAATTATAACTATTCTGCCTATGGAGCTAAAACAGATTATAATAATATTGATACTCCTAATTCGATGGCTGCTAAAAACAGCAATTCAACAGGAGAAAATTTAGAGACAGCTGCACTTGATATTAACAATAATCCGACACAATATTCTTATTACTACTATGACCAGGAATCAGGATTATACTATTGTAATGCAAGATATTACTCCCCTCAAATGATGCACTTTACTTCTTTAGATACTATCTATTTTCCAAATCAATATGCTTACTGCAACGGCAACCCTGTTATGAATTCAGATCCTAGCGGACATGATGCAATTGACGATTTTGAAACAGAATTCGAAGAATGTGGTGAAATCTTTCTTAACTTTGCTACTTTCGCTGAAGGAGGCATGATTAATGATCTGGTTGACGAAGGTGAAACTGTGGGAAGAATTGTAATGGGTACAGGTGTAGTAGGTGAAGGTCTTGCTGCCGCATCTATATGTACTACTGGGCAGACTTCAAAAGATTTAATGTATGGCTCTTATGCCGCAGGCGGTCTTGGACTCTTGGGGGGATTAGGCTATGCAGCAAGAAATAGTGTAGTAGACCAATCCATCAGAAGATTACCTAATATAGACCAAGCATCAGTGATTAATGCCATAGCCATTTCAGATAATAATAGTTACATAGCGGCTATAACAACAGAATCATATAATGCTAAAGTGATTAATATCTCAGACGGACATACTGAAGTACGAATTGCAGGAGTCCCAACCGCTCAGTTTAATCTCTCAGTAAAGAGTCCCGAAGGAGATATTCTGGAACCAACCAGTATGTATCAGAAAGGATGGTGGAGTATATCTAAAGATGAAGCAACTACAAAAAAGGATTTTGCATTGATGCATTTAGAAGATGATCCTTTTACAGACTATGCTACAAGAAAAAATATTTCAACTACAAAAATGCAGGAAATAAAAGGCAATTTTTCAGATTTATTATTAAAAAATGATAGTGCCTACTCTAGTAATGGGTTAAGCAGTGGTTTTAGTAATGATCTAAGTGAGATGTTTAGCGGTATAAATATTAAGAAAGTTTACAAATTCAATAGTGCAGATGAACTTAGCAAGGTAATTAATGCTGCTAACGCTAGCCTTAACCCAAAGTACTTTGTAGGGTCTAAAGACCAAAATTGTTGGAGCTTTAGCACTGCATTTAATAAAGAATGCATCAATAATAATATAGAGCTATTAGCTTTTTAACTAATATTCAATTGGCTCATGTTTTATAAAATATGAGTCAATAAATTTGACTCATTACTTAACAAATTAAATTGTTTACTTCTGATTTTTTTCATTAAGGTTCAATATTGCACTTTCGATTGCCTGCTCTTGCGTCCCCTGTGCTTTTAGAAGCAACTCTTGTTTAAAGTCCCAACTTTTTTCTTTTTCAATATTTTGAATTCGTATATCGGTGTTAGCTTTTGTCTGTCCGTCATTTTCAGTTACAAGAACAGTACATTTCATCTGCACATTTTCACCAGCAGAAATAACAGCTTCTTTGTCCTTTTCGATAAGCATAGGTGGAGCAGTGAAAATCTTTACATACTCGCCAAAATCACTCTTATATAAAGACAAATCCATCAGATAGACATTTTTTTCCTGCGATGGTTTTATTGATATATCGCTTTTATATAAAACAGGATTTGGAGTACTGCACCCTGCTAATCCTACAAATACTCCAGCAAACAACAATTTATATCTTTTTCTCATATTACTCCTAAAATTGATTTTTCATAAATTATACTCATAACTAATTGGTTTTAGAAAAACTCACAATAAATCTGAATCTGTTTTATCGTAGGTTAACCAATTTTAAAAATACCTTCGGTATAGTAATTTTGATTCTATTGTAAACAGTTAAATTTTGCAATAGCTCTTACAGCATTGGTGCAAGGAGGTAGCAAAAATTTTCCAATAATTCCTCAACTATCCCTTTTCTCATACGCTCAGACAAAATAATCTCCTCAGACTCCCTAAGTTCTTCCAAAAATTGATAGTGTACATCTTCGATAAAAACTCCGCCTTCACATACGATATCAAGCTCATAATCAAGCATAAAACTTCGATAATCACAATTGCTTGATCCCATAGCTACCCATTTTTTATCAACCATCATGGCTTTTGCATGCGAAAAAACTCCTTTTTTCTCAAATATCCTTACTCTATGAACTAAAAGATGATCATACATACTTTTAGCAGCATACCTCACATACCATTTATTATTATTTTCAGGTATAATAATTCTCACATCAACTCCTCTGGCAGATGCCATACATAACGCTGTAATAAAACCGCTGTCAGGAATAAAGTATGGCGTTATTATGTACAATGAGCTTTCAGCCGAAGCAGCAGCCGTTAAAAACATTTTCCTCGAACCACTGTCCGATTGTCCAGGACCTGAACCTACAATCCTCATTAGCGTGTCCCCACATTTTTCTGGAACATTAAAATAATCTCCATCAGCTATCAGCTGTAATGGTTCACTATTAGTTACAAAACTCCAATCACGCAAAAAGACATATTGCATTTCGCCAACTATCGGACCTCTAACCATACAGTGAAGATCATGAATATACTTATTTTTACAAATATTTCGGTCATTTTCAGAACTAATATTAATACCGCCGATAAATGCTGTTTTACCATCAACTATCAACAATTTCCTATGATTCCTAAGTTGAATTCTATATGGCACCAATATATTCAACTTGGAAAATACTTTTACCTGCAAATTCTCGCTTTTAGTGAAACGCTTAAAAAAGTGAGATTTGTATGCTTTACTGCTTCCAACTCTGTCAAAAAGTACTTTTACTTTTACTCCTTCTTCAGCCTTTTTTGCTAAAATATTCATAAGTTCTTCTCCTGTAGAATCATTCATGATAATGAAAGAAGTAAGATGAACATGTTTTTTAGCACTGTTTATAGCCTTTATCATTTCTGGATACGCTTCAACGCCCTCTACCAACAAATTTACGCTATTACCAGTATAAAATTCTCTGTCTGGGAAAAATCTCTCAAATACAGAGATATAAGAGGCTGTCTGTTTCGGATAAGGATGCCTGTAAATAAATTTCGAAACATCATTTAAATAGTTAAAAAAATCACACTTTATACTTCTTGCCTGGTCCATTTTTCTATTAAATCTTGAAACTGCCTTTCCGTGCTTTTTTACCCTGTTTATTCCCAAAAAAAGGTAAATCAAAACTCCGTAGATGCTGAACTCATAAACCACAAATAGCCATAAAATTGTGCTGGCAGGATTACCATGCTTAGTTTTTAAAATATGAAAAACCGCAAACATGTCAAAAAAGAGATAAATTATAAGAATAATTGTCCATATCGAAAAATCTGATGTAATAAAAAACGCTACATTGTCATACATAATTCAGCTCCATATTTACACACTCTATCTATCCTTATTATATTAACTTTTCAGAAAGTAACTTTCTTTTTAACATATAAATAAACAAAAGTATCTATTCAAAATCATTAGACATGTTAAAATCTATAAATAATCATAAGTCAAAGGTCTCTAAAGCTTAGGCAGAAAAATAGAAGAGTCAATTTATGTCTGACATAGATACAATACTTGCCACATACGGTTTTATTGCGATTATTATTGGTGTAATGATTGAGGGCAAAAGCATTATTTTTATTGCTGGAATACTTGTGCATCATGGTTCTATTACTTTTTTTGATGCCGTCTTAGCATCATTAATAGGTGCTGTTCTTTCAAATCAAGGATTTTATTATTTTGGAAGATTTTATCTAGAAAAATTTGGTTTAACGAAATACAAAAAAAAATACATGGAAAAAATAATCAAAATAGCCAGATGGTTTAAACGAAATCCTTTTTTGGTAATTGCTTTAATTCCATGCATTCCAGGTCTAAGAATTATTACCCCTATCATGATTGGCTCATTAAGATACAGTCGCATAAAATTTTTTATTTATGACGTTGTTGCGCTTATTATCACTTCTTTGATCCTTGTAACGCTAGGCGATTTCGCAGGAGATGTAATTGAACATCTCTTCCAACAGGAAAAAAAATATAATCTGCTGCTAATTCTCTGTGTATTAATAATAGCGACTATAATGCTTATTATAAGACTGAGAAAAAGACGTTTAAAAAAACAAGCATCAGATATCTAAGCTCGAGGATGGAAGTTATCTAAAGTTTTTTTTAGCTGACCTGGTTCTATGTGAGTGTAAAGCTGTGTTGTTGATATATCTGCGTGCCCCAACATTGTTTGTATGCTTCTTAAATCTGCACCGTTTGACAGCAAATGTGTTGCAAATGAGTGCCTTAATGTGTGAGGATGGACGCTCTTAGATATGCCTGCGCAAATAGCAGCCTCCACGACTACCCCCCAAACCCTCTCACGATCCAGCTTATTTCCGTTGTTTGAAAGAAAAAGATAAGGTGAATTAGCACTTTTATCTAAAAAATGTCTGACTTGTTCGATATATTTTTTAAGTATTTCTTCGGCATAGCTTCCAAATGGTATAACTCTCTCCTTATTTCCTTTACCATGTGCTTTGATAACGCCATCATCAAACCTCACATCTATTACATGAAGCGAAACTAATTCAGAGACTCTAAGCCCGCATGAGTAAAGTAACTCTATTATTGTTCTATTTCTCACAATAAGTGGATCAAAAGAATTTAATGAAAAAACATTTAACAATGAGTTAACTTCTTCCAAAGTAAGATAGTTGGGAAGAATATGGCTTATCTTAGGAGAATCCATAAGAGAAACGACATTATTATCTATTAATTTTTTTTGATGAAGAAACCTAAAAAAAACCTTAATCGATATGAATTTTCTTGATATTGAATTAGGAGCAAATGAATCTTTTTTTAGGCTGAGTATATAAGAAATGATATCGTCTCTTGTAACATTAGAGAGATTTTTTGTAGATTTTTTACGCAAAAAATCCAAAAAAAATCTAATGTCCGTTACATAGCTGGTAACAGTTTTTTCTGACAAGCCTTTTTCTGTATTGACAAAAAGGTAAAACTCTTTTAAAGCCAGGTTGATATGCAAAAAATAACACCTCCAAGAAATGACATAATCTTCTTAAACTTCTCTACATTCAAGGTAATTATTTAAAGCTAAAAAGTTCTCTTTATAAACAGAATCAGGAAAACCTTCCATAATAGATTCTGCTTTCAATTTGTATCTAGAAATTTTATCTTTAATAGACTGTTCAGCTCCTGTTTCAGTGATAATTTTTCGTATTACTTTTAAATCATTCTCGTCTAGATCAGCCTTGCCAAGGTAACTTTTTATAATTGCATTTTGTTCATTAGTTGAACGAGAAAGCGCTTCTTTTATCAAAAGAGTAGGCTTTGCAGAGATAATATCAGAACCAATCGGTTTACCAAATTTAACTACATCTCCATATATTCCAAGCCAATCGTCTTTTAATTGAAAAGCTGAACCGAGTGCTGTTGAAAAAATCATCAATCTATTTATTCTTTCATCATCTCTTGAACATGAAGATAAGGCTATTTTCGCCCCAGTTGATATTGCAAAATTCAATAAAACACCTGTTTTAAGAAAAATCATCCGCTCTATTTCATCATAAGTAATATCGTCAATATTACGGTACGAAAAATCAATATCAAGTGCTTCTCCGCTGACAAGTCCTGTAGAGGCATAAAAAGCCATATCCGAACATATTGAGATTACAACTTCAGAAGAAACACCAAGTGAGACAGATTTTAGTAAAAAATAATTAGCCCAGGCATGCTGCAAATCACCTGCTAAAATAGCAAAATCTACACCATATTTAGTCGCAGCTTCGTCAGAGATAGAATAATTTTTTAAAGCATAATTTTTAAGCCCCATATGCGTAGATGGATTTCCGCGTCTAACATCATCATTATCTATAATATCATCATGCACAAGTGTCCAATTATGATAAATTTCAACTGCGGCTGCGGCGTATTTAGCCTTTTGTATATCTCCTCCCAGCAACCCACATGCCCATAAAAGGAGAGCTGGTCTTAATCGTTTCCCTGCACACATAGGGTAAGACAAAACAGCATCTTTTAAGAAAAAAGGCTCAATATTATAACAAAAGCTATCTTCTTTAATAATTTTTGTTATCTCATCAGAAATTTTTTTTAATTCTTCTAGCATAAATCATCTCAAATCTTTAATTTTTAACAAGCCTATATCCACCTTGTGTGTCTTCAATTACCCACCCAAGTTCCTTTATTTTATTTCTCAGCTCATCAGATTTTGAAAAATCTTTATTCTTTCTTGCGGTTAATCTTTCTTCCGCAAAAGCTCTTATTTTTTCAGGTACAGCAGTTTCTTCGAATTTAAAGACGGACAAGATATTATTAAATTTTTTAAAAGTATCTATCACCATAACCGCTGATTTGGAGCTCAAAGAATTAGAAGTTATAAGGATGTTAACGTCTTTTTGAAGACTAAACAATGCCCCTAATGCCTCAGAAATATTTAAATCATCAAACATTGCTTCAGCAAACTGTTTTTCATATGTATCAATTTTATCTTTGATGGATTCTCCAACTGCACCAGCTTCAACAATATCATTCAATCTTGTAAAAAATAAATCGAAATTTTTTAGCGTATCTCTAGCTCTTAAGCATGAATCAAAAGTAAAGTTTAATTTTTTCCTATAATGTGCCGAAATAAGTACCCATCGTATTTCCTCATAAGAATACCCTTTTGATATCAAATCACGCAATGTATAAAAATTACCGAGAGACTTAGACATTTTTTCGTTATTAATCAGCAAATGTTCGCAATGCAGCCAATAATTTACAAATTTCCTGCCTGTAACCGCCTCACTTTGTGCGATTTCATCTTCATGATGAGGGAACATATTATCTATGCCGCCTGTGTGAATATCAAATGTTTCACCCAAATATTTCATGCTCATTGCACTGCATTCAATGTGCCAGCCTGGTCTACCCTTACCCCATGGACTTTCCCAGCAAACATCACCATCAGATTCAGACCAAGCTTTCCAAAGTGCAAAATCCGCTACAGAATCTTTTTCGTACTCGTCGCTGTTTATTCTTACGCCTGAACGCTGATTGCTCATATCAATTTTTGCAAGTTGACCGTATTCTTTAAATTTTTGAATGGAAAAATAAATTGAATTATCATCACTTTTATATGCATAACCTTTTGCAAACAGTATCTCGATCAGCTTAATCATTTCTGAAATATGTTCTGTTGCTGCAGGATAAAACTCGGCAGGTTCAATTTTAAGATTCTTAAGATCTTCAAAAAAAGCTTTTTTATATTTTAATGTAAATTCGTTTAAGGAGAGCTTGGAGGCTCTTGAGTCTCTTATTGTTTTATCATCAACATCTGTGAGGTTCATTACCTGAACTACTTTATAACCGTAATATTTTAAAGTCCGCCTCAATATATCCTCAAACATGTATGCCCTGAAATTACCGACATGGGCATAATTATAAACAGTAGGACCACATGTATAAAACTTTACGATTCCATTTTCTATAGGTTCAAAAATCTCTTTATTTCGAGAAAATGTATTGTAGACTTTTATGGACATTTAAAAACCTCTCTTGCTGATATTTGTCGCTATTAATGACAAACCTATTGATTCAGATGAATAAAAAAACAAAAATATAATTTACAGCAACTAAATATAAAATATAGCAAGGCTATCTTAAAAATTGTTTTATTTATAACGATTAGGGGAAAAATTATGAATGACGTTTTTTTGCAAAAAGGTGAAGCTGGAGTCCTTTCTAAGGAATTCGCAGAATATATCAATTGGTTAAAAAAGCTTAACCGTCCACCGTTAAACACACTTTCAATAGAATATGCAAGAACTATTAACAAGTTCATAAGAGAATATCTCACAGATAAAAATTGTGATCTGAAATTTAAAAACATTGACAACAAAATAATAAAAACTCAAAATTTTCAAATTCCCATAAGAATTTACTATCCAGTCAATTATAATAGAGAAAGCCCAACGATATTTTATTTTCACGGTGGTGGATGGATTTTGTGCAATTTAGATACTCACGACTCTTTTTGCAAAAAATTATCATTCCACAGTGAATTTGTAGTTATTTCTGTGGATTACTCACTCTCGCCAGAAGCTAAGTTTCCCAAAGCACTAAATGAGTTAACCGAATTGTTAATATGGTTTCAAAATAACCATAAGGAGTTAAACATTTTAAATAATAAAACAATTATTGGAGGAGACAGTGCAGGCGGAAATTTAGCTGCATCTCTTATTTTAAAAGCCAGAGACCTAAATTTAAATTCCATCAAAGCACAAGTTCTTATCTACCCAGCATTGGATTTTAATAACAAAAATTACGACTCATATAAAAAATACAGCAATGGCTATCTACTAGACAATGAACAAATCATATGGTTTGAAGAAAATTATTTAACTAATAAAACCGATGGCTTAAATCATTTTGCTTCGCCAATCAATGCTGACGATCTTTCCAATCTGCCCAAAACCTGTATATTAACAGCCGAATTCGATCCTATACGAGATAACGGTGAAGTTTACGCAGAAAAGTTGAGTGAATTTTCAACAGATGTGTCATGCATTAGGTACAATGGCATGGTACATGGCTTTTTTCTCTATGATGGGATATTTAAACAAATAATAGACCCTATTATACTTGAGTTAGCCACTATAGTAAAAAAGCTTAATACTTAATGATTTGCACCTTAAAAAGCTTAAATTTTAAAACAGAGGATTATCATTATGAAAGTAATAGGTATTAACGGCAGTCCTAGAAAAAACGGAAACACTTCAATATTATTACATACGGTATTTGAAGAATTGAATAATGAAGGGATTGAAACAGAAGAAATAAATGTAGCCGTAAAGCCATTTAGGGGATGCACAAGTTGTTTTAAATGTGCTAAAAATCAAGATAGACATTGCGTAATTAAAGACGGATTAAATGAGATAATTGATAAACTAGCTGAAGCTGATGGAATACTTTTAGGAACACCTGTTTACTGTGCAGATGTTAGCGGACAAATTAAAATTTTTTTAGATAGAGTTTCATTAGTTTCAGCCATGAACAGATCTATGTTGAAGCGAAAAATTGGAGCTTCAGTTGTAGCTGTAAGAAGAGCTGGATCTTTGCATGCATTCCACTCTCTTAACTCATTTTTTTCGATATTGGAAATGGTAATAGCTGGTTCATCTTACTGGAACATGGGATTTGGATTCCAAGAAGGAGAAGTTAATCAAGATGCTGAAGGACTTCAAACCATGAGAAATCTTGGAAAAAATATGGCATGGCTGATCAAAATGAAAGAATTTACAAAAGATAAAATAGCTGAACCTGATACAAAATTTGAGGTTATTACAAATTTTATAAGGTAATATGGAAAAAATACTGTTAATCTTTGCCGTAGTTTTAATATTAAGCGTATTTTCTACAAAAATTTCTGAAAAATTCAATATTCCCCTCCTCATAGTATTTATATTTATAGGTATGGTTATGGGCTCGGAGGGTCTTGGTAATATTTATTTTGACAATCACACATTCGCATACTTTGTAGCTACGGTAGCCTTATCTTTCATTCTATTTACAGGAGGTCTCCAAACAGACTACAAGCAAATATTGCCAATTTTAAAAGAAGGAATAGGTCTATCGGTAATAGGCGTTTTTCTAAATGCAGTTATTTTTGCAATACCAATCTACTATCTCACCAACTTTACAGTTTTAGAATCCCTATTAGCCTCTGCCACTGTGGCATCAACAGACGCAGCTGCAGTTTTTTCTATTCTTGGATTCAGTAAGATAAAACTTAAAAGTAACGTCAAAAATTTACTTGAGTTTGAATCAGGAAGTAATGATCCGATGGCGTATGTATTGGTTATTATATTTATAACCATGATAACGGCAGAAACTGGACATGGCATCCTTTACTATATAATATTTTTCATACTTCAGATGGCTATCGGTGCTGGAATGGGGTTTGCCATTGGTCATCTTACTAAATTCATAATGGAAAAGGCACAAATGCCTATAGAAGAGCTTTATGCCATTCTTGTAGTAGGGATACTCTTTTTTACCTTTTCCGCTACAAATATTCTTCATGGGAACGGCTTTTTAGCCATTTATATACTCGGAATGATGATTCGGTCTAAAAAATTTTTATACAAAAATAGCACTATTAAATTCTTTTCTGTCTATTCTTGGTTTATGCAGATAACACTCTTTATATGTTTGGGGTTATTAGTCTTTCCAAGCAGGCTATTTATGTTTGCAGGCTGGGGAATCATACTTGCAGTAATTCTTATTTTTGCCGTACGACCGGCAGTCGTTTTCTTAACTTTTTACATAATAAAAAGTAAAAATTTTGATTTTAAAAGTAAAATTTTTCTGTCATGGGGAGGCCTCAAAGGTGCAGTGCCTATTGTGTTTGCAATATATACAATGGTCAACTTAGTTCCACAATCAAACGAGATTTTTAACCTTATTTTCTTCATAGTACTCGTTTCAGTGCTGATACAAGGCAGTACTCTTGTCCCTCTCGCCAAAAAATTAAATCTTGTAAAAATTGGCGGAGAGCATATAAGTGACAAATCCGACACAGAAAATCTAGATTATTTCGAAGATCAGCTCTTAGAATTATCTATAAGTTCAGAATCACATTTTGCAGGGAAAAAAATTTCAGAAGTAAAACTTCCTGAAAATTCTTTAATAACTCTCATTAAAAGAGATAAAAAACATATACACCCTAATGGGAAAACTGTAATTGTGCCAAACGACAGACTTGTAATAATGTCTCCCAATAAAGTAGAGTTTTTTGAATATATAGAATCGTTGACTAATAATGTTTCATAATCAAAAAACAGATTTAAACAAGCATCTAAGGACGTAAATGAAAAAAAGTAACGTTGTTCTTATCGGAATGCCTGGTGCAGGCAAAAGCACTATTGGCGTAATCTTGGCTAAAAAAATATCTAAAAGTTTTATAGATACGGATATTGTAATTCAAGAACGCCAAAGTGAACCGCTATATATAACACTTCAACGTGATGGATATATGGGATTAAGACGGGTAGAAGAGGAAGTACTCTTAACATTAAACTTAAAAAACCACGTAATTGCCACAGGCGGAAGCGCCGCATACAGCGATAAGGCAATGCGCCATCTTGGAATTGACGGTATAATTATATTTCTTGACTTAAAATTTGAAACAATAAAATTAAGAATTAAAGATTTTGAAACGCGCGGAATAGCCAAACGGCCTGATCAATCCTTTGAAGAACTATTTAACGAACGTTACAAACTTTATAAAAAATATTCAGACATTCAGATAAACTGCAATGGATTGGATCAAGAAGATTTGAGTAATTTAATAATAACAAAGTTGTAAATAACTTAATAAAAAGTAGTTTTATTGCTCTGTTGTATAAAACAAGTATGAGTAAGGATGCTCGTGGAAAAAAATGTAATAGCTAAAAACATAGGTGATGGCTTTAAAAAACGATTTAAAAATCCATTCATACGCCTTTTGGAAAAACCATTTTTATTCATTTTAGGAATAAAAGGTGTCGATAAAATATATTTTAATGCCTCAATTTTAAAAGAAGAAAATAATTTCCCGGCAAAAGTTCTTCACCCAAAAGTGATGAATGTCAAAATTAACGTTTCTCAATCTGAAATGCTTAACATTCCAAGTACAGGAAGCCTAATTGTCGTCTCAAACCACCCATTCGGCGGCGTAGACGGGATGGCAATGTTAAAACTCATAAAACAGATAAGACCAGATGTCAAACTTTTATCAAACTACATTTTAGCAGACTTAAAAATGCTTGAAAACGATTTCTTTCTTGTAGATCCGTTTGAATCTTCAAATTCATCAAAAAACAGTTATTCTGGAATTAAAAAAACTATTGCATGGTTGAAAGATGGGCATGCCATAGCAGTCTTTCCATCTGGTGAAGTGTCATCGTACAGCAGAAAAGAAAATAAAATAACAGACATTGAATGGAAAGAAACTATTGGAAGCATAATAAAAAAAATGAAAATACCTGTCGTATGTTTTCATTTTAAAGGACGCAACAGCTATCTCTTTCACACATTGGGATATATTCATCCTACACTTAGAACATTAAGATTGGCAAGAGAATTCACAAGACAATGCAATACGACTATAACAGTCAAAATCAGCAAACCTATATTGCCTGAAGAAATACAACATTACAATGACATCCAAGAATTAATGACATTTTTGAAAAAAAGAACATACGAAACGTAAAATTAAAGTGAGGATATTTTGAATAATACAATTTACTTGGTAGATGCTTATGCACATATATACAGATGCTTTCATGCAGTAACTCCGTTAACTGCAAAAGACGGAACTCCATCAAATGCCATATTTGGAATGGCAAGATTTCTTGTTACTCTTGAAAAAGAATTTTCTCCAAATGCTGGTGCGTTTGTTTTTGATAAAGGCAAATCTGTTGACAGGCTGAAAATAGCCCCAGATTATAAAGCCAATAGACCTCCTACTCCAGAAAGTATGAAGCCTCAAATAGAACCAATTCGTGAGATGATACGTGCAGCTGGCTGGCATATTATAGAAAAAGAAGGATTTGAAGCTGATGATATCATAGGAACGTTGGCAAATAAATTCAACAACTTCAATGTGAAAATTATAAGTAATGATAAAGATATATCGCAAGTTATTTCTGAAAGAGTAGAAATGCTTATTACTTTGCCTAAGATTAAAGGCTTTTACCTTCGCAACGCAAAAAAAGTTAAGGAAAAATTTGGAGTCTCACCTACGCAGATTGTAGATTACTTATCAATGCTTGGAGACAGTTCAGACAACATAAAAGGCATTCTTGGTATAGGCGAGGTAACAGCTTCAAAATTACTTCAAGAGCATGAGTCTATAGCAAATATGCTTGCAAACCCTCATTTAATAAAAAATGAGAAATTACGTGAAAAAATCAGCAGTAATAAAGAACTGTTAGAACGAAATATTGCAATGATAACACTTAATACTTCAATAGAATTAGATGATAGTTCTATTGTTGAAAAGTTAGCTTTAAAGCTTCCAGACGTGGAATATATAATTGAGTTAACAGAAAAATATTCGCTTAAAAGCTTAACCAATGAATTTATAAAAATTTTTAACAAAAAAACAACACCTACTCTCTTCTAACTTGTTTTTTAATAAACGTTTATTATCTTAATCGGCTGATTGTTGAAATATAAAAAGGTATTAAGGTCCAAAATTATGCCACAAAAAACTTCTGATTTTTTCATAAAAGTAAACGAAATAACCGACCGAGACGGCAGATATCCTGTGGAAGCCTATGAATTTGTGAACGATGCGGTTGTTTACACAGTAGAAAAACTGTCAAAGAAAAACAGCTCAGGACGAAACCATATCACAGGACAAGAACTTTTAGATGGCGTAAAAGAGCTTGGAATCAAACTCTATGGACCAATGGCATCTCAAGTTTTTCAAGAATGGAGTATTAAAGACGGAATGTCAGTCGGCAATATAGTATACAATATGGTAAATTGTCAGCTTTTGCGCACCTCTGATTCAGACAGCATTTCGGATTTCAACATCCCACTAGATTTTCAAAAAGCTCTGACCTCACCGTTTATGCCTAAATGGAAAAAAATGTCTGAATATAAAATTGACTAATACAGATCAATTAGATTCAATCTTATTCAACTCTTCTAAATTTTTATAAATACATTTCATATTAAGTTTGATTTTTAAAAGAAATGCAATAGTTTAAAAATTTATTGTTGTATTCTTTAATTAAGTAAAAAGAAACATCCCTTTAAAAATTAACTAAAAATTATTAACAGAAAACAATTTAACATGACAGAAACAGAAAACAGAATTAACAGCTTCGAATCTTTCATAGATTTAAGCAACATGCCTTCAATGGAACAACTTCTTCAAAACAACACTACTGACGGTTTTACCGAAGGAACAATTATCAAAGGAAGAATAGCCGAAATTAAAGATAATGGCATTTTGGTAGACATCGGCTGCAAAGCTGAAGGCTTCATTTCCAAAGAAGAGATATCTAATTGGGATAAAATCAAAGAAAATGACTGTATCTCTGTTTTTCTGGAAGAGATAGAAAATGAACGCAATCAACCTGTTTTAAGCATTCAAAAAGCTAAATTCATTAAGGATTGGGAAGGCATCACCTCTAAATACGTTGAAGGCAGCGTAGTAAAAGGATTGATGAAACACAGAGTTAAAGGCGGTATCATTGTTGATATCGAAGGCATTGAAACATTCCTGCCAGGTTCACAGATCGATATTGCTCCAGTAAGAAATATGGATGATCTTATCGGCAAAGAATTTGACTTCAAAATAGTAAAAATCAATCAGGATAGAAAAAATATTGTAGTTTCAAGAAGAGAACTGCTAGAAGCAGACAGAGCTGGCAAACGTGCTAATATTCTTAAAGAAATGGCAAAAGGCAGCATATACAAAGGAACAATCAAAAATATCACCGACTTCGGTGCTTTTATCGATATGGGCGGCGTAGATGGGCTGCTTCATATTACCGACATGTCATGGGGCAGAATTTCTCACCCATCAGAAATGCTTGAAGTTGGTCAAGAAATTGACGTTATAGTTCTTGACATTGACTATACAAAAGAACGTATGTCTTTAGGGCTCAAGCAAAAATCACAAAATCCTTGGGAATCTGTTGCTGAAAGATATCCTGTTGGTAGCAAAATCAAAGGCAAAGTAGTTAATATTATGCCATATGGTGCTTTCATCGAAATAGAAAACGGCATAGAAGGACTTATACACGTTTCCGATATGTCATGGACAAAGAGAATCAGCAGAGCTAATGAACTTCTCAATATTGGTGACGAAGTTGAAGCTGTAATATTAGACATACAGCCTGCTACAAAGAAAATCTCTCTCGGCTTACGCCAGACAACTGAAAATCCATGGGAAGTTTTAGCTAAAAAATATCCTGTTGGAAGCAAAATTTCAGGTAGAGTAAGAAATATGACCAGCTACGGCGCATTTATCGAAATCGAAAATGATATTGACGGAATGATTCACGTTTCTGATATGTCATGGACACGTAAAATAAATAATCCGACTGAAGTTCTTAAAAATGGCGATGTAATTGAAGCCCAAATTTTGGCTATCGATCCTGATCAACAAAGAATATCTCTTGGCTTAAAACAACTTGAAGAAGATCCATGGCAGGGAATAGACAAAATCTATAAAATTGGAGACATTGTTACAGGCAAAGTCTCAAAGATTACAGCATTTGGTGCTTTTATAGAGCTTGGACACAAAATCGACGGGTTAATTCATGTATCTCAAATTAGCGACGAACATGTAAACAGAGTAAAAGACATACTCAACATCGGCGATGATGTAGAAGCAAGAGTCATTAAAATTGACAAAGGCGATAGAAGAATTGGATTAAGTATAAAAGCTGCTAAAAAAGATTATACACATGAAGATCTTCAGGCTGTAGGCGAACAAGTTGCTGAAGCTCTGAAAGCAGGCGAATCTATGGTAGAAATGGGCGCAGCTTTTAGTTCAAGCGATCTTGAAGAACTTGAAAATAATGTAAAACTAAAGAAAAATTAATCTTTCAGAGAGCATCGCAAGATGCTCTTTTTATTTAACAATCAATACACACCATCGTGGGGTTTTTTCATGTCTAATCTATTATTATCTTACCTAGGTACAGCTACAGCAGTCTCTGGAGACGGAATAAAAGGAATGCTGGTCAGCTTTGGACCTTTCATAATTATTATTGTCGTTATGTACTTCTTACTTTTCAGATCTCAGCAGAAAAAAGCCAAACTTCGTCAGGAAATGTTAAGTGCCGTAAGAGCAGGCGATAAAGTATGCACAACTGGTGGACTTATTGGAGTAGTAGCTTCTGTTAAAGATAAATCTGTAATGTTAAAGATTGCCGAAAATGTAAAAGTAGAAATAAACAGAAGTGCGGTAAGTGTCATTATTGAACGTGCAGATGATGATTCTAAAACTGCAAAAAAATAGTTTTTTTATAGATAAATTTATAATAAAGACTATACTCACAGAAAGCAGATTGCTCTGATTAAAAGCTGTTTCAATTAACTTCATAATGGCTTTTAATCAGCAATCATATTTAAACAAAATATTTTTAATACTAACAAAATTTAAAAACAATATTTGGGAGAGCTAATGAACAAAAAACCTGTGCTTGGAAGGTTAATTTTTGTAATTATACTACTGCTTATTTTTGGATGGTCTATCTATCCACTTCATCAAAGAAACTTTTACAGTGTTCTTGAATCTGTTACTAAAAAATCGTCTGCGGTTGAGCAAGTAGTAAAATTGGCTCAAGAAAAAGAGAAAAAAGATTCAAATCTCTATCCTTCAATGGCGGTAGAACAAGCAGCTAATCAACTGAATGTCGATTTAGCTGAATATTGCACAATCCCAAATGTAATGACTAACAGAGATGTAGTTCAAGCCGTAAGAACAAGATGCGCAAGCTCAATCAAATTGGGATTGGATCTTAATGGCGGAACTGAATTTGACGTCACTGTAGTTCGTAATACACCAACCACTCAGGCAGAAAAACAAGAAGCACAAGCTGTTACAATATCAACTCTTCGTGACAGAGTTATGGATATTTTAAGAAACAGGATAAATCAATCTGGTCTTGTTGAACCAGAAATAGCTGCTGAAGGCGCAGATAGAATTGCAATTAAAATACCTGTTTCATCCCCTGCTCAAAAAAATGAATATAAAAAACTTATAGAAATGTCTGCAAGTCTTGAGTTTAGACTCGTTGCTCAAAACAATTCACAGCTTGTAGCAGAATATGAAGCTAATCCTTCAAATTTCGTACCTCCAATTGGTTACCAAAGAATGCAAATGGTTACAAGTAACCGTTTTGGTAAGAGCAGCATAGAAACTGTGTTTGTAGAAGTTCATCCTTTAATGAGCGGAGAAAATATCACTAATGCACAAGTTGTAACTGATCAATACGGACGCAGACAGATATCACTGAATTTTAACACAACAGGGGCAGAACAGTTTGGCGACGTAACCAGCAAAAACATAGGTAGAAGACTAGCAATTGTTCTCGATGGCACCTTGTACTCTGCTCCAGTTGTACAGTCAGCTATATATGGCGGGCAGGCATCAATCACTGGTGATTTTTCACAAGAAGAGGCTCAAAATGTAGCAACTGCACTTGCATGCGGAAATTTACCAGCAAAAGTCATGATAGATTCTATTTTTGACACGGCACCAACACTAGGAAAAGCTACTGTAAGAAGTGGAACAATAGCTGGTATTATAGCATTACTCGGCGTAGGGCTTTTCATGCTTATATACTACATGAAAGCAGGTCTTGTCGCAGATATAGCTTTAATCTGCAATGTAATTTTTATCATGGGAGCATTGGCGTCTTTCGGAGCGACACTTACCCTGCCTGGAATAGCAGGGATAATTTTAACTATAGGTATGGCTGTCGATGCCAACGTACTGATATATGAACGAATTAGGGAAGAAATTGATTCTGGCAAGACTTTAATCAGCGCTATAGATATAGGATATAAAAGAGCATTTGCCACAATCTTTGACTCAAATATAACGACTCTTATTGTGGGATTAATCCTCTACTGGGCAGGAACAGGTCCAGTGAAAGGTTTCGGAGTTACATTAAGTATAGGTATAGTAGCCAGTATGTTTTCCGCTATATTTATCACAAGACTTATCTTTGATATTTATGCAAGATTTTTCCATATTAAAAGCCTTAAAATGTTCAAACTATTATCCAATACAAAAATACATTTCTTGAAATTATGGAAATACTGCATCTTCATATCACTTGGGTTAATTATTGCATCATGCATAGTAGCAGCTGTCAAAATATCACATGGTAATATCCTGAGCGTAGATTTTACAGGTGGCACGCAATTAATTCTAAATTGCCAAAAACCGCCTGCACAGACATTAATTGAAAACACCCTTAATACTGCAGGATATTCTGCCAATGTAAGCTATAAATACTCACCAACAGAAGGATATAAAGCTGAAATTACCCTGCACGGAAAATCAAAAATAACCACAGGTAGTGGCGAGATGCCGGTAATAGTCAATATTTTAAATCAACATTTCGCTAATGCTCATTTTACAGGTGCCCAAGAATCAACAATCGGGGGACTCGTTGGGTCTCAATTTGCACTTTCAGCGATATTGGCTATTATTCTATCGTTTATCTGTATGATTATTTATATATCATTGAGGTTTGAGCCTACCTATGCTATTGCGGCTATTATCGCACTCATACATGACGTGATAATTGGTACTGGCGTATTACTTTTCTGCGACAGACAGATTTCATTAACAGTAATTGCAGCCATTTTAACAGTGGTAGGTTATTCCGTAAATGATACAATTATCGTCTTCGACAGAGTTAGAGAAAACTTGAGGTTCAGAAAAGACCTAAAATACAGAGATATTATAGATCTAAGTATTAATCAAACTTTAAGCAGAACAATTATTACATCGCTTCTTACTTTTATAGTTGTTTTGGTACTCTTCATTTTTGGAGGCGTCTCGATCAACAGCTTTGCTTTAGTAATGATGGCAGGGATAATTGTAGGAACATATTCTTCTATTTTCGTAGCTTCCCCTCTTGTAGCTCATTGGCACAAGAAAAGAATAGGAATAAAAGAATAACTTGATATAAACAAAACATTTATACTAGTAAAAGCAGTCTAACAAAAATTAGACTGCTTTTCTTATAACCCAATAATTGCCTAAATGAATGCAATGAAAAGCTAAAATGCAGCATAACAACATAGAAAAGACTTCACTTGCCCTCTCTCCTTTTGTACTTTCTTATGTTTTGGCTATGGATATAATAATACCATCGCTGCCAGAATTTATAGTTTTTTTTAATGCAACTCAGGCAACGGTACAATTAATCATATCACTTTTTCCAATAGCAGCTGGAATAATGCAGATTTTCATGGGACCGATGCTGGATAGATTTGGCAGAAAACGAATTTCAATTTACTGCAGCATAGGTTACATCGCTGCATCCATCCTATGTGCTTACTCTACAACATTAACTCAATTAAATATTTCTAGATTTTTAGAAGCATTGTTCTCTACAGGTCTCTTCCTTACCGCATTTGCAGTAATAAGTGATAATTATGAAAATAATGTGTCTGCGCGTGGATTTAATTACATGAATACTATCATGTCAGTTTCTCCATTGATAGCACCTGCAATTGGCAGTTGGCTTGACATTTTATACGGATGGCGTGCATCTTTTATATTCCTGTCAATCATTGGTCTATTTGCCCTATACGTCTCAACGACATGCGTAACTGATAAAATAAAACAACCTGAAATAATCAAAAATAAGATCATAAAAGATTACTGTACTATCTTTAAAAACAGAGATTTTCTTATATATACATATGCTGTAATGGCAGGGCTTACATATCTTTTTATATTTTTTTCTACCTCACCATATATAATAGAAAAACTTCTTGATTACACAAAACTTCAATTTAGTTTTTGGTTTGCTTTTATGGGAATTGCAGTTCTTTTGGGAAGTTTCATCAGTGCAAGAATTGTTTTTAAACTAGGAATTTATAAAACAGTTTTGGCTGGAATTATCTTGACATTGTCAGGCGGAATTATAATGTTGGGATGGTATATGATATTTGGACTAAGCATCTACAATTTTGTACTTCCAATGTTATTAATAGGGATTGGGGCTGTTTTCTGCATGGGCTCAGGAATGGCAGGAGCGGTTCAACTGTTTCCGAAAATTACAGGAACAGCATCTGCCGCTGTTTGCAGTGTAGAATTTATATTAAGTGCACTAATCGGAACTTTGATAATGTTGTTGCCTGTAACCTCAAGCAATTCATTTTCGGTTCCTGTTGTAATAATGAGCATAATTGGACTTTTCTTTATGTTTTTTGTATCTAGCAAAAAGAAACAGTCTCATTAGTGGCAAATATCTTGAAAAAATAAAGATGAAATATTACCTTTAAATACAACTTTATACATACTTAAAACTAACAATATCAATGGAATTTTTATGCTTAAAAAAATTTGCGTTTTCCTCGGCTCAGGCAAAGGATTCAATCCTCTTTATGCGGAAACTGCTGCGCATTTAGGAGAAGTTATAGCTGAGAGGAAAATTAAGCTTATATATGGTGGTGCAAGAGTCGGGCTTATGGGAATTCTAGCTAATTCTGTATTAAATAATGGTGGAGAAGTCATAGGAGTCATGCCAAAATTGTTGGTAGATCTTGAAGTAGCACACGAAGGGCTAACTGAATTCCACATAGTCGATTCAATGCATGAGCGTAAAGCACTGATGGAGCATCTATCGGATGGGTTCGTTGCAATGCCGGGAGGTTTAGGTACATTTGAAGAAATTTTTGAAACAATCACTCTAACGCAGCTTAACATTCACTCAAAGCCTTGCGGCTTTTTAAATACTTGCGACTTCTATTCTAAACTTATAGATTTCATTGATCATGCAGTAGAAGAAGGTTTCATTCAAAAAGAGAATAGAAACATGATTCAAATGGCACAAACTCCTGAACTTCTTTTAGATAAGATGAATTCATATAAACATGTAAAAATAGATAAATCAAAATGGGCTCTAAAAAAATAGAGGAAAAAATCAAAATGTCAGTAACAATAGTACACATAAAAGTAAAAGAAAAATATATTAACGATTTCATAAATGCCACACTAAAAAATCAAGAAGCATCTATAAAAGAGCATGGCAACAAAAGATTTGATTTTTTGCAAGCTCATGATGATCCTGCCAAATTTATTCTTTATGAAGCATATGAAAATGAAAAAGTTGCTGCAGAGCATAAAAAAACTCTTCACTACGTTAATTGGAGAGCCGAAGTTGAACAGTATATGGCTGAACCAAGAGTAGGTATTACCTATAATGCATTAAGCAAATTGCGATAGGCTTTTGGATGTTGCAAACTTTTAATATAAAACAACTTCCTACAGTAGAATTTGGCGCTGGTGCAATACAAAAACTACCTAAAATTTTAAAACAATTTAATGGCGCTGTACTTTTTATTTTTGGAGAAAAATCATTTCAATTGTCCGATTCATTTTCAACCCTTCAGTCCTTACTAAAAAAAGAAAAAATATCTTATCTTCATGCAAATATAACAGGCGAACCGTCACCAGAAGATATTGACAATATTATTTTAAAACATGGAAATTCCAACCTAAAAGCAATTTGTTCAATAGGTGGCGGAAGTGTCATTGATGCAGGAAAAGCAGCAGCAGCAATGCTCACGGAGAAGTTCTCAACTCAAAATTATCTAGAAGATATTGGAACGCTAAAACCAACAGGCACAACACTGCCTTTTATTGCTATACCTACAACGTCTGGAACAGGAAGTGAAGCAACTAAAAACAGCGTAATCACTAAACATGGCGAACTATGTTTCAAAAAATCATTACGCCACGAGAATTTTGTGCCTAAATTTGCTATAATTGACCCAAATTTAACATTAACATTACCAGCAACAATCACTGCATTTACAGGTTTAGATGCCCTTTCTCAACTAATCGAAAGCTACATTTCTGCAGGATCAAATAGGTTTACTGACACCCTTGCTTTAGATGGAATCAAGCTTATTTCAAATTCTATTCAACCGCTTTGCACAAATGAACCTGACAACCTTATATTGAGAACAAATATGTCATACGCCGCATATCTATCGGGAATAACTTTAGCACATGCTGGATTATGCACAGTACACGGTTCAGCTTCTGTTATTGGTTCTTACTATAATATTCCTCACGGTTTCATCTGTGGTAAACTTTTGCCAATATGGACAGAAAAATCTATACGCAAATCAATTGGAATTGGAGATAAAAATACAATTCAAAAATTTTCAACTATAGGCAAAATAATTTTAAAAAACGATTTCTTAGAGGATAGAGAAGCAGTTGAACAACTAATATTTTTCTTAAAAAATTTAACTGACAACCTATTAAAAGGCTCTTTTTTGCAATACGGTATGAAGTTAAATGACGTAGATAAATTTATTAACGAATGTTCAAATAAAAATAACCCTATTACTTTTTCTAATAAAGAAATAAAAGAAATCATAACGGAAGCGATATGATACCTTACGCAATAACCTAAATGAAAGGACATTAAAATGCCACTAATAAAAGTACAATTACCTGATCACTACGAAAAAGCTGAATATTCATCATTGCTTGCAAAACTCTCAAAATTGTGTTCAGAGGCTCTTAATAAACCTGAACGTTATACGATGGTTGCCATTTCTACTGGCCCCATGATGATGGAAGGAATGGAAGGAGTTGCAGCTTTTGTTGAAGTTAGAGCTATTAGAGATATTTTTAATGCACAACTAAATGCCGAAATGTCTAAAAAAATTTGCGAATTAATAAGCGCAGAACTCTGCATGCCTCACAATAGAATATACATAAATTTTGAAAATGTAGCTTCTCATAACTGGGGATTTGACGGAGGGATTCTCTAATTGCAAACAATATTATACATATACGCTTTGAGGTTTAGGTATTGCACAGCATTGTTCCATACTCAATTATAAAAAAACTTCACGACATAAAATTTACATACTTTAAGTATGTAATTTAACTCAATTAACGACATTCCGCTATTGCAGCAGACAGACGTTTTACGGCATCCTCAAGCATCTCATCAGGCAAAGCGGAATAACTTACTCTTATGTAACATCCACTTGTAACACCAAATGCGACTCCTGGGATTGCTGAAATTCGGTATTTTTCTATCATGTTTTTTACAAAGTCAAAAGATGATAGGGTTGAATCTATTTTTAACAAAAAATAAATGCTTCCATTTGGCAGCACATAATCAACTTTATCTCTTAACTTGTCAAAAGCTTGGCAAAATAATTTTCTTCTATCCCCTAATTTTTTCAAATGCTCGACAGTATAACTAGCTCCAACCTCTAATGCTTTAACAGCAAGATGTTGCGAAATTAATGTCGGACATATCAAGTCTGTATCCTGTATTTTACAATAAGCAGATGAAATAACTTCAGGAATTAATACAAAACCTATACGCCATCCTGCCATACCATAGCATTTTGACATAGAATAAAGAGAAATTGTATAATTTTCAGAGTCAGGAATTGAAGCTGGGGAAAAATGTTTTGCGTCATTATAAACAAAATACTCATATGCTTCGTCAGAGATATGATAGATATTATGTTCCTTGCATAATAAATTAATTTCAGTGAGTATACTTTTCGAATATACTGCTCCAGTAGGGTTATTTGGCGAGATAGTTACTATTGCTTTTGTTTTAGGTGATATATGCTTTTTTATTTCATTTATGTCAGGCTGCCAATTATTGTCAGTCTGAACAACTACAGGTATTGCACCGACTATTCTTATTGCCATTTCATAGTTGAAATAATATGGAGATAAAATAATAACTTCGTCGCCAATGTCAGCAATAGCTAAAAGAACGTTGAAAAAGCCCATATTGGCACCTGCAGTAACAGCCAAATAGCTTGAACTTTTACACGCATCAATATTGTTCTCGATAAGAAGTTTACGAACAACCCCTTCTCTCAGCTCATTAATACCATGTACTGCAGAGTAGTTGGATATATTAAGTTTATCTATCTCATTTAGAGTAGAATGCAAGGCATCTTTTGGAGGTCCGTAGCAAACCATCCCCTGCCCCAAAGAAATTGTCCCTTGATTCTTCTTGATTAACTCGTTAATAACCTGTATTATCGGCTGTTGCACCAACGTCATCCGTTTTGATTCCATTCCAACCTCACAATAGAGAAAAACCCGACAGGCGTAAATAAACGATATACCCATAACTAATTGGTTTTAGAAAAGCTCCAATTAAATCTGAAGGTATTTTATCGTAAATTAATCAATTTTTGGAATACCTTCGGTATATTTTAAATTTTAAACTATGGAATATCGATCTTTCTGGAAACTGTCTTTAATGCAGTTGCTTTACCTGTATGCATGTCAAAAGTAACTACAGCTGCATCTAATCGTATCAGCCCATTTTCGACTACATTTAGCCTGCAAGGCATATCTGTAGTAAATTTATAAATTACATCTTCGACTTTACGACCCAATACAGAAGTATCTGCACCTACCATACCAACATCTGTTAAATAAGCAGTTCCTCCAGGAAATATCTGTGCATCAGCAGTCTGAACATGAGTATGTGTACCCAACACAGCAGTTACACGTCCATCTAAATATCTTCCCATAGCTATTTTTTCACTTGTAGCCTCTGCATGCATATCCACAAAAATAGTCTTAATTCTTGAAGGGATTTTTAGGAGTATTTCATCAACAGTATCAAATGGCGAAAAAGCAGAATCTTTCATAAAAACTCTGCCTAAAAGGTTTATTACAGCTATTTCTCCGCCTGCTGGTATCCTAAATATATTAAATCCCTCTCCAGGTTGTTTTTTATTAAGATTTGCCGGGCGAATTACACTCTTTTCGCTCTTTATTTCAGTATCAAATCCTTTTTGATCCCATACGTGATCACCAAGAGTAAAAACATCTATAGAGTCTTTCAGTGTTTCCAAACATTTCTTCGTAACCCCTGCCCCACCTGCAATATTTTCGGCATTAGCAATGCAGAAAGAACATACAAATTCATGCCTAAGCAAAGGTACAAGACTCTCTACAGCCTTCCGTCCGCCTTTTCCAACAATATCTCCAACAAAAAGAACATTCATATCACAACACCCATAAAAGCGGAATAAAAAGCACCACAAAAATTACTTTGCGTAACTTATAGCTCTTGTTTCTCTAATAATGGTTACTTGAATTTTTCCAGGATAATTCATCTCTTTTTCTATCCTTAAACATATATCTCTCGCAAGCGATTGAGCACTTCCGTCATCTATTTTATTAGGCTCAACAATGACTCTAACTTCTCTTCCTGCCTGCAATGCAAAGCATGATTCTACGCCATCATAACTTTTAGCTATCTGTTCTAACTGCTCTAATCTCTTAAGGTATAATTCTGTAGTTTCACTACGTGCTCCTGGACGCGAAGCACTCAATGCATCACATGCGCTTACAAGCACCGCATATACGCTTGTAGCTTCAACTTCATCATGATGTGAGGCAACGGCATTTATAACAACAGGATCTTCGCCATTTTTACGTAGGATATCTGCACCAATAGCTGCATGCGAACCTTCAATTTCATGATCAACAGCCTTACCTATATCGTGTAATAATCCTATTCTGCGTGCTTTCTGTTCATCAAGTCCAAGCTCTGCGGCTATCATTCCCATAAAATATGCACATTCCATTGAATGCTTTAGCACATTTTGAGAAAAACTATATCTGAATTTCAATCGCCCGATCAACTTAATTAACTGTGGTGAAATTCCTTGAATGCCAGAATCTAAAACTGCAGTTCCTCCTGCATTTAAAATATCTTTTTCTACCTCTTTTTTCACTTTTTTATAAAGCTCTTCAACTCTAGTAGGATGAATTCTGCCGTCTTCAATGAGTCGTTCAAGCACAATCCTGCCAATTTCTTTGCGGACCGGATCAAAACAGGAAATAACAACTGCCTCTGGAGTATCATCAATAAGAATATTTACGCCTGTCACTGATTCTAAAGCCCTAATATTTCTTCCATCACGCCCAATAATTCTCCCCTTCATCTCATCTGAAGGAAGTGGAATAGTTGCAGTAGTACGCTCATAAGTGCACTCAGAAGCATATCTTTGTATAGCAGAAACTATAATTCTCTGAGACTCTTCTTCAGCCTTTTCCTTGGCTCTCTCATAAGAATCTCTTATCATGCTTCCCGCTTCATGTTTAAGCTCTGAGTCTAGTTTTTCAAATAGTATTTTCTTTGCAGTTTCCTTGTCTAATTCTGCAATTCTCTGTAATTCCTCTATTTCTCTATTAACTTTATCTTGAAGTTCAGACTCTTTTAGCTCAAGTTTCTCTTTTAGATTATCAAGCTCTTTTTCCCGTTTCTCAATTAAATTGTATCTAGCATCCAAGGCGTCAAACTTTTTATCAAGACTTTGTTCTCTTGAGTCTAGTCTCTGCTCAGCTTTATTGAGTTCTTTCCGCCTTTCTTTAGCCTCGCCTTCAAATTCTTCTTTAAGTTTTAAGTTTTCTGATTTTGCGGCTACTTTTGCCTCACGAATTAAATGTTCAGCCTCTTTTACTGCATCTTCTTTTATTTTATTTGCAGTGTATCCAGCTCCACTCTTTTTAGAAATTGAAATGAGCCAATAAATAAAAAAACCTACAATTAAACCAATTATTCCTGATATAGAAATCAACATTGTCGTTGAGCCTCCAAAACTTAAGTTAAACATTTTTATTATGCAATAATGAACACGTCAAAGAGAGAAATATGCTATAAAAACAGAAAATATCAACTTCCGCAACAAATATATTTAACCAAACATCAGCGAGAACTTAAAACGTCCAATCTTTTAAAAAAGCATTTTGAAATATGAATAATAGTTGATGGAAAACGTTTGCAAAAACAGACAAACATACTAAATTTATTCTAGCAGTGAAAAATTACACAATAACAAACAACAAAAGGAAAAAACATGAGAAACAGTATCAGTAATGAGGCTGATCTTCATCAAGCATTGGCAGGAATAAAACAGGCACAGTCCATTTATTCCACTTTTACACAAAAACAAGTTGACGAAATTTTCAAGCAAGTAGCAAGAGTATGTTGCGAAAACAGAATCCCTTTAGCTATGGTTGCAGTAGAAGAAACAGGAATGGGAGTACTTGAAGACAAAGTTATTAAAAATCAATTTGCATCTGAATATATATACAATAAATATAAAGATGAAAAAACATGCGGTATTATATCTGAAGACGAAGCTTGGGGAATTCGCGAAATAGCAGAACCACTCGGAACAGTAGCTGCAATTATTCCTACCACGAACCCTACTTCGACAGCTATTTTCAAGATATTACTTTCTCTTAAAACAAGAAACGGTATCATGCTGTCTCCACATCCAAGAGCAAAAAACTGCACATTCCAAGCTGCAAAATTAGCTAATGATGCAGCAGTTAGTGCTGGCGCTCCTAATGGATTGATAGAATGTATAACAAATCCAACATTGGAATTAACAACAGCTTTAATTCACAGCAATGACATAAATTTAATTCTTGCTACTGGCGGACCAGGAATGGTTAAAGCTGCATACTCTTCAGGTAAGCCTGCTATAGGAGTCGGTGCTGGAAACGTACCTGTAGTTATAGATGAATTCGCCGACATTCAAATGTCTGTAAGCTCAATATTAATGAGCAAAACTTTTGATAATGGACTTATTTGTGCGTCAGAACAATCTGTAACAGCTGTAGATTCTATATATGAAGAAGTAAAAACTGAATTCACCAAACGTGGAGCATATATACTATCCAATGAAGAGAAAGAAAAATTAGCTAAAGTTATATCAGTAGACGGACATCTAAATGGCGATATAGTCGGATTGCCTGCTTATAAAATAGCTGCAATGGCAGGAATTAATCTCCCACATGAAACAAAAGTCCTCATAGCAGAAGTAGAGTCTACAAACTTAAATGAAGAACCATTTGCTATGGAAAAATTATCACCAGTTCTAGCTATGTATCATGCTAAGGATTATGTTGAAGCGGTTGAAAAAGCTGCTGATCTGCTTAGACAAAGTGGTTTGGGACACACATCTGTTTATCATACATCTCAGCATCATTGCAAAGATAGAATTAAATATTTTGCATCAAAGATGAAAACAGGAAGAATATTAACCAACTGTCCTTCTTCACAAGGAGCTATTGGCGATGTTTACAACTTTAAACTTGCACCTTCCTTGACATTGGGCTGTGGCTCATGGGGTGGAAATGCTGTAAGTGAGAATGTAGGAGTGAAACACCTTTTAAACATCAAAACCCAAGTAGGAAGAAGAGAAAATATGCAATGGTTTAAAGTCCCACCTCACATCTACTTTAAATTTGGCAGCATGGAATTAGCGCTGAAAAGAAACCTCAAGGATTGCAAAAGAGCATTTATCGTTACAGATAAACCAATTTTTGACATCGGAACTCCTGACAGAATAGCAAAAGTGATGCAGTCAATTGGTTGCGAAACAGAAATCTTCTTTGAAGTTACACCAGATCCTACTATCAGCATTATCAAAAAAGGCGTTGAAGTAATGAATGTCTTCCAGCCAGATGTAATAATTGCTGTAGGTGGTGGTTCACCTATGGATGCTGCCAAAATGATGTGGGTATCATATGAACACCCAGAAGTACAGTTTAAAGATTTAGCTTTGAGATTTATGGACATTCTCAAGAGAATATGCCCATTCCCTGAAATGGGAGAAAAGGCTAAACTTGTAACAATTCCTACAACATCTGGAACAGGTTCAGAAGTTACTCCTTTTGCTGTAGTTACAGATGATGAAACTGGAATGAAATATCCTTTAGCTGATTATCAAATTACACCGTATATGGCTATAATTGACCCTGAATTGGTAATTTCTATGCCAAGAGGCCTTACAGCAAACAGCGGTATAGATGCCCTTACACATGCTCTAGAAGCATATGTTTCAATATTGGCTACTGATTTTACAAACAGCTATGCACTTCAGGCTATTAAAATGATATTTGAATATCTCCCAGCTTCTTACAAAGACGGAGCAACTAACTTTTACGCCAAAGAAAAAATGCACTATGCTGCAACAATGGCAGGTATGGCTTTTGCAAATGCTTTCCTTGGAATATGTCATTCAATGGCACACAAATTAGGGGCTAAATACCATCTTCCACATGGTATGGCAAATGCACTTATGATTAATGAAGTTATCAAATTTAACTCTTCAGATAAACCGACAAAACAGGCAGCATTTGCTCAATACAAATATCCAAATGCAAAAAGAAGATATGCCGAAATTGCTGAATTCTTAGGACTAGGCGGAAAAACTGATAACCAAAAAGTTGAAAAACTTATCGAAGCCATAACTAAATTGAAACAAGAAATAAATCTTCCTCTTTCAATAAGAGAAGCAGGCGTGAATGAAGCAGATTTCATGAAAAATATCGATCAGCTTTCTTTAGATGCTTTTGATGATCAATGCACAGGTGCAAACCCAAGATATCCTTTGATCTCAGAATTAAAAGAAATTTATATCAAATCTTATAACGGATAAGTTCTAATATAAATTATTAAACATGAAGCAGATTGCCCTTATAGGGTAATCTGCTTTTTTTAATATTAAACTTGAAGCTGATCTGTTATCGGACAAAATATTTCTTAGCTTTTAAAAATTAGTTAGAAACTGGTGATGTACAGTTTGCTAATGGACTCACAAGTTCAAGTGGTATTTTAGTTGAATTTAAAACACGGCATACACATGTGTAATGGCCTAATAGTATAAGAAATTCCATGGCTTTTTTAACGTCATATCTATAAATAAGTTCATCTAGAGTTGAAGATGATATACCAGCATTATCCTCAAATTCATCAACAGTCTTGCAGATAAAATTTTCTTCTTCGGTCAATGATTTAACAACTGGCTCGGATAATATTATTTTCAACTCTCTTGCGGAAACGCCCTTAACTGCAGCAAGTGCTTTGTGCTGATGCAGTTCGTATTTGCAGTCTGTTTTAAAACCGTATCTGCAGATTGCTATCTCTCTAAGTTTTGGATTAAAATCTGAACGGTAAAGTGCTGTAACTGCTTCCAGCCACGGCTTTCTATTCTCAGGAGAAATCGTCAACATTCTATGGATATTTAAAGGCGGTAGTTTTTTGAGCTCTTCGACAAGCTCTTGAGAAAGTTGTTTATCTTCTGGCAGCGGCATGTATTCGTAATGTTTCATTATAAACCTCCATCAACTAAACTCATTCAATTATTACATGTCTATCAACAGGGCACTATTTCGGTTTGATTTAATACCACAAAATTCAGAAAACTTTAAACAATTTCCAACCTCAGATCACTTGGTTAAAGATAGCAAAAATGCGACCATTAAATTAACCGAAGTAGTGTCAAAATATTAGAACTGCTCAATTTACTGATAACTATCGCCAGTGGAAGCCGTACGATACCATTTTTCAAATAACTCAACTTTTGCATCTCCTTCATTCGGTGCCCAATTTACAAAGTCATTTTCGATGGGCTTAGAATATGGTCCAGGCTTTGACTCAAACACAACACTGCCGCTTTCCATTGAAACAAATGTATGCCAAACACCTGCAGGTATTTCTATGCATATATTTTCACCATCGTGCGTCAGTTCTACTCTATCAATAACGATACCTTCATCATTAAAAAGTAATATTCCCATTTTCCCTCGCAAAATAACAAGAAGCTCCCATTTCTCAGGCGTAAGATGTCGATGTGGTTTCACATAACTTCCAGGCTCTACAGCAATGCATAAACGATGAATTTTATCATCAAGATTTTGATGAAGATTGTAATGTGCCCTTTTGCGCTGGCTTTGAATTGCCTCATTTGTAAGCGAATCAAGAAGAGATGAGGTTACTAATTTCATAAAAGATACTCCATGCTATTTATTAATACTATTACGTGGAATTTATCTTACCATTAGGTGAAGTTTAGCATATCTTATTCAATTTATACAGATAACAAATTGGTTTTAGGAATAAGGAAACTATATTTATTTCAATAAGTGATACAATGTGGAACTACACATTCAATTCTAAATGCAGGCATATAAAATGCGTAATTTAACTAAAAAAATCAACAGAGAATTTGATCTATATATATTTGATATGGACGGAGTCATATACTCAGGTTCTAAAGTAATTGATGGAGCAAAGGAGACGCTTGATTTTCTCAAAAGAAAACAAAAAAAAATTGCATTTTTTACAAATAACTCAACATCAACTCCATTAAATTTTGTAAAAAAAATGAAAGAGATGGGAATTTCTGTCGAAGAAGATCAAATTGTTACAAGCAGTACTGTAAGTGCCGATTATCTAAAAACTAAATATTTCGGTTCTAATAATAAAGTCTTTATAATCGGTGAATTTGGTTTGGAAGAAATTTTAAGAAATGAAGGGTTCTCTATCTTAAATAATAAATACACTTTCGATGAAATCATTACGTCAAATATTAAAACTGACTTTGTCATAGCAGGCTTGGATAGAAATTTCACATACAAAAAATTAGCGGCAGCGACTCAATTAATTGCTAGAGGAGCCTCATTTTATGCAACCAACAATGATGCCACACTTCCCGATATTCATGGTTTACTACCAGGAGCAGGTTCAACTTTATCTGCAATAATAACTGCAACAGGTAAAAATCCAGAGATTATCTTTGGAAAACCATCTCCTGAAGGTGCGTACAATATACTGAACAGATTTCATATTAACACAAAAAAAACTATTATGATAGGCGATCGTCCTGATACCGACATAATGTGTGCTAAAAATGCAGGTATAACCTCCGCTCTAGTTCTTACTGGTGTAATCTCAGAATCTCAAATAATAAATATAGCATCTGATATACTTCCTGATTACATATTAAAAGATACGAGAGGCCTTATTTACGATTAAAACCTACTTATCTTTTCTTTTCAATATCTTTTTTTATAAAATCAATCACATTGTCAAATTTTTCAGCATTTTGGCTATTTATATCTATGAGGGTTTGATGGGCATCAAGCATTGTTCTTCCCATATCTTCCTCATGAGAAATGGCACCTGTTGCAGGGGAATCAACATCTAAGCTTTCAAGGTTATCGGAAAATAAAAATAGTATATTTATTCCCAATTCTTTTATCAATCCCATATTTTTTTCAGATGCTTTATGTATCGTAACAGGGATAGATTTTTCTCTTGATTTAAGCCCCAATATAGCAAGCGTACCCATAAAAGTACTATCCATCCATGTGCATTCTGAAAGATCGATACGTATAGCTGAAATATTTTCAGACAGAATAGTTCCAGCAAAATTTTTTAAAGTAGGAGCATATTCAAAAGTTGCCCTCCCTTTTATTTTCACTAAATATATTGAATTTTTAGAAACAATTTTTATATTGCCATTTCCCATTAGAATCACCTTTTAATGTAACGAAACTGTTTTGAAAATTAGCTGATTACCAATTAAACAGCTTTGTTTTTATAATAAATATTTTAAGATTGTTTTATTACTGCCTTTATTCTCCTTACCCCCCTGCTGGAACTTTCTTCTTTTAATATTTTAAAACTCACAAGTTCGGAGGTGTTTGAAACATGTGGTCCGCCACAAATTTCTTTACTAAAATCACCTATAGTATAAACCTTTACAGTTGCACCATATTTATCACCAAATAAACCGATAGCACCTTCATTTTTAGCCTCTTCTACACTCATATCTGCGATTGTCACCGGCAAAGCCTTTTTGATAATCTCATTTACAAATTCTTCGACTCTTTTTATTTCATCTTCACTCATTTTATCAGAATGAGAAAAATCAAATCTCAATCTATCGGCAGTTATATTTGAACCTTTTTGCTCTACATGAGTACCAAGTACTCTTCTCAAAGATTCATGAAGAAGGTGAGTAGCTGTATGAAGTGCAGTAGTCTGTTCTGAATTATCGGCTAAACCGCCTTTAAATTTATGTTCAGCACCTTTTCGAGATAATTCCTGATGCTTAGCAAATGCTTCATCAAAACCAATTTTATCAACAGTAAATCCCTTTTCAACAGCCATTTCTACAGTTAATTCTATAGGAAAACCATAAGTTTCATAGAGGAAAAATGCATTTTTACCACTTATTGTTTTGTTTGTAATATGAGCAGGAACTCTAGCAATTAATTTCTCAAATTCTCTAGTACCTTTTTCTAAAGTTGCAGCAAATTGTTCTTCTTCACGCTTAAACTCGTCCAATATTTTCTCTGAATTTTTCCTTAATTCAGGGTAAATTTCAGCATAATTTTCTATAATTACTGAAGATAATAAGGAAGTAAACTGCTCCGTAATATTTAATTTTCTAGCTTCTCTTATCGCACGCCTTATCAATCTTCTCAAAATATATCCCTGATCGACATTTCCAGGGATTACTCCATCGCCAATCATAAATGTAGCTGTACGCATATGGTCAGCTATTATACGTTCAGAAGCACTACGCTTTGTAATTTTTTCAGATTTTCGAATCGAATCCAACCTTTCAAATATGGGGAGAAAAAGTTCAGTTTCATAACAACTAGGAACTCCTTGCAAAACAGCAGTGACACGTTCAAGCCCCATACCAGTATCTACGTTTTGCTGAAGAAGAGGCACATATTTACCATTCTCTGTTTTATTATATTGCATAAATACATCATTCCATATTTCAACCCAACGTTTATCTTCAGGGTCGAATGAGTCAGGAACAGATTCCTCTGAAACCCAATAAAACATCTCAGTATCGGGACCACAAGGTCCTGTTTGACCAGCTGGTCCCCACCAATTATTTGCTTTTTCAAGCTTTGCTATTCTTTGAGGCTTTACGCCAAGGCTAATCCACTTATCATGAGCTTCCTTGTCAAAAGGAGCATCTTCATCGCCCTTAAAGACAGTAAACGCTAATTTGTTAAGTGGTAAATTCAGCCATGCATTACTAGTCAAAAATTCAAAACTAAACTCTATAGCTTCATCTTTAAAATAATCCCCAAGTGACCAATTCCCAAGCATTTCAAAAAATGTTAAATGGCATATATCTCCAACTTCATCTATATCTCCCGTCCTAACACATTTTTGAACACCAGTAATACGCTTTCCTAAAGGATGTTTTTCGCCTAAAAGGAATGGAACAAGAGGATGCATTCCTGCAGTAGTAAACAACACAGTTGGATCATTTTCAGGAACAAGAGAGGCACTGTTAATAACCTCATGACCTTTACCTTTAAAAAAATCTATATACATTTTTCTTAATTCAAATGCTCTCATTTAATGTGCTCCTAACTCTTTTTTACATTTAAAAAAATTTTTTATGCAATACGCAAAGATATATTTACATTGTGCTTATTGACTTTTAACAACAACTCACTATTTTTTATAGTTTATAATAAACCTATCACACAAACTTATAATGGATAGAGATAATGAATACATATACTGTCAAAGAAAAACAAATTTACATTGGCGAATTAAAAGTTCAAGAATTAGCTGAAAAATATGGGACACCTACGTACGTATACAATGAAAAAAAAATAAGAGAAAACTTTAGAAAAGCCTATAATGCATTTTCATCTCACTATCCTAATTTTAAGTTTTTCTATGCAATCAAAGCGTGCAATAACCCTGCAATAGCATCAATACTAAAACAAGAAGGTGCAGGAATAGATGCTGCCAGCATTAATGAAATTAAGCTCGCCAAATCTATTGGACTTGACGGCGAAAACGTTATGTTTAGCGGCAATTTTTTGTCAGACGATGATATTAAAGAAGGATTAGACAGCGGAGTCATTTTTAACATCGATGACATTTCCATCTTTCCAAGAGTTTTAAAGATTAAAAGGCCTGAAATTATATCATTTAGAATAAATCCTGGATATGGGAAAAGCAATGTAGGCGATTTTGTAACAAACGCAGGCCCCAACGCTAAATTCGGTATACATCCAGATCAAGTTACTGAAGCTTACAAGATGGCAAAAGACGCAGGAATTAAAAGATTTGGCGTCCACATGATGCCTGGTTCCTGTCTTCTAGACCCTGAGTATTTTGCATTTGTAACAGGACTGCTAATGGATATCGTAGGGAAAACGGCAAAAGAATTAAATATCAATTTCGAGTTCATTGATATTGGAGGGGGACTTGGAATCCCTTACCGTGATGATGAAAACGAATTAGACTTAGATTTAACGGCTAAAAAAGTGGCAGAAACATTCAAAAAAGCCATTCAAAAATACTCTTTAAAACCGCCAATGTTGATGATGGAACCAGCTAGATATTTTACCGCAAATGCAGGAATTGTCATAGGAAAAGTCCACTCTATAAAAAACTCATATAGAAAAATTTTAGGAACAGATATTGGTATGAATATACTTGTAAGACCAGCATTTTACGGTTCATATCACAAAATTCTTTTTAACGGTAGAGTTGGAGATCCTGAAGAACAATCAGGTCTTTGCGGACAACTCTGCGAAAATACTGATTACTGGATAAAGGAAAGAAATTTTCCTAAAACAGTTAAGGAAGGCGACATTGTCATAGCAACAGATACTGGTGCATATGGTTACGGCATGAGTTATCAGTACAATGGAAGATTAAAGCCAGCAGAAGTTCTCGTAAACGGTAAAGAGAGTTATTTAATACGTGAAAGAGAGAAGTTTGAAGATCTTTTAAATGGCACACATCTGCCAAAATATTTATCTTAAAACATCTTAGATCAAACTATGATAAACAACAATGAAAACAATAAAGATAAAGCATCTCTGCTTGGTATTGGTTTAGACAACAAAGACGGCCATAAACGCATTACCAAGGGGGAAAACTTTGCGATTCTTGGCGGTTCAGAAGAAACTCATGACAAACTGGTAGAAACAAGTATTAAATTCAATGAGAAACTTACTTCAAAAGGCAAACGAATAGAAAACTTGTCAAAAAGCGAATTTATCGACATGATCAACGAATCTAAGCCAAATTAAAAACAAATTTTAAAGCAATTAATTAATCAAATGCAACTCCAGCATTGCATCCATTCCCAGCTGCAGCTCCATTCATGCACTTACTTCCAGCTGCAGCACCTGATGCACACCCTGTCCCAGCATCTGGACCTGCCTGACATCCAAACCCAAGGGTTGCATCATTTCCACTCATGCATATTGCTGAAGCAAAATTATAAGGAAAGATTTTATAAAGTTCAGGTTTTTTATATTTCATAATATTTAAACTCAACGTAGTGTCAAAATAAATTATTACATCTCCTGCTTTGATTACAGGATACATGCTAAAACCAATTGCAGTATACATATACGTTTAACTATTTTTAGGCTGAAACACCGCTGCTGCAGGTGTTTACAGAAGAACCAGTACTGCATGTTCTTGGAGTAAAATTTACACCATGATCACCACTTCCACTAACACAGGCAGTATCTGAATAGGAAGCTGCTCCACCAGACTGACATACACGCCCATCATTAGAAATACCTGCTGCAGCGCCAACATCACATGCGTCAATAGCCACATTCGCCCCAGTATTGCCTGATCCTGAAGAGCAGAGACAATCAACAGTTTCATTTAATTTATGAAGTTTTGGAATTTCATATTTCATGTTATCACCTTTAAATAATATTTACGAT